>Ga0102944_1000961_pt1 | contig 20528 bp, 19 predicted proteins | sample SalPonD_shore_MG_FD_78172 | JGI IMG/M metagenome (GOLD analysis project Ga0102944, IMG submission 78172) | Salt pond soil microbial communities from South San Francisco under conditions of wetland restoration - Salt Pond MetaG... | ecosystem: Environmental > Aquatic > Marine > Intertidal zone >...
AAATTTACCATTCGAATTCAGGTTATTTTCTTCAAAGATATAACTCTGGAGGTATTCCGAATAGGGATGCATGGTTCTGAGTTTGAAAAGATTGAACTTCTTCCCATCTTTACCAATACGGTCTAATTTCACAAACGGACCATAAGTCGGGTTATGATCAAATTTTGGATTCGTAGATTTTATTGCAGCGAAGTATAACTTCCCTTGAATATATTTTATATCGGTGATTTCAAATCCACATGATATTAATCGCCCAAGTGCCTCCGCTTTGGAGATTGCCCGGTTTTTCCCCTTAGTGATATTAAAATATAGTTTATTCAAAAGGGGAATCTTAGGAGTCAATCTATGCAGAACAAAATCAAAAAAATGGGCGAGTTTCCAGAAACTTTTATAATTCCTCTGTAATCTTTTATTCCTGTGGGATAATGTCTCAACACACCCAATCAGCTTACCATCCTCAGGAAGAACATAATTTAATGACTCAAATAATTTATTAACTCTCCTGGCATTGTTAATCCTGGAAAAATTCACAATGTTCAGTGGTGATTTTTTTTCCAGCCTGATGATCTCCACGGGATCAACAGTATTAATAAACTCCGTTCCGAAATCGAAGTTAATATTATCCGAAATAAAGAGTAGCACCTCACTCGTGATCGCACTTTTCTTTACTTCGATTTCCGAGTACGGAATACTCACCTTTTGTTCATTAAAATTTATTTGGATTATATTTTCTTGCTCACTAATGGAGAGAACTGATTCCATCTGTTCTAACTCCTCCATGTAATTGCTACCAATTTTTTTAATATAATTCAATTTGAAATAACGTCAAATTCTTTATTTCCTGTTTTTTTTGAATTATACATTTTATTATCGAACAGAATAGATATTTCTTAAAATTTATTTTTATTGTATAAAATAATAGTGATATATATCAAATTTTATGAGATGCTCCTTTCATTGTATTCAAATTAATATAGAAATTTCGAACATGAGATATAATAAATTTCAGATCAACGTGCTTATATCTTTACATAATAAATTGACATCAACAACTTGACTACAAATACAAACATCCAATTTGACCACCATAGACATCGTTGGGGGCAAGCGCATCGAGATGTATATTCACAGTAGAGACATAATCATTATACAACATAACCCACTCCTCTACCAGAAGCGGCCTTCTTCATAAAAAATTGTATAGGTAAACCCGTTGTGTGAAACTAGGCCAAGGCATGTTTTACCTGATTTATTGGACGCTCTTTGATAAATTTGTTCAAGTATTGGAGCAACCTAAAAGCCGTCACCTTGGCTAACACCGGGGTTGCCATGCCTGTAAAGGTCTTGGCATAATTGCGTTGAATCAGAAATTGATCATACAATTTCGAGAAGAAGGTTCCGAACCGTTTCCGGTCCCGCCGAATGATGCTAGGTTGCGACCGGTGATTCTTCTGGTTGATACGCATCGGGGTTTCCACGTAAATCCGGTGAGTGGTTAACAGATCCGATTAGAGTTCGTGGCCTAAATACTCTTTATCCCCATAGATGACACAGTGGGTATACTGGACTTTGAGATCTTGGAGATCGTGGATATCGGCGATATGCGCCGGACTGAGATCCAAGGGGGTGACCACCAAGTCCAGCATGCAGACGGTATGGAGTTTATGGCCATAATACAACTGGACCTTGGGAGGCGCAATTGCCGGTCGTCGTATCCGTTTCCGGGTGCTGTCGACAAATTCGAGCCCGCGACGCGCATGCCATTTGACAGACCGGCAGGAGCATGGAGTCCACAAAATACCGAACTTCAACAGGCACGAGCTGTTGTTGGAGCCGGCGCCGCAATTGTTCCAGTACCGGAGCCAACTTTCTGCCGGCGGTCATTATAACCCGAGCGATCAATGAGCGTGGGAAACGCGTCCTGATAATCGCTCTGGAGCCGTTGAAACAAAGCATGTTCGCTATCAATGGGGAGACTTTCGGCCACGATCGGATAGAGTTTGTAGAACGCTTTTTTGATATCGCGCATGGGGGTATATCCTTGTTTTCTTATGAGCTTACCACCACTAAAATACACAAGGAGGCCCTTATGTAAGAGTCTTTTTCTGGTCATCAAGTTTCACACAACGGGTTTAGGTAAAGCTGTTTGGTTACTATGTGCGTTATTTGAGTGATTTTATCAATTATACATACTCACAAAAAGTGATTATAATGAATAAAAGAAAACCTTATTTAAAGTTATATTGATAACTAGGATCATTGCGAAGGATAGTTATACTTTTTGGATAATTCTCAATTAACCATGCTAAAAATGATGTTGTATCAATTTTCTCAGAAAGCATAGTTTTCTGGCGTTGTTTCCAGATAATTTTATCTGATTCAAGGATGTTTATACCCTTCTTGATTGATGAAAACTGCGAATTAGCGACTTCCTTAAAGTTAAATACCAATTTATATTTCTTTTCTTCCTCATCCGTATATCCTCTACCAATTGTATCTACATATATTGCCGGCACCCCTAAACAAGCTGCTTCCGATGCCATTGTTGCACTTTCGCCAAAAACGAGAGAAGCGTAAAAAATTGCATCATGCATTTTATTGGGTGGGAGATTAAACTGATATTTTTTTAGTTCACCAGTTAATTCTGATTCACTAGAAATAAAAACCTTGCCAAATTTAGAAAATTCCTTTAAAGCACGTAATTTATTGCCATAAGAAATACCACTATGCCCCAAATCATGATTTGCATTCCACGATACGAATCTCAAAATAGTGTATTTTTGGTCATCAGTCACACCAAGTTCTTTTAAAATTTCTTTGTCAGGACTAAAATGCCTATTATGCAAATAGGTAAGTTCCATATAACCATTGAACTTTATATGTTTTTGACCGAAATTTTTAAAAAATGTGCTCGGACTCAGGATGGTTGTTGCGAAATATTTATAAAATAATTGCCCTATCTTTGCGTTCTCTGTGTCATCTAATATTATCGATGGTTTACCTAGGAATCTTGCTACTTGAGCCGCATAAGGGGATCCAAAACCAATAAAGAGATCGGGAACCTCTATTAAGCAAGTTTTATATAAGGCAATATTAGTTTTGAACAGATAGAACAATTTTCCCAAAAGACTGTCTGAACCGCTACCTCTGTTTATAAATGGAATATTGTAACTTCGTAATAATTCAAAGGTGATATCTTTTTCTCTGGCAGATACGATTACATTGTGATTATTCTGTTCTAATATATTTATCAAATTTTTGAAATAATGCACATGTGCAGGATGTCCGATATCAATTAAGATTTTCATAATTAGTTATCTATATAGTCCCGAAACCATATTTCTAGGTTAACCCACTTCCAAATATCTTTGGAAATATTGATTTTTTTTTCTTTATGCTTTTCGAATCTATTAATGCAAGAATTAACATCAAGTATTCCACGTTCTTTAAATCTTTTACTGTGCAGAATTTGAGAAATGGTATCAGCAAATGCCTTTTCTCTGAACCAATCATCAGCAGGCGTTGAGAAGCCCTTTTTGTCTTGTCTATGCACTATTTCATCTGGCATTTTGGATCTCATCGCGTTTCTTAAAATATATTTTGTGTTTCCCTTATTAATAATCTGTTCCTTATCAAGTGTGAGCGTTTTTTCGACCAATCTGTGATCAAGGAATGGAACCCGCGATTCCATAGAAAAAAACATAGAATTGTGATCTTCCCACTTTAACAGATGTTCCAATTTATATTCAAAATGGTTTAATAACGATTCTTTTAAGGTTCTAGTAGAATACAAATATTCGTTAATAGTAGAATCGGTCTGATAATTATTGAAAAAAGTTTTACTCACGCTACCGTATACTTTACTACCCGCAATTTTTTGGAGTTTGTTGGGCAGTAAATAGAACAACATGTATTTTAACGCAAGAAATGATTTGTGAACAGCCAGATAATAGTACATTTCGCCAAGCAGCTTAAACAATCTATACTCACGTAGTAATTCTTTGAAATAAGTGCCAAAGAAATAATGATACCCCGCAAGTTGTTCGTCTGCGCCCTGACCGTCGATTGTTACTTTTACGAACTCCTTTGCGAGATCCATCACTTTAAATTGAGCATAAGGGCCAATACTTGCCACTGGTTCACCTTGCGCGTGAATAAAATCTCTGTAATCATTCAAAAAAGTATTGGCTGTTGGGTACGTGTAATGCATATTCTCAATAACTTTTGAAAATAAACTTATAAAACCGCTTTCATCAGCATATTTATAATCTTCGTAAACAGCGGAAAAAGTATTGAGATTTGACCTGTTATTTAATGAGGTGATTATTGAGACAATCGATGAAGAATCTAATCCTCCACTGAGAGAGACTCCAAGAGGTACATCGCTACGCAATCTAATTTTAATTGAATCTTCAAGTAAATCTCTAAAACCCTCCGTATTAAAATCTTTATGATTATTTTTTACTACTTCATCTTTTAATTCATACCATTTTTTTATTTCAAAATTTCTATTTTTATATATTAAGCAATGCCCGTGTTTTAATTTAAATATATTTACAAAAAATGTGCTCTCATTATGATCTGTTCTATTATATATCAAATAATCAAAAATATTTTGATACTCAGGGGATTTTTTATTTATTACACCAAGTAATACTTTTAACTCTGAGGCGAATATTAATCTACCATCACTTGTAGAATAATAGAATGGCTTTATTCCATATCGGTCCCTGGCAGCGAAAACAGTTTCTTTAATTGTATCATACAGAACAAATGCCCAATCTCCATTTAATTTATCGAGACAATTTTGACCCCATCTCGAATATGCGGCAAGGATGACTTCCGTATCTGTGCGTGTTTTGAAATCGTAAAAACTTGATAATTCTTCCTTTAATTCAATATAGTTATAAATCTCGCCATTGAAAATTAACACATATCTGCCATCATTTGAGTACATCGGTTGATGGCCGGCAGAACTTAGATCTAAAATGCTAAGTCTAACGTGTCCTAAACCTACGTTATCATCTAAAAACAGGCCTTCATCATCTGGTCCTCTGTGCTTCATCAGGGACATCATTTTCTGAATTGTATGTTTTTCGGCTTTTCTGCCTTCCATATCAATAATGCCACAAATTCCACACATGCTAAGTTAGTTTTCCAAGGCTCTTAATAATTTTGTTAACGCATAGAATATTTGTGCTTGTGGCCACCGGATATAAGGAACTTTATGTTTTGTATTAAATGAGGTAACTCTCGTAAGAAAAAATCCATCATTTGTTTGAAATTCATTAATTAACTTACTGGCTAAATCTATTGCAATACTAAAAGAATTGGGGGAATATTTCTTGAAATCAACTCCCAGCGCAATTCCTTCCGCAAAGTCATACATCTCGTATTTTCTAAATTTTAAATATTTGGATTTAGCAAAATGTATTGGATATCCCTTGGAATCAATCAAGTGCTTTATATAATAACTGTAGCCTTTATTAATTGCATCGAGCAGTTGCTCATTAGGAGCAATTTCATAATAGGCCAGAAGATTCTTGATTACAAAACATGTGTGAAAATTATCAATGAAATTGTCTTCGGGAGGTTTCGCTTCATAGTACCACTCTCCCTCTTCCCCCTGATAAGAAGTAACGAATTCAATATTTCTTTGCGCTGCTTCTTTAAAAATGCTGTTACTTGATAATTCGTAAGCGTCAAGCAATAGAGCTGCTCGATATGCGTTAGCATTTATAACTATATCCTCAGAAATTGGGCTATAACTTGCACACCAGGTTCCATTGGGCATTTTAATTTCATTTAAATCTTTCAATGCAAAATTCGCAATAGAAACACAGGTTTTTTTGCTACTGTCTGAGTAAGTAATATTGAAATGCTTTCGAAAAGCCCAATAGGCGTATGGTGTAATCGTTATTAGTGGTATTCCAGGCTTCCAATAACCATACGGCGTTTGCCATCCAAAACTATATCCCCAACAGATTCCTGAATAACCTTTCGTTGCATAAGATAACATCGTATCCATTAAATCTTCAGCGCGACGTAAATACTTAGGTTTTTGCTCTCTCTCATAAAGGTTTAAGTAAGATAATACTAGGTGAGCATCCCCGATGACTTCCCGGTGAGGTTCAGAAAACACTTTTTGCAGTCCAGGAAAAAAATTCTCAAATAATAATCCCATTGCAGCTAGAGGCGCACCTAACAACTTATGTTTATAAAAAATTTTCTTTGCTGTGATTCCATATTGTGATCCCCAAAAATCCATTCTATCATAGGATAATTGACCATTCTGTTCCAACCATGACATGAATCTTTCAATCGATTGTTCAACTTGATCGATCTGTACCTCAGCTGGCATAATTAATCGCTTGTTCAAACCCTTTCAGCATATTTCCGAATGCCGCGGATGTGGAAACGGTTCTTCTGCAATTATTTACAAGTTCCTCATAATGCGCTGGCTTCAACATCTGTCTTAATTTTTGTTTCATATCATTGATATCCCCTTTATGGTAATAATAACCATTTTCTCCTTCTACCAAGTAAAATGCTTCAGGACCATGTGGAACATCTTGTACTAACACCGGAGTTTCATAATAAAAAGCCTGGACGATACTTAAACCAATCGCGCCTGGCATAACAAAGATGTCGGACATTTTGTAGTATTCTGATACTTTTTGGTTATCATAAAATGGCCCCAGATACTTAATCCGAGAGTTTTGGCTCGTGATATTCTTGGCTGCATTGCTTTCCATTCCTGGTCCGATTATAATAATCACATATCCGTCATCAAGAACATCACTTAATCCAAGGAAATCCTCAATACTTCTATTGTTAACGTCCAATCTACCAACAAATAACAATACCTTTTTATTTCTGTACCCGTATTGGTTTTTCAATTCGTTTTGACTTTTATTTATTACAGGTAATTCATCAAGATTAAGAGTATTATTAGCGATAAAAATCTTATTTTTTGAAGTTTTAATGTATTTAACCTGCTCAGGTGAGTAAAGTATTAACGCATCGGCTAAATTTTGTCTTAAATAATAAAACAGATTGAAAAGTGGTTGGTTTTTTTTCTGCAGATTGATACCATGTGACCAAAGAATAATCTTAACCCTTCTGAACCGTGCCCAAATCATAAATGGAAGTAAAAATTTATATCGCAACCAAACAAACTGGACAATCAAACTACATTTATTTTTTCTGATCACTTTTTTGAAATTTTTAAATGAATAATCAATACCCGTGATGTAATCTTCTTCAAAATATTTATTATTATTTTGTTTATCGAAATAAACTAACAAACTAAATCCATACCGTTTAAACTCATTTTTAAATCGCTTATAGATCAAATACCGGTACGGCTGAAGATCTTGGTCGAATAGGATAATTTTCTGTAATTTAGATGTATCCAAACTTACTCAATTGTATATTAAATAACGTTTCTAACTTTTTATTGTCATCAGAGAATATTTCACTCAAATTATTTTTTAAATTATTTGTTAATAACGATTGCTTTGATTTTGTCCAACTTTTCGGCAAGTAAAAATCAAAAAAACGTATACCTCTTATAATAAGGTTTATATAAAAAAAGGAAGGGACAATCGTCTTTATAGGCTCGCTGATTGATTCCTTTTCAATCACAAACGCCTTATTGAATTTCCTGAGTAAATTCAATGCAGATAACGACAATCCTTTTCTTTGGTTTAATATATTTCCTTGATGAACATTATTCTTCTTTAAATCTAAAAATTTATTTAATGCTTTTAAGGTTTCATCCTGTCTGTTTCTTAACCGTTCCTGCAATACTACTAAAATATTATCTTTACCAAATGCATCATATAGTTTATTAATTATAATATAATAATAATTTTCAAAGTAATTGTTACCATCAGTCGATCCGGAAACAAACTCATTCAAAAATTTAGTAATGGGGAATGTCCCACCTGAGACAACATACTGTGAATACCTAGAAATAATTAAATCATATTGGTTCCTGATTACCAAAATTATTTTAGTATGTGGATCATATCGCGAAATTCTATCAATCACAATATCCACTGAGTTCAAGGTTGTTCCTCGAGATTTTAATACTGGATGATAATCCGGGAGTATAATATGTTCATCGCTCTCCAATCTAATATCTTTATTGGATGGATTTTTAAATAGAGAATTATAATACTTTAAACCTTTTTCAAAATTGTTATAATTCTCCAAAACCGGGCTAAAAAATCTAGACTTTTCGATATAATCAATTTGTTCAATTTGGCTAAAATATGATTGTAAAAACGTAGAACCACATTTGGAAAATCCTACGTGTAGTGCACTTATCATTTTTTTTAATATATTCTTATGCTAGTAGAAATACGATTAAAACTATAATAAATGATTTCTTATAAAATCATAAACATGCTCAGGATATAGGGAATCTAAACATTTTTTGTATTCAAAATTATTACAATGAGTCTCGCCAATCAATTTTTGACATGGGGAACAAAAGATATCCTTTCTTATTACTTTATCTTCATTAAATAAAGGATGGTTTTTTGTTTGGTTCGATGGGCCAAAAAGTGTGAAAGAAGGAATACCGCAAAATGCCGCCAAATGTGAAATCCCATTATCATTTCCAATATAAAACTTTGACCGAGACAGGATTTCTATTAAATCAGTCAAACCTGTTTCAATAAATTCAACTCTATTATTTCTCTTTATTTTTTCCCTAACTTCGTGCTCTGCAGGGCCAATTAATATTAATATTTTCTTAATCTCGTTTAATTTATTTAATTCATCTATAAGCTTATTCCAGTGTGATATCGGCCACTTTTTAAGTTGCCCGAGATTCCCCTTTGTTCCTGCTCCCGGGTGCAAACAGATTTGATTCTTGATTTTATTCTGAATGGGTGTGCTTAATAAATATTTATGTTTATTTTTTTTAATATAATCAAGATCGGCGTCAGGTTTGGCTAATCTCAAATTCATTACTGCTTCATTTTGCATTTCCGAATAACGTTTAAAATTTGGATGTAAAAAATATAACCTCCTTTTAGCACGATTAATTCTATATCCTAGCACTTTATTGACCCGCACAAAATACAATAACAGTAAATATTTATTCCGGTGGGCAGGGAAGCAATAATATGCAACGTCATATTTTGTTTTCGAAATCTGATTGTATAAACTAAAAAACGATCCATCGTTAGTAATTATTTGGTTAAAATACTTTCCCTTTAACCGCTGGGCTAATACAGTGACAGATTTTGGTATAATCACATCAGTTTCACAAGTCCTGGAAAGATATTCAATCAGTGGTATGGATAATAAAAAATTGCCAATGCCACTTGATGGGATGATTAATACTTTTTTCATAATATATTTTAAAACAAACTAAAACGTCTAAACCTGTTTTTATGGATGTTTGTAATAACTTAGAGCATTTTATAAACTAATAAATTTTTTATGCAATCCATTTGCACTAATAAATACATCTGCAGCATTTAAAATAAGCTTATAACTTATTCCCATAGTAGTAAAAATTATGAATGCCATATTAAAAGACAACATAGCAGGTTTAGTTAAACCGATTAAATTATATATAAGGGGTAAACCGGTTAGGATAATCCATAAACTATTCCGTCCCTTTATCTTCTGTCCAAGCCGAAACAGCCTGAAAAAAATGACCAATAAAAACGCTAGCCCAACAATACCCAAATTAGTCAGAAAAGCTCCGTGGGTCATCATCGATACCCCACCTTCCGTCGACAAATTGTATTTCTTACGCGCTGTACCAGTATATCCATAACCATAGCCTAAAGGGTTATCAATCAAAGTTTTACCAAATTGATATAAACCATAAGAGTGCCCCTCTCCTCTCTCAGCAGATTGATTCCAGGAACCTGCGGTGATTTTTTCAAATTTCCTTGTGTAGGCGCCAATAATGATATCAGAACCAAAATAAACGATTACAGTAAATAAAACCCCAATTATAAAAACATACTTTTTTAAATTTTTGCTGTTAAAATATAAGAATAACACAATGCCAACCAAGGTTGCGGCTCTGGATATCGATAAAAGTAATACAAGAAAAAGGAAATAAAATACTCTTTTCTTTAGCAATTTTTCTTGTGCCAGATAAAATGAAAAACAGACGCCCAATACCACATAATTCCCAAAATGTAAAATAAATCCATTAAAGTCCCTCAGTCGATATTTCAGGAAGCCTACCGAGTTTAACAGTTTATTTTCAATTATGCTGGCAGCGGCTTGCTGAGATTCCTTTGTGGCAAGAGCATAATTTTGAGGATACGGGAAAATCTTGAAGAAATGATCATAGCCAATTGTGTAGGCAACCGTCATTGACCAAATTGCCATTATTACAACTAGCAACACATAAAATTTCAGGATATCATCAAATTGCTTTTTTGTAAGGTTAGCTGCATAGCCCCCCATGAACGCTAAAAAGATATAGAGATAATTTCGTAATCCATTAAATTTAACATTTATTGGTACATTATTGACCCCTACAAAGGCTATCGCTAACAATAAAATTAATGTAAAATAAATACTTATATGTTTCCCTTTAATGTATTTATAGTTGAATGTCTTAATAAAAATGCTAAATAAAATAATGTCTTTTAGCATTATTAAATCATCATAAAAAAATTCAGGAATTCCGACTATCTTAAAAGTTCCTATAATTACCCTATAAAAAAATAACCAAAATATAAGTAATTTTATTATATATTTTATTTTTATTCGGCTATCAAAAGTCAAAATAAAAAATATTATAACAAGGAATATTAAACTAAGCGACATAATGACTATCGATTTTGAGTAATAATCTGTTCGTAGAGATCAAAATGATTTTTTACGTATTGTTGCATGGTGAAATTTTGTAATACTCGTCGTCTGCCTTTTTGTCCCATTCGTGCAGCTTGATCCGGATTTTCATAAAGAAACAGAAGTTTCTCTGCTAGTTCATCCACGCTATCTTGTTTTATAATAAATCCCGTTTTATTATGGACTACCTGCTCCTTGGAACCTCCTTTATCAGTAGCAATAACTGGTAGAGCAAACATCATCGCTTCTAGGTTAACAGTCGGAAATGGATCAGGATATATAGAGGGCAAGACGTAAACATCAAGTAAACTATAGTACATACTAATACTATCTGTCCAGCCAATAAAAATTATATTATTGTTGAGATTTTTTTCCTTAACGCAATTTTTTAAATTATCATAATAATCAGTGGCGGAAGGAAGCGGCGAACCAATAATATAACACTTAATGAAGGGAATTTTCATTCTCAGGCGTTCAACTGCTTGAATTAATATGTGTTGACCTTTTTTTTTCACAATTCTCCCGAAACATCCAATAACAAACTCATGGCTACGATTTTTCGTTTTATTATCAGCGGGTTTATAGGGCAACCCGTTGTATATCCGTATTAATTTTTCTCCTCGCACCCCGTTCTCAACTGCTATTTTTTTAACATCATCAGAAACAACAATTAATTTATCGAAAAACAAATTAATTGACTTAACGATAGGATAGTGTTTATAAGAAAAATGTTGTGTTGTTAAATCATCGTGCAGAGTAACAATAATTTTCAATTTATGCAGCATTGTTTTAAGTATTGCACCGCGTCGGTACTGATGAATTGTAAAAGCATGAATTAAATCAGGACGAAAATTTTTAATTATATTATATAAATTTATATAATTACTTATTGATTTATTTATTATTAAAGGGTTACGCCAGACCTGTTTTACGTGAGTTTTTCTTACAATATAGAGTTCTATTTCCAACCTCCGCAGCTCATCGTTTAGAGGTCCCTCCTCTACATTAACAACCAAGAATTTATGATTGGTATCCCGTTTTGCTTTTTTAATAAATCTTAAAAAACAAGTTTCAGCTCCGGCAAATTGAGCGCTAGACAATAAATAGGCTATCTTCAACTCAAGACCTTATTATAAATTTTTAACCGGTATTTGTTAAAATACCAAATCACTTTTTTATACAAATCATTCTTAATATTATAATCATAACTTTCCAAAGGGTAACTGCCCATCTTTTCAAATTCTTTTAAAAATCTTTCCTTTATCTTTTCATAGAGGATAAAATCAAGTTTGTTATATTTATAATAGAAATTGTATATTTCCTTTGTTAACGAAATATTTTCCTTTTTTCGTTTAACATTTTTTCTGAGATAATATAGACCATCAGGATTAAATTCTAATTTTTTCCCCATTAAAAAGAGGGAGGCATCAAAATATTCTAATAACCCGCAAAAAGAATAATATTTATTTATAATTTCCAGAGCAGTATCGATTTTTGAGATATCATTATCCGGACAGGGTACAAGTTCACCTCCCAAGACGCGAGTAATCTGATAATTATTTTATCCTTTTTTTACATCTTCTCTTACAAACTCCCCAAAATTCATCTTAGCAATATCAGGATGTCTCTTTCCTCCCCTTTGCTTTTCATAATGATATGAAGACACAAGCCGATCCACTGGTTCCCGAAACATCTGGAGGTATGTATAATTTTCATGAGGGAGATATTTATGAAAACCAAATTTTAGATGTCCTGTACATAATCTTATTTTGTTTTTCTTTTTATCGGGATAAGAGTTCAGATGACAGGGGTCATCAGGACGACATCCAATTTTGTAACTGTAAATGGAGCATGATTTAAATTGATTCTTCAAAATTTGAGATAGCGTACTCCCTCCACATTTGGGAGTGTGATTAAAAATAATTGTTCTTTTGACTGGCATTTTAGTTTTCTAATAAATCAATAATTCCTTTTACCGATTTTTCCCAGGTATAATTAGTTTTAACAAGTTTTGCTCCGTTTTTGCCGATATTCTCCCGCAGTGAATGATCTTTTGCTAAAACTTCTATTCCTTTGATAATCTCTTCGCGAGTATCGTAAAGATATGCATCTTCCAAATGTGTTGATATCTCAGCAATTTGTCCTTTTCTTGGAGCTATAACAGGATTTCCGGATGCCATATATTCGAAAAACTTGAGCGAAGATCCATAGAAACCGATATCTGACCATTTGTAATCGCCATAAAAGGCCAATAGAATATCCGAGTCGTTAATATATTTATAGACCTCACTATAATTCAATTTGGGCAACGTTATTACATTACTGTATGTACTATCTACATTACTAAGTCCACCGAATATAAAAACGATATCTTCTCTATGTTGGAAAGATTCTGCGATAGCATATATATTCTCAACGTCCTGAAAACCAACAGATGGATTACCTGCCCAGAAAACTTTTGTCTTCTTTATTTTATTTAAAAAAGTTTTTCCTTTATAATTTTTCGAAAAATAATCGGGATTACAGCCGTTAGGGGCAACTATAATTTTATCTTCAGTTACGTTCCATTTATTTACCAAATAATCTTTCAAAATAATTGAGACGACTACATAATATTTTGCTTGTCGAATTTTCCAACTATATATCTTACGGTATCCTTTTGGAATAGATTTTAGTCCGTGTTCTGAGATTAACTCTTCAACAGGAGCATTGACTTCCAATATTTTTTTACTTTTTGGGAATAAAGATAAAAATCTCTCAAATTTTGTAACATTATTTAGTGGAACTCGATAATAGATATAATCACAATCAGACAAAGCTCTATGCAGTTCAATTATATTTTTATAATTAGCTACCTCATAATATTGTGATTTCTTTTGTTTTATTGTAATTATTTTATATTTATTCTTACTTAGCTCTTTTATTAAATTATAACCGTGTACCGAAGCGCCATTATATATTGGGAAAATATTTGGATAAAAAATAAATATTTTTTTCATAATTTATTATTATCAAGTGAGGATATTTACTTAATTAATATTATATTACTTTCGAATATTATATTACTTTCGAATTTGGTTCAAGATCAATGTTACTGATTTTCTCGCTTTTTTCCTAAATGCGTTGAATATGATAAAAACTGATAATATGGACAACACCCCTATAATATTCTTTAATGGTTCTATAGGAACAAATTGGTATATCAAAAAATGTATGAGGATAGAAATTAATGCTATAGGAATTTGAGGAAATACGGATTCAAAAAAATTAGATACACTAAATGGTGTTTTATGAAAGCTATAAAACAACGATGGAATAAACAGTATGAATTGTGATGTTACATAAGCGATTGCAACGCCCTCTATTCCATGAGATAATCCAATAATAAATGCAGACACAGTAAACACAGCATATACAATTCCTAATTTCAAATAACGTTTCGAATACCCCATACTTACCATTATTCCTCCTCTAATCCCCAGAATTACTTGCAGAGGAGCAATCAATGCCAGAACTTTGAAGACTGTAGTGGCACCTTCCCATCCAGGTCCTAACATCAGTTTTATTATAAAACCGGCTTCTAAATAGCAAACTATTGTAATTGGCAATGATATTATTGTAAGGACTTCTACTATTCTTTCGCAATATCTGGTATATCTCTCTGGTTGGTTTTTTAATCGGCTGAGTATAGGAACAGTTAGTGAATTAATTGGCACCCGAATTTGACGTATTGGCATCATAAAAATACTGTATGCTTTAGAATACAACCCAAGTGATTCACCGCCGATATACTTTCCTATTAATAGGTTATCAGCATTTCTGGAAAAATAGTTAATCACATTAAAACCTGTAATGTCGCCGCCAAATAACAACATTCTTTTTATACCCTTTCCTTTTAGAACAAAATGGGGCTTCCAAGGGAAAAAGAAATATGTTAAGAGTGCCATTGCTATTGTGGTGGCTAAACTATTAAAAACTAATGCGTAATACCCCCAATTCCAGAACGCAAAAAAAATTGCACAGACTAAACCAATCGACCTAGATCCGACATCAATTATTCCAATTAAATCAAATCGGATTAATCTTTTTAACAAAGCATTATGTTGTATGGTAAATCCAGAAATAAAAAAGGACAATGCAAACAACAACGTTACCGGATATAGTTCACTCCTTCCATAAAATCGTGCAATGATCGGAGCAGCCAAAACAATTAAACCCGCTATAGTAAGAGAAATTAAAACGTTGATCCAGAAAAGACTACTTATTTGATCGTTCGTAATTGATTTTTGCTGGATTGTGGCAATGGATAACCCGGCTTCTTTAAACATAGCAGCGAAGTTGATGATAACCATAACCATCGCGATTAAGCCAAAGTCATCCGGAACCAATAATCTGGCAAGTACAACAGTTGATACTGTTTTTAAACAAAACTTCAGAACTTGTGTGACTATCGTATAAAGACCATTTTTTACAGTCTTACTTGCAATATCGCTGGTATCTTCTGCAAGAAAAATGTCCTCGGTCTTAACTCTACTAAACTTTAACAATGTAATTTTAGAAATATTCCAATTTGAAGTAAAATCGAACCACAATTCATCATAAATCTAATTAATAGCCAGATAGTCTAATTCTCTGTCACTATAATTAGAAATTGTACTAATTTCATCTGATAAACTGTCAATAATATCTTTTTTTATTTTTGATGTCATTAAATTATTAACATTTATTTTTCTTTTTACTATTTTGCTAAAAAGAATAGGTGGTACAGAATTTTGAAATCGTCTTTTTAAGTGTGGATCTAAATATATATACCAATTGGCATATTTTTTCTTTTGGCTCCCATTATTCCTTGGTTTCTTAACTATAACCGGGTCATAGAAGTAATTTATATTTAAAAATTTGTATATTTTTTCTAAAATAATTTCTGGTGATTGAATGAACTCTTCAAAATATAGAAGCAGTACATTCTCTTCAGAGAAATAATTCAGATAATGCTTTAAGTGAGTCCAATACCGGGATGCCTCGACGAAAGGTGGATAATTAAAAAGCGCCTCTCTAAAATTTAATGGCATTAACCCGATATTATCATTACCGAAATCTTCTTTGTAAACATTTCTATACCAATGTCCGCTTGACAACGTCTGTTTCCAGACAGAGAGAACCCTGGTAAACGGATTTCTTACAAGATAAATTATTTTCGCATCAGGGTTGAACTCGTAAATGCGTTTCCCGATCTCCGGAAAGACCGTGGTCTCAGAATAGACCGGGCTTGCCTCGCCAACTACTTTCTCGCCATCGGCAGCCTCAAACAACGCCAAATATCTCAACATCCTATCTTTATAATTATCGCGTACAAAAAAAGATGGTTCTTTTGCTTCAGACATAAAAACATTTGGATGATTCCTCAATATATGCCAAAGACTGGTTGTGGCGCATTTTGATGCGCCTATAATAAAAAAATTCGGTTTATTTATTTGTACATCCATAAAAAAGTTTTGTAAAATTTATAGTAACTATTTTTTTTGAAAGGTTTATTAATAATAATAATTAATGAAATTTTGATAAGTTTTTTTTTATTTACAAGTCCTACCATGTAGAGCGCAATATTAAATATTAAATCATTAACAGCCTCTTTTCTTACCATCTGCTTTATTTCTTCAATATACTCATTATTATTTAATTTAAATACATTAATTGCATCAATCAGTGCTTCAACTCTATTGTCGAATGATCTACCTGATCCAGTTGCAGTAGAGGCATGCATACGTTTAAATAACAACCTGCTACTCATTTCAAATTCAAAATTATTAAAAATTAGTTTCCAATACGTGATTGTATCCGAGGGAGCAAGTGGATGATTTACAACGAAAAACCCGGCTGACTCCGACAAACTCTTTCTTGAGTAACAAGTGCCGGATGGGGTCAGCCCTCCAGTTAAAAACACTGAAAACGAATGCATGCCAGACAATAATGTATCAAGTGGTAACCCCGATTTTTCCCAGGTTGGGAAAAAATCTCTAAACATACTTCTTCCCCACAATACATATCTTTGGGGAAAGCCCCTTTTTTGCAAAATTGAATATATTTTTTCAAGGGAATCATCTAGCAGCTCGTCATCAGCATGACAATATAGTATATAGTCACCTCGAGCTTTTTGTAAGCAGATATTATGATTTTCGTAGATTGAGACTGTTTTTTCATTCTCTATAACACGTATACGATCAGAATACTTATCTAAAATTGTGCCTGTTCCATCAGTACTATGATTATTCACAACTAATACTTCAAACTCATCTGAATATGTCTGATTTAAACAGCTTTGCAGCGTTTTTTCAATCGTATTTACATTATTATAGGTTGGTATAGCAACTGTGAATATCATAAACTTATGTACTTAGAATATTTCTTTTAAACCATTGAAAAGCGAATATTCTGGTTCCCATCCTGGCAATTTTCGAAAATTATCCCAAGGCTTCATAACTTCTCTATTTCTATAGGGTAACGCTCCGAATTTTGCATTAATGTTTGCTTCGGTAATGTTTTCCACCATCCGTACTAATTCTTTTAAGGTCACTCTATCTTTGCCAGATACGCCGTATTTTTCATTAAACCCTATCTCTGCGTTCTCCATCAACTTTATTGCTGTCTGGTAAGCACCAACTACATCGTTAATATGAACCAGATCCAAAACTTGCTCACCACTCGACAGTTTTAATTCTTTTTGATTAATAACACTGTTCTTTAAAAGCCAGATGAGTTTTTTCCTTTTATCTCCGGGACCATAAGTATCAAATAATTTTAGAGTAATGGATGATAATTTTTTACTGTCAGTATAATAATATATCAAATTTTGAAACGCGTGCTTTGTAGCCGCATAGATATTAACCGGCTTGTAATTTTCATTCTGAAAATGTTCAAAAGATGTGCCGGTATTTATGAGTTTTGTGATACCATTATTAGACAGAGATTCAATTAAGTAAAGACCGAGTCTGATATTACTCTCTAAAAGGCTATCTATTTCGTTAACATTGTGATCATAGGTATAGTAAGAAGCCAGATGAATGACAATTTCAGGTAAAAAATCGTAAAGTGATTGGTCAATGGAACTGTAACTATATTCATAATCATAAAATTTGATATCATCTTTTATATCATCAATATATTGAAGACTCGATTGCTCTCTTTTCAAGATAGCCACTTCATCATTCATCTGTAGCAATTTGCGGGCAAGGTTAGATCCAACAAAACCGGTGCCACCGGTAATATAAATTCTCATTTGAATGGGGAGTCAAAATTTTTTAATGCAATAAAATTTTTATCTCTGTCTGACAGTATAGGATTTTTAAACTCAAAATCGTAATTGACTGAGGACCACAATATACCGGAATCATGGTTTGGAGAATACTCTGTTTCTACAACATATGTGAGCATAGATTCCCTATCTATAACGTAGAAACCATGGGCACACCCTTTCGGAATTAGAATGGCTCTCCTATTCTCATCATTCAACTTAAACGCGAATGGCACACCGTAAACCTGTGAACTTGTTCTGAGGTCAACAACATAATCAATCACTGCCCCAAAATTGCAAAATACTATTTTCGCATGGTCATGAGGAGGCAGTTGGAAGTGAAATCCTCTGAAAACTTTCGGTTTGGATAAACTGTAATATATTTCTTTTATGTGAAAATCACTGAGATTCTCGGCATAAATACCGGAATTATAGAGTTTAACAAACAATCCCCGTTCATCACTTTCTTGAAACGTATGAATTAAGAGACAATCCGGTATTGGAGTAGGCTCAAGTTTCATTTAACTATCGAACAAATTGCTTCTGGTTTTGATTATTTAAATTCCTTTCACCATAGATTAAATCACACCCAATCATCCGTTATTACATTGGTTTCCGGCACGCCCTTTTCGACTAAAGTATTCGTGAAAGCGGAAATCATTCCAGGAGGCCCGGAAATAAAATAATCGTTTGTCAATCCATTTTCGGAAAATACTCTGTCAATGTCGATAAGCCCGTCGCTATCCTGGTAGTATATTTCTACTGTTTTGGCCGGGTTCTTTGCATTGGCTAACTCTTCCTGATAAATGTGATGGTTTACCGAACGAAATCCCAGGTAGATTTTCGGATTTGTGTACTCACGAAAAGATTCGTGTGCAAAAAGCGAGAGAAAAGGTGTGATTCCTGTTCCTCCCGCGATAAAGACCGGTTCTTCCTTATTATGATCCTGAATAAATAAATCACCATAGGGTAATTTTAGCCATACCTTATCACCCTCCTCCATTGTTTCTTTCATCTGGGTAGTGAACTTGCCTTTAACAGCATAAGTAATTCTTATATTTTCCTCATCAGGATTGCTTCGCATGGAAAAGCACCGGGATTCGGGCCACTGCCCAACGCCATCATAGGTATTATCTATTGCTAAATGCAAAAATTGCCCTGGATAGAATTTATACCCCCTTCCAAGCGATTCAAATTCAATTGTATAAATTCCTTCTATTGGGTTTTTTATTGAAACAATCCGTGATCGATACTTCTTCGCTAACATCTGTTAACTCGTATAATCTGATATAAATGAATTAATGACTTGTTCGGAATATTCAAACATCTCGTCCTTTAATCCAGGATATGTTCCTAGGAAGAAAGTATTATTCATAATATAATCTGTATTGTTAAGATGATCTGCTAATCGCCAGTTCTTGCCAATAAAGGCAGGCTGTTTGGTAATATTCCCGGCAAATAAATTCCTTGTTTCTATGAGCTCGTGATTTAAGTATGCGGTCAGTTGATCCCGAGTGAAAGGTGCATCCTCGGTTAAAGTCACAATAAAGGCAAACCAGGCTGGATCAGCCTTTTCTGTCGCCTTAGGTACAATGAAGTATTCGGGAAACTTTGAGAATATACCTTTCCACTTTCGGAAATTTTCTTTTCGATTCTCACAAAAAACTGGCAATTTCTTAATTTGTGCAGCACCGATGGCAGCCTGAATATCTGTCATCTTTAAATTATATCCAATTTCAGAATACACATATTTGTGGTCAAATCCGAATGGTAAATCACCAAACTGCTGAGCAAACCGTTTCCCACAGGTATTATTTTCTCCACCAGCACAATAACAATCCCGTCCCCAATCACGAAACGCTCGAACTAACTGGGCAAGTTGCGGATCACCCGTGCATATCGCTCCACCCTCTCCAGTAGTTATATGATGTGCAGGATAAAATGAAATGGTTGATAAATGGCCGAAGCTACCTGTTTTCTGTCCTTCGTATTCACTACCAAAGGCATCACAGTTATCCTCAATTACCCATAAGTTATATTCATTCGCCATCTCCATTACAGCATCAATATCAAAGGGATTACCGAGTGTATGAGCAAGAAATATACATTTTGTTTTCGGTGTGATGGCTTGTCGCATCATCTCCACGTCAATGTTATAGGTCGGGATATCTACATCCACAAAAACAGGAATCAAACCGTATAGAATAATTGGGGTAACCGTCGCAGGAAATCCGGCGGCGACAGAAATTACTTCGTCACCAGGCTGTAATCGGTTATTTCCTAATTTTTCAGATGTCAACGCCGAGAACGCTAATAAGTTTGCCGATGATCCTGAGTTTGTTAATAAAACGTTATCTACTTCAAGATAATCGGCAATATCAAAAGAAAATTCCTCAGC
>Ga0102944_1000962_pt1 | contig 20523 bp, 14 predicted proteins | sample SalPonD_shore_MG_FD_78172 | JGI IMG/M metagenome (GOLD analysis project Ga0102944, IMG submission 78172) | Salt pond soil microbial communities from South San Francisco under conditions of wetland restoration - Salt Pond MetaG... | ecosystem: Environmental > Aquatic > Marine > Intertidal zone >...
CCATGATCTTTCCACTGGAAATGAAGGAGTGGTAAAAAGACTGAATAATTTTCTCTGCAAGAATCTTATTTTGAGAGTTTGTTTACAAATTTATTTTCCTATCACTGAATTTTGCATGCAATCTCCATTTTTTCTTTAAATATGACTGGACTTTGATATCTCTAAAAATTTTTTCAGAATTATGATCAGTCAAGAAAAATTTCAGATTATCGAGACTGAAGAGACTCGAATTGAACTGTCAGATCTCTCATTATTTGAGATTTTCCGTAATGTGTTAGATGAGCACGCTATAGGAACACTCAACTTGGTAAAAGTGGATGCCTTGCTATATCTTTTGTACTTTGCAGAATTTCATGAACGGGATATCGCAAGAAGCTTTCTAAGGGAGGGAGAATGTCTCATGCATACTCAAGCCTATATAGAAGATTTTGGCTATAAAAGACTTGCCTATTTGTTAGAGCAAATGCGTGGGCAGCTTCTATGTGACTATTTCGTCTTTGGCTCAATCATTATTACTAGTGATAATTTTATGGTCAATGATAAATTATATATTCGCCCTATTTTAGACTAATTAAGTTATTGCCTTTAGAAAAATAGTGTATTTTTGATCATTACTACCATCCAGTAAAAGTTATTAAACTTTCTGAAGTTTTTTAATAAAACCGATCTCTTCTATAGAATTCTTAAGATATCTCATTTTATATTCAAATAATAAGGTTCTGAAATATTTCATATCTTAATCAGCATCTACCCCATTTTAACCCATAGAAACATTCTTATTCAAAATTCAGCATCCTAAGTAAAATATTGTTCAATAAACCACTGTTCAATATTATGATTTGTTTGAAAGGTTTTTAAAGGAAAAGAGATACTTTAATTATAAAAAATTGATTTAATTTAAACACAAATGATCATATTCATAAGAATTTGAAAGGTAACAAATATTTTTATTTATATGAAAAATAGTTTAATTAAACAAGTAATTAAGTAAACAAAGATTTTTACCAAAATTAGGTGAATTATATTGTACCATTTAGACGGAACGGATGTTTTAGAAGAAAAATATTACCATAAAACGAAAAGTATATGTCCGGTATGTCAAGATAAAATCGATGCGGAAATCGTGGAAGAAGAAGGAGAAATTTGGATTAAAAAAACATGCCCGGAACATGGAGATTTCAAAGATAAGATTAGTTCTTCTGCGAAATATTATAAATGGACTCATTTTGCTCAAAGGGATGAAAATGGAAATACTGAATGGGAATTCCTTAAAAATGGCGAAGCAAATCCTCCCGATAAACAAGGAGATGATCCTCGTGGATGTCCATATAATTGTGGTTTATGTGACGAACACTTATCAACATGCTCATTAGTTCTTATTGATCTAACTAATCGATGTAATTTTAATTGTAGTTTTTGTTATGCGAATGTAAGAAGAGCAGGATATCTTATTGAACCGTCCTTAGAAGAACTTGATAGAATCATGAAACATTTTCGAAACAAGCCTATTCCAGCACCAGCGATTATGTTTGCTGGCGGGGAACCAACTGTAAGAGCAGACTTTCCAGAAATTTGTAAAATGGCAAAAGATAATGGATTTAAAGAAGTGATTTGTGCAACTAACGGATTTGGGTTTCAGAAAAAAAAAGGAGGGCTTGAGTTTACGAAAGAATGCTTTGAGAAAGGATTAGATACGTTATATTTACAATTTGATGGCATAAACAATGCTACTTTGGAAAAGACTCGCGGGATCAACAATTTGATCCCTTACAAAGAAAGAGTCATTGAGAATTGCCGAAAAGCAGGTTTAACATCTATAGTATTAGTACAAACAGTTGTAAAAGGAATCACAGATGTAGAGGTTGGTAATGTAATTCAATATGCTATTGATAATATTGATGTGGTTAGAGGTATTATATATCAACCTGTATCATTATGTGGGAGAATAACAGCAGAGGATATGCAAGAACTTCGAATTACTAATGCGGATGTTATTAAAGAAGTCGATAAACAAACGAATGGTAAAATTGGAATTGACAATGCGTGGTATCCATTAAGTACTATTGTAGAGCTTGGGAGAATCATTGCATTTCTAGCTGATGTTGAGCCAATTGAATTTACATGTCATCCAGACTGTGGATTTGCTACCTATCTTGTTGTAGATCCTGATAGTAATGAAATGGTTCCAATCATAGATTATTTTGACCCATTAAAAATTGTAGATTTTTCAAATAAATTCTGGGAAAAGATAAAAAATAAAGAGAAGGAACCGATAAAATTCTTCGAGAATTTCCTTGGAGACTTCGGCAAAACTTTAGATAAGGGCGTTAATTGGCTGGACAAACAACAATTACGAGCGAGATTTTTAGCAGGAATGCTCCAATATACGAAAAAGCCAGGTAAACTTATGGAGATGTTCACCAGAATTCTTTTAAACGGAGAATGGGAGAGTATTAGTGCATTCACTCATGGAAGCTTATTAATTGGTTCAATGCATTTCCAAGATGCCTATAATTTAGATATTGAAAGAACAAAGAGATGTGTAGTTCATTTTGGAGTAGCCATGCCAGATGGAAGCGTATTTGAATCCCCCTTCTGTACGATGAATACTTTACACAGATCTCGTATTGAGAAAATAGTAGCTAAGAAACTTACTGCAAAAGTAGAAAATGAGTTTGACACATCCAAAGGAGTGAAAGTAGGGGAAGTTACCCAACAAGATTTAATGCAACAACAGGAAGTAGCCCATAATGGTGGAACAAAAAAGGAGGAATAGGTGAGTTAAAAATGTCTCAAGAAGAAGTTGTAACAAAAGATGGATTGAAAATTAGGAAATTAGTTGATTTAAAGGCATCTACTGCAGAAGAATATCAAGAAGCAATGCTCCATAGAGTAGAACACTTCTCAAAACGGAAAGATTCCGTATTTAATGATTTTGTAGAAAACACAATCGTCCAAGGTTTAAAACTAGCACTAAACGCCAAAGTGGAAATAGACAAAATGTTAGGCGACAATAAAGACAAAGTTCATAAAATACTTGAAAATGTGCTTCTATTTGGTTTATAACCATTTATCATTAATATCTTTTAAATTTTATTTACTACTTTTTTTTATTTGATTTGTATTAATAGATCTGTAATAATTTTTAATTTGCTGTAGCCTATTTTATAAATTTAGATTTTTTAATATTATCATATTACTTTGAGAAATTTTTTGCGAATTGTTTTTTAAGATTGAAACGTTCATAGAGGTAATAATGACGTGGACTTATCTCTTGATTTCAGTGAATGTGATATTTATTGCCAACGCATTCGGTCAATTATATTATGCGATTAATTTAAAAAAAAAATTTTCAAAAGACCACAATTTTATCAATAGTATACTGACCTTTATCTTATGGGTAGTGGCAGGGCTTTTATATCCATTTTATTTTTGGCCTTGGTCAGATGAGTTAGCCTTTTTTGGAGGCTTGTCGATCTTTTTTATTTGCATCTTTACTCCGTTAATGATCTTTTTAGTTTTAATCTATCAATATTTTGTGGTTATCAGAAAAAATTCTGACATAAAACAAAAAAGAACTATTCATCTTTTTTTAGACAGATTTGACAGTGAAAAAAATACGCGTAATCAAGAAGATTCCCATACTTTAAAAATCGATGTATATAGAAAAGCTTTACATCTATTTCCAGCGCTGGTAATTATTTTATTATGGACCTTTGCTGTATATATTTGGGATGGAGTATGGAATGCGGATCTATTTTGGGGGATATCAGGAGTACATTTTGGAAGATTTTTGATAATCACTGCAGGATATTCAGGCATATTAGTATTCGCAGCACTAGATTATATTAGGTTATCCTACATTTTTCCTAAAAAAAATTTATTTCATTTTCTTCCCAACAATGTATTAGATTTATTAACTAAGTCAATGAAAAGAAGGGAAATATTCGAATTTACTAAACCCGTAGCATTAGTTCTTGCATTTACCCCTGTGTTCTTTTTTCCGTTTGGTATATTCTCCTCTACGGCTTTGATTTCAACGTTAGGGGATGGAGCTGCTTCATTAATGGGGTTAAAATATGGGAAAAAGCATTTCCCAAAGCAGAGTAAAAAAACATTTATTGGATATATCTTCGGCACACTCACTTCATTTATCGTGTGTTTTGTATCTATTTTTGTATTTCAACCCTTATTAAATTTTCAAGAAATTATAGTACTTTCGGTGGTAGGAAGCATCTCATTCCTCACCATAGATCTGTCTAATCTCAATATTGATGATAATATTCTCAATCCACTGTTTTGCGGATTTACGATGGGGCTCGTTTATTTCTTCGTTTTTTAAAAGGGTGATAAAATAAAATGAGAGATTATTTTTTAATAGTGAAGCCACTACAAAAGAAGATTAAAAAAAGGCATCCATTTTTTTAATTCCTTTAATTTCTTGCCAAGTAATTCCCAACGCGTCTAAGACTTGTTCAAGGGCAGATTTTAATAATTCTCGGTATTTTTTAACATCAATGTCTTGTAACTTGGCGATTTCGGTCGCTTTTGCTCCATTTGAGGTTTTCGTCTTAACAAAAGAGATGATCTCTCCTTTTTGATACTCTTTACCCGTTATTTCCCTAAGCTCTAAAGCCGCAGCTATATGTTGGGGAGTAACTTTATATTTATCTAAATTTTTTGTAATTGCGGTATTAATTGCATAATCTGCTAATTTGAATGCATCTTCTTTCCCGATTTTCCTCAAATTTTCTCGTACTATTGCCACTATTTGATCTCGTTTTTCATGGAATTCTTTATCATTTGTGATGTTCTTCAATATTTCAATTACTTCTGCAAAGATTGTTTTAATAAACTCAGGCGTATTTCGTTTTTTTGCTAACAATCCTTTGATATCTGGATATTTTGAATCTTTATATATTCCAATGTAATTTTTCTTCCGTTCTGAGAGGGCTAAGAATTGATAGGTTTTCTCTTCCTCAAGATCAAGATCCAATTCTTGTTTGCTCCATTCAGATATTTTATTCAGTTGTTCTTCTGAGGGATTAGCTAAAAAGACTGAATCAGTATCTCCGTAGAGTACATCTACGCCCATGCTCTCTGCTTTTTTTATAGTCTTTTTAATTGAATACTGTCCGATTCCAGTGGTACTCTCTGCAACCGGAAGACAAAAAAGTGGGAAATTCCGACTTCCAAACACACCATATGACCCGTTTATAAATACTTTGAGAGCTTGTTGTATAGTGGTATAATAATCACGTCGTTTTTCAGATAATGTTTCATCTTTTGACTTAGGTTTAAAATATTTAACTCTTATATCACGTAAAAATCCTACAACATAAGCAAAGATTCCCATTTTGTGAGTACAACGGTGGTATGGCATTCCTTTTAACATATTATCTCTACACTCCTCATGGGGACATTGAACAGTTTCATATGAGAGATTATATTCCTTAATAATGGTAGGATACAGTGAAGAGAAATCCATAACCACCACATCATAATGTATACCAGGTGTAGGTGGAATTACATAGGCACCTTTAAACCCTTTCCCATCAATAGTTGATTTTGAATATCCACCTGGCTTTAATTGAGAGATTTCTTCTTGCATGGGGATTAAATAATTTTTCTGGCGATGTTCATAATAAAATATATTTTGGATCCATGAAGAGATTTGATATCGTACCATATCATGGATTGGCATCTTGGTAATTCTACATAATAGAATAATTAAGTTCCATACTAGTGAATTATTAAATTTAGATAATTCTAAAGTCAATAAAGAATCTTTTAGATTGTACCAAGAAAGGATATTATATTCCATTTCATGAATCTCTTCTTCATGCTGATATTTTTCCTTACCTAATAAAGCGGCACTAATCGCATTAAGGGAATTTGTTTTATATGCACCTCCAAATGCATATCCGGAAATGCTTCTATTAAAGAAGAAATTAAATAAATCTATGTGAATTCCTTTTCGAAGATCACATTCGGCTTTAGACATAAATCCATATCCTCGTTTCACAATAATTGGATTTAAATCTCTCTCAATTTTCAACCGATTTGCTCTATGAAAAAGATAATTTAAATCGAAATTATCACCATTGAAAGTAAGGACGACTGGATATTGCCACATGAGGCGGAAGGTTTCTTCTAATAATTCTTTTTCGGACTTAAAATATAGCACATTAGCATCTTCAGGAAATTTTTGAAAGGGATCTCCATATACATAACCATCTCTTTCGAGCATATAGACTAATTTTAATCCGTCAGTTGCAGCGAATGAGACACTAATAACTTCTTGCTTGGCTTGCTGAGGATCTGGAATGAGATAATTATCTGGTCCCATATTTACTTCTATATCCATTGCCATTCGCTTAATGTCAGGAATATCCGTGAGAAATAAATGAATATTGTTTTCAGAGAACTCCTGAATAGCTTTATCTTCTTCCCTAAACAAATCTGTTAATTCCTCAACAACCTTTTTATACTCTTCTTGGTCTTTAGGAGATTGAGCTTTTTGAATTTTTCCATCTTCAATTTTATAAATTAATCCTGGAATGAGGGCTCTATCAAAAATATAATTAAGATGATATCGTATATTTGCCTCCCATGCACCACCCAAGATGTTTTTAATATTAGTCCCCGAACCCCCAATATCAATTGGAGTTTTTCCGTAAATCTTCGTAACTTCAAGGTCTTTATCTCTTAGGAGATCAAATCGTTTAATTTTTTCGAATCGGACAAATCCAGCATAAGTAGTTAAATCAACATTGGTCTCTAATTCTTGAATAGATTGTTTACTAATACAATAAGGTTCGTGGTTGGTTGTATCTATCCAAATTTTAATGTCATCTGCATCTAAATCATAGAACTTACAATAGGCTTTATTTTTTCCTCCATCATAATCTACATCTAATAAGAATCCTCGTTCCAAGTTCTGAACAATTTCACCTTTTTCAATGAGATACCGTAAATATTTTGAACTAGATCCTTCTCTTTTGATATCTTCGAGCTCAATATTTCCCGCTTTTAGACCAAAGGGTTCCATATTCCCTTTAAAAAATAATTCTTCTGGAACTTTTTTTCCTTTCTTTCCTTTTTGTTTAACTAACTCTTGTCGTTTTTGTTCCAATCGCGCTGCTTTTAACTCTTCTGAGGGATCAACCAGTAGTTGTTCTTGCTGAATTTTTTCAGTAGTTTCTAATTTCTGTGATTGCTCAACTTCTTTTGATGCTCCAAATGAAAACAAAGAGGTTTGTTTCTTATCTTCATCATTATCTTTTTTAGTTTTTTTCTTTGCCACGATTTACGAACCTAATTATGATTTTTATAATTATATCTGATTAATATTAAATATTATAGGATGGATTATAAAACTTCTATTCAGTGTTTAATATTCGAAAGTGACTGTTTTTATAAAAAAATAAGAATTACTAAATTTATCTTATTACTTTAAAAGGGATATTATTTAGTACCTGTGGTCATTTTAATATTTTTTATGAGCATATATGGAGCAAACACAGTATTATTACTCGTACTTAGCCACGTAGATACTTGTTTGTTTTCCTTCCCTAATGCTATAGTATTTTCTAACATTTCATATTGATTTGAATTAATACGTAATTCTCGCAGGGGAGTTAAGTTTCTTCCATGGTTTTCTACTAAAAATATCCCATCCTTTGGCAGAGATGAGAAGACACCCGGAGGAGCATAACTTTGATAACGAGTATACCATGTAGAAGTGATTAAGAGCGTCGGACCTTCTGAAATTTCCATCAACTCTTCTAATGTGTGATCTCCTGGCTTAAAAACTGTATTCGTTGGTTTTGGAATAGTTATCCCGGCATTGGCTGTTGATTCTTCATCTTTTTCGGATAAGGAAGTATTAGTAAAAAAGTTTTGAATAATTCCATCTTTAATCAATATAGTCCGTTTTCTAGGAACTCCTTCTTCATCAAATGGAGAAGTGGCTAAACCATATTCTCTTGTGCCATCATCCCGGATAGTAACCTTCGCATTGCCTATTTTATCTCCTTTCTTTTTTCCTATTAACCATGATAAGCCCATCTTCATAACATATTTATTCATCGCAAGAGCGGGTGTTGGAGCTTGTATTTCTGTGCTTACCTTCGGATAGATTATAATATTATAGATTCCTGGGGATCCTTTTTTTCCCCCAATAGCTTGCTTACATATTTGCCCTGCTTCTGTTGCAGCTGCAATCGGATCGAAATCTTTTTCAAGATGGGTAGACACGGTCAATGCTTCTCCTGTAGCATACATATCTTCAGCAAAAGCTCGTATTCTAAAATTTAAATTACTTCTTTTATAATTACCTTCAATACCTTCACTCGTCTCGAGAAAGTTGTGTAAATATCCATAGAAAAATGATCCTGCTGCTCGAACAGCGCCTTGACGTATACATGCCTCAATTGATTTTTCTACATAATCAATAGCATGTTCTTCTAATTTCACTACGTTCTCATCATATATTTTATTTTGGATCGAAGAATCATATTTGAAGGGTCCTTTTGGGAGATGCTTAAAATTTGTATTCCGTTTTGAGGAATTCAATAGATTTTCACAATATTTTAAAGTCTGATCAATCGATTTTATTCTTAAATCATCTATTGTGATTTCAGATGTTCTTCTCTTTTTTGATAAGAATATGTTTATTCTAGTAGCATCCCAATTTTTATGGATATCAATATTTTTCTCTGAAAATCTTATTTGATTCTGATTCGTATAGATTCCATTAATTACCCACTCAGTACAAAACTTTTTTAGTTGATTTTTAATATGAGAAATTATATCCTTTAATTCATCGATTTTTCTTTCTTTTTCCATTATTACATCCCTCCCCCTAACTTTACATCTCTTAGTCGAATGTTTGGGCCTCCCGTCCATACTGGAAGTCCTTGTCCAGGTTCTGATTTTCCACAAAACGCACCTTCCCATCTGAATGACTCCCCATCTCCTTGAGCATCAATACTTGTAAACAAACCTAAAGAAGAGATTTCTAAAACTGGTTTCGAAACAAGTCCCTTAATTTCCCCATTTTCAATTAAATATGCTTCTTGTCCGACATATTTTGCTTGAAGTCTTTTATCATCGATATTCCATTCTGTAAATGACTTCATATAAATCCCTAGTTTTACATCTTCAACCATTTCTTCAAATGAATAATCCCCTTCAGCAAAATATGTATTTGCCATCCTAACAATAGGTTCTCTGTCATAGGCTACCGCTCTTGCTGCAGCATTACTCTTTGTATTAAAAAAAGCCGCAGTTTCTCTATTTTGGAGCATTTCATTAAATATCCCACCTTTTATTAATTCCCTTTTTCTCGCTTTAACACCTTCATCATCATATAAATAGAACCCATATGATCCTGGAATTGTTGGATCATCGTATACATTGACGCAATCATTTCCTATTTTAAAGCCTAGTTCTTGTTCTCTTAAATAAGACTCTCCAGCTTGGGCTCCTTCTCTACCTAAGATTCTGTCTGCCTCATGGGGGTGCCCACAATTCTCATGAGAGATTATCCCCGCGACATCAGGTCCCAAAATGAGGTCGATATCTCCTTCAGGTGGTTTTTTAGCCTTCGTGACAATATCAGCAAGGATATTGATTTTATTTCTAATCTCTTCTAAAATATTCCATGAAGTAAGTTCATCCCAGCCTGAGGAAGTGGCATAAGTTCTCATCATCTGTTCATTCCTTCCTCCAGATTGAACACCTATAATCACGGGAATAAATGCAACTCGAGGTACATGTCCAGTTATTTTGGTCCCTTCAGAAGTAAGAAAATAAGTATCTCGTTGCTCAGTTATTAGGACAAATACGTGTATAAATGCGATAGGATATTTCTCATCAAATAATGGAAAGAACTGCTTGATAAATTCAATGCGTTCCTCGAGAGATACGTCAGTAGGATTAATTTTATAAGAACTTTTCCACGAATCTTCATAAATTTCCTCCTCGCTCATACGTATTGGTACTTTTCTTTGTTCACCATTTCTTTTAGCAGTTTTATAAGCATAATTTATTACTTGTATAATTGATTCTTTTGTTAATTGATTGGTCGTTCCCATGCCCATCCCTCCATTGACAATCATCCTTACATTAAGCCCGAATTTCCTCGTAAATGCATTATCAGTCAGATCAATTGGCAGATTACCTATATGCATTTTTCCGTTTATGAAAGAAACTGTATCTCTTTGATTCAATTCAAGCCGTACATCTGCATATGAAGGATGCTTTTCTTGGCATTCTCGTAACGCAAATTCCGCTAAATCTTTATATTCTTCCATAATATAACCTTAAAAATAGAATTTAATATATTAATATAACTAAAGAAGTGTAGTACCTAAACTTAGACTTTCAGAAATGAGTATAAATAGAATAATACTATATAATTTAATTTATTATTTTGTTATACTCTTTGATTAGAATGTAGTATATCTTCTATTTCCTTGAGAAGTAAAAGCTTTTCGGCTATAAACCAGTGGAGTTTGCTCTTCTCGGGATGTTCATAATAAATGTGTTCTGCCAAATCTCTAACTTCCTCTTCACCCGGTTCTAAAAGAGAGCCATTAATATTATCATTTAAGAGTAAAATTAAATTATCGGTTTCAAGAGGTTGTATTGATCCGCCATTTTTGATATTTTTATTTATTTTAAGCGTATAATATGCTAAATACCAAATGCTCTTCTCGTAGCTCTCCCCACTTTTGTACCGTCTATACGCCAGCTCAGTTATCTCTTCTTTACTTGGCATTAATATTCATTTATTAGGTTTCGATTGAAATATGTTTGAAAACTATTAATTCTTTGATTAATAAAAAAGTAATATTGCTTTTTAAAATTATATCTAATTAATATTAAATATTATAGAATGGATCATAAAACTTCTATTAACTTTTTTAAATTAAAAATAACGATCTCCAATATAAAGCAATACAACAATAAATGAATAAACAAATAATAACACCAAAGAGATACTGAATTAGATTAAAAAAAATGAGAATTAAAAAAAAATTATTAATGATTATAAATTCACTTTTTTCCTAAATTATGTGATCTTTCCTTGAAAGAATTCATTCACCGAATTTATCCTCTTTTCTGTCAAAAGTTTGAGCAGTGATCTCTTTTAATTTTTCTTTAATTACTTTCTGACTATCTAAACCTTTTGGTAATTCTTCTAGAAACTCAATATGTCGAGGTACCATAAAGTATGCCATTCTTTTCTTACAGAATTTTATTAGATCATCATAATCTAATTTTTTACCTTTTTTTAGTACAATAGCAGCCTTTACTTCTTCACCATAAATTTCGTTTTTCACACCAACTATAGCACATTCTTTAACGTGTGAATGGGAATTTATAATTCTCTCAACTTCCTTTGATGATATATTTTCACCCGCTCTCCTTATCATATCCTTTTTTCTGTCAACGAAATAATAATACCCTTCGTCATCTTTGTAAGCAATATCACCTGTATGGAACCAAAGATTTCTAAAAACATCTAGAGTTTTTTCAGGCATTTTATAATATCCTTTCATTATTATATCTGGGATGAGTGGGCGTATAACAATTTCCCCTTCATCTCCCACGGGAACTTCTTGATCATTTTCATTAAAAAGCTTTACATCAAAATAATTATTGTGTACAGTTCCGCAAGATCCAATTTTTATATCATCATAGGTGGAAGTGATGCAACAATCTGTTTCTGTTAATCCATATGCATCAATCAATTTGACATTAAATCTCTTTTGAAATTCTTCTTGAATATCTGGTGGTACATGGCCGCATAGTATTGTTTTCAATGAATGATTTGCGTCATCCACTTGTGGGGACATTTTATAGAGAATTCTGATTACTGGCTCAAAACCTCCCGTGATGGTAATATTATGTTTTCTAATGTCATTCCAAAATCTATGGGCACTAAACTTTTGTTTTAGAACAATAGTAGAATTTGCCATAAGGGGAGCTAATGTCCCACCACATTGACCTGCTTCATGGAATAATGGTAAATATTGATACATTTTATCATATGCTGTGAAGTTTGCAATAGAACAATATAAATGACTTTGAAAAATCATTTGATTATGTGTTAGCATAACCCCCTTGGAAGCCCCCGTAGTACCAGAGGTGAATAATACTGCCATTATATCATTGTGTTTCACTTTTACTTCAGGATTAAAACCAGAGTTTTTAAATAATTCTGAAAATAATATCACTTCTAATTTATCGAATTCTGGTTTTGTTGAAGAATAAGAAATTACTTGTTCAATAGAATTAAGATTTCCCTTAATATCTCTAAAATTAGACTCAAAGGATTCACTTAAGATAATAGTTTTAGCATCTGAATAATTGATGAAATACTCAAGTAATTCTCCTTTATGAAAAAAATTTATGGGTACTTCGATTGCTCCAATTTTCGAAAGTGCAAACCATGTATAAATGTATTCTGGGCAATTTTCCATTAATATTGCTATATGGTCTCCCTTAGATATTCCAAAGTTAATAAATCCATTAGCTAATCTATCAACTTTCTCATTTAACAGTTCATAAGAGATTTTTTTATCATTAAAAATTAAAAAAAATTTTTTATTTGATTTATTTACTGCATCCTCTAAAATATTGCCAAGTGTATTATCCTGTTTAGTAATAAATGATTTCACTATTAATCACACTATTTTAATTCCAATGGTATTGAACTTTTTATATTTCTACAGATTTTATTACAATCAAGGCAATTTCAGAAGATAGTCACCATGTTTCATTACATTAACAGTACAATCTGGAGGAATGACGATTGTTGTGTTTTTTTCTTCGATAATTGCTGGTCCAGCGAACGTATTTCCATAACTGAGTTTATCGCCGTTATATATTAATGATTCAACAAAATCTTTTTCTGAACGGAAAAATGCAAGTCTTTTTGATTTTATAGCAGAAGAACTGTCTTCATCTTCTTTATGCATTTCTCTTAATCTTGGTTTTGGTGTTTTACCTATAGCACTAATTCTCCAAGCTGTAGTCTCAATAACAGAATTTGGATCCTTACTAGCATAATATCTATAATGTGTATTATGAAAATCATTAGATAATTTTGGAATATATTCTTCAGTTATTCTATTATTTTCTAATGGTATATCCAAATTATAAATTTGATATGGATATCGTGCTTCCATATAATATTTAAGTTGTCTGTTTTCAGGTGAAACTTGTGTTTTATCAAGAAACATATTAGCTCTATTTTCAAGCATTTCAATAGTCTTATTTACATTTTCAAAATCAAAAGAATCTGTCCTTGAATAAGCGGTAGCACGAAAATCCTGTTTAATATTGGAAATTAAACATCCATAAGAACTTAATACTCCTGCCTCTTTCGGTAAAAGGATTTCATTAACATTAAGCTCTTTCGCGATATCTGCACAATGTATACCAAATGCACCTCCACCTCCGACTAAAAGTGATTCCCTCGGATCTACTCCTCTTTTTATAGCTAAATCTCTGAGAGCTAGTAACATATCATAATTCACTGTGGTATAGATCCTACTCGAAGCTTCTATAACATCAATGTTTAATTTATTGGCTATTTCCTCTCTTAAAACGTTTTTCGCTTTGTCGGGATAAATTTTCATCTGCCCTCCTAAAAAATAATCTGGATTAAGATAACCCAACAAAAGATTTGCATCCGTTAGAGTTGGTTTTTTTCCTCCCAATCCATAACATGCAGGACCTGGTAATGCTCCAGCACTTTGTGGACCAACATGTAAATAATCCGCTGAATCTATCCATGCAATACTTCCTCCACCCGAACCAACGCTTTCAACATCAACTTTAGGAATTCCTAGTTTATCTCCTCCAACTTCGTTAGGATTAATCTTAGAATCCTCCGTTAAAACAATCATCCCATTCCTTACGAATGAAATATCGAAACTAGTACCACCCATATCTATACCAATGACTTCATTGCTGTCTTTTTTTTCAATGGCTATCTGTCTCGCAGCAACAGGTAGCATACTAGGACCAGAATTTACTGTTAATATAGGTTTTTTAATAATTTCTGAAGGATCTAATACTCCTCCTCCAGAGGTAGCTATGAATAAATTTCCTTTAAAACCTTCTTTATTTAATGATTCTTCTAAGTCAGAGATATATTTACTAATCATACTTCTTAACGAACTATTTATAGTAGTGGCAATAAATCGACGATATTCCCGGATTATAGGATTAATTTCATGACTAAGATCAAAAGGGATTTCTGGCCAATTTTGTTCTATAATTTCACCTATCCTTATTTCATGTTCTGGATTCATAAAAGACCATAATAAACACACAGATATAGCATCAACATTCCATTCTTTAAATTTATTGATAGCTTCTTGAACTTCAGACTCGGTTAATGGTTCTTCTACTTCTCCCTCAGAATTTATCCTTTCTGTTACAGGCAATATTAAATATCGAGGTACGAATGCCCGAGGAAAATCCAAATCCCAATTAAATGGCTCTTCTTTCCCACCTTCTCTGAAATGTAAAACATCCCGAAAACCTTTTGTTGTAATGACTCCTACCTTACCAACATCCCCTTCGATTAAGGCATTGGTTGATGCCGTAGTCCCATGGACAATTGAAAGCGTATTTTGAAGTAATGTTTTAAGTTCTAGATCAAATTCTTCTGCTGCTAGTTTTAAATCATTAAAAACACCTTCTATTAAATTTTCAGGGGTAGTTAGCGACTTGAATGAAAATATTTCTTTTGTCTCTTCATTTAATACAAGCATATCTGTAAAGGTACCCCCAACATCTACTGAGATTCTAAACTTCATTTTTCTCACCTCTTTTTTTCATTTCTTCTCTTAATTTTTCTGTTGCGTTATAATCAACCTTAATTTTTTCAGGATCTTTAGGATACTCAAAGATTACACCATAAACATTTTTTGCTTTTTCTTCAGAGATCCAACCGTCTCTCAATCTAATTTTCACCATTTCGGGATCTCTCTCGAGTGGGTTTCCATATCCTCCTCCTCCAGATATAATCGATTTAACAAATTCTCCAGGATTGAAAACTTCCACACCCATTCCTTGAAGCTTAGATTCTCTGGTTTTCCCAGATTTATAAATCTTAAGTTTAGAAGCTTCCAAAGGATGACCAGGCTCGCCACCTAATACCCCTTTTGGGGGAAAATGAATTCCATCACATACATACGCTACTGTCATAGGATTTTTTCTTGGGCCAAAAATTGTAATACCAGAAGGGGCTCCATCATACTTTCCAGCCCCACCACTATCTTTTATGATCCCGAATTCTTTAAAGAGTATTGGAAATCTTTGTTCATCTAATTCTAAACTATCTATATAGAGAACACCACCAGTAACTGGAATGGCATATGATAACCATCCATCATGTTCATAAACACCAGGACCTCCAGCACTTCCACCGCAGATAATGAGTTGATTAATATAATTAATTTGACTGGGGTTTCCTGGGCGTCTCCAATCATACCCTGATATTACAGCAGCTGATATCGGCATACCAGGGTTTCCCTCTGCCATTCCCCAAGGAGGTTCTAGTTGTGCAAATGCTGAAGAAACCATATTTACCATTCGGTCTAATACATTCGTGGTGGAAACAGCTGTACTTGCTGGATACTGGGGAATTCCTAGAATCTTTCCTTCTTTCATTAAAACTTTTATTCTTCTTAGAGCACCTTCGTTATGCGGCAAATCTGGACTTAAATTATTGAAGATTCCTGTATATGCTCCAGTTAATGTTGTAGCATGGCATAAATTAAACCCAAATGGTTGATTATCTATATTATCTCTAAGATCTACCGTAATTAACGCCTCCTTAGGATCTATGATAATTTTTACTTTTAGTGGGATTCCATTTTTAACTGCTGGTGTTATTCCTGGAACACCATATGGACCATTTGGAAACATTACTGGTGGATCATGTCTTGTTTCATTTTCTAAAGTTGCATTATCTAATTTTTTAATTTCTTCAATCATTAAATTTTCACTGTAATCTAACCACTCATCAATAAATTTGTTTAACGTATCTACTCCATATCTATCACATAATTCAATTAATCTTCTCTCTCCGATACGCGCAGCACCTATTTGCGCTAAATAATCTCCATACCATTGCTCTGGAACTCTGATTTTCATTTTACAAATCCTTAAAACATCTTCAATATCCTCATAGTCGCGCTGTACTCTTACACATGGAAAATGAACACCTTCTTCATATATAGTGGTGGCAGGATATGGATAAGTAGTGGGGATGGGTGCTCCGATATCTGCTTGATGGGCTCTATTTACAGACCAAAAAACTAATTGATCCTCATAAAATACGGGAACCATCATAGTAATATCAGCATGATGGTCATTTCCAGTATAAGGACAATTATTAAGGATACAATCTCCCGGCGCTAGATCGTCAAAATATTTTAATGCTTCCTGCACAGATAGATGGATTGTTCCAAGATGAACTGGCAAACCCTCTTCGATCATAAAAAGTCTGCCATCTCCAGTAATAATTGCTGATGAAAAGTCTCTTGCTGTATTCAAAACTCCAGAACGACCTGTTTTAACTAAAGTAAAAGTCATCTCACGTGATATTGTTTCAAACATTCTGGGTAATATTATCATTAGATAGGGATCTATATCATTTTTCATAAATTCGTTTTCCTCCTTCTTTTGTTCTAACAATTCTAATATTAAAAAATTTCATTTTTTTAAATCACATCTTTATTTCTTTTTCTTTTATTTTGATTTTTGGTTCTATTTTAGTTAAAAAAGATTTCGTATCTATGGCTCCCTCAGGAGCATAAACACCATTTTTATTGATCTTTCCTTCTATCATCATTATAGTACCTAAGGCAGCAGGTAAAGCGGTACCAAATTTAACAGAGTCAGTTAAAACATCATAAGTAATTTTCATCCTATTCCCATTCCTTTCACCAATTACTTCAACTTTTAGGGCTCCTGCTACCCCTTCATATCGATCCATTGCTTCTTTATATAGTTCGTTAAAATATTCAGGGGCAAAATATGGCATTGCTCGTATCAATTTCACTGTTAATTCTCTCAAGGGAATTTTTAAATCTTTATAGATAAAAGTTTTTTCACTACTTAGCCCAGCATTCCTAAAAGCTTTCCAAATTTTCATAACTTTTGGGGGAAATAATCCTCCTTTAATAGTTACTTTTTTAACGTCTTTAATATATTTGGGAAGAGTCACAGGTTCTGGATGTCCAGTATAATATACTTTAAGCTCTCCCACTGGATTTATGAACGTCGTAATTTCTGGATCTGATAATCCTTTTACATCTACCCATTTCTCGTTCAAAAACATTGGAACTTCACCAGAAATTATATGTAGCCAATGTTCTAAAGCAGCACTTCCAGTTGGATCAACACTACTTTCAGACCAAAAAATATTGATTTCAGAAGTGTTATCGAGTTTTTCACTTCCATTTTTAGCTAATATATTCGTGATCCCGGGACTTGCTCCTAACCCAGTTATAACAGTAACTCCATTCTTCTCTGCCTGCTTATGAAGTGAAAGAGATTCCTGAATAGCGTCATAATCATCATTGATATCAATACAATTTACTCCTGATCTTATACTTGCTTCAACTATTTTTTTCCCGTATTTATAGAATGGTCCAATTGTACTAACAACAATATCATAATTTTTTAGAGAAGAAATCAATTGTTGCTCATTATTTACATCTATTATTTCTGTGGAAATTCTTTTCCCAAACCTTTCAAGTGTTTTCTGTAAATTTCTCTCATCTTTATCTCCTATTGTGATTTCTATATCGCTTAAGGATATTAATTGATTTACTATTTCAGAACCCATTACACCACATCCACCTAATATTATTATATTCATTTTTTAACACCTCTAATTTTTAATTAAGAATTTATTCATTCTACTTTGATTAGACTAATATTTGATGTTTCTGGAATTAGTTTAAGTTGTAGTTTATCTCCAGAAAATTCTTTTATAAAGAGTTCTGGATCAATGCATCCTTCGGGAGCAAAAGCTCCTTTTAAATCAACTTGGTTTTTAGCTACCATTTTTGCTATTGTCGCAAGACATCTAGATGTTCCAGTAGATCCCCGACCTATTCCGGAAAAAACATATTTTTTGGGAAACCCGTCTTTCTTCCCAATTATTTCTATTCTTGTGGCACCTAATTCGAAAGGTATTCCTTCTTCTTCCCATTTTCCTAATGAAGCATCAATTAGACTCTTAAGCAAAGTTACGATATATTTATCTGCTGGTATTTCCATCCCGTTTAAATCTATAGGATCCTTAATCAAGGCAGATATTTTTGAAAGATCTGGTAGGGGAACGGGTGGTTTGGGATAGACAGCACCAGCATTTATAACATTTTTTACCCCTTCTATAAATCTAGGAATAGTATAAGGTTCTGGATGATCACAATAATACACCTCATATTGATTAAATGGTGGTAGAAATTCTGTTGTGACCTTACCCTGATATTCAATAAGTTCTCCTTCAATAAACTGATGGGAATGTTCGTACATATTAAGCCCATGATAAAATTGAGCGGGACCAGCAAAGGCCCAAGGACTTATCCAATAAATGTTAATATCTTGGACATCATCCATTTTATCCGCTCCATATCTAGCTAGTATATTCGGGAGTCCAGGACTATCACCAGCTCCCGTTATTATTGTCATATTTGCTTTTTGACATTCTTCGTGTAAAGATAATGCTTTAAGAGTTCCAGGAGGATCATCACAAATGTCTACACAATTAATTTTCGCTTCTATACAAGCATTATAGATCTTTTCAGCTGTTAAATAGAACGGTCCAATTGTACTTGCCACTACATCCGGATTTACTTTTTTTATTATATCTACAAGCTCATTCTGATTATTTATATCTATAGTTTCACTATCTATTTTGTCTGTATTTAATTTCTTAATCAAATTTTCAACTTTTTGAATATTTTTATCAGCAACTACAACATCTGCATCACTGTATTTAATAAGTTGCTCAACGGTATCTGAGCCAATAGCACCACAACCAAGTACCATAATTAATATTTTTATCACCGTTTTGTTTTTTCGAATTTCATTTTTAATTTAATTTATTAATTTTTAACTAAATTTTTAAGTAGATTTTTATAATAATAATATGTGATTTTCATATTTATAAAAGCTTGGATTTTCGAAAAATGAAAATCAAAATTTTTTATTTATGGAGTATTAATATATAATAATGTTAAATAATAACGAACAAAATTATCAGGCGTTAAGAAATAAAAAGTTTAAATTTGATATATTAGCTGATCTTAGCATAGTTGATTTGATCACATTAGAGCTCCTTTTAAAAAAGCAATTCCCGGTTGTTAGATATTCATTATATGTAGAAGTAAAGCAATTCTTTGCGGATTATAAAAAAATATTTACTTCAAGTTTTTATAAGAATCTTAAAAATTTAGAAAAAAAAGGATTAATTAGCTTTAATCGTAGTAAAAAAAATAAAGATTGGGTAGAAAATATTGAAGCTACTCCTTTAGCAGAAGCAGCTATAACAGGTATAAACCAATACTTTATGTCTGCAGTCGCTCACAACTCCAATATTGCTAATGAAGAAATCTTAGCCAAATTAGATAAACAATATTATGATAAATTATTAATAGTTTCTATAAACGATTACTTAAATCTTGATTTATTTCCTTTTCTAATGAAAAATTTCAACACCATTTATATCGTAACTGAGAAAGATGTTTATCAAGACTTAAAAGATATTGGCATCAAAAATATAAAAAGATCTCAAATCGAAGATGGTGTAATTCGAGAATCTAATGATTTTTTTGATATCACAGCAATTCCTTTCTATTTTAGAAAACCATATAATTATAATATGAGTAGGATTGAAATTTTAAAGGAATTAAGAAGAACAGCAAAACCAGAAGGTTGGACTATAATTTCAAGTAGATCAACATTACCTGAAACAGATAATTATTTTGCAAATGAAATTTTAAAATTGTATGGCGTCGCAGTTAAAGAGAGGATTTTTACAGAACAAGAATTTCAAGAAGATTTACAAAATGCAGGATATTCTAATATAGAAACTTTCATACATAATGGAGTTGTAGCGGGAATAGCGAGGAAAACTTCTAAATGAAGATTAACAGTTTTTAGCCTATAATAAAGAATTGACTCAATAAAATTAAAAATCAACATAAGAAAATAAAAATTTTTTGATATTTTTATCTCATAGAGAAAATATCCACATTTTTCCCCATTGTTGATTCACATTAGCAGTTATTTTGAAGAATTTCTTTAGATATTTATAAAAAAATTTTAATTTTTCAATAATTTGATATATTTTTCCTCTTAAATATCTTTCCTAAAAGTATCATTTTTCTTATTAATAAATATAATATAGAGTTAATCTTCTCAAACCCAATCTTTTCCTATATTTCTCATTTGGTGCAAACTTATGAAGAAGGGGAC
>Ga0102944_1000963_pt1 | contig 20497 bp, 19 predicted proteins | sample SalPonD_shore_MG_FD_78172 | JGI IMG/M metagenome (GOLD analysis project Ga0102944, IMG submission 78172) | Salt pond soil microbial communities from South San Francisco under conditions of wetland restoration - Salt Pond MetaG... | ecosystem: Environmental > Aquatic > Marine > Intertidal zone >...
AGGCCGAGATCCTCTCCGGCATCGCGCCGAAGCGCTGCTACGTCGACCGCGGCTACAAGGGCATTGAGATCCCCGGCGTCCAAATCTTCCGCTCCGGACAAAAGCGCGGTGTGAACACCAGGACGCTCAAACGAGAGCTCAAACGCCGCAGCGCCATCGAGGCGGTAATCGGGCACATGAAAACCGACGGGCGCATGGACCGCTGCCGGCTCAAAGGGGCACTGGGCGATGCGCTCAACGCCGTGCTGGTGGCGGCCGGGCACAACATCCGGCTGCTGCTGCGGGCGATGGCGGCCTTTTTACGTCAACTGCTCGGTCGGCTCCTGGCGTTCCTCGGTGCCGGAATCGATCATCAAGACGCCGGACCCGCAATACCGGCCGCCGCATAGCGGGTTATTCAGAACCGACTCGCTATCCTCGTCCATGGCGGTGGCTCCTTCTTCTGGCCGCAAAGTGCGGAAGAAATCGAACCTCATCTAACGGCCATAGCGCAGAAGCAAAAGAACAAATCGCTCGACGCCGCCATTGAAGACCGCTGGAAGGAGTAGTCGGCTTCGCAGTCATCGTACGTAACCCGAAGACTCTCCAAAGTAGGCGGGTATATAGCCTGCTTCCAATACAGCTTCGGGTTCCAACGTCGGGTTGTCGGCAACAACAGGAAGGTTACCGACAAGCGTTATCGTATGGCAGACAAACACTGCCGCCGCAACGGATGCCTCAGCCAATGGTCGCCGTAGCCCGTGCCGTATTACTAGCGGTTTCAAAAGGTCCTCGCAGAAATAGCAGCGTAATGACAAAACTGGCCAATGTTAGTGCTACCGAAAACCACAGGCTAGTTTCATAGTTCCCGGTGAGATCCCTCAGATATCCCCCGGACCAACTCCCGATCGCGGCTGCTATGAAGCCGAACAAGAACAGTCTCGATATCCAAGTTCCCGCGACAGAGCTGGGAAATGTCATGCGGATGATGCCGGTCAGCGCAGGAAATGCGCCGCCATAGCCGAGGCCAAAAACGACAGCCCCGATAACCATCAAATACAGCGCACCTGCCCCAAACCCAAGCAACCCCCCCCCTGCCGGGAGCATTAGCGTGCAGATAGCAAGGACCATAGGTGCGCCTCTTCGGTCGACCATTAGTCCACCTAACAGTCTGAAGAACAACGTCGACCCGAGCAGCGTCGACAGAAGTCCGGCACCAAGGGTTGGTGCCAGCCCTTGCTCTTCTGCATATGCCGTCATATGCGCGATTATTATGAAGCTGCCGGTATTTAGAAGCACGAGCGCCGCAGTAGTACCCATAAATATGCGCCACTGGGCGTCGCCGGTGGCTACCGCCCGCGCGTCGGCGCGGCGACCGCGTTCCCGTTGAAGCGGCGGCTTCCGTACAAACACCATGGCGCACGCACCGATGACGAGACCGCAGACGATCCCGTAAGAAGCCATCGCATCTCGCCAGCCCCAAGCTTCGGCGAGCGCCCGCAGACTCACCGGCACCGTTAAGCCTCCAACGCTCTGGCCGCACAGCACGACAGCCATAGCAAGCGTCCTATTTCTATCAAACCACTGGCTCACGTTGGCGGTCACCGGTCCGAAGAACGTTCCTTGACCGAGCGCACCGACGAATAGGGCATACGCGGCATAGAACTCTGACGGTTGCGAGGCCTTGCTCGCGCTCCACAACCCTACCGCGATACCGCACGCGCCACCCACGGCTAGCAACGAAAAGCTCCGCCGATCTGCAAGGTATCCGATCAACAAGCCGCCCATTCCCGCGGATACCATCGCCAGTGAATGCGCTAAGCCAAGCGTCGATCGTGTCCAACCGAGGTCGAGAGCCATCGGCTGCATCAGGATGGGCACCACAGTAACCGCCCCGAAGCTGAGGGATGCGGAAATCAGGCTCGCGACCATCACAAACCAACTGTAAGGCGATTCGATGCTGCGAGTGGGGCCAGGGCGCATGAAGCGACTCCAACATGAAGACTCAGGGCTCCTCAGCAATAGAGCCCTTCGAATGGCAACAGGGTCCGCCACTCCCGGCGCCCGACTTGCCTACGCGATAACACGAATTGCTTAATTACTCTCCGTATTCATAGATCAACTCTTCTTCAATGAAGACATAAACACTTTGGTCTACGATTTTTGTTTCGTACATCTTTAAAGGCGCCTCTGCTAATCCTACTGGTTTACCACTAGAGATCTCCCATTGCCACAAATGCTTCATGCATGTGAGCACCGCTCCGTCACACATTCCGTTTTCCAGCGGCTCCTCCAAATGAGGGCAGTTCGGAGGGATAACAGAGATGCCGTTTTCTGCTCCAACTACCAATAGATCAATACCGTCCACCGTTACGCGCTTAAATTCGCCCGATGCGACGTCTCCAAGAGTACAAACAAATTCCCAACTCATACTTACGACTCCTCTTTATCGACAGTCGTCCGGTTTGACGGCACAGGCAAGTCCTCCGTGAGTGGCATACTTGCCCAATAATGCATCAGCAAGAGGACAATCACGCTAGTTAAATTTATCGTACCGAATATTCGTAGGAGAGATTTTTTTACCCAAGAGAAGCATTCGGACGGATGCGTCAACCATTGGAGTTGGTCCCGCCAGAAACGCGGTCGTCCCCGTGATGGTTTCCGGTAATCCGGTTTCCGCCACCTCGTGCACATTACCAGTCTCAAAATTTAGCAAAGGGTGTTTCTCATGAAGGGATTCAGGCACGCTTCCTTCCGAGAAAGCCACTGTTATACTCATGTTGCTAGTCGATTTCCGAACGTAGTTCTGCAACATTTTAGCAAAGAACGCATCGTTAGCACTTCGTACCCCAAAGAATAGCGATGCCTTGTGATCAACTAGGTGGCCCACGCTCAATGCATGCTCAATAACACCCATCGCCGCAGAAATACCGCTTCCACCGGCGACCAAGACCAAATCCTTGTCCTGTTCTGGGGCAAGGCAAGCTCTGCCTAACGGTCCAAATACTGTCACAGGGTCGCCGACACCCGTTCTGTCGAATATCCTCGCTGTAGCTTGGCCGCCATCTTTTCTCCTTACGACGAAACGTAATATCCCGTCATCGGCAGGATAGTTTGCGATGGAATACGCACGGTATCCCTCAATGTCAGGGATGCCTATAAGCACGAACTGTCCACCAAAGAAGCGGAACGGATGAGGCACTTCTATTTCTATTGTGGCCGTGTTTCTATCGATCACCTCAAGGGCACGTACCCAGCCCGATTGATGAACTGGTGAGCCGATGGCTGAGTTCGCCTTCCTATCGATTTCTCTCCGTAGCCGAAGAACCGGGCTCCGTCTGGCAGTAGACTGGCACATTAGGACCTGGTTTCGGTCGGCGTACCCTGCTCCCGGCGCATCCTCCCACAAGGTATCGACCTCTCCCTCCACCACTTCGGCACGACACTCGCCGCAGGTTCCCGATGCGCATTCGTACGGCAAATTGAAGCCTTCCTGAAGGCCTCTCAGCAGGATTCGTTCTCCTGGCAGGCATTCGAAGTCAACATACTGGCCACCTGCCCGAATCTGGACCCTCTGGGCTTCATGATTACCCATAGTGTTGCTCCGGCGGTCTATGCGGCCGGGCAAAGCCGACCGCTATGGGATTTGAGCGGCGCGCACTTCACGCGACGCTTGGATTCTTCGCGGCGAGTTTCTTCGCCTCTTCGATGACAACGTCTTCCTGCGCGGCCACCACCTTCCTTTCCCCAAGCCGAAGGACGAGTTCTCTGGCATCGCACCCGTATTCTTTCGCCGCACGCGTGATGGGATGTATGTAGCCGCCATATACGTTGGCGTATCCCATCAGCAACGAGTTGTTATCTATGACCGGCATTGGGTGAGGGGCCACCAGGTCCGCAAATACACCCGCGGCGTCCATGATTCCGAACACATCGGCGTTTACCTTATGGCCAGCGCGCTTCAATGCGGCGATCGCCACCTCAGTCTGGGCGTTACCCGCGCCGCCACCGAAGCCTTTTAGGCTACCGTCGATATAGCTAGCCCCCTCGTCCACCGCGGCGAGGATGTTGCCTATAGCGAGCCCAAGGTTGTTGTGCGGGTGAAACCCCACCGGGATGTCCACCGCGCTGCGGACAGCTCGAACAGACGCGGCAACTTCCTGAGGAGTAAGGTGGCCCTGCGATTCAGCCAAGTTGACGTATTGTGCGCCGTAGGTCTCCATTTTCCTGGCTTCCTCCGCCAGCCTTTCCGGCGTTGTCATGCCAACTGATATCAGATAGCCCACGGTGAACAGCCCTAGATCGCGACACTTGCCGATGTACTGCTCGGTTGTGTCGGCTTCCGTGCAGTGTGTGGCAACCCTTGCGACACCGACGCCCAAGTCCGCCGCCATCGCGAGATCTGCGAAGACGCCGAAACCAGGCACTACCAAGATGGCGACCTTCGCGTTCTTAACGGAAGACGTTGCCGCCTTCAGAAGCTCCTCGTCGGTGGCCGGCGCACGCCCAACGTGAACGCAGCTGCCGCCGAGGCCATCCCCATGACCGACCTCAATTATGTCAACGCCTGCCGCGTCCAACGCCTTGGCGGTTTCACCAATAATGTGCGGGGTCAATTGGTGACTGTAGGTGTGATTTCCATCGCGCAAGGTGACGTCTACAAAGGTGACTTCGGCCATGCTCACACTCCTTTTGCCCGTTCGGTGTACTCGCCAGCAACTGCCACGGCTGCCGCGTTGATGATATCGAGATTCCCCGCGTAACTTGGCAAGTAATCTCCCGCACCTGTTACCTCTATACCGATCATGAAATGATCCTTGCGACGGAACGGCTCGACGGTAAGGGTGTAGCCTGGAACGTAATTCTGCACTTGCTCAGCCATTGCAAAGATCGACTCTTCGATCGCGGCGTCATCGGCATCCTCGCCGATGACGGTGTACACCGTGTTCCGCATAATGATTGGGGGATCAGCGGGGTTAATTACGACTAGTGCTTTTCCGCGTTCGGCGCCCCCCACGTCTTCGAGAGCGCGCTGTGTGGTCTGTGTGAATTCTTCAATGTTCTGACGCGTCCCCGGACCGATGCTACTGCTTGAAACGGTCGCGACTATCTCCGCATAGTACACTGGCGTCACTCTGCTAACGGCATGAACAATGGGAACTGTTGCTTGGGCCGCGCAGGAGATGAGATTGACATTATTTTGGTCGCGGCAACGGTCCATATTGACGCTGGGAACGACGCTAGGTCCCACTTTCGCGGGCGTTAAATCGATCGCCATCTTGCCGGCTTTAGCGAGGTAATTGGCGTGCACGGCATGGGCTTTGGCCGATGTCGCGTCGAATACGACCTCCACGCCATCTTCTTCCAGGACCGCATCAATGCCTTCGGAAGACGCGGCGTAACCAAGCTCTCTAGCACGCGCGAGCCCTTCCGATTTGGGGTCAATGCCGGCGACTAGCCGCAGTTCGAAACGTGGGTCACGTTGAATCTTGTACATCAAATCCGTGCCAATGTTTCCTGATCCGAGTACGGCAACCCCGAGCGGTTCCGATGCAGTAGCCATTACAAATCCTCCTCAATCAGCAAGCTGTTATTCGTTACGTATGCGATGTCTTAGAACGCCGCAACATTAAGCCGGTCTAGTTAGGTGAATGTAGGGAGTGCGGCGACGACTATCCATGCGCCTATCAATGGAAGAAGCATTCGCCAGATATGTCGTACGACGTCCTCGTAAGGCACCGACATAACGGATGAGACAATGAACAGGTTCAGCCCGTATGGCGGAGTAACAAACCCAATCGAGGTCCCAAATACGAAGACGACCCCCCAGTGAATGGGATCAATGCCGATGGCATTGGCCACCGGAGCGAGTACGGGCCCAAGAACGAGGACGACCGCGACCGATTCAGTCAGGCTCCCCACAATCAGAATAAGCAGCATCATCAGCGCCATGGCGAGAAGCGGACTTACGTTGTTACCGACCCCGATCAACCAATCCTGAACTGGGTCTATGGTTCCCATGACACCCAGAATCTGTTGAAACTGGATGGAGAACACGACCAACGGTCCGATGATGCCCATCAGGGAGGCACTCTGGCGCATCACTGCCGGGAGTTCCTTCCAGCGTATCTGCCGCGTGACAAAAAGCCCGGCCATCAGACAGTACAAGGCTGCGACACCCGCGGCTTCGGTCGAGCTAAACCAACCGAAGTACAGCCCGCAAAAGATAATCGCGACTGCGATAACGCCCAAGTACGCTTTAACGCCGGCCCGCAAGACCTCCCGGATTGAGAAAGCGCTCAGTCCTTTGGACGGTTCTATCTTACGGGTGAGATAAGATACCCAAGCGAGTAGGAAGACCATGCAAATCAGGCCCGGCACCAAGCCTGCAAGGTTGAGGTCCACGGGCGACACGTTCATCGTCACGCCGTACACGATGAAGAGAGTGCTCGGGGGAATGATGATGCCGAGGCTTCCACTTGCCGCGATCACGGAGGCGGCCAAGCCTCTGGGTACCCCGGTGCGGACCAGATCCGGACCTAACAGCCTTCCCATCGTTGCTGCGGTGGCCGCGTTCGATCCACTAACAGCGGCAAACAAACCGCTCGCAGCAGCTGCGGATGACGCCGTTGCGCCAGGCACAAAGCTTACTGAAGTTCGTGCGAAGCTCGTTAGGCGTTGAGAAACCCCGCCCGCGGTCAAAAAGTCTCCGGTCGCAACGAACAGAGGCACTGCCAGGAACGCATAACTTTTTAACGAATCAACGGATGCGAGCGCGACGTTAGTTAAGGGGAAATCAACCACGAAATACGACGTCCCCGCTACCCACAGTGCGATGACCAATACGATGGGCGTACCAGTCACGAACAGGACAACCGCAATGAGTGATATGGCGATCGTTATCACTTTGACCTCCCAGAACGGAACGCGCGCGCTTAACGCTGCGGCGTAGCTACGTTCATGGATTTGAGACTTTTCGAAATGACGCGTTCTCTATTCGCTGCGTAGTCACGTAGCAGTATGTAGACACGCTGCATCACTCGAATCATGGAAAAGCCCCATCCAAAGGGCACAGCCAATGTCGCCGCAGCGCGCGGAATCGATGTCCCAAATACGGTCTGATTCAACGCGATGTTATTTTCGACAATACCGACAGACGCGACCATGATCACGGTGCCGATCAATAGCCAAATACTGTTGTCAAGCAGCTCCAACGCTAATTGCGCCTTTTCCCCCATTCGTTCACGCAACGGTCTGAATGCTAGATTGGTGCCGTTCCTTATATGCTCAGCCATGGAGAACCAGCAAAGCCAAATGAAGGCGTATAGTGCAATTTCGGGCCCCCATATCACTTGGCTGCTGGTTAGCACCCTTCTAACCGTCTCCTCCCCGACGAGGATGATTAACGTTGCGTAGCATAGTAGGATGACGACGCTCTCAATCCGCGACAGAATGCGATCTAAGGTTTGCATCGGGACCCCTCCGGATGGGAAGCCGGTGTCGGAGCCGCCACCTGGCGACCCCGAAACACCTCGAAGGCCTTCACGCCCACCAGCGCTGAGGCTTGAGCGGTTTCCCCGCCACGGACGCCTGAAACTCACGCAGCGGATCGAGGACGTCCCTGCCCGCGATGCCTTTCAGCTTGGACCTTATCGATGCATACAGGTCCTCGTTGTTGCTGACACCTGCAACATCAGCGAACGCGTCTCGCTCGGACTGAGAAAGCGTCACGTGCCGCAATCCGACCTTTTCATAAACGGACGACGGACTCGGATCCGGTCCATTTCCCACAATTTCGTTCTGAGCCTTCTTGACTCCGTTGTAACCGTGGATCATTGCCTTATACGAAGCTTCCAACATAGCTTCCTGCAAACGAGCCGGCAGCTTCTCGTACGCTCTCTTTGAGATGAAAACCATCTCGAAGCCAGGACAGAAATCTACGGCGATGTCCTGGGAAATCACGTTCTGCATGCCGAAGCCCGTAGCGGCGGCAGGCCAGGTTTCGGTGGCATCGACGACCCCCGAGCGGAGACCCTCTAACAGTTCAGTGAATGCGAGCGGCACCGGGTTCATCTTCATGCTCGAAGCGAACGCCGCTATCATCTCGCTGTTCGTTATCCGAATCTTCGCTCCACGCAGCTTGTCAGGCGTACGTATCGTGTCCGCATCCTTATACTTCGCGCCCATCATGATGCTTCTCATTTCTCCGCTTCCAAAGAGCGGTATCACGCCGTATCGGCGAGCGAAGACGTCTCGATACAACTGATTCGACTCGGGACTAAACAGGAAATTGATATATTCGTCTCTGCTGCCCCAGAGCATTGGCCAATCTAGTGCGATAGAGTAAGGAAACACTGACCCCAGGTTCTGCGGAGAAGAGCTTCCAATATCGTAGATCCCGTTGACGACGCGGCTGCCGCAGTTTGTCTCCGCGCAACCCTGAGCCCGGTCGATGATCTGTACACGGATTTCACCGTCTGTGCTTTCTTCCAGCTCTTTGACGAAGTAGTAAATCCCCGTCTGCAAGTGCTCGTTATTGGTTTTGGAAACCACACTTGCGCCAAACCGGAAGTTGTATTTGCCTTTCGATGCCTTCGCGCTACGGATGAAGAATGAGCCAGCGCCGGGAATCATGCTCGCCGCGCCCAGTGCGGCGGCCGAGTGCGCCGCTCCTGACAAAAATTGCCGGCGGGATATACCACGGTTGTTATTGTCGTGCATTTCTCTCCTCCTGGGTCTCGTGGCAGAGACTACATATCATTTTAATTGGAATGAGTAATGTATAGGGCTAATGCTCCAAATTCTTGCCCTTCATACTCACAGTGGGACGTGAATTCCGGGACCCAATACTCGAGTCTCCAAACGAACCGTGCGGCTGTCTATCTTTAGCTCGTTACGCTCGGTCTTGATCACGTCCTCGTAGGCACCGACCGCCAAGAGCTTAGTGTTTCCGTCCAGATCCGTGTAAGACAGTGTCAAGTAGCTTAGAGCTTCCCAGGCATCGGCGTGTTGCGTAGCGTCGTAGACGGTTACATGCCTGAAGAATTTGCCTTTCATCTTTACATGCTGGGGCAGCATCTTAATCAGATGCTTCATCTCACTATTATCATGCTCGAGCCATGTCATCTCCGTTTTCAGTTCCGGACTGTAAGTGACGACACGGTAATTGAGATCCTCAGTGAAAAGGTTCAAATAGGAGCTGTAATCTTCTCGATCTAAAGCGAGGCAGGAAGCGTAGACCAAATTTCTCACATCACTTTCGCCGTGCGTCATAGTTAATTACTCACTTCAGCGCGTTTGTTGGCTCCCATTCCGGACGACGTGGTCGAGCGCACACTTATGTTTTCCGGTTCACGTCCGACGTATTTTTTCCATTCCTGATAGAAGGCGCGTACGACCCCGTCATCCTGGCTTTTGCCACCCTCACGGCGCGCGAGAAGTCCATATCGGGCAGCGCCGTGTCGATTTGTGCGCTCGACCTTTTCGACGAAGAGCACATCCTCCGGGACGTTCCGGCCCAACGGCCCCCAGAATTGGTTGTGGTGCTTCTGACGCATGACACGGTCTTCGTGGGATTCGCCCTTTATTCCTAGGCCTCGGTATTCGACAAGCGTCTTTCCGGGAGCGATAGGTGTGGAGGTATCAATCCGCAATGAGGTGGAACGGGCGATCAACGTTGTATTGGGAAAGATGTCAACGACGCGGAACTCACCTTCGGTGAGACCGGGAAGCATCTTGCTGGCTCGGTTCTGCCAGCCGGGGTAGTTCTTATATTGGACGGCGAGAGGCTCGAGTGTCCCGTGACCGTTTGGATAGAGCTTCCACGGCCGGTCGTGGTAACCCTCAACCGCCACCGACGTGGTGCGATTTACGACGTGGCCCCACTCGTGATAAAGCTCCATATTGGTTTCGTGCCACTGTTTCCAGTTCGCATCCATAACCACTCGGTGGTAATGGAACACCTCGAGTTCTTTGGTACCGAGTATTTCGCTGAAGGTCTCCAGTGCGTCGCCAACGTACTCGGCTAACGGCATGCCGTCGTCATCGAGGTTTACGAACACCAACCCGAGGATTTCTTCGGTCTTCACTTCCCGAAGACCGCGGTTTTCCTTACAGATGGAGACGTCTTCGTAGCCTTCCGGGCGCGTGATATGAACGCAGTTGCCTTCCGAGTCGAAAGACCACAGATGGAACGGGCACGTTAGGTGCTTCGCATTTCCAGACGGTTCTTCGACGATCATTGAAGAGCGGTGAGAGCAGGAGTTGATGAACGTTCGAATGTTGCCGTCCTGCCCCCTGATGACGATAAGGGGGTAGCCAGCGTGATCGACCGTCCTGAAGTCGCCGCGTTCCGGGATTTCACTGATGTGACAGGCAAGTTTCCAACTGCGCCGTAACAGTTGTTCTTGCTCTTCGTCGAACACTTCCTGGTCGGTGTATATTCTCGCGTCCACATAGTGCCCCTCGGGCACATCCGGCGGCGTGTTCCAGTCTCTTGCGTTCTTGCTCATAGATCCTCCTCCAAAATCAGGCGCCAAGGTAATGCGCCAAGGACCGTACGGATGGCGTAGCGGTTGCAATCAGGCGGCCGGCGTCCCGAAGCTTGCGCCCCGCGGTCTCACAATCGGCGTCGGAGAATCGTCCACTGGCTCCGACGGTTACGATGCAACCGATGGTCGTGCCGCTGTGCTCGATAGGTGCGGCCACGGCCGTGAGGCCAACATGCACGTCATCCCTTGAGACGGCGTATCCCTCCGAACGGACAACTGAGAGAACCTTCTCGAGGTCCGCGAGCCGCGTGACGGTGTGGGGAGTCGCTGCGAACAGCGGATCGGGACCAAGCAAATCCCGCTTCTGTTTCGGTCCCATCTCAGCGAGAAGCAGCTTTCCAGACGCGGCCGCATGCAATGGGGTCTGAAGCCAGGTGTCGTAGAACGGCGCAAGTGCGTCGATCCCCTGAGCTATATCCACGATTAGCCGCTCGGTTCCGATGAAAAGGACCAGACCAACCGTGGCACCTATGGCATCCCGAAGCTGCTGGAGAATCTCCGCGGTCTCGCGGCGAAAGGTATTCAATGGATGGTAGGGGGAGAGCATGCTCAAGGCCCGGGGACCCGCGCAATACCTCTTCCCGGGATCCTGGCGGACGAGGTAACCCTCAGACACCAGAATCTGGGCGATTCGGAACGCCGAGCTCGGATCGAGCCCTGTGCGATCGGCGAGTTCTCCAAGCGTCAGCGGAGCGGGCGTCCCAATCACAGTCTGAATGATCAACAGGCCCCTGGACAGCTGACCTGCCGGACGGGCTGTAGCGTCTGACGCCACCTGTCGCTTTTCTTCTGAGTTGCTCATACGTTTTCTACCGATCCCTGTCTTGCTGTGGGTCGAACTTGATCCAGATCAAGGAAGTTCTTTTTCATAGTGGTAGCAGTCTTTTTCATGACGCGCAAGAATAATTTCATTATAGAGCCTGCGGCTTGGGTCCAATCCAACTCGTGGGGCGGTCGTGGATCGGTCAACGCCGCTGCGACCAAAGGTGGAATCGCCCGTGTACGGCTGAGGTGTATGCCTGGGTGTCATGCAGTCCTGGACGCGGACGGGCGTCACTTTTGTGGGCACGGCGGACCAAGATCACGCGGGGGGCCTCTGACCGACACGCCTCGGTACGTCGAAAGGGGAGGCGGAGCGTGGGCGTCTAAGGAGCGCCTTCCCTGGATGGTTGCACAAGGGTGGGCGGAGAGCCGGTTTTACGGAGAGACCTCGAGGAGGAATGAGGGACTGTCGTTTTTCGAGCACCCCCTAGCGCGGCCTAGCGCTCTGTCTCTTGGATCCTGACAAATGCCCGTGCAGCAGGCCCGTGCGCGCGCCGGCGAAGGCCGAGCCGATAGAGAGGCCGAGTAAACTTCATACCGGGAAGCGTCAACACACCAACCCGGCCGCTGGCAATTCGGTCCCGAGCCGCCTCTATCGAAATCATAGCGACGCCCAATCCTGCGGCCACGCTCTCGACCACAGCGCCCGTGCTACCAACCTCAAGTTGGCGACGGGGCTCAATACCCGCCTCATGCAAGAGGGACTCGGTTACGGCGCGAGTCCCGGAACCTTCCTCCCGGATAATCCACCGCTCATCGCTCAGTTCAGCCGGTTTGAGCACGGGGCGTGCCAGCAGCGGATGCCGGGGATTGGCCAAGATGACCATCTCGTCGTCCCGCCAGTGCTGAACGTCCACTCGTTCGTCGTCCACCGGCCCTTCCACAAAGGCAAGGTCCAGCTCATAGCGCAGCAGTCGGTCCTGAATCGCCTCGGTGTTATCGCTGACAATGCGGACATCGATACCTGGATAGCGGTCAAGAAAACGGGCAAGCAGCGGAGGCATCAAATACGTAGCAATCGTCATGCTGGCGCCGATTGTCAGGTGGCCTCCCTCCAGCTCGTGAAGACTACGCATGTCCGCGATGGCTGCCCGTTCAAGACCGAAGATCGTTCGCGCATGATCGTATAGAACAGCCCCCGCCTCGGTCAGCCTGAGCTGTCCGGCGCCTCGTTCGAAGAGCGGCATGTCCAGCTGATGCTCCAGCTCGCTGACCGCCTTGGAAACTGCCGGCTGGCTAACATGCACCGCCTCTGCTGCTCGCGAGAACCCTTCATGGCTGACTACGGCGGCAAACATGCGTAGCTGGTGAAGATTCATGACACCGTCTCATCAATCGTAGTTATGGCGGAATAAAAATTATGTATTCGCGTTATAGCGTAGACCGCCTATAGATTGAAGTCAGTCCAAAGTGAAGTTACCGCCGCCAGACCAGCAGTGGTTCGAAGGGTACATGGCGTCCCGCTGCTCCACGGCAAGGTCGCCACAAGCGCGGGAGGAGACAAATGGTTTGGGACGCGCTCTGGCGTGACATCTTTTCCAACGACGCCGTGGACGGGCCTGCCAAGAGCGCCGATCAAGCGAGCACTGGCAGTAAGCTGCCGCGTTTCGAGAATCATGCCGCGCAGGAGAAGAAGTACAGCACCTGCTACATGTGCGCCTGCCGGTGTGGGATTGAAGTCACTCTCGAACATGGCCGAATCCGCTTCATCCGCGGCAACCCGAATCATCCGGTCAACCGAGGCGTGCTCTGTGCGAAGGGCAATGCCGGCATCATGAAACAGCTCTCTCCGGCTAAGCTGCGCAATCCTCTAATGCGCAGGCCCGGCACGGAGCGCGGCGCGGGTGAGTTCGTGGAGATCTCCTGGGACGAAGCACTGGACATGCTCGCCGAACGGCTCGGGGAGATCCGCGCGACCGACCCCAAAAAGCTCGCCTTCTTCACCGGCCGCGACCAGATGCAGGCGCTCACCGGCCTGTGGGCGCAGCAGTTCGGCACCATCAACTGGGCCGCCCATGGCGGCTTCTGCTCGGTCAATATGGCGGCCGCCGGCCTCTATACCACTGGACATTCCTTCTGGGAGTTCGGCGACCCCGATTGGGAACGCACCAAGTACTTCATGCTGTGGGGTGTTGCAGAGGATCACAGCTCGAATCCCATCAAGCTGGGCATCGACCGCATCAAGCGCCGCGGCGGCAAGTTTGTTGCAATCAACCCGGTGCGCACCGGCTATCAGGGGGTGGCCGATGAATGGGTGCCGATCCGCCCCGGCACCGACGCAATGCTGGCCCTGTCCATGTGCCATGTCTTGTTGGCCCATGACCAGGTCGACTGGGAGTTCCTGGGCCGCTACACGAACGCACCGTTCCTGGTCGTCCAGGAGCCGGGCAGTAACGATGACGGGCTGATCCTGCGTGATGGCGAAGGGCGCCCACAGGTCTGGGACGCAACCGAGCACCATCTTGCCGATGGCCTTCGTCCGGGCGTCACGCCGGCTCTGTTTGGCGAATTCACCGCTCCCGACGGCCGTCGCGTGAAGACCGCAGCCCAGATGATGGTTGAGCGCTACCTGAGCGACGAGTACGCGCCCGAGCAGGCAGCCGACGTCTGCGGCCTGCCCGCCGAGACGATCGAGCGCCTCGCTTTGGAAATGGCCCACGTCGCGTTCCAGGAGAGCATCGAGATTGAGTGCGAATGGACCGACTGGGCCGGCCGCACGCACGACCGATTCGTCGGACGCCCCGTGTCCATGCACGCCATGCGGGGCATCTCGGCCCACTCGAACGGCTTTCAGGCCTGTCGCGCCATCCACCTTCTGCAAATGCTCCTGGGCACCATCGACTGCCCTGGCGGCCACCGGCCGAAGGCACCGTATCCAAAACATACCCCTCCGCCTGCCAAGCCAGCGAAACATACGGCTCCGAACACACCGCTGTCCGGACCGCCGCTGGGTTTCCCAACCAGCCCGGACGACCTCGTGATCGATGGGGAGGGCCGGCCGCTTCGTATTGACAAAGCCTTCTCGTGGGAGGCTCCAATCTCGGCTCACGGCCTGATGCACATGGTCATCGGAAACGCCGTCAAGGCCGATCCCTACCCGATCGATATGCTGATCCTGTTCATGGCCAACATGGCCTGGAACTCCAGCATGAACACGCGAAGCACACAGAAACTATTGCGGGAGAAGAATGAGGCGGGCGAGTACAAGCTGCCGTTTCTCGTGGTGGTCGACGCCTTCCACTCGGAAACCGTCAACTTCGCCGATCTCGTGCTCCCCGATACAACTTACCTCGAGCGCCATGACGTCATCTCCATGTTGGACCGACCCATCTCCGAGGCCGACGGGCCGGCCGACGCGATCCGCGCCCCCGTGATCCAGCCCGACCGCAACGTGCGTCCGTGGCAGGAGGTGATGATCGAGCTGGCCGGCCGGCTCAGCCTGCCGGAGTTCACCGACGAGCGGGGCGAGCCGAAGTACACTGGTTACCTGGACTTCATCACTCGCTGGGAGAAGGCGCCGGGGATCGGATTTCTCATGGGGTGGCGGGGCAAGAACGGAGACAAGCCGCTTCGCGGCGAGCCGAACCCCGAACAGTGGGAGCGCTACATCGAGCACCAGGGCTTCTATCAGTATCACCTGCCGGAACGCATGCGCTTCTTCCGGCACGCCAATCGCGATTACCTGGAGTGGGCCAAGGAAGTGGGCTTCAACGGCAGCTCCGAGCCCATCATTATGGAACTCTATAGCGAGCCGCTGCAGCGCTTCCGGCTTGCGGCCCTCGGTCAGACCGATGGCCCTCAGCCGCGCACCGACGCGGAGCGCGAGAGGCTAAAGCGCTACTTCGACCCGCTGCCGTTCCATTATGCGCCGCTCGAAGAGCAGCACATTGACCGTGACGAGTTTCCCCTTCACGCGATCACCCAGCGACCCATGCACATGTATCACTCGTGGGACTCGCAAAATGCCTGGCTACGTCAACACACCGCGCAAAACTACCTGTTCATGAATCGCCGCCGCGGCCAGGCGCTCGGGATCTCGGATGGCGGTTGGGCGTGGCTGGAATCCCACCACGGGCGCATCCGGGTCCAGGTGAAGCTGATGGAAGGCTGCCAGGAAAATACGGTCTGGACCTGGAACGCCATCGGCAAGCAGAAAGGCGCCTGGGGACTCAATCCCGACGCCCCTGAGGCAACTCGCGGCTTTCTCATGAACCACCTCATCTCGGAGCTTCTCCCTGGACAGGGCGCGGCGCGGGTCAGCAACTCCGATCCCATCACCGGCCAGGCTGCCTGGTATGACCTGCGGGTACGTATCTTTCCGGCGGAGACCGGCGAGGAGCCCACAACGTGGCCCGCGTTCGACTCGGTTAGCCCGCTTCCTGGCCAGCCTCAGCCGCCGAAGCAACTGCGGTACCAAAGTCACGAGCCCGTGAGGCTAACCCGGAAATTCATCGACGTCCTCATGAGGAAAGAATGAAACTCGGACTGGTCATCGACATGGATACCTGCGTCGGCTGCCAAGCCTGCGCGGTGGCCTGCAAGCAGTGGAACACCTCCGGCACGCTGGGTCCGCTAACCGACTACGATCCTTACGGTGCCGAACCCGACGGTGTCTCCTTTAACCACATCCGTTCCTACGAGGTTGGAGAATATCCGAACAGTGAGACGGTCAACATGCCCATGTCGTGCATGCACTGCGAAACCGCGGAGTGCGTGACCGTCTGTCCCACCGGTGCCTCCTATAAGCGCGAGAGCGACGGCATCGTACTCGTCGACCAGGACAAGTGCATGGGTTGCAATCTGTGCGCCTGGGCCTGCCCTTACGGTGCCCGAGAGCTCGACGAGGCGTCCGGGACCATGAAGAAGTGCACGCTGTGCGTTGACCGTATTTATGACGACGAGCTGCCTGAACAGGAGCGCCAGCCAGCCTGTGTACTGACCTGTCCCACCAACGCCCGGCACTTCGGCGATTTGGACGACCCCGAGAGCCACGTCAGCCGACTGGTGCGCGAGCGTGGTGGCCAGCAGTCATTACCCGAGCTTGGCTATAACCCCGTCAACCGCTATTTGCCGCCGCGCCCCAAGACCACCGCGAGCCAAGCCAAAGCGCCCAAGGCCGGATTGCAGGAACGGCTGAGAGGCTGGCTTGGCAAAGCCGTGACCCGATAGGAGAAGCGACCATGAACCCGGCACTCTCCGTCATCTTCTTCACGGTCGTCTCCGGCACCGGTTTCGGACTTATCAGCCTGGCCACGCTCCTCGACAGCCTCTCACGCGGACGGATGCTCAGCACGACCGAGCTCCTGGTCGCCAGCGTTGCCGGCATCATCCTGGCCACGGCCGGCTTGCTCGCTTCGACACTGCATCTGGCCAACCCGAAGAACGCCTGGCGCGCCTTCTTCCGCTTTCGCACGTCCTGGCTGTCGCGCGAGGCCGTCTTCTCGGTGCTGTTCTATCCGGTGGCAACTTTCTACGTCGCCGGCCTGTGGCTCTACGGCGATCACAGGGGCATGCTCGTCGGTGCCATTGGGGTCGCCACCGCGGCGCTTGCCCTGACCACGGTATTCTGCACCGCCATGATCTACGCTTCGCTGCGTACGATCCCGCAGTGGAACAGCCCGCTGGTACCCGTCAACTACCTGCTCCTGAGCCTCTCCGGAGGCAGCATCGCCCTGCTGGTGGTGGACACCAGCGTGGGCGCGGATATGGAGCAGATGCTGATCGCGCTCAGCCTGGCGCTGATCGCAGCCGGAGCCGGCAGCAAGCTGGTCTACTTTTCCTGGATCGGCAAACCCCGAGGTCCCAGCATCAACACCGCCATTGGTCTCACCAAGGGCCGGGCCAGGCTGCTCGAGTCGGCCCAGAGCTCCAGCAACTTCACGACCCGTGAGTTCGACTACCGCGCCCCGTTGCCACTGCTGTGGTCGCTTCGGCTGGTGGTCTATGCACTCGGCTTCGTAGTTCCGGCGCTACTGCTTGTGTGGATGTGGCAGTCGGAAACCGCCGTCACCGCATCGGCGGCCCTGATCGCCGCCTTGGCCGGTCTGGGAGTGGAACGCTGGCTGTTCTTCGCCGAGGCCCGGCATACGGTGAACCTCTTCTATGGCAGGCAGCGATGCTAGAAAACAGAAGCTCCGCCGAGAACGGGGCTGGCACGATCCCTCAGACCCGGTCGACCGGTGCGTTGCGGCTGCTGCCCTTCATGCAGTGGCTGCCTCGGGTGAGTGGTGCCACGCTGGGGGCGGACGCAGTCGCTGCACTGACCGGCGCCGTCATCGCGCTGCCGCAGGCAGTAGCGTACGCTCTCATCGCCGGCTTGCCGCCGCAGTATGGGCTGTATACGGCGATCGTCCCGGCCATCGTCGCGGCGCTCTTCGGCTCTTCCTATCACAACGTTACTGGGCCCACAGCCGCCAACTCCATCGTGGTATTGGCAATGGTCGGTGCGTTGGTGCCTCCAAGCAGCCCGGATTACATCCCCACCGTTTTGACACTGACCTTGCTGGTCGGGGTATTTCAGCTCGCCTGCGGCTTGCTTCGCTTCGGGACGCTTGTGAACTTCATTTCGGACACCGTGGTCGTCGGGTTCACGGCGGGCGCTGCGGCATTGATCGCAGCCAGTCAGCTCAAACACGTCCTCGGCGTCAACGTGCCCAATGACCTCTCGTTCGCACAGACGGTCTTGGCAGTAGGCGATAAGCTTCCTTACACAAATTTCTTCGCGCTCCTGGTCGCGGCGGCCACAATCGGCATAACACTTCTCGTACAGCGCTTGCGTCCAAGTTGGCCGGGCATGTTCATCGGCGTCATCTGTGGCAGCCTTGCCTCGGCAGCCCTGCATGGCGCCTCCCACGGCGTCGGCATGTTGGGCAGCATGCCCAGCGGACTGCCTCACTTCTCGGTCCCGACGCTGTCTTTCGACAAGATCCGCGCGCTGACACCTTCGGCGGTGGCCATCGGCATACTCGCTCTGGTCCAGGGCGTATCGGTGGCGCGCGCGGTCGCGTCGCGTTCCGGGCAGCGCATTGACGGCAACCAGGAGTTCATCGGTCTGGGACTTGCCAACCTAATCGGCAGCCTCTTTTCCTCGTACGCCGCTTCGGGATCGTTCACCCGCTCGGGCGCCAACTATGACGCCGGGGCGAAGACACCGCTTGCTGCCATCTTCTCCGCCATTATTCTCGGCGCAATCCTCATTACGATGCCCGATGTGACGCGCTTCCTGCCGATGCCCGCGATGGCCGGCGCTGTCCTGATCATTGCCTGGAACCTCGTCGATCGCCGCCGCATCGCGCAGATCATGCGCGTCAGCCGCGAGGAGGCGATTGTCTTGATCGTCACGTTCATCGCGACGCTCACGCTGGCCCTGGAGTTCGCGATTTACGCCGGGGTGCTCCTGTCACTGGTCCTATACCTTCGCCGCAGTGCAAGGCCGAAAATGGTGGGTGTGGCGCCGGTACCGGGTCGCCCGGGAAATCCCTTGCGCAACGCAATCAAGCACAAGCTGCCGGAGTGCCGGTTAGTCAAGATCCTACGCATTGACGGATCCCTATTCTTCGGTTCGGCGTCGGCCGTCCAATCCGAATTGGAGCGGCTCACCAACCACGGCTACCGGTACGTGCTAATCGCCGCTAGCGGCGTGGATAGCATTGATTTCACGGCAGCAGAAATGGTTGTTGGGGAGGCACGGCGCTTCGACAGCTTGGGTGGCGGACTCTACTTTTCCAATCTAAAGGACAGCGCAGCGCATCTCTTGCGCCATCCCGATTTCAGGGACGCGATTGGAGAGGACCACCTGTTCGCCTCTGCAGGCGCGGCGCTGGCAGAGATCTTTCGGCGCGAAGATGCTACACCGTGCGAGGCATGCCCCATAAGGCTCATGCTCTGAATCATTACATCTCGGAGCGTGACGCCAACTTAGCTTAGCGGTGTCCACCGCGCTCGATCTAGAGGCCTGCTCGAAGGCCTCGGGGCAGTTTGCCGGAGAGGAATAGCGAACGGAGAGCTAGTCGCCTGCGAAAAAGGGGGGGGGGTCGGTCCCGCGATCAGCTGGCGTCCCCGCCGCTCTCCGGGATGCGCCGTAGAAACCACGTGCAGGTGAGGCGCGCAATCGGCGTGTCGTCCTGCCGCACGAGGGTACTGCGCATTTTGACCATCCCCTCGCCCGGACGGCTGCCAAGAACGCGCGCTTCGCTTATTTCCGAGTGAGAAGTCAGGATATCGCCCTCGTAGGCTGGTTTCAGCCAGCGAATATCCTCCCACCCGGGCGAAATCACCGTGTGCGCATTGGGGAAAGCGTCTTTGCTCAGGCGGCGCCAGATCGACGCAACCTGCAAACCGGATGCGATCAGTCCATTCCAACCGAGGCGGCGCGCCGCGTCTTCATCCAAATGGAATGGTTCCGGATCATAGACGCGAGCGAACTCCAGCATGGATTCACGGGTGAGTTCCCAAGCACCGAAGACAAAGATCTGACCAACCGAAAGATCCTCAAACCATCGGATATCGGGAAACACACGTGCAGCCCGGTCCGCCATTTATCCTCCTCGCCATTTGGTTCGGCCGGCAGGATAGCACACGCCAAGTTGGCGCCTGTCCTACGTCGGACTCCCCGCCGTTTGGGGGCTAGCACCTTCGGCTCCGGTGACCGATCGACCTCGAGGCCAATGCCTCGCAAAGGCAACGCCAACAGTTTACGAAACCGGGGGCGTATCGTCGGGGCGACCGACGGACGGTTAGCACGTAACGAACCGTCGCGAACCGTCGTGGACACCCACCCTGCGGTTGACTCTGTAACGGTCGCCGCCTAGGCTCCGAGCGATGGATAATCAGCAAGGAACGCTGCCATGCCCTACCCACGTCATGCCCTGGTCTCGCCGGAGACCACGCCCTACTACCACTGCGTTTCCCGTTGTGTGCGCCGCGCCTTTCTCTGTGGTCTGGACCGGTTGACGGGGCGAAGCTACGAGCACCGCAAGCAGTGGGTAGTCGACCGCCTGGCGCTGCTCGGTGAGGTCTTCGCCATCGAAGTCTGCGCCTACGCGGTGATGTCCAATCACCACCACGTGGTCCTGCGTATCGACAAAGAGTGCGCTCTAGGACTCTCTGACGAGGCCGTGGCCCGACGCTGGGGGCGGCTGTTCGAG
>Ga0102944_1000964_pt1 | contig 20489 bp, 21 predicted proteins | sample SalPonD_shore_MG_FD_78172 | JGI IMG/M metagenome (GOLD analysis project Ga0102944, IMG submission 78172) | Salt pond soil microbial communities from South San Francisco under conditions of wetland restoration - Salt Pond MetaG... | ecosystem: Environmental > Aquatic > Marine > Intertidal zone >...
GGAGTCAGCACGAAGTCGAAGAAGAAGCGCTGGCGAGGATCTTCGACTGCCCGCTCAACCACGAGGAGTCGGACCCCGAGGCAGGTGTCTTCGTCGCCGACGAAGACGAGCCGGGCTTCATCCTTTGGCCGGACTATAGCGACGACGCCGACGAGTGGGCCGAAGAGGTCGGCAAGCGCCCTCGTGGGCGCGTCACCGCCGAGTACATCAGGGATATGAAGCCCATGACCGTCCGCGACCTCCTGATGGCGCTCTTCGAGGTGTCGGGGATCGACGCGAGCGTTGTGATGGAGGGGACGACGGCGAACGTGGAGGTCGCTGAGGGAAACCCTCAGTTTTAGGGCACGCGGATCGGGACGCCCACTTCAAATACTGGCTGCACGAGCAGGGCTATACGTTCCACGGCGAGTCGTCGATGTACGGCCTCCTCTTTCCCGAACTCAGGATTCTGCGCGCGGGCTACATGGTCGAACGCCAGTTGCAGGAGGACGCCGAGAAGGGCTTCGATCAGTCGGATCGGGCGGACCTCCGTCGGTTCAGTCAGGAACTCGACTCCGGGGAATGGCACGCGAAACACAGCGACACCTAACCTAACAATACGAGGATAGAATCGTGGTATTCGGGATGGGTGGCGGGACGGATAACCAGCTGGAGGTCCAAGTCACGGGTGACGCCTCCGGGCTTCAGTCCGCGCTCGCCGCCGGAATCAGTAGTATCGACGCCTTCAAGCCGAAGGTCGCCGCGCTCGGCGCGGTCATGTCCGGCCTCGCGGTCGGCGGTATCGCGAAGAGTGTCTCAGCGGCCCGCGACTGGAATAGCGTGCAGCGCGAAATGGCGAAGGTCACGAGTCCGAAGCAGGCCGAAGAACTCGGGACGGCGATTCGCGGGATGGCCGACTCCTTCCCGATGGCGACGACGAAACTCGGCGACCTCGCCGTGCAGGCGGCGCGCTTCGGGATCACGGGAACGGAGAACATCACGAAGTTCGTCGATACCGTCGGGAAGATGGCGGCGGCGACGGACGTCTCGGCGGACGAAGCAGGCCAAGCGTTCGCGAAACTCTCCAGTCTGACGGGAACGCCGATCTCGGATATTCAGCACCTCGGCGATACGATTAACGTCCTCGGGCAGACCGCGGCGACGTCCTCCGGGGAGATCGTGGATTCGATGCTGAACGCCTCCGGGACGCTGCACTCGATGGGGATGCGCGCGCAGGATATCGCCGGGCTGTCGGCGTCGATGAACGAGATGTATTCGAGTTCGAGTATGGCGGGGCGTGCGCTCCGCCGGCTCGGCCAAGAAATGATGGACCCGCGGAAGGTCGCGGACCTCGCGGGCGCGCTCGGCATGACCGCCGACCAGTTCACGGCGATGCGGCAGCGCGACCCGACCGGCCTCATGCTGAAGATGGCCGAGACGATGCGGAACGGCGGGAAGGATGCGGACGTCCTTCGCGCGAGCCTCACATCATTTAGTAATCAGGCGCTCACGAAACTCGCGACGAACCTCCCGAAGGTCCGCCAGCACCTCGCGGACGCGAACACCCAATGGAAGCAGGGCGGGTCGCTCGCCCGCGAGTTCGGGATTGAGGCGAATAGCACGGGCGCGAAGATTCAGGTCCTCCAGAATCGGATCAATAATATCGCGGTCGATATCGGCAACCAGTTCCTTCCCTATCTGAAGCAGGCGGTCGACTGGCTTCAGGTCGGCGCGAGCTGGTTCGAGAAGGTGAACGCGAAAACGAGTGGGGCGGCGGCGGCTATCGGCCTCGTCGTCACGGCGGTCGCGGGCCTCCTCCCCGCGCTCGGCCTCTTCGTTTCGGCGGTCAGCCCGCTCGTCCCGCTCATCGGGAGTCTCGGCGCGGCCCTCAGTCTCCTCACGGGACCGATAGGGGTCGTCGCGCTCGCTATCGCGGGCCTCGCGGTCGCGTGGCAGAAGAATCTCTTTGGGATTCGGGACGTCACGACGCAGGCGGTCGGCCAAATCACGTCATTCCTGAAGGGCGCGATGCCGAAGGTTAAGACGTCGATCAGCAGCGCGTACGAGGACGCAGTACCGCTCGTGAAGGGCGCGCTCGGCGAGCTGAAGACGGTCGTCACGAATCTGACGGCGGGGATTCAGGCGGCGTGGGATCGACACGGGGCGGCCGTCATGGACGCCGTTCGGACGTACACGAGCGCGGTCACGGGCTTCATCGACGCGCTCGCGAAGGACGTGCTGGCGCTCCTCAAGCCGTTCTTCTCGCGCGCCGAATCGTTCTGGGATGCGCATGGCGCGCAGATCACGCGGATCGTGGAGTTGTTCACGAAGGTCGTCGGGAAACTCATCGGCGGGATGGCCGACCTCGTCCTCACGATCCTGAAGGACCTCTTTTCGGTCCTCGAACCCCTCTTTAAGACGGGGACGAAGGTCCTCGGGAAGTTCTGGAGTGACTACGGCGACGAGATGGTGCAGGTCGCGGAGTTCATCGCGGACGTCGTTTTCTCGACGCTCGGCACCTTCTTGGACGCGCTCGAAACCCTCCTGAAGGTCACGCTCGACGTGATGAATGGGGACTGGGAGCAGGCGTGGAGTGATATTTCGACGTTCCTCGATAATACGCTGAAGGGGATCGAGAAGTTCGCAAAGAAGTGGTTCACGGGCTGGGTGAAGGATATCGAGGGCTGGCTGGACGACATCATCAAGGGCTTCGAGGACTGGGGGAAGCAGTTGATCGGCGCGTCGATCATCCCGGATACGTTCGACGCTATCGAGAAATTCGTCTCGAAGTGGTTCACGGGCTGGATTAAGGATATCGCGGGCTGGCTTCAGGATATCCTCGGGGACTTCCAGTCGAAGTTCACGAGCGTCCAGAATACGGTGTCGACCCAGATGAATCGCTCGAAGCAGGTGTTCTCGACGCAGATGCAGAATATTCGGTCGACCGCGTCGAACATCCTCGGCACCGTCTACTCGACGTTCACGACCCAGTTCAATAATATCCGCGATGGCGTCCAGTCGAAGATGCAGCAGGCGCATAACGACTTCACGAGCGCGATTCGCGGGATGAAGCAGACCGCGGATAACTGGCTCGGACAGATCAAGCAGGCGTTCACGAACGCCTTCACTGACGTCCGCGATACTGCGGGGTCGATCATCGCGCAGGCGACGAACGCCGCGAGTCGCGCGAAGTCCGCGCTCAGTAACGCGAAGAATTGGGCGAGTCAGGCCGCGTCCGCCGCCGCGAACGCCGCGAGTAGCGCGGCGAGCGCCGCGGGGAGTTATCTCGGCCTCGCCTCGGGTGGGGTCGTCACGCAGCCGACGTTCGCGATGGTCGGCGAGGGCGGCCAGTCGGAGGCTGTGATGCCGCTCTCCTCGCTGAACACGCTCGTCCAGGATGCCGCCGCGTACGGCGCGCAGACGGCTAGCCCGCAGGCATCGTCGTCGACGACGACGATTAACGTGAGCGTGCAGGCGAGCGGCCAGCGTGAAGGCCGGCTCGCGGGGCGCGCGCTCGCCCGCGAACTCCGCTCGCATAATCTCGACTGACACGGAGCTTAGTGATGACACGACACACTACGAATCACGACTGGCCCGCGCCCGAAGCCGAGGACCCCGGGAGTGCGTACGTCTCGGCGTTCGACACGCTCATCGACGCGCTCGATGATGAAGTAATCCTGAAGGATACGGGGGCGAATCGGCCGGGGGCGAGTACGCCGAATCGGTGGTTTCTCGCGACCGACGACCGCATCCTCTACCGTGATAATGGGACGTCATGGGATGTTATCGCCGCCGCGAATCCCGCCGACCTCGACGGGTCCGGGGGGACCGCGGGGGATACGCTCGTCACGGATGGCACCAGTATCTCGTGGGCGAGCGGGAGCGGGAGCGGGATCGACGCCGACACCGTCGACGGCTACGAGGGGAGCGCGCTCGCCGCGCTCGCCGAGAACGAGAACGTCACGGGCGAATACACGTTCAGTAATGGGATGGCGGTCGTCGGGAACCCCGTGCATTTCCGGGGGACGAGCGACGACACCTGGATCGCGCAGTACACGACGACGCCCCCGGCGGGCGTGCAGAAGGCGACGAGCGAGGCCGTCCTGCTCGGATCGTGGACGAACGGGAGTGGGAATACGGGATACCTCTTCTACGATCAGAACGATAATATCGCGCTCGAAGTCATCCCGGACACGGGCGAGGTCTACGCGCACGGCCAAGTCTCCTCGAATGGGAATCCGGTCGCCGAGAAGACGGCGAGTCAGACGATTACGGGCCTCTGGACGTTCGATAACGTCCTCGCGCTCGCGGATCAGGCGGCGGACCCGACGGCGGCGGGTCGGTTCGCGCTGAACGGAACGGACGTGAAAGTCCATACGGGCGGTGGGGTCGTGAATCTGAGTGACGTCGGCGGGAGCGCGACGGTGCAGACGCAGGAGGACGGATCGAACGTCGACGCTTCCGACACCCTGAACTTCGGGGCGGGCGTCGACGCGAGCAGCAGCGCGGCGGGGACGACTGACGTCCGCACGGACCCCCGCGGAACGCCGAACCTCCACATCCCGTACACGGACCTCGCGGCGGGGGATTACGTCGCGGTCCCCCAGTACGTCCCGTCGGGGACGACGCTCTCCCTCTGGGCGTATGGCGTTCGGGATGATTCGCAGTCGAATACGTCGCTGAACTTCGAGCTGTATAACGTCACCTCAAGCACGAGCGTCCTGTCCGACAGTTATAATTACACGAGTGGGTCGCTCGCCACGCCGCTCGCCACGGTCGACGCGACCGCGGCGGCGCAAGACGTCGAGTTCCGCCTGCATAATGGCCGCGCGTCCGCCGCGAACGTCGGCGCGACGGCGAGCTACACGATTGAGCCAGCGGGAGCGTGGTCGGTCTGATGCCCCTCGATCCCTACGACCTCGCCAGTCCGGGCGTCTGGTACGAATCCGGCGGCGTCTATACGAACGCTTCGACCATCCAACTCATCGACTCATTCGAGGATGGGAACATCACGGAGTGGTCGAATATGTACGGGCCGACTGGAGAGTTCAGCGCCGTCCAGTCGACCGCGTACGACGGCTCATACTCCCTTCAGGCGGACGCGGCCTCCTCGGGGATTTATACGATGCCGGGCGACGGCCTCCCGAACCTCCCCTTTGGGCCGGGCGAGACGCTGCGCGTCTGGATTCGCTCGACGCTCGGGTATTCGACCGGCACGAAGTCGAAGATATCCGTCTCCTATGGGATTCAGGACGTCAGTAATTCGTACTATATTCGGTATGATTGGGATGCGGGACAACTCCGCATCTACCTCTACGAGGCGGACTCGGGGACGCAACTCGCGGAGGACCCGAATCCGACGCTCGCCGCGGACACGTATTATCTCCTCGAACTCGACTGGTCGAGCGGGAATACGCACACCGCATCCCTCTATGATGCGCCGCCCGAATCGGGCGGGTCGACGCTCGCGTCATGCGCCGCGACAGACTCGACGTTCGGGAGTGGCGGGATTAGCGCGGAAGCCGACTACGCGAGCGGGACCGCGTTCTTCGACTACTACCACAAACTATGAGCGCGAATCGCATCGAGCCGTCGAACGGCATCCAGCGGACGTGTACGGACGTCACGATCCGCGTGTTCGCGCCGGATAATTCGAGTCGAACCACGCCCGACTTCACGATCCCCTATGGGGACGTCGAGAGTATCGACCTCACGGAGCGGATTAGTGATACGAAGGATCAGGGCACGATCCACCTGCATAATGGCGACGGGACCTATACGGACGAACTCGTCTCGGGGACGCGCCTCGACGTCACGATAGAGACGGGCGCGATGAAGTCGTGGGGGTCGACGCCGTGGGGGAGCGGGGGGTGGGGTGGGTCGCTCCTCCTCTGGACGGCGCTCGTCCGCGACCGCGAGTTCACATATCTGGGGCCGAACCGCTCGCGGCTCACGCTCGACTGCGAGGACTACGTGAGTAGTGTTCTCGGCTTCCGGCAGGTCTTCGACGAGTGGATTAGTGAATCCATCACGGGACCCTCGGGCGTCCTCCGGGACGTCATTCGGACTGAAGCCCGGACGGAGATACTGACGGATCGAATCGCGTCGATTCCGAGTGATACGACGACGCTCCGCGCGGAAGGGATGGACGCGCTCGACCTCGTCGGGAGTCTCGCGCGGCGGGCGGGCGCGGTCTTCTACGGGGATCGAACCAGCCTCGTCTTCGAGCCACTCAGCGAGAAGACACCACTATTCGACCTCGTCGGGGCGGACGTCGGCCCCCTCAGTAATCGCGAGATAGATCAGGGCCTCGTGAATCAGATTCGCGTGAACGGCGCGACCGACTCGCGGATCGACGACGAACAGCTCGTGCAGGACTCGTATGCGACCGTCTCGGAGAACTCGCGGAAGTCGTTCCGCGTGGATACGCGGAAGTCGAGTATTGATAAACTCGAAGTCTGGACGAATCGCTCGGGGTCGCATGACTCCCTCCGTGTTCGCGTCCAGAAGGATGATGGGACGGGATCGGGACCGATAGCGCCCGATGACGACACGAGCGATATCGTGAATCGGAGTCTCAGCTACGAGTTCCTTGACGATGATGGCTATACGACCTTCCAGTTCGGGGAGAACACGCTGCCCGAGCCGGGTCCGTGGGTGATCCTCGAAACGGATGGCGCGAACGGCCAGCGGATCGGCGTCCAGTCGAGTACGGGAACGCCCGCCTACCGCTCGTATTATGCGTATCAGGTGACGGTCCAGCAGACGGATCGAGCGAGTCGTGACGCGCATCGCCGCCGCGAGGACACGAAGAACGCGCCCGCGGCTGAAAGTATCGAGGCGGCGAATGAGATCGCGCACGAAGTCCTCGATCACGACGCGGAACCCGAACACGAAGTGAAGTTCGACGCGCATAGTCTGCGGACGGCATCGCTCACGATTGGCGACCCCGTTCGCTTGGACTTCGCGCGCGAGCAGGCGGTCGGCGACTACATCGTGACGGAACGCGAGACGAGTATCGAAAACGGCCTCGTCGATACGACCCTCAGCCTCCAAGAAATCAGTACCGTCTGAGCGCGCGAGACGCGCCGACTCAGCGCGCCCGCAGCGCGGACGACCGATCACACCCACCCAGTCATGCCTTCGACGTACGATAGCCAGCGGACCGACTACAAGGATAGCGCGGCGATACTCCGCGGACTCGCCGACCGCGTGAGCGACCTCGAACAGCAGGGGAGCGTTGAGGAGAAATCCGTCCAACTCTCCCGGCAGGTCGACGAAGTCGTCCATATCGCGGATACGATAGCAGTCCAGACCGCGGACGCCGGGAGTTTCGAGTACGATACCTCGAAGTATGCGCGCGCCGACTGGGGCGGGACCGGCCTCAGTAACGAACACGGGAGTCTGAATACCGTGCTGGGGTTCTCGGTCCGCGAAACCATCCCGAGCGTCGACGAATCCGGGCGCGTTACGGTCCGCGGGCGAGCGCGCGCCGTCGAGCAGATTCACGACCAGACGACGCCCTACGAATCCGGCGCGGTCACGATCCCCGAATCCGCGACCGCCACGGAAACATGGGTGGACGCCCCCCTCCAGCACGAGGACGCCACGGTCCGCATCCGCCCGTTCACGTTCGTCTATGAGAGCGTCGTCCCGACGAACGTCGGGCCGTCAGTCGCCGAGCAAGCCCGCGTGACGTTCGGCTTCGGCGCGAGCGCGGTCGAGACGGTAACGGAAGCCGCGTCGATCAGCGAGCAGGCGCACGCGGATATCTACGGGGAACCCCTCGTCACGTCGACGTCGACGACGAGCGCGAACGTCATTCACGAATCCGGGCACGCGACCAGCTATGCCTTCCCGTACTGCTTCGAGTTGGCGACGACCGGAACGACCTCCTCGGGCGGCGGGACCTCCGGCGGTGGTGGGGAGACGACGAGTCCGCCGAGCGGGGCGGTGAATCTGAACGATCAGGGCCTCAGTTCGGGCGACGTCATTCAAGACTACTGGAATTACGATCAGGACATGGTCGTCGACCCCGGGACCTACCAGTGGGATGGGTCGGGGCGGACGTTCGACGGGATCATCCTCTACGGGAAGGGGAATCCGGGGGACGTCGTGCTCGAAGTCCAGCCGGGGAGTACGGTCGATGGGGAGTGGCCCAACGGCGGCGGGATCGTGAATATTCGGATTCGCGGCGTCTCCGATACGTCGAAGGCGGGCTGGGATATTCATGATAATACGCACGTCGAACGCTACATCTACATGGATGGCGGGCCGAAAGCCCCGGAGGACCGCCACTTCTATACGCCGGGTGGCTCGCAGACCGCGACCGTCACGCAGTCCGCGTGGTATGGCGCGGTGAATAATGGCGCGTACACGGACTCGAATCCGATGGACTACTCGTACTGTGTCGCGCAGGATAATAATATCGCGAATATTCGGATCGGCTCGGGCGGGGATGATTACGTCTCGGATACGGTCATCGCGATCATCGACGGCGTCGAATCCGACGGGAGTAATTCGCCGAACTGTCGGGGCCTCCGGGTGCGCCAGCCGACGACCGCGCACGTCACGCGCACGCTATTCGACTGGCGGGATGCGACGGGCGCGGCCAGCCCGATCTCGTGCCATGAGTCGAATACGGACCTCGACCTCGACCACGTCGTCATCTATAATGAGACGAGCAATCCGGCGATTCGGGATAAGGCCGGGGACCTCGTCGTGAATATTAATGGCCCCGTGATCGTGGGTGGTCCCGGAAACAAGACGATAGAGGGGTCGGTGAATGATCCGAACGGCGACCTCACGATTAACGACGGCCTCGGAACGCCATCGTGGGACTGGAAGGCCGTGACGTGGGGGACGCAGTCGCCGGTCGCGCCCTTCTTCGGGGATGTGAGCGGCGACCCGACGACGTACTAAGCCGACGCGAATCCGGCGCGACCATCGCGCGAACCCCGCGCATACTGAAAGTGAAACTGGAACGATCCGAATGGAGCGGCCGATAGCCATGCCCAGCACGAAGCGACCACGATCCACGCCGAACGTCTACGTACAGACCTATGATCCCGCGATTCTCGAATACGTCTGGCCGGAATGGCCCGCGCTCTCCCATCAGGAGAAATACGCGCTTCTCGACGCGAGTCGGCCCGACCCACGAGACGCCGCCGGGATTCGCGAATCGAACGTGACCTGCGCGGGCCTCCATCGGTTCCTCGCGAGCGCGATGGACCCCGAGCAGAACGTCTCGGGGCACGCCGCGCAGCTCGTCGTCGGGACGGGCGGGAGTTCGGGGACGAGTAGCGCGGACACGGACCTGAACTCGCGGGTCGGCGCGACGGACGTCACGGACACCGTCTATAATGAATCGACGGCGGAGTTGCAGGTGACGACGTTCGCGGACTCGACCCAGTTTAATGGGTATACGCTCGACGAGGTCGGGATCGTGGGCGCGGATGGCGCGCTCTGGAATCATGCGGCGCTCGGGACGAGCATCGAGAAGTCGAACGTGAAAACGTTCGTCTGCGACGTCTACTTCAGTATCAGTTCGGCCTGATAGCCGATCCCGACACGCGCGAGTCCGAGCGTCCGACGACACCGACGGCACGCGGGTCGATAGCGACGCGACTCGCAGCAGGTTCGCACGAGTTCGCGCGAACGGCCGGTGTGGTCGCGCGAACCACACCGGGTTTCCGGTGGACGTCGACCCCAGTTCGTCCGCTGTTCCCAGCACCGACCCCCGACCGAACCACGACCGACCGACCGACCGATTGGAACGAACCCCACCCTACATCCAAGAATCATGCCTGACGAAGTCGAACCGAGCGTGCAGGGCGCGAGTAATGCGTACATCCTCGCGCGCCTCATCTACGAAGGCGCGCTCACAGACTGGATACAGCCCGCGAACGCGCCCCTCCTCGCGGACTACGTACCGCACATCAATAATACGGCCGTCCCCCTCGACGCCTTCGGCGCGACCCATAGCACGAATAGTCTCACAGTCACCATCGGAACCGGGGAGGGATTCGTCGGCGGCGCATACGTCGGGACCGATCAGACGCACGACGTCACGCTCCCGAGTAACGCGAACGCGGCGAGCGTCTACGTCGGCTGGAAGTATGATGCGACCGATACGATCATCGTTGGGACCGCGAGCGCGTTCAGGAGTCGGGACCCCCAGCTCGAACTGTGGCGGTTCGACACGGACGCTACAGGAGTGACGAGCGCGGTCGACGTCCGCCCGCTCGGGAAGCAGTCGGGCCTCGGCGAGATCACGACGAGCGCCGGATCAGAGTTCGCGCGCTGGCTCAGCACGGCCATCGCGGAGACGCCCGTCGGGACCGCCGGGGATACGCAGGGCGAGGTCTTCCGCGTCCCCGGTGCATCCTCAGACCTCGTCTTTGCGGTCGAAACCGGCGGGGAGTCCTTCGCGCTCACGTATAACGCCTGGCTCGACGCGGGAACGTGGCGCTCGATCATCGGCGGCACGCCCGCGTATCGGCTCGCCTTCGATCCCGATGGCGTCCAGCTCGCCGCCTACGCGCCGACCGGCCAAGATGAAGCGATCAGCTGGAAGCCCATGACCGTCCAGGCGAACGGGGACGTCGTCGTGAACGGGACGACCATCATAGATTACTCTGGGGGCGTCGTCCCCTCGGGTGCGCTCGGCGGTCCTGCGGGGTCCCTCTCAGGCTTCCCGATCCCGCCGAGTGACGTCGACGGATCGGCGGGGAGTAGTGGGGACGTCCTCTACTCGGATGGCGCGACCGCGTACTGGGATAGTCAGCCGACCGGGAACTGGACGACCATCGCGCGCTACGAGGATACGGACGCCGGAACGCCCCTCGATTATTCGTACGATCAAGCGCATGGCGGGGCGTACATCAATCCGACCTATGACCGCTACCTCCTCGAAGCCGTCTACGTGAATCATAACGGGAGTAATGATAATTCGTTCAGTATTCGCGTGAATGATGATGGGTCGTCGGCCTATACGACGGACGCCGCCGACTACACCTCGAACGACCTGAAGCAGTACACGGGCCGCGACCGCTGGATTTACGTCGCGAACACGGGGCCGAATCAGGTCGGCGAACTCGTCGCGGAACTCCGCGGGAGTCCCGCACCCGGCGCGGACGCCAGCACGCGCTCGTATCCGATCCTGAACGTCCACGAGAAGACCCCGGATAATGATAATCCGACGACGACCGGCGGCCGCCTGCGGAACGACCACCCGACCGTGAATCAGATTCGCCTCTGGACGCAGCGCGAAGCGACTGGCGCGCTCGTCCTCAGCGGGAAGAACATCTAAGCCCCGACCTCGACCCAGCGGGGCGCGCAGCACCACGACGCATAGCGACGGCGACGACAGGCCGCGGAATCGGCCCCGGACCCACCGACTCGACTCGACACGACACACACACTCATTCAGCTATGACGACGAACATCCTGACCGCGACCGGCGAGGAGTACGTCTCGAAGAACGCGCTCGACGGCACCACGATTACGTGGGGCCTCTACTACGATAGCACGGACGCCTTCGATGACACGACGTACGATCCGTCGGCGGCCATCAGTACCGAACCCGGAAACGCGAACTATGGGCGCGTGACGACGACCGTCTCCGCCGCGCAAACCAGTACGGACGTCTGGGGCGTCCAGAATGACTCGTCCATGTCGTTCGACTTCTCCGATACCACCGCGAGCGATAAGGTCGACGCCGTGTTCTGCCTCGTGAACTTCAACTCGGCGTACGCCGGGAGTACGGGCGACTGGATCATCGCCTCGGCGGGCCTCACGAACTCCCATACCATCGGGAACGTGAACAGCATCGACATCGCCGCGGGCGACCTCGAACTCAACTTCTCCTGACTCCTGACCCTGCTCCCGCGCGGTCGCGTTCGCACGCGATTCGCACGACGTTCGCGCGACGTTCGCGCGACGTTCGCGCGTCGGTTCCATTAAATATCACGGGCCAATAGGGGTACTCGTACGCTATGAGGCCCCGATCCACGACGGCTCGACCCCTACCCGTCCGATCCCGGCCTGCGCGTACACGAGTCCGATCCCGCCGGGCGACGCGGCCCGCTCGACTCGAACGACCGGACCCCACGCCCCGCGACGCCAGCACCCACCCTTACCCCCTCGGCTGGCCGACCGGGGCCGTATGCTCCGCGACGAGTCGAGTCCGCCCGCCCCGTAGGGGTCTGCCGAATCGACCCTCGAAAACTCCCATGCACGACATACGCGAGAACGATGGCAGTTCGTCTCCGTCCATGACGTAGTCGTCTCAGTCACCATCCGATTGGTTCACGTCCCCGGGCGCGTGACGGCGCGCGTCACCGACGGGACCCCGGACTCACCCCCTACCCTACCCTACACGAGAACGACACACGCAGAGGCACAGCCTGCACGGTCGTCACCACGGTTCACCCCCTCACCCCCGTTCGGCCCCCCTTCGATTCGACCCTATTCTCCGCGCCCGCGTGGCGCGACCCCATACCCTATCCTTACGAGCGCGTAGCGACAGCTATCGCGCGCGTCCTCGACACGGCCGAAACTGGAACTCGAATCGGGTCAGTCGCGCCGGAGGAGGAGTTCACCGTAGCGCGAGCTGATCGTGACGTCGTCTCCGTTCCCTATCTCCGCGTCATCGAGGGCTTCCCGCGGGAGCGTCACGACGAGACTCCCGCCGTGCGGGCGGATCGGATTCGTCTCCTTCGCGTGCCATGCGCCTTCGAGGTAGATCGTGAGCGATAACTGACCGTCCGTGATGCTCGCGTCCTCGATGATCCCACCATACTCGTCGAGGCGGTCGTGGACCGCGGCGGGGATGCGCCCGTCCGCGAGCGTGACGCTGAGGCGGATCGGACGCCGATCCTCGTGGATGCGGACGTCCGTGACCGCGTCGAGACGGACGAGTTCGTCGTGGGCGTCCTCGACGCGCTCCAGTTCGCGCTTGAAGCCCCGGAAGGGGACCCCGGCTGGGTCTGGTGTCATTACGTGATATTGGGGGCCGACCGCGTTTAATCCTTCCCTCTCTACGCGCCCACTCCCACCCGCGAACCCGCCGGACACGCCGCGAGACGAGTCCGCGCCACGCGACGAATGACCACCCACACCAGTCGGTATGTTTTTACGGACTCCGTGGTATCGTATCTCCATGCGTCGCTGATCGACGGTTGACCGACGACGGGAGCACCCCGGTAAAGGGCACCCACGCCGAGAAGACAATTACCAATCAGTCCTTCTCGCGCAGGGTGCTTAAATTTACCGGGTAGAAGCGGCAACGCTCCCGTTCGTCGTTCGGTCGTCCGAATCACGCACGCACCACGAACGATGTTCGACGACACGAACCCCCGACCCGACCTGTCAACGCGACTTATGAAGTCACAACTTCCGGTGTCCCGACGGCACCGAAGCCGGAATACACACGCCCCCCGGATCGACGTCTCCGCGTGGGCGAAACAGAACTATCCCGCGCTCAGCGAACGCGCGATACAACGCCTCTCGAACCACGAGAACGCCATCCGCGTCCTCGTCCTGATCGACGCGAACCACGGCACCACCTACCCCGACCTATTCCGCGCGCTCGATATTACCGAGCGCGCCATCCGCGAGATCACACGCCTCCTCGACGACCTCGGCCTCATCGACCGCGTGCGGAGCGGGCGGAGTACGTTCCTCGAACCCGCCAGCCGCGACGTCGAACTCGTCATCAAGCACATCATCGAAACCCTCCGCCCGACGCTCACCCAGCTCGTCGACGGCGCGACGTCCGCGAAGAACACCGTCACGAACACCGTACAGGCCGCGAGCAAGACGATCCGCGAGAAGACGACCGATACCGCCGACCACATTAAAAACTCAATACCACCCGTCTCATCCCGGTATCTCGGTCGTGGAAGAAGGGGGGACTACCCGGACGGGTAGTCCCCCGACCGCGTCGGGCGGCCCCCGGCCGCCCGTCGGGGTTCCTCCTGCGGAGGAACGCCCTCGGGCGGCACGGCGGCCCGCCCTCGTATGGCGTTAGCGGCTTACGGAGGTGTTTGGCGGGCATCCATATAAACATTCCGACGTACGGCCATCCCGGCGGAGTCGTGCGAATCCCACCGCTATCCCTCGGTTCCTCGACCATCGAAGCCGTCTCGGCGTCACTCACTCGCCCGCTCGCGTCCTCCGGCGTCCTCCCGGTCTGCCTCCGAGGTATCGTTCGATCCCATCACGTCCTCGCCCCACGGTCTTTGTTAGTCGCTGATTAACTCGCGTTTCAGGGCGTCTCCCGCGGGTTCGTGATTCGAGCGCGTCGATACCCTTACGTATCCCGGTATCGTTCCATGATATACTCGCGTCGAGTCGTGAACCCCTCGGCGCGCACACCCCTATGACGACAGAGAACCCGAACCCGAGCGAAGCGGACCAGGACCAGGACCAGTACGACCCGGGCGACGACCCGACCGCACACACGCCTGTCTGCCCGGACTGCGAGACGCCGTTCCACCGCGTCCTCGTGTTCGATCCCGAGCGCGAGGAGTGGGAGGGCGACCTTCGATGTGGTGCGTGTACGCCGCCGCGGACGCTCCACGTTCCGACCGTGGTCGCCGAGTCGTTCGACCTCGCGGCGGATTCGCGGCGGATCGAAGCCTACGAGGAGTGCGTTCGCTGCGGCGGGACGGTCGCGCCCACCTCCGAACTCGACGACGCGCCCCCGACACCCACCGGGAGCGGGGACGTCCCGGAGGTGGACGGCCCGCTCTGCACGTCGTGTACGCGCGAGCTATTCGGGATCGGCGGCGTCGGTCCCGAGGACGGCGCGCTCGCGAGTAATGGGAGTGGGGCGCGCGGGGACGACTGAGTCCGATGCCGTCGTGTGATAACTGCGGGGGCTTCGTGACGGCGCGCTTCCGGCGTGTCTTCGAGCGTGACGGCGTCCTCTATTCGTGTACGGAGTGCGGGAGTCAGGGCGAGCATGGCCGGGGGTCGGCGCTCCCGGTCCGGCATCCGCAGGCGCGTGATGATCCTGCGGCCGCAGTCGACGAGCGGGCGGCGCGGCGTCGACGTGAGCGCGCCCGCGCGGAAGGGCACGCGATGGACCGCGAGATTCACGCGGACCCGGATCGTGACCGGCGCGTCGACTGGAAGCAGGATGGATCGGAGGCGCAGCCGTGACGCTCCGCGATGATGAACTCGTAAATGACGAGTTCGAGTACGTCTGTATGGCGTGCCTCGAAGAAGATGATCGGGAGACGGTCGTTCTCCCCCTCCAGATCGGGGCGCACGCGGACGCGCATCCTGGGGCGGCGAGTCACTTCATGCTCCGGGAGACGTACGAGGCCGAGTACGGCCCGCTGGATGATCCCGACTACCTCGGGGGATCGTGATGGGCATGGACGTCCGTATCTTCTGCTGTCTGGAGTGTCATCGGCAGGTGACGCGCGGGCCGAGTGGGATCGAGTACGGCCATGAGCGCGCCCGGGACTGCACGGGCCGCCGCGAGCGGTGTAGTCGGCGGCCGTCGTGCGTCGATCCGGGGAAGCCCGCATCCCGGAAGCGAGGGGTGTCGTAGGATGGGGCGCTGCGAGACGTGCGACGGGTCGGCGGGGGTCGTCCTCGAAGGGCGGCGTGGGTATCGCGCGCGGGTCTGCGAGGAGTGCGCGTCCCGATTCGTGGATGGCGGGGTGTGGGACTGCGAGCGTGTCGGGGCCGTCGTGACGGATGGCGGCCTCGCGCGTGCGTCGAGTCGTGGCGTCGTCGGGGGGTGGGGGTGAGATACGATGGCCGACGGTCAGGAGTCCGTCTCGGGTGTGGAGGCGCGTGACGTGCGTCGTGAGCGCTATGAGGCGGTCCTGCGGGCGGTCGACTATCAGACGGGCGGCCATGATACGGCGAGTCCGCAGCCGCCAGCGGTCCCGGAGTCGTCGATCATTCAGATTCTCGCCCGGACGTATGGGGGCGAGGCGGTTGGGTCGTCGATCCGGGCGGCCGCCGCGAATGGCGACCTCGTGCGCTTCCGGGACGTCGATGGTGTCGTGCGGCTCGCGCGCGCGGACGCTGATGGGCTGCGGCGGGTCGCGGTCTGGGCGGCCGAACGCCCGGGCGGCCCCGTTCGCGAGCTGGTGGCGTTCGCGAATCGGCGGGCGTCTCGTGCGGGTCAGTCTGACGCGCGTGGGTCCAGATTCGCGGATAAGAAGTGTAAGACCGAGCTGTGGCCCCAGTTCGCGCGACCACAGACCCGGCGACGGCGTGACGTTCGCGTCACCCCTACCCCTCACGGCCCGAGAACACCCCTCCAGAACACGATGCCCATAAACCGTGTGTCGCGATACGAATACGCGGGGTGGTCGGGATGACGGTCCGTTGCGAGCGCTGCGGGACGGTCGCCCGGCTCGACGCCGTCGACGGCGACTATCTCTGCGAGGATTGTATTCGCTGCGAACGTGGCCCGGACGCGATTCAGGAGGGAGAGTCGTGAGTAGTTTCCCGGTCGGCCCGCGCGACGAACGCGCGTGGCTGAAAGCCCAGTTCCATCGAATCCTCTCGGGGAAGTCGGAGACGGCTATCGCCCACCTCCCGGCGGATCACGTCGTCGGCCTCTACGCGAAGTCGATGACGCTCCCGCCGAGTATCGACACGCACGACGCTCGCGAGATCGCCGGGGTCGCACTCCGCGAGCAAGCCGACTATCGTGGCGTCGAACGCGCTCGCGACGACGACAGGGATGCGACCGCGGACGCGGACGCGGACGCGGGCACGGACGAGACTGAGGGCGTGGGGCGTGATCCCTGATGGCGGTCTGGGATTCGCTCGCGTATCCGGCGACGCCCGATGACGTCCTCGACGTGTTCGAGTCGGCGGGCGTCCTCGGCGACGTCGACGTGTGGGCGATGAAGACTGAGATTCGGGCGCGCCGGATTGAAGCGCTCGCGGTCGACCGCGGCGACTCGCTCCTGCTCCTGCTCGGGCGGTATCCGGCGGACGTCGACGCCGAGGAGGTCGACGAGCTGGACGTTCATGCGTCGTCGGGTGGCGTGTCCTCGCTGAAGGAGTGGTATGCGGAGGCGTCGTGGTCGGGCGAGGATGCGGCGGGGATTCGCGCGAATAAGTTCGACGTCGGCCGTGCGGAGGACGTCGGGCGGACGTGGGCGGTCCTGAAGCGTGAGGGCGAGTATTCGGCGGCGGAGTGGTCGGATATTCAGGCGTCGGGTCCGGGGTTCGACGCGGATGATATTCTGGACGAGGCGCGGGGGATGCGGTTCGGCGGTGGTGTCGATGCGTCCGACCTCCGTGAGTCGTTCGAGTTCGGCGAGTTCGAGTATGGTGATGACCTGAATGGTGGGTCGGGCGTCGGGATCGACGCGGATGCGGTTACGGAGTCGCTGAAGCAGGTGTCGGCGTCGGTCGCGGCGATGCAGTCGGCGTACGCCGACGCGGTCCGGTCGTCGAAGTTTCAGGATGCGATGGATGCGATAGCGTACGCGGTCGCGGCGGAGGTTCGTGTGGCTGCGGAGGAGGTCAGCCCGCCCGTCGCGCGAACGGGGCGCGAATCGCGTGCGAGTGACGATGGGGATTCGGGGTCGCGGGGGGGTCGATAAGGCGTGGGTGGGTGTGCGAGTCACCCCCAAACTATACGTCGGCGTAGTAACCAGATATGGGTGTTGTATCGAACCCGCAACCATACGAAACGAACCCCTCAATAATCCGAACCCGAACCCGATGACAGAAGCCGACACAAACCCAGACGAGACGTGGAACGGCCCGCCACTCGACTCATTCCATCCAGACAAGAGCGTGTATAGCGCCGCTGATAGCTTCGTTCGACACCGCCGTGGCCGCCTCGAAGGCATCTTCACGACCGCGGTCGTCGACGCCTGCTTTCAGGGCGAGGCGGAACCCGCGCGGAACGACTGTATTCGGATGGTCGGCCGCCATCACGAGTGCATCTTCGGCCTGATAGTCGATCCAGAAACCCAGCTCGTGATCGACGGCCAAGTCCTCCAGGTGAATCCCGTGCAAGCCCGCCTGAGCGACGAGTGGGACGCGGACGCCGTCGAGCGGATGCAGGCCGTCTCGAAGCACTACACGGGGAAGGTCTGGAACGCTCGCGAGGACCTACGGATCGGGAACTCGCAGAAGTGGACGCCGGACGACGAGTACGACTGGCGGGAGTACGAACGCTAATCTCGGGCGCGCGCCGCCGCGCTCCCCGACCACCCACCCCCTGTTTTTCGCGTGTTCGTGAGCTGGGCGAGTTCGCTGACATCGTGGTGTCGCAGTTCGCGCGCGAGTTCGCGCGAACGGCACGCGAACGAACGCGAATCTCCGTTCGGAGGAACGCCACACGAAATGGCCGAAACGACTATCCTCCCCCCGTAGGGGGGAGGATAGTCGGTCGATGCCGAACTCAGTACGTCCGGGCGACGTCGGGATATTCGTCGAGGAGCGTCGGGACGAGCCAGTCACCCTCGACTTTCCGCTGGACGTCCGCGATATATCGCCCATACTTTCCCGTCTCGGTTTCGGTCCTGACGACGAGCGGCCAGTCGTGGGCGTCGCGGGTGGCGCGTTCGCCGTCGGCGGGCGGGGCGTCCGCGAGCCAGTCCTTGACGAATTGGGCTTGCTCGATCCCGGTCTGGTATTCGTCCGAATCGTGGGGGACGCCGAATATTTCGGCGGTGTCGACGCCGATGAGTCGGAGGCGGATCGTGCGCCGCGTCTTGAATCCGAGGTCGGCGGTGACGTCGACCGTGTCACCGTCGACGACGCGGACGAGTCGGGCTTGGAAGCGCCACACGCCCCACGGGTCGGTGGTCGTCGCGTAGGGTTCGGTCGTGTCGTGGTCGGTCATGGGTCGCGGCCCCCGGCACGTTCGCGCGACGGTCGGGCCGCGTTCGCCCGTACGAAGGCGGGCGATTTAAGCCCTCTGACGCTGGTGCGTGGTCGTGGGAACGCCGGTATTCGCGTGGCTTAGCGCGAACTGCCCCAATCTATATATCGTATCGCCGCGTATCATAGAACGTCGGCGGGAGACGCACGCGATGCCGCCGCGGCATCGCCCGACCCCCGCCGCGGATTTGGTGACCAACGATGAACACGACCGAAGCCATCGACGCTATCGAGAACGGCGCGACGACCATCAACGACGTGGCGGACGCGGTCGGACGGGACTATGGACACGTCGCCCGCGTCCTCAAGGACCTCGCCGAGGACCCCACGAGTCCCATCACTCGCGAGCGCGACGGGCGCTCGTACAGGTACGCGGTCGCCGAAGCCGCGCAGGCCCCGACGCCGACCCCGGACGCGACCGGGATCGACGACGAGACGGGCGTGATGACCGCAGTCCGCGACTACGACTGGAGTACGCTCGTCCCGACGGACGTCCCCGAGTACGTCGCGCACAACGGCGAGTGGGAGGAGATCAACGCGATGGTGGACGCGCGCGAAACCACGGGGATGGCGCACGTCGTCCTCGGCGGGCCGACCGGCTGCGGGAAGACGCATCTCGCCGAGCGGCTGGCGTTCGAGCGCGGCCTGCCCCTGTTCACGATTCAGGGGAAATATAGCCTGAACGAGTCGAAGCTACTCGGGTCGCCGTCGATCAGCCCGGACGGGTCGACGGTGTGGGTCGACGGCACGCTCACGAAGGCCGTGATGGCGTCCGCCGAGCGCCCGGTCGTCCTCCTGCTCGACGAGGTGAACCGGGCGCGTCCCGAAGCGAAGAGCGTCCTCTTCTCGGCGCTCGACCACCGCTGCACGGTCGTTCTCGACGGCGAGCGTGGCGGCGAGCAGATCGTCGGGAAGGCGGAGAACCTGATCGTGGTCGCGACGATGAACGAGGGCCGCGGTCACTTCGTGCAAGAGTTGGACGCGGCGGAGAAGCGGCGTCTCGGGCCGCGCTTCGACGTCGACTACCTCGGCGTCTCGTACCCGGACCGCGAGGCGGGCTTGATCGTGGAGCGGACGCCGGTCGGGCAGAATCTCGCGGGGATGCTCGTCAAGACCGCGAATGAGGTTCGCGCGCTCGCGACCGATATGGACTCGAACGTCCAGCTGGGTATCCCGACGGCGACCTTGCTCGACTGGGCGAATCAGGCGTGGTCGTACGCGCAGGCGGGCGTCTCGGACCCGGTCGTGAAGGCGGGTGAGGCGGCGGTCGTTCGGATGTTCTACTCGGACAGTCCGGGCGCGTCGAAGGTGTCGCAGACGATTCAGGCGAACCTCGCGGGCTGCCCGGTCGACGAGTCGGACGCGGCGGCGTTCCGGGACGGCGACGCGGAGGTGTACGCCTGCGATTCGTGCGGGTGGACGTTCGTGGATTCGGGCGAGGGCGACCTGCCGGAGTCGGTCGAGAATTGGTCGGAGTGCCCGGAGTGCGAACACGTCCCGGTCGAGGCGACGACGCGCGACATTTAAATACGCGCGTCGGTGGTCGCGGCCTTCTTCTTCGCGCGGTTTCGGTGGATAGCGGCGCAACTGCCCCAATCTATATATCGTATCGCCGCGTATCATAGAAC
>Ga0102944_1000965_pt1 | contig 20487 bp, 16 predicted proteins | sample SalPonD_shore_MG_FD_78172 | JGI IMG/M metagenome (GOLD analysis project Ga0102944, IMG submission 78172) | Salt pond soil microbial communities from South San Francisco under conditions of wetland restoration - Salt Pond MetaG... | ecosystem: Environmental > Aquatic > Marine > Intertidal zone >...
CCGCGGCCGGCGGGACCCCCGGGGGGCCGCCGAGGGGGGGGGGGAAAAAGAGAAAAAGGGTTACCCCCCCCCCCAGGAGGTGGGGGGGCCACCCAACCCCCCCCCCCCCCCACCCGGCACGAGCGGCCGGGCGGGCGTTTATGGCCGATGACGGCCAAGTCGGTCCCGATGGCGTCGCCGGCCCTCGAGGACAACCCCTACGTCCGGAACCCGTCGACGGCGTTCGAGCCCGTCGACTCGCTCGACGCCGACGACGCCGCGCGCCAGGCGGCGGCGCTCCGCGAGGCGCTGCGCTACCACGACCACCGCTACTACGTCCTCGACGACCCCGTCGTCGCGGACCGGACCTACGACGCCCTGTTCGACCGCTTGGCCGCGCTCGAGGACGCCTTCGACCTGGCGACGCCCGACAGCCCGACCCAGCGCGTCGGCGGCCAGCCGCTCGAGGCCTTCGACGAGGTCGAGCACGTGGCCCCGATGCTATCGCTCGACTCGAGCGCCGACGTCGACGACGTCCGGGCGTTCGACGAGCGGGTCCGCGCGGAGGTGGGAGACGTGCGGTACCACTGCGAGCCGAAGTTCGACGGGCTCTCGGTCGAGGTCGTCTACGCCGACGGCCGCTACGAGCGGGCGGCGACCCGCGGCGACGGGGCCGTTGGCGAGGACGTCACCGAGAACGTCCGGACGGTCCGGAGCGTGCCGCTTCGGCTGCGCGACGACGCCCCCGCGTCCCTCTCGGTCCGGGGCGAGGTCTACATGCCCCGGGCGGCGTTCCAGGCGCTCAACCGCGAGCGCGTCGAGGCCGGCGACGACCCCTTCGCCAACCCCCGCAACGCGGCGGCGGGGACGCTGCGCCAGCTCGACCCGTCCGTGACCGCGCGACGGCCGCTCGAGTGCGTCTTCTTCGACGTCCTCGAGAGCAGCGACCCCCTCGACACCCACTGGGAGGAGCACGAGACGCTCCCCGACTGGGGGCTCCGGACGGCCGAACGGACGCGGCGCGTCGAGACCATCGACGCCGCCGTCGACTTCCGGGACGAGCTCATGGCGGCGCGCGACGACCTGGACTTCGAGATCGACGGCGCCGTCTTCAAGGTCGACGACCTCGCGACGTGCGAGGCGCTCGGCGCCACCAGCCGGGCCTCCCGGTGGGCCTACGCCTACAAGTTCCCGCCGCGGGCCGAGGAGACCACCGTGCGGGACGTCGTCGTCCAGGTCGGGCGGACCGGCCGGCTGACCCCCGTGGCGCTACTCGACCCCGTGGACGTCGGCGGCGTGACGGTCTCCCGGGCGAGTCTCCACAACCCCGACGTGGTCGCCGACCTCGGGGTGAACGTGGGCGACCGCGTCCGGGTCCGCCGGGCGGGTGACGTCATCCCGGAGGTCGCCGAGGTCGTCGAGAAGCGCACCGAGGGCGCCTTCACCCTCCCCGACCGGTGCCCCGTCTGCGACAGCCCCGTCGAGCGCGACGGTCCGCTGGCGTTCTGCACCGGTGGGCTGGCCTGCCACGCCCAGCTCGTCCGCTCCGTCCAGCACTACGCGAGCCGGGGCGGGCTCGACGTCGAGGGGCTCGGGCCGAAGCGGGTCGGCCAGCTCGTCGACGCCGGCCTCCTGGCGGACGGGCTCGCCGACCTGTACGACCTCACCGTCGAGGACCTGACCGCGCTCGAGGGCTGGGGCGAGACGAGCGCCGCGAACCTCATCGACGAGCTCGAGGCCGCCAAGCGGCCGGCGCTGGCGGATTTCCTGGCCGCCCTCGGCATCCCGGAGGTCGGCCCGACCGTGTCGCGGGACCTCGCCCGGCAGTTCGGGTCGCTCGACGCCGTGCTCGACGCCGACCGCGAGGCGCTCGAGGCGGTCCCGGGCGTCGGGCCGGAGACCGCCGACCGCGTGGTGTCGTTCTTCGACGCCGAGGCGAACCGGCGGGTGCTCCGGCGCCTGCGCGACCACGGCGTCGAGCCGCGGGCCGTCGAACCACCCGATGGCGAGGCGGGCGAGCGGTCGCTCGAGGGGCTCACCTTCGTGTTCACCGGCGCGCTCGAGGGCTACACCCGCCAGGACGCCCAGGACCTCGTCGAGCGCCACGGCGGCCGGGCCACGGGGAGCGTCTCGAGCGTGACTGACTACCTCGTCGAAGGCGAGGACCCGGGGCACACGAAGCGCCGGGACGCCGAGGCGAACGACGTGACCGTCCTCGACGAGGCCGGCTTCGAGGCCCTCCTCGACGAGCGCGGGGTGTCGCTCGAATCGTGACTGCGCCGCGACTACAGGTCCGCCTCGCGGAACGCGTAGTAGCCGACGGCGGGCGCGGCGACGAGCCAGGCGATGAGGACGAGCGCGACGAACGGGTCGGAGAGGTAGAACGGGACCGACTTGCCGAGCGCCTGGGCGTAGAGCTGGGCGTTGAGCTGGCCCTGGAGCCCCGATCCGCTCACGAGGTTGGCCCTGGCGGCCGCCGCCGAGGCCGTGAACAGCCGGGCGACGAGCGTCTTGTAGGCCTGCGACGGGTCGAGGATCTTGAGGAACAGCTGGAGCTTCACCTGCGCGGTCCCGCCCACGCCGGCGTAGTCGTGGAGGAGCCGGATCGCTCCGTTGACGAACTGGTTCCAGAACAGGGTGAAGAACACGTAGACGCCGACGGTGCCGATCATCGCCGACCGGCTCGACCGCGCGCCGGCCGAGATGCCGACCGAGATGGCGACGAACACCACCCCGAGGACGGCCGACAGGGCGGCGAAGGCGAAGAACGGCCCGGCGTTGAGCGCGACTGGCGTCGCGAGGAAGACGACCGCCGCGACCACGAAGCCGGCGACGACCGGGAGCACGATGACCCCGCCCCGGCCGACGGCCTTGCCGACGACGACGTCGCGTCGGGAGTGGGGCAGGCTGAGCAGGAGCTTCAGCGTCCCCGAATCGCGCTCCTCCGTGATGGAGGCGTAGGCGAGCACGACGGCGATGATGGGCACGAGCAGGGTCATCGTGTCCCGGAGGAGGAAGACGAACAGGTCGGTCGTCAGCCCACCCTGCCCGATCTGGATGAAGCCGGCGATGACGAGCGCCGGCGGCATAGCCAGCACGGCCACGAAGAGCGCCGACAGGACCCACAGCCAGTGCGAGCGCACGGCGTCCTGGAAGTCCTTGCGGGCGACGACCTGCCAGGTCATGCCTCGGCGGCCTCCCCCGGCTCGGGGGCCGCTTCGTCGGCCGTGTAGGCCATGAAGAGGTCCTCGAGCGACGCCTCCTCGGTCTCGAAGTCGGAGACGGTCACGCCGGCCGCCTCGATGGCCCCGAGGACGCCCGTCTTGGCCGCGTCCACGCACGTCACGACGAGCCGGTCGCCGTCGGCGGTCGCCGCCGAGACCCCCTCGACCTCGCGGACGGCGTCGAGTACGCCGTCGGCCACGCGGTCGACGGTGACCCTGAGCCGGGCCTCGGTACCGACGGCGTCCCGGAGGCCCTCGACGGTGTCCTCGGCGACCAGCTGGCCGTCCCGCAGGATGCCCACGCGGTCGCAGACCGCCTCGACCTGGCCCAGGATGTGCGATGAGAAGAACACAGTCGCCCCGCGCTCGTGCTCCTCGCGGACGATGGTACGCATCTCGCGCGCGCCGTTGGGGTCGAGGCCCGTCGACGGCTCGTCCAGGACGAGCAGGTCCGGCTTCCCGACGAGCGCCATGCCGAGGGCGAGGCGCTGGCGCATCCCCTTCGAGTAGCCGCCGGCGCGACGGTCCGCGGCGTCGGCGATGCCGACCCGCTCGAGGACGGCGTCCGGTTCGTCGTCGGCCGCCTTCGACTCGATGGCGAACTCGACGTGCTGGCGGCCCGTCAGCCGCCCGTAGACGTCGAACCCCTCCGGGAGGACGCCGGTGCGGCGCCGAACCGCCACGCTGTCCTCGCGAGCGTCGAGGCCCAGGACCGTGACGGACCCCGACGTCGGTCGCACGAAGTCGAGGAGGAGGTTGATGGTCGTCGACTTCCCGGCGCCGTTGGGGCCGAGGAAGCCGTAGACCTCGCCCTCGGGCACTTCGAGGTCGAGGTGCCGGACGGCCGTGACGTCGCCGAACCGCTTGGTGACGCGGCTGAGCTCGATCGCCGACATGCTACCCGGGACTGGGGCGGTTTGTCGTATAGGTGTATTGGCCCGGCGTGGCGGGGTCGCGGGGCACGCGGGACGGCCCTCGGCCGGCCAAACGGGGATATGAGCTCCCGCCGTACCACCCCCGATGACGACCGTTCGACTGTTCGCCAGCACGCGCAAGGGCCTCTTCGTCCTCGAATCGGACCCCGAGCGGGACGACTGGACGGTCACCCCGCCGGCCCTGCCCGGTTGGGAGGTCTCGGACGTCTGCGTCGACGACCGCGGCGACGAGCCCCGGCTGTTCGCCGCCGTCGGCCACTTCGTCTACGGGTCGACGATCCACCGGTCGGACGACGGCGGCGAGACGTGGACGCAGGTCGAGGGGACGCCGGCGTACGCGGCGGACAGCGGGTTCGAGCTGAACCGGGTCTGGACGGTGGTCCCCGGGCGGGCCGACGAGCCCGAGACCCTCTACGCCGGCGTCGACGAGGCCGGGCTGTTCGTCTCGCGGGACGGCGGGGACACGTGGTCGGCGATGGAGGGGCTCGCGGCCCACGAGACCCGCCCGCAGTGGTTCCCGGGCAACGGCGGGCTCTGCCTGCACTCCATCCTCGTCCACCCGACCGACCCGGACCGGCTGTGGGTCGGCATCTCCGCCGTCGGCGTCCTCCGCACCGACGACGGCGGCGACACCTGGACGCTTTGCAACGACGGCCTCGCGGTCGCCGCCCAGGACGACGACTACCCGACCCTCGGCTCGTGCGTCCATCGGCTCGCCCTCGACCCCACGGACCCGGACCGGCTCTTCCAGCAGAACCACATGGGGGTCTTCCGCTCGACCGACGGCGCCGACGCCTGGGAGCGCATCGACGAGGGCCTGCCCTCCCAGTTCGGCTTCCCGCTCGTGGTGGACCCCCACGACCCGGACACCCTGTTCACGTTCCCCGTGGCGGGCACCGAGGAGCGCATGGCCATCGACGGGCGGCCGGCCGTCTACCGGTCGCGGGACGCGGGCGACACCTGGGAGCGCCGCGACGACGGCCTCCCGACGACGAGCTGGGTCAGCGTCCTGCGCCAGGCGATGGCGGCCGACGCGCTCGACCCGACGGGCGTCTACGTGGGGACGACCGGCGGGCGGCTGTTCCACAGCGCGGACGGCGGCGACACCTGGGCGACCATCGACGTCGACCTCCCGCGGGTCAACAGCCTCACCGCGACCGTGGTCGAGTGAGATGGACAGCGAGGCCGGCGACCCCGACGGGGCGGGCCGACCCGCCGCGGTGACGGTCCGCGTCCCCGGGCTGTTGACCCGATTCACCGGCGGCGAGGGCACCGTCAGCGTCGAGGCGGGCACCGTGGGCGAGAGCCTGGACCGGCTGGTCGAAGCCCACCCCGACCTCCGGCCACACCTCTTCGATAGCGCCGGGCGGCTCCGACCCCACCTCGGGCTCCTCCACAACGGGCGGACGGTGCCCCCCGCGGCGCGAGACGGCGTCCACCTGGCCGACGGAGACGCGGTCGTCGTCCTCCAGGCGGTCTCCGGCGGGTCGGGGATGGACGCCTCGCCAGGTTAAACCCCGCCGACGCGCTACCCCCGGCCGATGGACGTCGCCGCGCTCCGCGAGCGGGCCGCCGACCTGCCGACGGAGCCCGGCGTCTACCGCTTCCTCGGGGAGACCGTGGCCCTCTACGTCGGGAAGGCGGTGAACCTGCGCTCGCGGGTGCGGTCGTACGCCGACCCGCGCAGCCCCCGCATCGGCCGGATGGTGGCCGAGGCGGTCGACCTCGAGTTCTCGGTCACCGACACCGAGACGCAGGCGCTGCTGCTCGAGGCGAACCTCATCAAGCGCAACCAGCCGCGCTACAACGTCCGCCTGACCGACGACAAGTCCTACCCCCTCGTCCAGCTCGCCGGGAGCCCCGTGCCGCGCATCGAGGTCACCCGCGACCCCGACGAGGGGGCGACGGTGTTCGGGCCGTACACCAGCCGCGGCCGGGTCGACGAGGTCGTCAAGGCCCTCCGGGAGACCTTCGGCGTCCGCGGCTGCTCGGACCACAAGTACGCGGGTCGGGTCCGGCCGTGCCTCGACTTCGACCTCGGGCTGTGCACGGCGCCCTGCACCGGCGAGATCGCCGAGGCCGACTACCTGGGCGACGTGGCGTCGGTCAGGCGGTTCCTCGAGGGGGCGACGGGCGTCCTCGCCGAGCCGCTCCGGCGCGAGATGGCGGCCGCCGCCGAGGCCCGCGAGTACGAGCGCGCCGCCCACCTCCGCGACCGCCTGGTGGCCGTCGAGTCGTTCCACGGCGGGGGCGGTGACGCCGTCCAGTCGCGCTCCGACCCCCAGCGTCGCGACGTTCTGGGAGCCGTCGTCGAGGGCGAGCGGGCCGTCGTCTCGCGGCTCTACTCCGAGGGTGGGAAGCTCGTCGAGCGCGAGCGACACGTCCTCGAGGCGCCGCAGTCGCCGACGGCGGCGGCCGTGCTCGCCGCGTTCGTCCCGCAGTACTACGCCGAGCGCGACCTGCCGGACGTGCTGGTGCTGTCGGACCACCACGAGGACGCCGAGGTGGCGGCCTGGCTCGAGGCCGAGGGGGTCGAGGTGCGCGTCCCCGGGGCGGGCCGCGACGCCCGGCTGGTCGACCTGGCGCTGAAGAACGCCCGGCGCGGGGTGACGGGCCCGGACGAGGCCGCCATGCTCGCCGAGGCGCTCGGCCTCCCCCGAGCCCGGCGCATCGAGGGGTTCGACGTCAGCCACGCCCAGGGCAAGGCCGTCGTCGGGAGCGACGTCTACTTCGTCGACGGCTCGGCGGAGAAGTCGGCCTACCGCCGCAAGCGGCTGAACGACGAGAACGACGACGTGGCGAACATGGGCGACCTCCTCCGGTGGCGGGCCCGGCGGGCCGTCGAGGGACGCGACGACCGGCCGGACCCCGACCTGCTGCTCATCGACGGCGGCGAGACGCAGCTGGCGGCCGCCTGGGCCGCCCTCGACGAGGTGGGCTGGGACGTCCCGGCCGTCGCCCTCGCCAAGGCCGAGGAGGTCGTCGTGACGCCGGACGGCCGCCACGACTGGCCCTCGGACGCGCCCCAGCTCCACCTTCTCCAGCGGGTCCGCGACGAGGCCCACCGCTTCGCCGTCCGGTACCACCAGACGGTGCGCGACGACGTCCACACGGTGCTCGACGGGGTGCCGGGCGTCGGCCCGCAGCGCCGGACCCGGCTCCTGCGGCGGTTCGGCTCGGTCGAGGGCGTCCGGGCGGCGTCGCTCGAGGAGCTCCAGGGCGTCCCGGGCATCGGGAAGGCCACCGCCGAGGGCATCAAGCGGGCGCTCTGAGCCGGAGCCGGCGGCTGCGCCCAGGGGTCAGTCGTCGTCGGACGACCCTGGCTGGCCGACGTCGGCGGCCAGCGACTGCTGGAGCCGGACCCGCCACGCGATCTCCCGCTCGAGGCGTCGGTGGAGGGCATCGACCTCGGCCTCGAGGTCATCCACCCGCTCGACGATGTCGTCGGGCGGGGCCGGCGAGAGCCCGCGCTCGGACGCCTCGGTCGACGCCGGTGGCGGTTCCGACGGCGCCGTGTTGCCATCGACCGCGGATCGTTCGTCGTCGGCGCCCCCGAACGCGAACCCGGCGGCCGGTTCGGTCGCCGAGGGCCGGTCGGACGGGGCCTCGTCGATGGTCGATTCACCGTCACCGGACGGCACGACCGAGCCCCCGTCCCTGTCTCCGCCCCGGTCACCGTCCCCGTCCCCGTCACGCATCGTTGGTCGGTCGCCGGCGTCACGAACCGCCGAGGCCCCGTGGTAGATGACCTCCACCGTCGGCTCGGTCGCGAACCAGGTCACCGCCGACGGGTCGTCGACGGTGACCCCGTAGACGGTCCGCCGGATGGTTCCCGGCTCGACGACGGCCTGGTAGACGCAGCGGTCGCCCTCGCGCGACCAGTTCGACGGGTCGAAGTTCGGGTGGAACTCCACGGGGTGGTCCTCGACGGCCGCGGGCAGCCGGTCGGTCACCCGGACGACGGCCGGCCCGTCCCGCTCCGACCGGATGACGAGCTCCACGGCCACCGCGTCGTCGGTGTAGTTCGAGGCCTCCTTGCGGACCGAGATGTCGTCCGCCACCACCTCGGTCCTCGGCGTCGTGGACTCGGTCACCGGGCGGTCCGCGTCCGCGTCCGGGTTGGCTGGGACGTCCATGGTGAGGTCGCTTGGTGGACCGGTGGCCGCCAGGGGCGGCCTGGTCGGTCGGAGCCGCCGGCGGTGGCGGCCGATTTAACGACCGGTTAAGCCCGTTCTCGCGCCGACTACTTGATACCTATCGTTCGTTCAACCGGGGTCCCGCCCCGCGGTCGCCGGCCGGGACGGCCGATGCGACCCGAGACGGCCGACGGGGGGACGGCGTCGACTTACAGGTACTCGTCCGCCTCGGGGGCGACGCCGGTCTCGACGGCGTCGAGGTCGTGCTCGCGCTGGAGCTCCCGGATGCGGTCGCGGATGTCGGCGGCGAGCTCGAACTCCAGGTTGTCGGCGGCCTCGTGCATCCGCTCGGCGAGCGCCTCGACGACCTCGGTGGCCTCCCCGGCGTCCTTCGGTTCGACGCGGCCCAGGCCGCCGGTGTCGGTCCTCGCCCCCGGGAGGTCCGACTCGGTGATGGCCTTCTCGATGGTCCGGGGCTCGTTGCCGTGTTCCTCGTTGAACGCCTCCTGGATGCGACGGCGTCGGTTCGTCTCGTCGATGGCCTGGCGCATGGCGTCGGTGACGTGGTCGGCGTAGAGCACCACCTCGCCGTGCACGTTCCGCGCGGCGCGGCCCATCGTCTGGACGAGCGTCGTGGTCGACCGCAGGAAGCCCTCCTGGTCGGCGTCGAGGACGGCCACCAGCGAGACCTCGGGGATGTCGAGGCCCTCCCGGAGCAGGTTGATGCCGACGAGGACGTCGAACTCGCCGAGCCGGAGCCCGCGGACCAGCTCGTGACGCTCGAGCGTGTTGGTCTCGTCGTGCATGTACTCGACGGCGTGGCCGGCCGCCTCGAGGTACTCGGTGAGGTCCTCGGCCATCCGCTTCGTGAGCGTCGTCACGAGGACGCGCTCCTCGCGCTCGATACGGGTCGCGAGCCGGGCCATGAGGTCGTCGATCTGGCCCTCGGCGGGCGCCACCTCGACCTGGGGGTCCACGAGGTAGGTCGGGCGGACGATCTGCTCGACGACCTGCTCGGAGACCTCGCGCTCGTAGTCGGCCGGCGTCGCGCTCACGTAGAGCGTCCGGTCGGTGCGCTCCGCGAACTCCTCGAACGTCAGCGGCCGGTTGTCGTAGGCCGTCGGGAGCCGGAAGCCGTTCTTCACCAGCGAGTCCTTACGTGAGCGGTCGCCGGCGAACTGGCCCTTGATCTGGGGGATGGTCTGGTGGGACTCGTCCACGACAGTCAGAAAGTCGTCCGGGAAGTAGTCGAGGAGGGTGTACGGGGCGTCGCCCGGCTCGCGGTCGGAGAGGTGCACCGAGTAGTTCTCGATGCCCTTCACGTAGCCCGTCTCGCGGAGCATCTCGAGGTCGAACGTCGTGCGCTCCTCGATGCGCTGGGCGGCGATGAGGTCGCCCTGTCGCTCGAAGTACCGGACCCGCTCCTGCATCAGCTCCTCGATCTCGGCGACGGCGTCGTCGAGGTGCTCGCGCTGGACGTTGTAGTGCTCCGCCGGGTGGATGAGCGCCGCCGGGAGCTCGCCCTTCAGCTCGCCCTCGAGCGGGTCGAGCGTCGTGAGCCGGTCGATCTCGTCGCCCCAGAACTCGACGCGGACGGCGTAGCGGCCGTACATCGGGTAGACCTCGACCGTGTCGCCCCGGACGCGGAACGTGCCGTAGGTGAAGTCCACGTCGTTCCGGTCGTAGTTGAGGTCCACGAGCCGGCCGAGGAGCTCGTCGCGGCCCAGCTCCTGGCCGGTCTCGAGCCGGAGCGCCATCCCCTCGTAGGTCGCCGGGTCGCCGAGGCCGTAGATGGCCGAGACCGACGCCACGACGATGACGTCGTCGCGGGTCAGGAGCGAGCGGGTCGCCGAGTGGCGCAGCCGGTCGATCTGGTCGTTGATGGAGGCGTCCTTGTCGATGTAGGTGTCCGTCTGCTCGATGTAGGCCTCGGGCTGGTAGTAGTCGTAGTAGGAGACGAAGTACTCGACCGCGTTGTCGGGGAAGAGGTTCCGGAACTCCTCGTAGAGCTGGGCGGCGAGCGTCTTGTTGTGGGCGAGGACGAGCGTGGGCCGCTGGAGCCGCTCGACGAGCCAGGCGACGGTGTTGGTCTTCCCGGAGCCGGTGACGCCGAGGAGCGTCTGCTTGCGCATGCCGGACTCGTAGCCGGCGGCCAGCTGCTCGATGGCCTCGGGCTGGTCGCCGGCGGGCTCGAAGGGGGCGTCGACGCGGAACGGGCGGTCGGCGCCCGGCTCGTCCCGGGAGAGGGCCCCGGAGCCGGTCTCGCTCACGGTTGAATCGGGTAGGGGGTGGAGGGACTTGAGGTGATTGGCTTCCGAGCCGCCCCGGGTCCCGAATGTTACACGGACGGACGACGCCCCCACCGCCCGACCGGACCGGCCCTCCGCACACCACCCATCTGTCCTCGCGACCCCGACTGATTGGCCGGTAGGGAAAGAGTGATACGCTGAAGGTCCTAAGCCGGAGGTCGACCAGTGCGAGCGACGGACGTGGTCCCGCTCCCGTCGACGCCATCGACGCCCCAGCCGGGCGTCGAATCGACGCCGCCCGGGCCGGAAGCCAGCGGGCCGAACATCCCGTCGTCGACGGCCAGGTCGGATACGATGACGAATCGGGACCATCGGGGGATGACGCCGTTCGAGCGGCTCATCCGCCTCTACGAGTCGGTCGAGGAGCGATGCCCAGCCTGTCGACAGTCGGCTGGCGCCGGACGCTGGCGGTGTCGGACGAACGGCCACGACCTCGTCTACCGCCGCGTCTGTCCGCAGTGTGGAGCCGCCCAGACGCACACAATCCACCTCGCCCGACCCGGCGGGGCCGACCACGCCATCCACGTCCACCACCACCCGGAGCAGCACCGGTGGCGGTGGACGTCGCTGCACTGAGCCGGGAGGTTGGGGTCGTGAGTCTTCCCTTTAAATTGACCCTATCGGATGTGCTGAAGGTATTCTATAGCGTTAGGACCAATGGCATCATGGCCATTTTATTACTAAGCCGACATAGCAGACAAATAAAGTCAGTATTATAACCTGTCGGAAACTAGTTTCAGACTGATGTTCAATAAATTTCTGAAACTGATGGTTGAGCACCCGAAAATCACCGGTTATCTTACTACGGGAATGCTATTATTGTCAATCGTGGGAACGGTTTCCGCAAAAATATCCCATTATACAATCACCGGGCCGTGAATTTTATTATCAAACCCATCAACCTAATGTTCGCCATGCCAAATCAAGGACTAAATCCCGTTTTAAATGAAATAGAAAACAAGGGTTGTCCCCTATGCAGAGAGATACCGGTCGCCATCGAAATCAACGGACCGGATGAGATCCTTCTGCGGGGCTGCGGCCATGTCGTCAATGCAGAAGAATGGGCTGATGCACGATACGAAGCCTAAGCGATTGAGTTTTAAATATAAATCCTGCTAAGTTATCATCCCATTCTGGGCGATCCTCGAGTTCGCATTTACCTTAAGTTGTCATCGTGTATAAATTCGTCCAGTCGTCATTCATATCCTTCTTGACCAATCTATTGATTTCAAGCATATCGAGATTTGGATAGAGCAGTCTGTGATTTCGACAATAAGGAGATCGCTCTGGAACTCGGTCAGAAATATAGGTATTCGAACAAGATTGTTGGTTGAGATTAAACACTCAAACTGGCTACAAATTTGCCGAATTTTTTATAGAATCAGCATGGGTCAGAGACAGAATAGTTCACGGTGATTGGCTTCTGGACCGTTTTACGAAATATTCTGCCAATTATGACCTTGGGTAAAAATATATAGACATTAATAGGTTGGTGAGCGGATTATCTCTGTTCAACCGATATTTACGTTTCCCCGACACTGACTCAATAATCCCGAGTTCAAGGAGAGCATCCTTATTTTTATCATACCAAGTTCGTTTGCTAATATCTGCAAATTCAATTACATCTGACGATCTAAATGATTCATCCGGGTGTTCGATGAAGAAACTAATTACCTCAATCCGCTTGTTATACGTGAAGACGTTCACGAGTCCATTCTCATAGCAATTTTTTGATAGCGACATAATCGTATAATATTCTATACCGGATTTTCCCGGGCCGTTGAGTAAATCGCCCAAAATCATAAGATTATGTGAGACCGACGTCTGATACTCGTCTGACAGAGTATAAAATAATATACAAACTTATGGTCAAGGATGTGCATTATCACTCAATGCAAGAGGTCCTCTAAATGGTCCGCCAGAGATTTGCCTGTAAGGAGTGCGGTGATGATACGGATGCACTTGATGACACGGAAAGACTCAAACAGAATCTATGTAGGGGGTGCTACGGCAAAGGAAAAGATACCCGGACAAATAAACTGAATCATCTCTCTGGATCGGAATGGGCTCAGTATAGTAAAAGCGTAGAATACTATCCGGGAAATCGAACTGAGAAACAAAAAGAGCACGGTGCTTGTTTTCCAATTTCATTGGCAAAACAGCAGATTGAGATATACACTCAAAAAGACGAACTCGTGTTTGATCCATTTTTAGGAGTTGGAACCACCTCAGAAGCAGCTGAAAAACTAGGTCGGAAATCTATCGGGATTGAACTCACGGACCGATTCGTCCAACTTGCGAAGAAGGATATAGAAGATCATGATCGGCATCAAATCATCCATGACGACGTTCGGAATATGTGTTCTCACATAGAATCCGATAGCATAGATTTTCAATTAACCAGCCCGCCATATGGTAATCTATTGGAGACGGTCGATGGTGAATTCGCTAGGAAGTGGAAAGAGCATTCGACGATCAACCCCGTCAAGAATCCCGATCAATATTCAGAAGACGAAAGAGATATGGGTAATTTGCCGTATGATATCTTTCTTGAAGAGATACGAACTGTATTTGAAGACTCATTTAAGGTCTTAAAAGATGGTGCCTATGCAGTTTGGGTCGTTAAGGATTACAGAGACCTTGATAATAACCGACCTTTCGTCAACTTCCATGGAGACATCATTGATGTAGCTGAGGACGCCGGATTTACCACATGGGATATTAAAATCTATGATCAAACTGATTTTAGACCACTAGTTGTCTTAGGATACCCTTCTCGGAATTACTATCTAAATATCGGACACAGCTATTTATTGGTCTTCAGGAAATACCTGACTGGAAGGTATGCAAACTAATCTGAATAACTTTGGTTCAGAGGAGGGACATGATGTAATTCGTCTCGACTTGGATAGTTATACGGATACGACGTATTCAACACATAACATACATCCTTACCCTGCAAAATTTATCCCTCAAATTCCAAGGGAAATCATTTCCAAATATTCGGCTGAAGATGAGTGGGTTCTAGATCCGTTCTGTGGATCTGGCACCACACTATTAGAAGCCAAGTTGAATGGTCGGAATGCCATCGGAATAGATGTGAATCCGATCTCGTGCTTAATATCAAGAACTAAAACAACGGCATTGACAAATAGAGATCGAGAGATCGTAGAGAAGCTATTATCCGTCATTCAGGAAGATATACAATCTGGTGAACATTATGACACTCCCGAATACTATAACGTAGATTATTGGGTCCAAGAGCATGTCCAATCAGAACTATCAGTCATCAAACACCAGGTGGAGAAGTGTGATGTGGAACGTGTACGCGATTTTATGTTTACTGCAATGTCTGCCATTTTCACAAAAGTGTCTAATCAAGAGAGTGACACCCGATACAAATCCATTGACAAAGACATTGGCCAATATGAGGTCTGGAGCCAATTCAGCAATCATGTGAGTGAGATGCTCCAGCAGAATCGCGAACTCAAGAATCTCTGCACTGACTCGGATACGCTTGTATTAAACGAAGATATCCAAGATGTGAATATGCCCGAGCAACCAATCGATTTGGTTGTTACATCTCCACCATATCCCAACAGTTACGATTATTACCTTTACCACAAACACCGAATGTTTTGGTTAGGTTTTAATCCAAAGGATGTGCAAGAGAAAGAATTTGGATCCCGGTATAAACACAACGATCGGGGGGAGGGCCTTGAGACCTACATTGTACCTATGGAAAACGCAGTACAGAAGATTGCCAATAAACTACGTAAAGGTCGGCGGTTCGTCGTTGTTGTTGGAGATGCCATACTGGACGGTGAATTGATAGAGATGAATGTTGTCTTAGACAACATCTTTGACAAGTTCGGATATGAAAAGGAATTCGAGTTTCGTTTTGATCAGCGGAAATACACTCGTTCATTCACTCCCAATTATAGAAAGATGAAGAAGAATTCTTACCTGTTAGTGTATCGTCTTTAGAGTGAATCATATCGTCGGTTTGGATATTCACCGTATTCGGATGAGCCAACTGGAATATGTTCTATGATAAACCAAATCCCAGGGTCATTCGTTTCTCTAAAAACTAAAATATCGTCTTCAGATAGTGCTGTGAGGATGTCTCGATTGCGAAAGGTGAATCGGACTTCGTCATTGGGTCGTGCGTGGTCAGGTGAAGGAACATAGTGGATTACTCTCACATTTTCGACTCTGACCTGTCCACCAAATGTATCTTTAAATACGACATCAAAAAATGAATCTGCTTGCCTAGCATTGTTTTCCCTCACTTCCCAATCCGTTAATGGTGGAAAATAACCGAGGAATTGTTTTGGAATAATCATCTGTCCGGGGGAACTAGATAAGCTCACATCATTATTGGACAATTTCTTCCAAAAACCCTCTCCAGCAGATGACAACTCAGGGACTTCTCCTGGCGAAATTGTTACAGACTGAGCCGGTGGCGGTTGAAATTGTTCAGTGCCAAACATTCGTTCCCTTGATCGATTTTGAGCGGCCCAATCTGCAACTTGTTCCCCAGTGGACGATTCGTCGCCTAAATAACCTCCATTAGCAAGTTCATCGATTATCGACTGATCTACTTCTGTGCAAAGATCTGAATCGGGGTTCGAATATTGTTCGAACATGGTCTTGAAATCAGCAAACAATTCAACATCTTCCGCTCTTCTGAGATCAAAGACAAATTTGGAAAATGCTTCATAATTGGTGTACAGTCCACCAGCTGTTAGATTATTGGATCCGACGAATAATACGGCTTGGACATCATCTTGTTCGATAGCGTAAACCTTTGGATGAAATGTCTGGGAAAAACTTTCGCTGTGAAAGACAAAGAAATCGTCGACAACGGGTAATAACATCTCTAGAGCTTGTTTAGTGGTTATTTTGTGGTCTATTCCTGCTACTAGACTGACTGAACCCCCAGAATTTCGGAAATTGTCTAAATAGGGCTCAATCCTAGAAACACCACTCACTTTGACATATGCAGATATGATATAACAATGATCATAGCTTGATTCCACTAGTAGGGTTTCTAATTCATCACCTAACGAGGCGTTATGTGGTTGGCCTTTGATTTCCATAACATTTCGGCAAGTCCAGACATAATCAATATACTTTCATATTACAGATACAATATCGATGGTATTTACTCATGTGCAAATTTTGACCTTCGGAACTCCTATATGAGAATCCCATATAGTAAAATGATGTCTTGAACAGACGGAATACGGCAAGAAAATAATCCCCAACCAATCTGATACCAAACTCAATTCCCACACCCTGCAAATCCTCCATCCGCCTTAAGCAACCGCTCCACCAACGGACCGTCATGTCAGCAGGTGCTCCCGAGAACGGCGACCTCCTGCGGTCGTGGCTCGACCGGGTCGCCAAGGCCGAGACGACGCAGTGGCTCATGGTGGTCCTCGCCGCCGAAGCGGGGGCCTCGGCCGCCGACCTGGCCGCCTGGTACGGCCTCGAGGAGGACGAGATCCAGTCGTGGCTCGACGAGCGCTCCAGCCAGCCGCTCGCGGTCTCCATCGCCGAGCGCGAGGGCATCAACTTCGACGCCATCGCCGACAAGTCCGGCCTCGGCCGCACGACCATCGTCGACTGGTTCGGCGCCCTCGACAACCAGTCCGTCGACCGGGCCGCGGACATCATCCGGCGGTACAGCCAGCGCAGCCCCGGCCCGCTGCTCAGCGGGACCGACTGCCGCGTCCACTACGTCAACGCCGAGGCGCTCGCCGAGCACGGCTGGGAGATCACCGACGACGACCTCTTCGAGAAGGCCGCCGCGGCGCACCTCGATTCGTCGCAGTACGGCCGGTTCCTCGTCCGGTCCGGTGAGACCATCCTCGAGGCCGCCGAGGGCCGCGGCATCAGCTGGCCGTACGCCTGCCGGGGCGGGGCCTGCGCCAACTGCGCCGTCATCGTCCTCGAAGGCGACATCGCGATGCCGGGCCAGACCATCCTCACGGAGCACCAGGTCCAGGTCATGAACGCCCGGCTCACCTGCGTCGGCGTGCCGGTGACCGAGGAGCTCAGGCTCGTCATGAACGTCCAGCACCTCGACCAGTTCAAGGACCTCCGGCTGCCCTCGCCGATGACCGAGTCGACGCCGGCCATCTGAGGGCGGCCGCGGCCTCGGACGTTCTCGCCGTCGTTACGCCGATACCGTATCGTTCGACCCCCCGAGCAGCGCGGCCGCGGCTACCGCCACTCGTCCAGGCGGGCAGCGGCCACGGCCGGCATGGCGAGCCAGGCCCCGTCGGCCTCGAGGTCGGCGATGACGAGCCGCGGTCCGTCGACCCCCGAATCGATGGCCGCCATCACCTCGTGGCTCCGCGCATCGGACACGGTCGCCGCGTCGTCGGCCATGCCGTGCGAAAGCGTGTCATACTGCATAAGTCCGTCGAATCACGGCGTTCGGTCCGTCCGAACCCGGGCCGGGCGGTCGGGGCCGCGAACCGGGGCTCCCGGTTCGTAGGGTACAAGACCACCGCCGCGTTAAGCGAGTCACATGAAGGTCGCCGACGCGATGACGCGGAGAAGCGAGCTCGTGGTCGCCGAGCTCCCGGGCACCCGGGACGACGTCCTCGAGCTCTTCCAGGAGCGGTCGTTCTCCTCGGTCCCCGTCGTCAAGGTCCAGGACGGCACCGAGACGTTCCGGGGCCTCGTCTCGCGCGACGACCTCATCGAGCGGCCCGACGAGGACCAGCTGGCGCTGCTGATGCGCGAGGTCCCGACGACGACCGCCGAGGAGTCGCTCGAGGCGGTCGCCGGACTGATGGTCGAGGCGGACACCCGTCGAGTCCCGGTCGTCGACGGCCAGCTCGAGGGCATCATCACCATCACGGACCTCATGCGCGCCATCGCCGACGGCGACGTCGAGACCGACGCGACCGTGGCGTCCGTGGCCACGCGGGACATCAACACGACCTACGCGGGCGCCCCCCTCCGGGCCGCCGCGAGCGAGCTCCACTACGCCAACGTGCCCTACACGGTCATCCTGGACGAGACGGGCGACATGGTCGGCATCCTCACCGAGGTCGACCTCATCGAGGTCGCGACGGTCGTCGAGGGCGAGGACGACGTCGGCGGGAGCCTCGCCGACGAGGACGACGACTGGATGTGGGAGGGCATCAAGACGGTCGGCAACCGCTACCTCCCGACCCGGAACGTGGAGATCCCCGACGGCCCCGTCGAGGACTACATGACCGCGGACGTCCTCACGGTCGGGAAGCGCCGGACCGTCCAGGAGGCGGCCCAGCTGTTCATCTCCCACGACGTCGAGCAGGTGCCGCTCCTCAGCGGCGAGCAGCTGGTCGGCATCGTCCGGGACGTGGACCTGCTCCGAGCCCTCCGATGAGCGAGCGGGCGGCGCTCGCCGAGCTCGCCAAGCGTCGCGGCTTCTTCTTCCCCGCCGTCGAGGCCTACGGCGGGGTGGCCGGCTTCTACGTCTACGGCCCCGCGGGCGCCCGGCTGAAGGCCAACGTCGAGGCGTCGTGGCGCGAGCAGTTCGCCGTCCGGGAGGGCCACGCCGAGATCGACGCCCCGACGGTGCTCCCCGAGCCGGTGTTCGCGGCCTCCGGCCACCTCGAGAGCTTCAACGACCTCCTCGTCGCGTGCGCCGAGTGCGGCGAGACCCACCGGGCCGACCACCTGCTCGAGGAGGCGGCCGGCGTCCACGACGCCGAGACGCTCGAGCCCGAGGAACTCGCCGAGCAGCTGGCCGCCAACGGCGTCACCTGCCCGAACTGCGGGGCGCCGCTGGCCGACCAGCCCGTCGAGGCGTTCAACCTGATGTTCGAGACGAGCATCGGCCCCGGCGACGGCGCCCCCGGCTACCTCCGCCCGGAGACGGCCCAGGGCATCTTCGTGGAGTTCCCGCGGCTGGCCGAGTACGCCCGCGGCCAGCTCCCCTTCGGCGTGACCCAGATCGGTCGGGCCTACCGCAACGAGATCAGCCCGCGCCACGCCCTGCTCCGGGTCCGCGAGCTCACCCAGGCCGAACTCGAGCTGTTCCACGACCCGGCCGACGCGGGGCCGGACCTCGCCCCGGTCGCCGACGTCCCCCTCCGGCTCTATCCCGCCGACGACCAGGGCGACGGCGAGCCCGCGTACCGCAACCTCACAGTGAGCGAGGCCGTCGAGTCCGACGTCGTCGCCAACCCGTGGATCGCCTACTACCTCGGCCGGGCGAGGCAGTGGTACGAGCGCATCGGCGTGGACCTGGACCGGTTCCGGTTCCGCCAGCACCTCCCCGGCGAGCTCGCCCACTACGCGAGCGAGTGCTGGGACGCCGAGGCCGAGATCGACGGCGACTGGGTCGAGCTCGCGGGCATCGCCACCCGGGGCGACTACGACCTCCGCAAGCACGACGCCCACGCCGACGACGACTTCACCGTCTTCCGCGAGTACGACGAGCCCCGGACCGTCGAGCGGGCGACCGTCGAGCCCGACATGGCCGTGTTGGGGCCCGCGTTCGGCCCGAACGCGCCGGCCGTCGCCGACGCCCTCGCCGACCTGGCCGAGCGCGACCCGGCCGCCTTCGAGGCCGACACGGTCACGGTCGAGGCCGACGGCGAGCCCGTGACGGTCGACGTCGCGGACGCGAACTTCGCCGTCGAGACGGTGGTCGAGCGGGGCGAGCACCTCGTGCCCCACGTCGTCGAGCCGTCGTTCGGCGTCGAGCGGGCCGTCTTCACCGTCCTGGCCCACTCGCTCCGCGAGGACGAGGTCGACGGCGAGCCCCGGACCGTCATGCGACTGCCCCCCGCGATGGCGCCCACCCTCGTCGGCGTCTTCCCGCTCATGACCCGCGACGGCCTCGGGGAGCGGGCCCGGTCGATCGCCGCCGAGCTCCGCGACGCCGGGTTGGCCGTCGAGTACGACGACGGCGGCTCCATCGGCCGCCGGTACCGCCGACAGGACGAGGTCGGCACCCCCTACGGCGTCACCGTGGACTACGAGACGCTCGAGGACGACACCGTGACCGTCCGCGACCGCGACAGCGCAGCCCAGCGCCGGGTGCCCATCGAGGGGCTCGCCGAGGTCGTCAGGGCGCTCCGTGACGGCGAGCGCGCGTTCGACTCGGTCGGCGCGGCGGTGGCCGACGCGTAGGATGGCCACCGACGAGCGCCTCCGTCGGGTGTTCCACGTGAGCGGGAGCTGGCCCGTGGCGCTCTACCTGCTCGGCTGGCTCGCCTGGCCGCAGGTCCGGCTCGTCTACCTCGCCGGCATCGTGACCGCGGTCGGGCTCGAGGCGCTCCGGCTGTCCGGGACGGTGGACTGGTGGGTGTTCGAGCGACTCACGCGCGACTACGAGCAGACGAACCCCGCGGGCTACGCCCTGTACGTCGTCGCGTCGGGGGTCGTGGCGCTGGCCTTCGCGCCGCGCATCGCGGTGCCGGCCATCCTGCTGCTCGCCGTCGTCGACCCCATCAGCGGCCTGCTGTCGGCCCCGGAGCGCCGGCCGGTCAAGCGGCCGCTGGCCCTGGCGGTGACGTTCGGCCTCTCCGGGCTCATCGCCCGGCTGTTCGTCCCGCTTCCGGCAGCCCTGGCCGCGGCCGTCGTCACGACCCTCGCCGACGGCGCCACGCCCGTCGTCCGCGGCTACGTCATCGACGACAACGTCGGCATCCCCGTGGGGGCGGCGCTGGCGATGTGGGTCGCGCTGCAGGTCGTGGGCTGAGCCCCGTCAATCGGCGCCGGCCGGTCCCCGGGGACCGAACCAGCGCTCGAGCGTCCCCGAGGCGCCCATCAGCACCGTCCCGAGGAGGCTCATGACGAGGACGTAGCCGACGGCGAACGCCGGCACGGGTGACGAGGCTGCGGGCGTCGCGACCGCCAGCGCCGCCACGACCAGGGAGAACTCCCCGCG
>Ga0102944_1000967_pt1 | contig 20470 bp, 14 predicted proteins | sample SalPonD_shore_MG_FD_78172 | JGI IMG/M metagenome (GOLD analysis project Ga0102944, IMG submission 78172) | Salt pond soil microbial communities from South San Francisco under conditions of wetland restoration - Salt Pond MetaG... | ecosystem: Environmental > Aquatic > Marine > Intertidal zone >...
CGATCCCTTTTGGATCGTTTGTTCTTTTAGGTTCACTGATATAATACTTAAAACTGCCATCCCGGTATGGATGTCCGCCTAAACCGGCTACGCTGCAAGTGTGAATCAGGTTAATCTGACCATTTGGACCGGTTTTAATCAGATGTTTAACAATGCCCTTAAATCCTTTTCTCGCTGTTTTTAAATATGAATCCGGCAAATATCCCTTTAATACACCTTTAGCAAGGGCATATACAAACATACACGAAGCGGATGCTTCCTGGTAATTTCCTTTTCGATGAGCTTCATCCAATACCTGCCACCATAAGCCTGTTTGCGGATCCTGGTATTTTCTTATTGCAGCGGACAGATTCCGGAAAATCCTGATAAGCGAGTCACGTTTTGAGAAATTTTTAGGGAAATAATCCAATGCATCAACCAGGGCCATGGCATACCATCCATCGGCTCTTCCCCAGAAATTAGGGGAGTCACCCGTTACCGGATTCGCCCATTTTTGCTTTTTGGATTCATCCCAACCGTGATAAAGTAATCCGGTATTAGGATCACGTGCATGACGATTCATGAGTATAAATTGGCGGGCCACATCATAAAAGGCTGCGGTGTCATGTGCCATTTCAGCATAATGAGCATAAAACGGTTCAGCCATATACAGCCCATCCAGCCACATTTGATGCGGATAAATTTTCTTATGCCAAAACCCACCGCCGGGTGTTCTCGGTTGTGTATTTAATTGTTTCCTTAGTCGAGTCGCCGCTTTCCAGTATTTAGGGTTACCGGTAACATTATAAAGTAATAAAAGGATTTTCCCATTATTGATGTCATCCAACTTATATTTCTTTGGCCGATACGTTCGAATCGAACCATCTTTCGAAATAAAAGGATCTATAATATGCTGCATATACTGAAAATACTTACCCTCTCCGGTATCTTCCCAGACTCCTGTGATACCTTTTAAAACGACTCCCTGGTCATAGCTCCATTTTACCGGTTTATTGGGATTGGTATAGATAGAATCCGGCCAGATGGTCATCACGGTGCGAGCCATTTTCTTGGACCATTTCAGTTGTTGTGAAAAAGCGCTGACACAAGTAATAAAAAAAACGGTTATGCACAGAATAATTTTTTTAAACATTCGCTGGATATATTTTTCCTTAATGGTGATATAGTGTATATGAACTTTTCGAATTCCATTCCAGTACCCGAAATTACCTTTATATATTTGCCAACTAAAACGTGATACTACAACCTCCTCCCTTCGGTTAGTTTAGCATAGTTCATATTTAATAACTTATCAAACAAAGATTGTTGAACTATTGATTTACACATAACTTTGAAATCATGATTTTATTCGATGCTTATTCCATTCGTGCCAGCCGGATTCCCCCTACGTAAGTACCTGAATATTAGTTAATAAGACTGATAATGTGATACTTTTTTCATTAATATTTGAGGATCATCCTGAATACCGCCGCTAAAATCAGCATTATGCGAAACAAGAATGATGACTTGTTCTGTTTTTAAAAAAGCGGGTAATATTGTTACCGGTAACAATATTAATATAAGCTTATTCTTAATAAACGCAATCAATTAGGGACGATAAACTTTGATTTAAATTAACGGACGAAGTTCAGATCAAATAATAAAACAAGCGATAAATGGAGATGGGATCCACTCCAAAATTTATTTACATCCACACGATCTGCGTAAGACAATATTACTTTTGATCTTAATATCTTCAATAGTCGTCGATTTACCATTAATTATGTCAATCAATATTTGAGAAGCCCGCTTCCCCATTTCAAAGGCCGGTTGGTGAACAGTTGTTAATGGCGGGTTTAATAATTTATCCTGTTTGTCATCTGTAAAACCAACCAGTGCAATATCATCCGGTATTTTTAGATTTGCATCGAATATCGCTTCCATGGCACCGAATGCCGCGGAGTCATTGACCGTAAAAATTGCCCTCGGCATTTTGTTTTCAGGCAAAGATAATAATTTCTTAGTTGCCTCATATCCGGCTTCTTCGTCAAAATTAGCACTAACGATCCAATCATCGTCTATTTCAAGATTATGCTCCTTCATTGATGAAATATAACCTTCCTTCCGTTCATGAGAGATGGATAACTTATCCGGTCCGGCTATATATGCTATTTTTCTATATTTATGATCATCAATTAAATGATCAACTATTTTTCGGGCAATTTCTTTATCATTTGTCCGAACATTATTCACCTCTAATCCTGGCAACCAACGATCAAAAAAGACCAACGGATAATTTGTATCTAATAAATCGGTATAAAAGCTCAACTCTTTTTTTGTGAGGACTGTTGAAATTAAAATTCCATCCACCCTCTTTGAAACCAGTGCTTCGATAACTTGTTTTTCACGATCGGCATTTTCCGAAGAGTGTGTTAAGATTATCTGGAAGTCATTTTCAAAAGCAACTTCTTCAATACCCTGTATCGCATCCGGAAAGAATGAATTGGTTAATTTCGGTATAACCACCCCAATCGTATACGTTTTATTAATAGTCAAACTACGGGCCACGTGATTAGGCTTATATCCCATCATTTTGGCCGTTTCCAAAATCTTTTTTTTGGTCTTCTTGTCAACATTTGCCCGATTATTCAGAGCCCGTGATACCGTCATTGCTGAGATACCCAGTTCTTTGGCAATATGTCGAATGGTTATTCGATTCTTCAAAACGAATAGAAATTAAATGAAAGTTACCGGTATCATTACTTGTAAAATAACATAATACCAATTAAAGAATTTTGTAATATTTAATTATTTTTGTCCCCAAAATATGTTTGATATGTTCTTCACAAATAAAATATTATTGCAATTTCCGGGATTGTACAAATCAAATATAAGTATAACCTTGTGCCTGATATTAAGCAAAAAATATATTTAATACTGTAATTACAAACAGACCATTATACTCAGAGTGAATATTTTATGGTTATAATATAAACGTTATTTACTTATTTTTATTTGGTTAATGTATAATATAATGGCAATAATCTTGCATTCCCGGGTAGTAACCCTGAATCTCCAAAAAGTTATCATAAATCCCTAAAATGGTCATCCTGAATCCACCAATTAGTCATCCTGAATTTAATTCAGGATCTCACAGGTCATCATAAATGATTATTCCCGTACTATCGATACATAAAATAGCCGACTAACACCCGGCCAAAACGTTCCCAGCCACCATTCACGAGATTCGGGGTCAGTGCCCGGAGTGACTTATTCGGAGATTGATTGATTATTTTTTCCCCGTTCTTTTAAATTCAGATATCTCAAATTTGCTTCGATATAGTAATAATCCGCGTAAACTTCGGGGACTGATATTTCACTTCCTGCCGGTTTGTTTCCGACACTTCTTTTCAGAATAAACCCAGCATTACTGCCTACACCTTTTGCCCGGAAACCGGGTGATGAGAGACTGCTAAGCATCTTACGGGCAGCTTTCAAATACTTACTTCCCAATTTGTTATTTACGAACCCACTTAGTTGTATGAATCCGGAACTCGTGATGGCTGCTGCTGAGGCATCTCTGGGAGCGTTCGGAATAGATGGATCATCATAATCCCAATAAGGTAAATAATTGTCAGGAAGATGGTTATCAGTTAAAATAAAATGAGCTATTTTCTTTGCGGTATTTAGAAATTTTATATCTTTCGTGTATCGATAAGCCATTGTAAACCCGTATAATGCCCATGCTTCTCCCCTGGCCCAGGTTGAATTATTGGCATACCCCTGATGGGTTCCCCGCCAGATGACTTTCCCTGTTGTAGTATCAAAACCAGCCACATGCCAGGTACTTCCATTAGATCTGACCAATATTTTCATGGTCGTCATCGCATGTGTTTCGGCAATATGATAAAAAGTGCTATCCCCACTAACCTGTGTTGCATGAAATAGCAACTCAAGATTCATCATATTATCTACGATAACCGGATATTCCCATTTCGTATGATCCCACGATTTTATGGCGCCTACTTTGGGGTTGAACCTCGTAACAAGCGATTTGGCTGCATTTATAATAACCTGTTTATATTTGTTATTCCCGGTAAATTTCAATCCATTCCCATAGCTGCAGTTAATCATAAACCCTACATCGTGGGTGTGTGTATTATATTGCTGACTTGATAACTGCCAGGTCCATGCTTCAGCTTTCGCCTTCCAAAATGGCTTACCGGTGTATTTATACATCAGCCAAAGCTCACCCGGAAAAAAGCCGCTGGTCCAATCATTGGCCGGTACTTCTTTTATTTTACCATTACGATGTGTTGTTCTCGGAAAACGAGTAGAATCAGGATACTTATCGACAGCATAGCGAAGCTGACGAGATGCAAAATCCAGATTCTTTACCGGATCTAATTGTTGTATTTTATTTTGTGAATGGCTCGCTGAATGCCGTGAAATCTTACATCCACTACATATCAGAGTAATTGAACTAAGTACAATCCAAAAAGTATGGGAATATATTTTTTTCACCCGTTTCCTTTTTTTAGCGACCCATCCATCCGCCGTCGACTGTGATTATGGTTCCATTTATATATTTTGAGGCTTCCGAAGCTAAAAAAGTGGCTGCTCCGACCAAATCGGCCGGTTCACCCCATCTTCCTGCGGGAATACGGTTTATGATAGATTCATTTCTTGTTTCATCTTCTCGTAACGCCGCTGTATTATCTGTAGCAATATATCCCGGCGCTATGGCATTAACATTCACACCGGATGATGCCCATTCATTGGATAATGCCATGGTAAGCTGACCGATTCCCCCTTTACTGGCGGCGTAGCCCGGAATTAAAATGCCACCCTGAAAGGTAAGCAGCGAAGCAATAAAAATGATTTTACCTGACTTCCGCTCCATCATTTTCTTACCAAATTCCCTGCTTAATATGAAAGGAGCTGTTAAATTCACTTCCATCACCTCGTCCCAATACTCATCTGGATGCTCCGCTGCCGGTTTTCTCTTGATGGTCCCGGCATTGTTCACAAGAATATCAACGACCGGATTTGCAGACTGTACCTTTTTTATAAAAGAATAAAGGGCATTTCGATCTGAAAAATCGCATTGATATCCGGTAAATATTTGACCTTCAGATTCCACTTTTTTTTCGACTTCACTTCCATTGGGCGACAAAGTGGCTGAAACACCAATTATATCTGCTCCTGCTTTTGCCAATCCGGTCGCAATGGCTTTACCAATACCTCTTTTACAACCTGTTACTAATGCTGTTTTCCCTTTTAAATTATATTCGATCATAACTTTAAATTACTATTTCTTGAACTAACCGGAGTTCGATATAAGTATTCATTTGAATTTTAGACGATGGACGGTTGCCGTTTTGAAACAATGAACTGATATAAAACCCCAGAATATTGTTTTTATTTGTCTTTAAGTTAATTTATAAATGCGATCAAAGCATCCCGACAACTACCATCTACGCCTGTTTGCCGGTAGACAGGGGCCATCGTCTTTAGTCATAATTTGAATTATTACTATGGTTCCATTATTTCCTTATGTTGGATTCACGTTAATTAATAAAGTGCTTCCATTTGAACAAAATCCATATCCGCGAAACTTTGATTTTCTCCTCCCATAGCCCATATGAAGCTATACGCCGCCGTTCCAGCTCCTGCATGGATCGACCACGACGGAGAAATTACTCCTTGTTCATTAGAAAGTACTAAATGGCGGGTATGATCCGGATCACCCATAAAATGAAAGAGCCTGGCTTCTTCCGGCAATTTAAAATAAAAATAGATTTCCGATCGCCGGTCATGCCGGTGTGCCGGCATCGTGTTCCAGACACTGCCCGACTTCAACTCCGTATACCCCATAACCAATTGGCAACTTTTAATACCATCCGGGTGAATGAACTTGTAAATAGAACGTTCATTACAAGCTTCAGGATCCCCCAAATGTTCTACTGTTGCATCCGCTTTGGTTTGTTTGGTATTGGGATGGGTAGTATGTGCAGGAGTAGATATGATATAATAATGAGCACTTTTATTATCTGTATCGCTTTGGAATTGAACTTCTTTCGTTCCTCTTCCAAGGTAAACACATTCTCCATGTTCAAGAGCAAAGGTCTGACCGTCGGCAATTACCGATCCTTTGCCCCCGATATTGATAATACCCATTTCACGGCGTTCCAGGAAATAATCGGATCTAAGTTCCTTAAAAGAAGGTAAAGTTATCCCTGGCGACTTTGGTACAATCCCTCCTGCAATCATTCGATCATGATGGGAATAAACAAAGTGGCTTTCGCCCGGCACCATCAATTGATCAAGTAAATATTCCTGACGTAATCGTTGGGTAGAATAGTTTTGATAATCTTGTGGATTCGTTGGCTGACGTATAGATATTGACATAAAATAAGTTCTTTTTAAAATATTGATTTATATAACTAATTAATTAACGTTTACACCGGTTAACGGCATGGAAATTTTGAATTAAAAATGTTGATTGTTGAATTGTTGAAGCCCTTTTTTTAAATCCAATTCTCATCAATTAAGATAACGAAATCACGTTATTGAGTTATCATTTACTAGTAACCATGAGCTGAATTGGCGATCGTAATTCCCGCGCAAAATGACTCACATACGATTTCCATTCGTCATAATTCTTAAACTGCCCGCTTTTACTCCATGTGTAACCCGCCCAATAAGAAATCGTGTTATCTTTTGGTACCCTGGCTAAAACCAAATCATTTTTATTATCCGCTGACACTTTCACGAAATCATTTGGATTAACAATAATAGCACAATTCAACATTCCCTCACTTAGCGGTTGCTGTGTAGTTATCCAGCCATATTTTGCATTTACATCTTTATGAATGAATGCACCCGGAGAACGTTCTACCGGAACCAGCCGCTTGCCAGGCTTAATGCCTTTTCTAACTTCACTTTCGGTTAAATCAGATTTCTGGATACCTATCCCGGCAACCAGTTTCCCTGATTTTTGAGGTGTAAAATGACACACAAAATGATTCAGATTTTGACCTGCATCCAGAGAAATATGGCTGGTTTCTTTAACGTTATTTTCATCAACATTGAAATCAGTATACTTCAATTGAAAAAGAATACGAATAGGGCCTTTGGAAAATACCCGGGATTGAACATAATTTTTCGAAGTCCAAAGCTTGCCTCCAGACCATAAACCATTACCACCTACCCCCCTGCTATTTCCGGCTGTATACAGATCTGCTCCTTCTCCGGTATCGGTATGCATATGTCCCGTCATATACCAATTATTAAGTACAAGCTTATTACCATTTTTACACAAGACATCTATAGCACTACTGGTAAGAGGTTCCAGTTTCCAGTTCTGTAGAGCTTTTCCATAGGTACGATCGGCTATGCGATCATTTTCCCATGCGAAATCGCCATGCCGTTCGCGAACATAACGCCCATAAACCTTAAACTGTTTAGCATTGTAAAGGTGCCTCTTACCGATGTAAACAACAAAATGCCTCGTTTGATGAGGAGCAAAATCCGCCTGGAAAATGATTTCATCAGGATGATAATCCCCATCTGAATCAACGGCCTGGCATAATAACTCGCGTCCGGCCGCATCCTTTACATGTAGGTTATTCATATCAACTTTACCTAAAACACTGAGTTGATTTTCGCTTAACGTAATAGTTTGATTTACACGCCCAAACTTTAGCTTGTTTACCGCTGTTACCGTCAAATAGCGAGCCCGGGCCATACAAGTTACCGGTAACATCATTAAAGAAAATATAAAGATTATTTTTCGGATGTTTTTCATAAATCATATGGTTTATAAGTTTTAAATAAATTATTAAGAAATTTATGAAATCCTAAAAATTATTAATTTTGAATTTAACCCGGATTATTCACCAAGAAATTTTATCGTGATCAAGGCGAAATTAAAAATGCGCATGAAAGGCACTCTGGTGCCTTGATTAAGCATTTTTAATTTCAACGCAGAGCACAACTTGATTTTGCAGATCTCTTTAACTTCCTCAAAATTGAGGGATGAGTCATTTTTAATAATTTATTTAATTTACAATACGATATGTATTACTTCTAATTGGGTACGTGAATAATTCAGGTTAAGAATAGTCCGGTATATGATAAACAGTTAATGGTAATCGTGGATTTTTGACATTCTGAAGAAGTAACTAATTATGAGTCTTAAAAAACGTTTTTGAATATAATTATTACATAACATCAAAATGAAAAAATGAATTTACATACCATATTTCACATCATTTCAACAACCCATACACCACCACTTTATTCGAAAATGTAGGCAGGTAAACATGACCATTGGCAATAGTTGGTGCTGAAAATTTCGCATAATTACCGGCGCCATCCCTGCTGGCATTCTGTTTATTGTCCCAAAGTTCTTTGGTCACATCACTGGCGTCAAAAGCGCGCAGTATTCCGGGTGTTACGGAATGCTCCGCATCACCATTTGCCGCATATGAAGCCCATAGAATGCCGGTACCATCCTGAGAGCCATTTGAGGAAACCGATAAAACAGCCCCATTTTGTCCTCCCGGGCCGGTTATATCTGAAATAATTTCATTACTTTTTTCCAGCAAGCTACTATTCCTGTTATACGGGATGGCGCGCAACTTATCATTCTCAGACCATACATATACAAAGCTTTTCGAACTCCCTCTATAAAAAGCCGGTTGGCAGTGCAAATTGGCTGTAGAATCCAACGGGATGGTTTCTTGTATGTTATTTGAAGCGGACTGATATCCCCCCATATTATCTTTATTCAATAAATATAAGTTCCCGTCTTTACCCCCTGTCACATAATAATTTGAATTGGGAATTAAAAAAGCACCCATACCGCCGTAATCCAGATCATGATGATTGAGCTGCTGATAACTATATGGTGTAAAATAGGATGTCACATGTAATGATGATCCGGATGGAGTGAGCTTCATGGCACTTTCAGCACGATTAGTAAGGTTAGTTGGATTACCACTGTCACCAACGGTTCCATTTCCGGCCACTACATAGAGATTGCCCTGCGCATCCGCGGCCATTCCGTTACCACTTTCCCACATCCCGCCGGCATATCCATTTGGGGTATCATTATAATTAATTTGTTGTTTCAATGTGGAGGCATCATATCCGAGCACCCAACCATGATAAGGTCCCCAGTCACAATGAGATGAAAACGTGATGTAAATCGTACCGTTCGACAGCGTTAAACCCTGACGCTGATTTTGCCTCTGCGCGTCAAACGATATTAGATTATTAACACTACCTGCTCCATTTCCTTTGTAATTAGCGGTTATTTTTACCGGACTACCGGAATTCTCATTGCCATTGACGATATTCACAGCATGCAGATATTGAACAAAAGTATTACCGTCGGTACTGCGGGCGACGAAATAAATGGTTTTCGTATTTTTATCTATTACCGGCGTTCCTACGATACCTATATGGCCGCTAAAATCGTGATAATACCCTCCACAGGCTCCAGTCATATCCGTATTTTTCGGCGGATACATACCCGATGCCGTATAATTTTTTTCCCAATAAAGTTTACCGGTATCGCCGTTATAGGCGTAAATGGAGTTATTAACAGTGGCTATGTACACGACATTATGGAGCCCGTTATCAATGTATAAATTACCAACTACCAAAGGTTGTGAGTAAACCTGGTCATCCACCGGTAAGTCAAATAGTTTGCCGAATTGCTTAACATTTACATTACTGGTTGTTAACAGACTCTCCTGATCGTTCCATCCCGACCGGGTATTGTTATTGTGTTGCGTCAGTACAGATACACGCTGTGGGTTTGACGTGTCATTATTGGAAATTTTCCTTTTACAGGTAGCGACTGATAAAAGGGTAAAAATGAGAAGTAATGATAGATTTCTTTTAGAGATGTATAACATGCTTAGATTCAAATGAAATGATAAAAAAATTCGGTTTCCGTTGTATGTATTTTCATCAGGATATTACAATTAATATAGATATAGATAAAGTCATGATGAAAAATGGAATACTATCGGTTAAGTGGATTATATGAAATTTTACATGTGACTTATCTATAAAATTATATAAATTCGGGAAATTACTGTTATACTTTTCGATTGCACATCTTTTCACTGTGTTCCCATTAATCCTGTTTTTGTAAACGTATTTTTAATAAGGATTTGTAAAAATTCGATAAACTTAAAAATTTCCCTGTAAGTATTATCCTAATCATGTGTCTTTTTAACAATTGAAATTCTTTTTTTAATTACCAATTAACAGAACAGCCTACCATATTTATAAGCACGGTTCTACTTTTATATATAATTATTAATGAGGATTTATGATGAAACGATTCTATACGATTTGTTTACTATCTACGACTGTGTTGTTTTTCATTCATTCAAATCTTTTTGCTCAAACTTCCGGCTGGACGCACTTCAAAGAAGAAAATACCGGATTGGGTAACAGTGATATAAATGCTATAGCTGTTGATAGCGCCGGTAATCAATGGTTTGCTACAAATGGGGGTATCAGCGAATTCAATGGTACATCGTGGAAAGCTTATACCATGCACGATTATGGAGTACCCGACAAATCAATTAAAACCATAGCTTGTGACCGGTCAGGTAATGTGTGGGCTGGTACACCGGGATTCGGATTACTTAAATTTGATGGCAAAAAATGGTCGGTTTATAATAGCACTAATTCAAATTTACCCGATAATAATATTAATGATCTTAAGATGCAGGGCGACACCCTCTGGGTTGGTACAGGTATGGGTTTAGCCAAGATTTTTGGCGATAGTATATCCGCTTTCACCTTTTTCAGTGCCTATAATAATTTTACATTTAAGGAAGTTGATAAACTAGCTCTCGACGGTTCCGGAAGATTATGGGTAGGCTCCAATGGAGATGTCTTTTATGGCAAACCCGGAGATTGGACCGATGTAGATCAAAAAGGACAAATTCCCCTTACATCGAATGTAGCTATTACGGCAATGGCACCGGGGGGAGGGAATACAATGTGGATAGCTCAGGGTCAATTATATGATTATACTATTGATGATTTTACTTATAAAGCATGGAAGCTGCAAAATCCGTATCCTAATGATGCCACTAAAAAGATTTTGGCTTATCAGTTAATTAATTTTGGTGGTAAACTTTGGGTGGGAATGGCTAAAGCCTTTACCGGGCCATCATATGGCCTAGCCTATCTGCAGGATTCAACCTGGACCTTTGTTGGCAACTCTGCTTTTCCAATTAATTCCGTTAACTCCAATTTTTATGCTGTCGGTGACAGCCTCTATTTTGGGGCCAATATTGAGACGAAATACTCGAGTTCAACCCCTGCACTTATTCATTACAAAGACGGGGGAATGACTTTTTATACGAACCAGACTACCGGAATGTCAACTAATAATATCCATGGTATTGCCTTCGATAAAAATAATCATTTGTGGATGGGAACCTTTAGTGATGGCCCCGTTAATGCTTTTTTAAATGTTTATGATGGTACAAATTTTCAGGAATATGATACGACGCATGTTAAAATTAACGATGCCATTGCTACGGATTTGACTTTCGATCATAACGGGAATCTCTGGTTTGGCACCACGCAAGGCGGGGTTGTAAGATTTGATGGTAAAACTTTTACCGAATTCGATACCGATAATTCTAAAGTCCCGGGTAATTATATTCAAACTATAGCCGTAGATCAAAATAATCATATCTGGGTTGGCACCCGACCCAATTACACGCTTCATCAGAGTGGTGGTTTGGCTATGTACGATGGTAAAACATGGACCGTGTATGATTCTACCAATACGGCAATGACTTCCAATTATATAGAAGCAATTGTTGTTGATAATAATAATCACATCTGGGTTGGTACCAAAAATTATCCGGCTACAGACCTGGATGGCGGCCTGGTAGAATATGACGGGACCAACTGGACTGTTCAGATAAACGGGGCCAATAAGCACTCGGTTGGCAATGCCGAAATATTGGCTCTGGCGGTAGATAAAAACAATAATATTTATGCAGGATCCGACGGAACGTATCTCCATATATTCGATGGCACTAATTGGACAGGAATGCTTATCCCTGATCCAAACGGTTCAAATTCAACAAACCCGATTAATGATATTTACATAGATTCTAAAAACCATATCTGGACATTGGCAACACAAGTTTTAGCCGAATATAATGGGTCACAGTGGACCGAATATACTACGACAAATTCCCCCTTAACAGCCTACTTTGAAGATGGTAACAAAATTATAGAAGGTCCCAACGGTTATATGTGGGCTTCGTCAAGTGATGGATTATATAAAATACCGGGTGATACAACCATCTTTACCGCAAATCAAAAGGACCTGGCTAATTTACAAATTCCCCAAAAAATTAGTTTAGATCAAAACTACCCGAATCCTTTTAACCCGAGTACAAATATCTCATTCTCTCTGCCAAAAGCTATGAAAGTCCACTTAATGATTTATGACATTCTTGGCCGGCAGGTGGCTGATCTGACAAGCTCAAAGATATCAGCCGGGATACATAACATAACCTGGAATGCCTCGAATAATGCCAGCGGCATCTATTTTTACAGGCTTATCACACCCAATAACATCATCACCAAAAAGATGATACTTTTGAAATAAATTCAAGGATCATACAATTACTTAATATTCACACCCTGAATATTAATTCCCAATTCAGGGTGTGATATTCACCTTTATATAACTTTCCTTGCGTCCGCGTAAATCCGCATAATCCGCGTCATCCGCGTTCTATATTTTTTTAAAATTCCTGTGTTTAGTTCATTGAAAATACCTTCAGATTACCTATCTTAAAAAAAGAAGATATTTAACTCTTAAATAGAAAACTATGTGTCTCGGTATACCCGGAAAAATAGTCGAGATCAATCATCAAGAGAACAAAGAGAACGAATTATTAATGGGTAAAGTAAGTTTTGGCGGACTAAAAAAAGAGGTCTGCCTATCGTATGTACCCAATGCCATAATCGGTGACTATGTGATTGTTCATGTGGGTTTTGCGATCAGTATATTAGATAAGCAGGAAGCCCGGCAGGTTTTCGACTATCTTGAGGAATTAGATCAATAATCAGTGAACTGTAAGCAGTTAACAGGTACCTCATTAATGATAATATCGTCTGTTGAAAACCATTATCAAGTGAGAGATTTTTATAAAGCGAGACTATGCACGAGTTATCCGTTGCTAAAAATATTATACGTATTGCAAGAGAACATTTAACACCTGAGGAAGAACCGTTTTTAAAAAAAATATGCGTTCGAATCGGCGCATTTTCTACAATAATTCCGGAATTTCTGCAATCAGGTTTTGATGCAGCCAGAGATGGCACCCCTTTAAAAAACACTGAGCTCGATATTACAATAGTTCCTCTCCGCATAAAATGCCGTAATTGTAATCATGAAACTGAAATAGAACCGGTCGATTTTGTTTGCCCCCTCTGTACATCGACCGACGTTGAAGTTGTGGCGGGGAATGAAATGATCGTTACCGACCTCGAAATATCTGATAATTAAACTATTCTTTATATGAGTATCAAAACTATTGAACGTAAGGTTCTGCAAAAAAATGACGAAGTGGCCAGTGATAATCGTCTGTTTTTTAAAAAAAACGGGATTTTGGCCCTTAACCTGGTGAGTTCACCCGGCTCAGGAAAAACAAGCCTGCTTGAAAAAACACTTGAGAAATTGAAAACACGCGTCCGAATGGCGGTCGTTATCGGTGATGTACAAACCGACCTGGATGCCCGTCGCCTGGATTCTTTTGGTTTACCTGTAATTCAGCTTGTCACCAATGGGGCCTGTCACCTCGAAGCAACGTTGGTACAAGAAGCCCTTTCTGATATACAAGCGGAACAAACCGATTTATTATTTATTGAAAATGTCGGTAACCTTGTCTGCCCTGCCGGTTTCGATCTGGGGGAAGCGATGAAAGTAGTCATCGCAAGTACAACCGAAGGAGATGATAAACCCCTGAAATACCCGGCCATGTTTCGGAATGCCAGTGTGTTGGTGATCAATAAAACAGACTTGATTCCCTATGTAAATTGCGATTTGGCAGAACTCAGAAACAATGCTTTACGCATCAATCCTTCTCTGACCATTTTTGAGACCTCTTGTGTTAATGACGATGGCCTTGATAACTGGTGTGACTGGTTAGTACAACAAGTTGAGAAATGAACACGATAAAGCGTATTCGTATAAAAATAAACGGGACCGTTCAGGGAGTAGGATTCCGGCCTTTTTTTTACCGTCTGGCCACATCCTTCAACCTCACCGGATGGATTAGCAATGATAGTGAAGGAGTTATGATCGAGGCCGAGGGTTTCCAATCTTCTCTGGATCATATGCTGGTGTCTTTACAACAGGATAAACCACCACATGCTTATTACAATCGCATTGATATCCAATATCTTAAACCAGCGGGTTACCAACAATTCAAGATCCGAAGAAGCAACAATAATGGCCGTAAACGGGCTTTGATGCAGCCTGATATCGCCACCTGCCCTGATTGTCTGAAGGAAATCTTCGATCCCGATAACCACCGCTATCTCTATCCTTTTACCAATTGCACCCATTGCGGACCCCGCTACTCCATTATTACCGGACTCCCATACGACCGCCGGAACACTACTATGGATAAATTCATGATGTGTGATCATTGCCGGGAGGAATATGAAGATCCTGATAACCGCCGCTTTCATGCTCAACCTAATGCCTGTCCCGATTGTGGCCCCCAAATGGAACTTTGGGATGCAAGTGGAAGAGTGATTACCCGAGGCCACCAGGCAATGGAGGAGGCTGCTGAGGCGATAAAAAGTGGCGAAATCATTGCTTTAAAAGGTATTGGTGGTTTTCAACTTATTGCTGAAGCTACAAATACATCAACAATCCGACGGCTTAGGAAACGCAAGAACCGTGAAGAAAAACCGTTTGCCCTCATGGTTTCATCACTTGAACAAGCCCGGAAACTTTGTTACATCACTCAGGATGAAGAAGAGCTATTGCAATCACCACAGGCTCCCATCGTCATTCTGCCCCGTAAAGCTAATTCAGAAATTCCGGTAGCCCGGCCGGTAGCCCCTGGCCATCCGACCTATGGGATCATGCTTCCCTATTCACCTATACATCATATATTGATGCGTCTCATTGGTGCCCCGGTTATAGCAACGAGTGGTAATAGTAGTGACGAACCCATTTGCATAGACGAATATGAGGCATTAGAACAACTGAACGGGATCGCCGACCTCTACCTTGTTCACAACCGACCCATTGAACGTCATATCGACGATTCGGTTGTCAGGATGATAGCAGGTAAACCTGCCATATTACGCCGCACCCGGGGATACGCCCCCCTGCCTGTTTCTTTAAATCATATAAAGAATACAAGCGGGACATCTGATAAATCCCATAATTCACACACCATTCTTGCCTCGGGTGGTCATCTAAAAAACAGCATTGCCTTAAACAACGGCACCGACATCATTTTAAGCCAACACATCGGTGATCTCGATACGTATGAAGCTACAAAAGTGTATCATAAAGTTATTGCTGATTTACCTCAGTTATACGACCTTAAACCCGATTTGATCGTTCACGACCTGCATCCTGAATATTATACGAGTAAAGATACCGAAAAACGTAACATACCGACTTATGCAGTACAGCATCATTATGCACATATCCTCTCATGCATGGCTGAACACGGACTCGAAGGCCCCTTACTTGGTGTTGCCTGGGATGGTACCGGATTAGGAACCGATGAAACCATATGGGGTGGTGAGTTCATGTTATGCGATAGAAAAAAGTGGATCCGGCTGGCCACTTTCAGGAAATTCCGCCTTCCGGGTGGCGATAAGGCCATGCGTGAACCACGTAGAGCGGCATTAGGTGTGTTGTTTGAAATTTTTGGCGATAAAGTCTTTCAAAAAACAGATCTGCCTACCGTTAACGCTTATTCGAAAACGGAACTTTCGATAATAAAAAGGATGCTGGAACATAAGATCAACGCTCCGGTAACAACAAGTATCGGACGTATATTCGATGCTGTAGCTTCACTCCTGGATATACGGCAAACGATCTCATATGAGGGTCAGGCCGCAATGGCTCTTGAGCATCTTATACCGCAAAACAAGACGGACGAAAGTTATCCTTACAAGCTAAATTTCGAAAAAAATCTTTGCGTGATAGACTGGGAACCAATAATACAGAATATTATGACAGACATTCCTATTTCCGATCCCTCGCTGATATCGAATAAATTTCATAACACGTTATCGGATATAATCGTAGAAATGGCCCAATTAGCTGTTGAAAAAACAGTCGTGTTGTCAGGTGGGTGTTTTCAAAATGTTTATTTGACCGAGCGGACTATTGCCAAACTCGAGGAACACGGATTTCGACCTTACCGGCATCAACAAATTCCACCTAATGATGGGGGAATTGCTGCCGGACAACTCTACCACGCGTTGTATAAAGCCGATGAAATTATAAAAAAATCAATTCATTATGAAGTATCTTGACGAATATCGTGATCCCGAAGCGTCCCAAAAATATATCGATCTGATACACAAGACTATATCGCGTGAATGGACCATAATGGAGATTTGCGGTGGTCAAACACATGCCATTGTGAAATATGGTATTGATCATTTGCTACCGGATAAACTAACCTTTGTACATGGTCCCGGTTGCCCGGTGTGCGTGACTTCCCAGGAAATAATTGATAAAGCTATTGCCATCGCCCAGGAACCTGATGTCATTTTCACCTCGTTCGGAGATATGATGCGTGTTCCGGGAACCCAAAAAGATCTTTTAATGGTGAAATCGGAAGGCGCCGATGTACGAATGGTTTATTCTCCACTTGATGCCGTTAACCTGGCTATTAAACACCCGAACAAAGAAGTCGTATTTTTTGCTGTGGGCTTCGAAACGACTGCTCCTGCCAATGCCATGGCGGTAAATAAGGCTCACATATCAGGAGTCCGTAATTTTTCAATATTGTCATCCCATGTACTTGTACCACCGGCCATGGAAATGATCCTCTCATCGGCGGAAAACCAGGTACAGGGTTTTCTGGCAGCCGGCCATGTCTGCTCTGTGATGGGTTACAATGAATATATCCCGATGGCTCAGCGCTATAAGGTTCCGATCGTCGTTACCGGATTTGAACCCCTGGATATTTTGCAAGGCACCTACATGACAATTAAACAGCTTGAGGAAGGTCGTTATGAGGTTGAGAATCAGTATGCCCGGGCCGTAAAACGTGAAGGCAATATCCCTTCTCAAAATTTAATACGCACTATTTTCCAGGTAACGGATCGTAACTGGCGCGGCATGGGAGTCATACCGGCAAGCGGACTCGAAATACGGCCCGGATACGAACTTTACGATGCAGAAAAAAAATTCAATGTTCGAGATGTAGAACCTGTAACTAATTCTGAATGCATCGCCGGTGTCATATTAAGAGGCCGGAAGAAACCAACCGAATGTCCTGCATTCGGTAAAAAATGTACTCCTGAACATCCGCTTGGGGCTCCGATGGTCTCTTCGGAGGGAGCCTGCGCCGCTTATTATCACTACGGCAACTATCGCATAAAAAAGGATAAAAGGATTACGGAGGATTTAGCTAATGAGTAAAATCACGTACCAAAATGGGATTAAGTCTTTCAGTTGCCCGATCCCCATAACCGATTATAAAAATATTCTGCTTGCCCACGGAAGTGGTGGTAAATTGACCAATGATCTGATCCGCAAAGTTTTTTTGCCACAGTTCCGGAATAACTATTTAGAAGCGTTACACGATGGGGCGATTCTGCCATCACTCGATGGACGCCAATTGACAGTATCCACCGATTCATTTGTAGTGGATCCTATTTTTTTCCCGGGCGGCGACATCGGTTCCCTGGCCGTACACGGAACCCTTAATGATATTGCCATGTGTGGAGCCCAACCCCTTTATTTAACCGTTGGATTCATTATCGAAGAAGGCTTACCGATGGAAGATCTTTGGCAAATTATTCTATCAATGGAAGAAGCCGCCTCAGCGGCCGGTGTCCAGATTGTCACCGGTGATACCAAAGTAGTTGACAGGGGAAAATGCGACCGGATCTTTATTAATACGACCGGGATCGGTGCGGTGTTGCCAAATATAATTATTGGCGCAGGTCAAATACAGCCTGATGACCAAATCATTGTCAGCGGAGATATCGCCAGGCACGGAATCGCAATAATGTCGGTGCGGGAAGGACTCGAATTTGAATCAATTATTAAAAGTGATTCTGCGGCATTGAATGGTTTAGTTGATACTATGATACAGTCGGGAGAAATTCATGCGTTACGTGATCCTACGCGTGGTGGCGTTTCGAGTGCTTTAAACGAATTAGCTGAAGCATCAGGCCTTGGTTTCGTTTTGCAGGAAGAATCCATACCTGTGCATGAACAAGTCCGGGCAGCTTGTGAAATATTGGGTCTTGATCCGATTTACGTCGCCAATGAAGGTAAACTGTTGGCTTTTGTAAAAAGTAAGGATTCGGAACGGATACTCAAAGCGATGCATCAGCATCCGCAAGGCCGTGAGGCTAAAATCATTGGCGAAGTAACCAGGGATCATCCCGGGATGGTGATACTAAACAGCCGGATTGGAGGAACAAGGGTCGTAGATATGCTTACTGGCGAGCAGTTGCCGAGGATATGTTAAATAATAAAAAACGCATTTTGTCATTCCAACCGAAGCGGAGGAATCCATCAACGGCAAAATACTTAATACTATTTATCAACATTTAAAGGTCTCCTGCCTAAACAGATCTCTCCGGTAAGTCGGGATGACCGTTCATTGATAATATTTTATTTATAACCTATACGTCAACGATAAATTGAAAAATTAATATTATTCATTTTGTATTTATATGATGTCTCATTTATCAAAATTATTTAAAAATTATTCATCTACTACCAAGGACAAAATTGGCCTTATATACCTCTTTCTGATCATCTTTAACCTTCTTGTCTGGGTACTTGTTTTTATAATATTCAAAGACTATCCCCTGATGATCGGAACAGCAGTCATCGCTTACTCATTTGGTTTGCGTCATGCCGTTGATGCGGATCATATCGCGGCAATTGATAATGTAACCCGAAAACTCATGCAAAATGGGGAAAAGCCGGTGGGTATCGGGTTCTATTTCTCGCTGGGTCACTCAACTGTTGTTGTAATTGCATCCATTGTTATTGCCCTTACAGCCACATCCTTGCAGGACAAATTTCCTGAACTACAAACCCTGGGTAGCACGATCGGTACGATTGTATCCGCCGGTTTCCTGTTTTTAATAGCCTTTTTGAATTTACTCATACTCCGTAATGTTTACCTGACGTTCACAAAAGTCAAAATGGGAACATCTTACAACGAACAGTCTCTGGATCATTTAATGAACCGGCGCGGTCTTATCTCCAGGATTTTCAATCCCCTTTATAAATTAATCAGCCGAAGCTGGCATATGTACCCACTTGGATTTTTATTTGGACTTGGTTTCGACACAGCTACCGAAATTGGTCTTTTGGGAATCACAGCAGTTGAAGCCACGAAAGGTTTATCCATTTGGGCCATACTCATCTTTCCTGCTCTTTTTGCAGCAGGTATGTCGTTAGTGGATACTACTGATGGTATTTTAATGCTGGCCGCTTACGGCTGGGCATATGTTAAACCTTTGAGAAAACTCTATTATAACTTCACGATCACATTTGTCTCCGTCTTAATCGCACTGTTTGTGGGAGGTATTGAGGTACTTAGTATCATCGATAATAAAATTGGACTGAAGGGCTGGTTTGTTAATGTAATTAATCATTTAAGCGGTGATTTTACACTAATAGGGTATTTCATCATTGGTATCTTTATCATCAGCTGGCTGGGATCGACTATTATTTATAAACTGAAGAAATTTGATGAGCTGGAAACCGAAAATACCGACGCTCTTATAGAACGCGCATGATGGAACGCTTCACGAGATGTAAGACGTAAGTGTTAAGAGGATTCCAGTGACCAGTAAGCAGTTACAGTAAACAGTGTGTTGCTTGCCAGTATTCATAGCCCCGTGCCATCATGCCGGGGATTATTAGATTTGAAAAATGTATCAATGAGGGCTTTAGTTCTTACCAGACATATTTAAAGGGCTAAAGCCCTAACAATAATTGATTCAAATCCTATCACCCTGGCCTGAAGGCCGGGGCAATTATTAACTATAAAATATTTTGAAAAAAAATGAGTGGACACAGAGTGTCCACCTGTATGTCCCCGGACAGAGTCCGGGAACGAGATGTTTATATTTTGCCTTTTGCCTTTTGCCTTTTGCCTTTTGCCTTTTGCCTTTTGCCTTTTGCCTTTTGCCTTTTGCCTTTTGCCTTTTGCCTTTTGCCTTTTGCCTTTTGCCTTTTGCC
>Ga0102944_1000968_pt1 | contig 20461 bp, 36 predicted proteins | sample SalPonD_shore_MG_FD_78172 | JGI IMG/M metagenome (GOLD analysis project Ga0102944, IMG submission 78172) | Salt pond soil microbial communities from South San Francisco under conditions of wetland restoration - Salt Pond MetaG... | ecosystem: Environmental > Aquatic > Marine > Intertidal zone >...
ATTGAAAGTGGAAATCGTAGTGCACAGTCCGCGGCAGAACGCGCAGGACTGGACGCACCGGAGACCTACACTCCGCAGGCAACGGAGATGGGGATCACGCGCGAACGTCGCACCAGCGATGAACGCCCGGATCTCCGTGAGGTCCGTGTCTGGTTATCCGGCAAAGATCTGGAGGAGCGCACGCATCTCCATAATCCGGACCGGAACAAACCAGCACTGGACGCCAGAGTCCTCACCGGTATCTCAGAGATACTGGTCGAGGATAGAACAGTCACCATTGGGCAGGATGAGTTTAACCTGGCTGATGGGATTGATTTGGCGGACGGCGTGTACACTGTCTTCGCCATCAGTCCGTACTACCGAAAGGCAAGTGCGTCGGCTGCTCGCAATAGCCTGAGCGTCGTGCTACGATAAACCACACCCCGGTATGACACACCTGTGTTGTATCGGGGTGTACTTATAAGAGGAGATTCCAGAATGGCTAAGAAATACTATGCAGTAAGAAAAGGCTTACAGAATAACGTGATCGTTGACTCCTGGGACGAATGCTCATCTCTCGTCACCGGATACTCCGGGGCGGAGTTCAAGGGATTCAAGTCCCGGCAGCAGGCCGAGAGTTGGCTGGCTGGTGAGCAACAGCAGCGGAAGGGTGAGCCGGCCACGTCCGATCCACCTGATGTACTGTATGCCTATACCGACGGATCCAGGAACACCGAAACCGGCCACGCAGGCTGGGGCTTCGTCATCCAGACACAGCAAGGCCTGATCCTGGACGAGGGTGCCGGTGAGGTAACGGACGATTCTGCCAACGCGCACTGGAACGAAGCCGGGGAGTTGGCCGCCGTGATGCGGGCCGTCCACTGGGCGGAAAAGAACCACCGTAAGATAGTTGTCATATCAGATTACAGAGGAGCCAAGGAGTATTGGAACGGGTCCTGGAAGTGTCGCAATATGACATCGAAGGGATACCGTGCCTGGCTCAAAGTGCACCACGAGTACCTCGTAGATATCCGGTGGGTCAAAGGCCATACGGGTATTGATGGAAACGAACGAGCCGATCAACTGGCGAAGATTGGATGTGGACTATGAGCCTCCCTCCCTTCAACCCCACCACACCCCACTCCACCCACACCCCACACCTCCCTACCTCCCACCACCCCACCCGGTCGTCGCTCCGCTCCTCCCACACCGTCACTCCGCGCCGGTGATTGCGCCCACGCTCCGCGTAAACGGGCGCTTACCTAAATGAGCCTTTCGAGGCTTATGATGACATAGCAGATCCACGGGAGGTCTACCCGGCCTGACGAACCGGGCGGGCCTTCCGGCCCTGTGTCGGCACCATCCGAGGTCATGCTCGGGCAGGGCCCAACCGGGTGACGCACCCGACCCAGAACGGGGTGCATAATCATAATACAGGAGGTCGTATGACGAACCGTTGTGTGATCATTGGGGACCTGGATGAGTCCAGGCACCCTGAAATAGCAGCCCAGGCTGCTCTGTTGTTAATTGTCCCTATGGAAGGGGACCACACGCACCAACTGTGTGTGGCGGAAGTGGTCGATGGGTCAACGGAGGGTGTCACTCCGTTGGATGCTGACACCACGCTCACCAAGGAGGATTTCGTCCTCCGGAATGAGGTGACCTTCCGGGACCTCTAAATCACGCATTACCCCACTCCGGTGGGGTTCCTCCTTCGTGTCCACCGCCTTGTCGCGGCGAAGGGGCCCAGCCTACGGGCTGCCAAGCGTGGACAGACATAATTACTAATCGTAACACAGGAGGATTATATGTTGAACGAAATCGGAATTGGTAAAACGCACCAAATCGAAATCACGTCCGGCCCTCACGCCGGGCACAAATGTCACCGCCAGAGCTCCCGATCTATAGACGGGAACTTCAACGAGCACATCTGGTGTTCTGAATGCCGGGAAACAATAGTGTACGATACAAATCAACCCTATGGGAAGACACTGGTACTCCCAGAAACCCCGCCAGAATATCGACAGGGCCGGTGGGTTGACCCGCTTGACTTGCCAGAGTACCAGCGAGCGGTACTGGGTTAAGCACCTGCCCCGTGTAGGCTGGGCGGCACCTCACGGTGTCTCCAGACCGAGGTCGTGCTCGGACGGGGCACAATCAGGTACCGCATCCCACCTGGAAGTGGGTGCAATTACACAACAGAGGAGATTGTATGTATAGATCAACAAATGAGCCACAGGCTCTTAATAAATTCAAATTGCTAATTAAACGGCTGCAACAAATTAGCAATCACGTCAGGGTCGATGTTTATGAAGAGACAAATTACCCTGACTGCATCAATGTTTACATTGATGCGTATGATTTTGATGATTCCAGTTGGATAGTCCTTGAAGGGCTTCTCCAGCGGAAAGGTGCTAAGAAAGTCATTTTCGACCCAGACACAGGAGACAGAGACAGGATGAATCTCTTCTCCAAATTCCTGATGGAGAAATCAGGAGAAGACTGGGTCATCGCATAACCACTTGCCCCACTTCGGTGGGGTCCCTGTCCGAGACCAGCCACCTTGCCGTGGTGGACAGGCCCGGCACTCCGGTGTCGCCAAGCGCTGGTCTTCCCTAATTATCCAATACCCCTGACCACTGAGGACTGGCGCACCTCCTCCCCAAACGCGCCTGGCATCGGCGGAGTGATGGCTCCACGTTCGGGGGCTCCCCGCCCGGACGGCTGGTGGTTCGATTCCACCCCGATGCCCGTGAACCCGCGCTGGCAGACCGCGGTAATAGTCTGCCACCTCCTCATCTTTACTCGTTTTTCCATAACACACACGAAAGGACACACGATGACAACATCACCTATGATGCAGCAATCTATGCAGGATCAGGTAGAGACTATGATGGCACAGATCACACCGCAGCAAGTGGCGGCCATCGCCTTCCCGACCCTGATCATCACCGATGTCGAAGATCTGGAGGTCGACGACCCCCGGTATCTCCACGCCATCGAACGCGCCGTCGAAGCCCAAACCGAGTTGTTCGGGCATCAGATCCTGGGTGCCCACAAACGAATGTTGGAGATGGGACACCTCTCCGAGGACGAGTTCCTGGCCCTCCAGCAGGATCAGAGCCGGTCGGTCTACCTCTTCACCCTCACGATGTCCAAACGATTACAGGGGGAGGATCATCAAGCGTTCAACGAACAGGTCGAAGAACACCTGGTCGACTATTATAAAGACTTCGGTCTGGAGGTTTGAGATTCCAGGATTTGCCTGAGCCGCTCCGGCGCCTCGGGGACCTGCGGAGGGACCACCGCTACATCCGGTTCGCGCCGCGCATCACCAAAACCAAGGGCGTGCCGTACCTGCTGATCCGGCCCGACATCGCCGTGTTCTACTCGCACGGCCAGTACCGGGTCACCGATCCGTGGCCGGCCGCCACCCCCACCCACACCTTTACCAACTACCAGAGCGTCCGGAGCTACCTCGTCCGGGCGGTCAGTTAACAAACCACACAACGAAAGGACTACCGTATGAAATGGATAGCCATCTCAATGATTATCATTGCCGTGTTACTCGTCTTGACCGGATTGTGGGTCAGGCAGCGGAATAGTGAGGACAGCGGGATCGTCGCGCTCGGTTCGGCCGGGAACGGCGTCCTCATCAAGGGCGAGGCCATCGTCCTGAACGACAAACCGGACGTCAGTGACGCGGAACTGCTGGTGATGTTCAAAGAAGCCGTCGCCGCCCGCGATCACCAGGAAAATCCCCGCCTCACTACCAGCAGGGCCACCAAGTACGCCCTGCGGTTCAGTACCGCACAGTAACCACCACACACCCCGGGCACTCCGTATACGCCTCGGGGTACCACACCGGGATCCGCTCGGGCAGTTCCTGCACAGGCGGGTCTATGTGCGACTTTTTCCTCTATATTACACCAGTCTGTTTCTGGTGAACTTCCGGAGGCTAGCTTGCTAGCTAGCTATCTTTCTATCTTTCTATCTTTCTATCAATCAATCACACACACAGGAGGACCCTATGAGTCTCAGAGACACCCTGCACAAAGCTATTGACAAAACCGCCGACCTGGCCGATGCCGTCAGCACCACGGCCAAGGCGTCCAAGCCCGGCCGGAAGACCACCTCCGGTCTTCGCAAGGCCAGGCAACTCACCGCCGCGGGATTGACCGCCGCCGCCCGCAAACTGGACTCGTAAACCCTGACCAGGACAGAGCCGGCCGCTGCCCCCTCACCGGGATCGGAGGATCGACCCCTCCGCTGTCCTCAACGCCACAGGAATGACCCTGTGGTCCACCACAAACCCCAAACGAAAGGAGTCCACACTATGGACTTTACGATGAACAAACTGTTTCTGATGACCGGGCGTAACAACCGGACGTACGTGACCGGCAGCACCCAACTGTATAATGTGGCGATCTCGCCGTCTCCGGAAGGCTCATCCACGCTCAAGGCCATCCGGGCCAAGTTGCAGAACAAGCCAATCCCGGACAACATCGAAGCCCCCGCGGCCAGCGATCTCTGTCTGGAACCGCAACTCAATGGCAAGGTGTTGATCCGCAACACCAAGACCGACCAGATCATCGGCGAGGGCAAGATCTTCGCCTACGCCACCAACGTCATCCAGGACGTGACCGAGCAGATGCTCTCAGCGACCGACCTGGAAGATCTGGAAGACCTCCACGCGGGAATGGACCTGGATGTGATGTCCAGCAGCCAACGCCGCACCTACGAGACCGTCTACCGTCTTAGCCGGGCCCTGATCACCGGGGACGACGCGGAGTGGGCCGTGCTGGCGCAGTTCCCACCCAAGTATGACCCGGCCAGCATCAACGCCTGACGTTCCGGAGCGGGACCCGTCCGCGGTGGGTGGGTTCCCCTCCGATACCACCACACTTTCCAACACCCTTTCCAATCCCAAACAGAGGAGTACACTCTATGCAGGGCACAACCCAGCAGATCCTGAGCGCGGTCAAGGCCGCCAAACAATCACTCGAAGCCGTGGTGAACCAGAACCCGGCGGCGATTACCCGCATTCTGGACTACGATAACACGAAAGCGCCCCGCGCCGTCCGGGACCTCAAAGATGAACCGGTCCGACGCGCACTCATTGACCAGGTCTGGGACGAGATCGACGAGACGAATCCCGTCGTGACGCCGCACCTGATCTTCCAGGGCGACGGAGAGGAAGCCGCCAAGGCCCGACTGGCACAGCGGGACCTCTTTCACGCCAATCGCTATACGATGATCCGGGCCGCCCATCGCCTCGCCCGGCAACAGGGCCAGCGGCTCTCGAAACAGAACCGCCGCTTTGCCGCCGAGCAGTTCCCGGTGGACGAACACCTGGCGATCCATAGTGCCTAAGCAGTACCTGAACAAAACACACAACCCAAACAAAGGAGTACCATCTTATGTTGAACCGTACATCCAACCGCACGAACGACAACAACCAGAACGCCGGTATCTCTCCGGAACTCAAGACTGTCGCTGACATTACCCTGGACGATCTGCAGGGAATGACCGAGAGCGAACTCCGGCAGGTCCTGGAGCCACTGGCCAAGAAGAACGAAATGAGCCTGCTGGACAAGATCAAGGGCGCGGCCATTAACACCACGTCCTACGTCAAGGACTTCGATACGCAAGAAGCCGGCCGCCTGACCGGGAAAGTCATCGGCTTCCCCGTGAAACGGGTCCGGGCTTTTCGTGATGGACTGAAGGAAAGTCTGCAATAAAGCGAGCGAACGCGAGTGGGATCGTCCGCGGTCAAGACAGCACTGGTTGGCCCTTCGGGGCCGACCGGTTCCTGTCAGAGATCGTTGGACAGGTCCCCTCCGTTTGCGAGCGACAGGCGAGCCGCCCGCTGGTCGGATCCCCCAGGTTCCGCTGCGGGACCGCCGGGCAGGTGGCCGAGCTGGCCGCCCAGATCGGCTGACCGCCGGGATCGTGGCGTCCGGATCCGGGTGGCCGCCCCGACCCGTCGCCTGCACTATTCCGCTGCTACCTGCCCGCCCCTCTGGACTCGAATGTTCTCTGAGTCCCGATCCGCTGGGTCAGATCATCTGGGGTGCCGAGCTCGTAGGATGGACTCTCCCCTCCGTAGGTTCCCCTCTCACTGGGAACCTGCTCCCCTGATAAACCCCCGGGACTCCGTAACTCCCAGGCAGAGGCGTCACCGTGGCGGGACCGCGGTGGAGTGTAGATGTGTCATTAAGGTACTCTACCGCACTCCACGATACAAGCGCTATTTGCTCTGGAGTAACATAGAGCAGAAAACGGTTGACTGTGGTTACTCTACTTCACTATATTGTATGCGTTACCTCAATCTATAGTGAACTGGAGTTACCCGATGAATCTGTTTTGGCAACGCACCGAACCCTACACTGTGACGACCCACGGCCGGACCGAGGTCTGGGAACCCGCCGGCGTGATCCGCCGCGCGGACAAGATCCGCCCCGGCCACTCGCTGTACGTCCCGGACCTGGCCCAGGTGGTGCTCCCCCCGGGGTGCCGGCCGCTGATGAGCACCGGCAGCGAACCGTACTACACGGTCGAGGGCGCGAACTACCTGCCGAAGGCCGCCTACATCCAGGGGCAGTTCCTGACCGGCCCCGTGGTGGGCGTCCGATTTGTGCAGGGGCGCGTGACCATCACGTGCTATGACCTGGCGGCTGGAAGCCGCGCTGCGAGCCTCATTCAGGAGGTTTGGTACGACGGAGAAGTGGAATATCTGGACCCTATTTTGGCTCCGTTTTTTACATCCTTCCTGACCACCCAGGAGATCCGCGCCAACCGCCGCCACAAGGCTGCGGCCTAATGCCAGCCCCGCTTTCAGCCCAATTACCTCCTCTCTTGTGCTCTGTTCGTCCCGGTGATGAATCCGAGCACGGAGATGGGATGGGCCCCGCTCTTGGGAGACGACCGGGATGCACACGGCAATCTCCTCACCTCTTACCAGGCACCGCTCCGTCCCCACCGGACGGTACCGCGTTGTCACTTCTCGTACTCCGGGACCCCCGGGGTATCCTATTAACCACAGGAGGCCTGGATGTTCGAAATGGTCTTCACGGGGTTCTTCGTCGGATCGCTGGCGGCGATCGTCACGATCATTCTCTTCAAGAAGATGCCCCGCATTCTCTACCAACTGGCACTGGGTCATTACCTGGTGACGGATCTGCTCTTCACGTCTCTGGGGATGGCGTTACTCCCCGTGGTAGGGTTAGCGACCTTAACGGGGACGTTGATCTACTTCCTACTGTTCTCGGTGTATCTCTACTATGCGAGAAGAGGGTCGGAGGTGGCGGTGCTCAGGTTGCGCCCACCTTTCGTGAGGCGCTTTACAGCTTAACGGCTTTGCCGGGTGGGAGGACTCCTGCCCTTTCTGGTGTCCCTGGCGTGTCCGGTACACCGGAAGGGGGCGTGTGATGTCGCTCCTGCTTCGTGCCCTGCAAGGCAACGATACCGCACAGGAATCGATCCGGTTCCTGGTGGCACTGGCCGACCGGCTGGTGCAAGAAAGCCCGGAGATCCAGGCGGATGTGACCGCGCTGGAACCGGCACTGCGCTCGGCCCTGATCGCCCAATGCCCTTCATCTTCCGCCGCGCTGGTGGTCTTGCTCCAGCTGACGGCAGAGACCATCGAGGAGTTCCGATCCGTCGGTGGGTTATCCACGGTAATGGATCGGGTACTCACTGAACACGAACCTATTCCCTGGGAGGTGTTACTACCTCGGGAAGACAGCGGAAGGAAAGCCGCCGGTTGATGGCCCGGGATATCTCTACACCCGGAGTGGTCTCTCTGCGATACCACCCGTTTCACTCTATAGCTCGTTTCACCAGATGGTGAAACAACAGAAATGAGGAGAACTTATCATCAGAACAGACACCACACCACGAGACTGGACCGAAGATGCATCACACGAGAACGGACGCTATGAGAACCAGTGTATCGTGTGCCAGCATCTCTTTTATGGCCACAAGCGCCGGTTTATATGTAAATCCTGCGCTCTCTCCACCAATGGTAAACCTGAACCTGAAAAGGACGCTGATTTGACTGAACGCTTAGCACAAATGCTTCCCTACCTGGAAGCCTATATTACCAATGCACCCCGCCCGGCAACAGCCGCCAAGGAAGTGGTCCGGATGCTGGCAGGCACCGGCATCGATATTCAAGCCAACGCCACGCTCCTGGAACCCATTCTGGGGGCGCTGCCACAGAACGAACCGATCCCCGGACCGGAACTCCCGGTCATTATCCAGGGTGATACCGAGATCCGGAGCATCATTATGCACCTGCTGCAGGAGATCGCGCCGGAGACAACGGTCATTCTGGCCGAAGCGGCCCCGGGACTGGACGCCCCTGACGCCAACGACGATGGGACCCAGCCGGTGGTCGGACTGCCGGAGGACTTCCTGGCGTCGGCGCTGCACGTGCTGGACGCGCACTTGCCCGAGATGGCGAACGGGAAACGCCGTGCGGAGTACGCACAGATAATTTGTTTACTGAATGACAGCCTGGATAATCCGGTGACCCTCTCATGTATGGAGTTTCTTCCGGACGAGGCCGAGTTCCTCAGCGTCACGGAAATGAAACTACCGACGATGATGGCTCCGAATCCATCACAACTTAATGATTGGTCCAACGCGGATCCAACGCAGATGGCCTGCTTCCGGATGGAGACGACGGGCCTGCCCTTTCTGTTTCCGGTGGAATTCATCAAGGCCAACGACGGGATGGTCCCCAATCCGATGTTCCCCGGCCGGTACATCAACTGTCCGCTGCCTAACTGATACCGAGGCGATACCCGTATGTCTTTACCCACCTGGTTTGACCGTGACCACTCGCTCGATGAGATCGGAACCGTCCTGCGCAACGAGCAGGAACATCCCGGGACGCAACAGTCGCTGTTCACTGCCCGCTTTGTGGTCTGCGAACGGGACTCCGCGACCCTGTTTATTGACCGGTTTCGTTTTCAGGGATATACCACCGAATCAGAAATCACCGCCCTCCTGGACCAGGCAGCCACACCCCCGTGGTCCCTGGCCTGGATCTATGACCAACAGACCGATGACTATGTGTTACAAACCAACTAAGGAAAGAGAGCCTATGCCCTCACTGAACCTAAACGATATCGTGATCTCAGCCGACACCCGCAATGTGATGTTCACCTACGTGGTGGAGGCGATCAATACCGAGGCACAGACCGCTGACGTGCGCGTGCTGCCCGTCAACCATCATATGAAGACGCCCCGCTATGACGACATTCCAATCAAGACGCTGGAGAAACTACCCGCGGCTGATATGGAGAGGATCCGGACAGGATTCTTCCGGGTGGAGGAAGCCGGCGGAGTGGTGCGGCTGTTCCCGGCGACCATCGAATGCGTGCGCTGTCACGCGACGCTGGACGTCAAGGCCCTCTATACCACAGAGGGAAGCGTGCTGATGAGCAACCATCTCAAGCATTGGGATGACGTTCACGGCACCTTCCGGTGTGAGACAGATGACACAACAAACTGAGCGCTGCCTGCTATTGCTGCTGAGCCCCTTCTGGGTCTTTTACGGCGCCCTGAGTGTCTTCTGGATTCTGGACCCGGTAGTGCACACGTCCCAATGGAAACGCACCTCACGTATGGAACGCTTCTTCGGCGTCTTTCTGCTGAATGCCTTCCAAACCGTCCGTCGCCTCACCGGTCATCCGGCCGCCAGGCCTCACCTGGAACTCCTTGGAGGACCCTATGATGAATGAAACCTATACAAACTTCATCCCAACGAAACAGTGGAATGCCTACGTGGCGTCCTATGTTCGTTCGCTGGATGCAATGGTCAAGGCAAGCCATCACCCACGGGAAGAAGCCCTGCGGGTACTCGACCTCTTACAGGAATCGCAGATCCAGCCGCTGCAGTATGTTGATCTGCTGCACGCCACGATGACCTCCCTGCCGAAAGGTACCACGCTGGTACCGCGTGGAACGGCTACGGTCTCTGAGCGTCACCGGCACACCGCTCTGGTAACGTGTGACGCCCATACCGGAGACAAACCCAGTGATTTTATGGGTCTGGTCTTCAGCAAACTCCAGACGTTGACACTTAACGACATTGCGTTCTGCTCTCCCCCAGAACCCCAGACTGAAACGGTGACCCGTCCAGGCTATTTTGCCTCGTTCCGGGTCGACCTCCCGTCTGTGCAGTTCCTGGACGCGGAACTCTTTGATCTCAGGCTGCGGCCACTCACCTACCGATACCGTCCGCTGTCAGCAATTTATGATACCACTACCGGACTACCGATCTATCTCGATTTGAACGGCGATCCGTTACACGAGGGCTTCTGTGGGCAGAAGTATCTGGCGCTCGTGCAAGCCACCCCCTTAGACTATTTCACCAAAGAGAGAATAACCAATGAAGAGGAAACACCGGATGAACGAAGCCGAAGCCGCCACCATGGATGACATCGCCGAAAAGGCGAAAGCCATTAAAGCCCGGATCCGCGCCAAGAAACGTGGAGACGGGACGATTAAAACGATGCGGGACGGCACGCGCTATCGCATTACCGCCCGCGGATGGAAGAAGATGTTACCGGAAACACCGGACGCGAATTAATCGCTCCGAGTTAAGCGAAGGAGAGACGATGAAACGACTGCTTAATCCCTTTGAACTCTTCCTTTTAACCATACCAGCACTCGTGCTCACATGCATCGGTATCGCAACGGTACCGGAAACGGTGCCCTGGATGCGCTGGGCCATCCCACTCTCCGCCGGAATAGTGGAAATCACTGTTTTCACCGCAATCTATTATCAGACGCCGTCCTGGCATGCCTTCTGGCATTATCTCGGATTTCTGAATCCGTTCTGGTGCTTTTACTGGGCCACAAAACAAGCCGTCCAGTCTCACTTTCATCCCGAACGACATCTGGATGAAATCAACGGCCTGATGCTGCCGATGACGATGGACCTCTTTTTCAATCTGATTCTGATTCATCTCCTGACCCTCTGGAAGCACCTCTCCGCTCCGCGGGAATCCTACCGGTCATACCGACTCTACTATTCGATACGGGAGACCTCATGACGAAACAGGACCCCTTCTGGTTTGACCCGATCTTCGACGCGGTCAAACTCCAGGAGGAAAACCGGGAACGCCTGATGGAAATCCAGCGGGCAGTGACCCGCATCGGACTGAACGATCTCTCCAGGGAACTCCTGGAAATTATCACCGATTTAGGTAAGACCGGCCGGACAATAACCCGGGCCGTCCAATCGTATTATGCCGACCAACATACCGAAAGGGAGACGACATGAGTCTTCGCGACTACACCCATTATATCGATTACCGCCATATCATTCTTTATGCTAAGGGCCATTATAAACGGACCGACCCGATGGCTGATCTGAAACAGATCCTGAGTCACCGGAACGGTGTAAGTGTGGAATATCTCCGGAACGCTGACGTGGTCCGCACTCTCCTGTCCGTACTGCAAGACCACCTCAAGACCTTCGGATCCTATACCTTTCCGAATTTCATCCTGCGCCTGGCCCCGGATGCCGTCTGGCAGTCCGGGTATCCGAAAGATACCGTCTATGATTATGCAACAGCTATTGTCTATACGACGATTTCGTTCCTGTGTCAACTCAGCGTCCGGGATATGGAGACGATGCGCTACACCTTGCGGATTGGCTCCCCGGATCCGGCAGTGTTGCCCCTCAAGGATCACTATCACGTCCTGACCGTGCCGGATCAGATTACCACGAAGGCCCTCCTGGATATCGTCCGTAACGATTCCGCGGTGTCTCAGTACGAGCATCCGGTAGTTGATGCTCTGGACTCCTGGGTTTATAGTAATAAAACGGTGCTCCAGTACGCTTCTGACCGGGACTGCCAACGTATTTATACTCAAGTACACCAAGAATTCACCCCGAACGAATGTGAGGTTATATGATTGCCGAACTGATTTGCTCTGCCGAATCGCCACAGGAGATTCAACGCTCCAGTGCACTTGACTTACTCCATTCCGTCATGATCCGGAATCGCACCGAGATCCTGGCCGAAATCCGTGTCCCTGAGATCGGGGACTATCGCCGCATCCAACAGGACATTCACCGCTATCCGGTGACCCTGATGACTATGATGATCCCGACGGATGACATCGAGGAACCGAACCAGACCGACGTGGAGATCCCCGTCTTTCTCCACCATGGCAAGCAGTATAGTAAATTACGCCTGTCTATGCCCCGCGGACACTTTATGAGCCTTCAGATTTCATCGCTGGATGGTGACGGTCACCATCTCCTATATCCCAATATAGTAGACGCCGTAGTGTACCCGGATGGCTCTGTGGAGTGTACCCGTGTGACCTTTGATCAAGAGCCAGGCGGTGTACCCTCTCCGATCACAGAGCAATTAGCCTGGGAGACCATTCCCTCCGGTGACAAGCCGTACCAGGAATATCGTGTGCGTCGCGACGGTATCTCCGCGCCGTCGATTATCTCTATTTTCGACTCTGCACTCAGAGCAGACACACTAAATACGGAGGCTTAAACCCATGACATCCCCACGGCTGCCTTTAGATCACGACCCGGATACCGTTGACGATATGCTCGACGCTCCTGTCCTGGTCTTGCGCTTTGACTTTCTCCACATCTACGATCAACTGCCGGAGAATGTACAATATCTCATCGATCAGCTGACGCCTGCACAACTGCAGACGGTGGTCCAGGAGACCCTGCCTACACTGACGCGGGTCATGGAGGCCGACCTGTCCAAACACTGGAATGACGCAGCGGCCCACGCTGCCCGAGAGGCCGAACTGGAGTTTCTGGTGCTGCGTACACTGAATCAGCAAGATTAAAGGAGTATAACGTATGAATCCTGATGATATGAGTGGAATCTCACAAGAGGAAGTATACCCGGTTGAAGTCTACCTCGACGACGGACGGAAGTTCACATATACGGTAACCTCCACAGCCAAGGTGCGGGAGCACGCTTCAGCCATTGTGAAAGATGGCTACCGGCATAACGACGGCGAGATCTTCGAGCACTACCCGCCACACCGGATTCTCAAGGTGAAGTGCTCACAGCCTATTGACACTGATTATACTGACACGGTGAGTGGGACATAATGCAGGAATATACCAGTACCCAATACGAACAGATCCGGGGCGGAATCGCCACGCTGAAGGTGTGGGAAGACACCCCGGAGAACGAATACGTTCATTTCGACTGGAACGCCAAGGAACAGGGACTCAAGGTGGCCAGCCTTCCCATCGTCCCGTGGCACGTGGCCGCGATGCCGGACGGGCATTTCGGCATGGGCGCCATGGTCGGTTCGGTGATCCCCACCGAGAAGGCCGTGATCCCCTCGGCCGTCGGCGTGGATGGAGGATGTGGCATGATTGCCGTTCCCACCAACATCCCTGATCACTTATTAGGCGACTCCGACTTCCGGGAAGAGATCTACCAGATCATCCTGGATACGATCCCCGTCGGATTCAATTCGTATCCCAAAGTGCATGCGCTCGTTGATACCTGGCGTGATGAGTTCCGGGCAGAGTGGGAACACCTCGCCGTGGATCTGCACCCGGAGATCGGGAAAAAGGCCACCCAGACCTATACCCAATTAGGGACGCTGGGTGGCGGCAATCACTTTATCGAGATCTCCGTGGACGAAGCCGGATACCTCTGGATCGTGATCCACAGCGGGTCCCGGCAACCTGGGAACCGGATCGCGCAATACTTTATCTCCAAGGCCCAAGAGATCGCTCAGCAGTATATGATTCCGCTGCCCGACAAGTATCTGGCGTATTTGCCAGAGGGAACGGAACTCTTTGACGATTATATGCAGGCGATCCGGTGGGCGCAGCGCTTTGCCAAACGGAATCGTGAGATCATGCTGAACCAGGTGTGGGATGTCCTCTCCAGTGAAGTCTCGTCCATATTCGACATCACTCCGGAGAAGACCGCAGATCCTATTCAATGTCATCACAACTACATCGACATCGAGCATCACTTCGGCCGGAACGTATACATTACCCGCAAGGGGGCTATCCGTGCCCGGAAAGGTGATTTGGGAATTATCCCCGGAGATATGGGGCATAAGACCTATATCGTTCGTGGATTACAGAACGATGAGTCGTACCACAGCGCCTCTCACGGTGCGGGCAGAACGATGTCCCGTGGTCAGGCCAAACAGCAGATTACTGTCGAGGATCATATCGAGGCCACCGCAGGTGTGGTGTGCCGGAAAGATGCCAAGATCCTGGACGAATCGCCTGTGGCCTACAAGAACATCGAGACCGTGATGGCGGCTCAGCAGGATCTCGTGGAACCTGTTCACGAGTTACAACAGCTCATCTGTGTGAAGGGATAACCTTGACACTCACCCTACAAATGGAGTCTATTCTATGTCATTTCTCGTGATTTGGCTTGTGATGGGATTCGTCTGCGGCGCGATTGCTGAGAACAAACATCGCAGCATCGCCGGTTGGATGATCCTTGGATTTCTCTTTGGTATTTTCGCTCTGGCCATCATTCTGATGCTGCCGGAAGTGAAAACCCAATCTCAAAACTACCTTAATCAATAACCGAAAGGCCTTCATGATGTCTACTGACTTGTGTCCTATCTGTGGCGGAACGCAACGGGATCCTGATGCTTCTCCGGATGAGGACGACCCATGCTGGCTGTGTGCTGGCGGGTCGTCTGTTCCCGAAGATGTTTGTGGACACTGCGACGGAACCGGGGCTGACCCGAAACCGCGCTGGGTCCACCAGGATTCCTGTACGTACCCGACCAATCAACGGTGTATCTGTACGCCGGAGCGCCACGCTGAACCGTGCACCATGTGCGGCGGTGACGGGCACTTCCCGCCCCGGGAGGACCCGAAATGACACCAGCCTGTCGACATTGTGTGTACCGGAACAGTTTGGCGGCCTTTGGCCTGAATGGGTCAGCGCCTGTTTGTATGCGCGACGGCCTCCCGGCATTGCAACCATGCACGCATTTTCAACCGAAAGAAGGAACTGCTACTATGACTGACACCACACCCCAACCATTACAACTCCTAATCCGCGTGGATACTATTCCACGTGATGGCACCCGCTACGTGGCGGGCCTCACGTTATCTCCCGAACAGGTCCATCTCATCCTGAAAACCATGGAAATCTCTCAGAATATCAAAGATCTGACTGAACTGGATATCTCTGTGCTGGGAGTTGAAGTTTCTGGTGGTCTCCCGATCCCACGTATTATCGAGGTCACGGATGCCCTGGAATCGTTGCCGGAATACCAGCGGATGATGGATACCGGTACGGAATCGGTCGTCCTGTCCACAGACCATGATCTCCGGGAACTCCTCAAAGACATTTCAGGCGGCGAGTATCCGCATACCACCCTGGTGACCGGGAGTAATCTCACCTGGCAGGCGTCGTCAACGGATAATACTGAATATTTCGTCCAGGATGTCTACCGGACTGACCTGGAATCGTATGACTTGAAATCGTATCTCGACGGACAAAGTCGATGAAGACTACGGCTGTCATCTTTCTTGATCTGGATGGTGTGATGTTCAGCGGACGTCACACCTTCAAGAAGTACGGGAATACCTTGTACAAAACCCATCCTGGTAAAGCGATGGATCCGGTGGCCGTGGAGGCATTGAACCTCCTCACGGACCAAACCAAAGCCGAGATCGTGATCTCCTCCACGTGGCGTCGCACCGCACCACTCCGCCGCTTACGTGCAATCTTCCAGACGGCAGGAATTACCGGTACCATCCGGGACATTACCCCGGTACAGAGCGGGGCCCTTGATCGCGGCGAAGAGATCCAGCAATGGCTGTCCGCCCACCCGGGCGTGACCCGCTTTGTGATCCTGGACGACGATCCCTACGATATCGTTCCGCACCTGCCGGAACACCTGGTCAGCATTAACTTCAAAGAAGGCGTCACCTTCCTGGATGTCTACCGGGCGGTGCACGTGCTTCGGAGAACCGAAGAGGCCTTACCGGAACCAACCTACCGGTTATCCAAAACCGCCTCGTCCCTGGGCTTGGCGTACCACTCAATCCAACATCACCTGAACGGAATCGCCATGTATTACCTGGATGACGAACCGGATCTGGATACCAAGATCGTCCGCCGGTTACTGACAGAGGCGATGGACAAACTCACGCACGTGGAACACATCCTCAGCGAGAGCTGCGAGAGACACGGGATCGATCCGGATGAAATCAACCGCTCCGTTGAACGGTTTCTGGCAGAGCTGGCCACGAAACAACAAAAGAGTCCGGCGTAATGGAACAGACACCCAACCTGCATTATGCCCTGAAAGATATCACGACCGTCAAACGCGGGATCATTGCTCACGGCGTCAATTGCCGCGGAGTGATGGGTGCCGGCGTGGCCGGGGCGATTGCCCGCACCTGGCCCCGTGTCAAACGGGAATACCTCAAGGGACCGTGGCCGCTGGGAGAAATCCAGGTGGTCGAGGTCACTCCAAACACGCTCTATGTTGCCAACTGTTTTACCCAGGTGGATTACGGCCGGGACCGCACGAAACGCTATGCGAATCCCCGGGCTATCCATCAAGCCCTGGACCGGGTCTTTGGTCTGGCTGACGCTCGTCACCTGCCCCTCGTGATGCCGCGCATCGGCACTGGTCTGGGTGGATTAGACTGGACCCTGGATGTCAAACCACTGATCATCAGCTTGTGTCTGGCCTATCCCTCCGTCGATACGACGGTTTGTTCTTTGTAATCTGTACCGTAAAAAGGAGTTGAAATGAATACACCGCATCTACTCGTTCTTGATAACGCGCTGTTTCAACATATGGATCCTGCATTATCCTATGTAGATACCGCACAGGAACCCTATCGTCTGTTAGTGAATGGCCGGAGAGCACCCGTCTCCCCGGGCAATCCTCTCCAGTGTATACGCAACAGCGGTGATGAGATCATCGGAATACAATTTGACCGGGAGACCTACCTGGAACTTCAGCGACATCTGCCGGCGGAGAACCTGCTGTGCCGGGTCGAACAGGAAGAGTGCCCGCGGGATCAGATCCCGACCTATACCATTTATCAGGTGCTCAAATCCGATATCACCCTGACCACTCCGGTGGCAAATACCCCGGATGGCTTTCTTCCGGTCTTTACGGCAGACCATCACCTCAGCCCGTAGCATATGACCCTTGGGTCTTGTAACCCCCTATGAAAGGTGGATTGATATGTGCCCTCTTGTGAGAAACATCAGTTGATTCTTGTCATTTGAGTGAAAGACAATTAAACTATAGTGGGGAGAATACTGCAAACTATGATTTGCTGTGATAGAGAGATGAATCATATAGAGTTCTGTCGGGTACACCACGAAGACACACTGTCGTAAACCGTGTGATATTGTGGAGTGCTCTACTTTACTATTGACATTCTGACAAAGTCACGCCATATTATAGATGCACGAAACAACGACATCAAGGAGGTCACATTATGGCATCGAATGGAGGGCAACTCAGTCCGGACCATTTGAGAGACTACATGAAAGTCGAAGCGAATGACTTTCATCAGGTTTTAGACCCAATGGATCAGATTACCATTACGACAGACAAGAAAACGGAAACATACCATCACCCGGCGGCGGGTGACCTGGAGGTTCCGGCCACCGGCGAGTTTATGCTGAACGAGGACCACATTGCGTGGCTGCGTGAAGCGATTGAAAACGAATCCGCCCGGTTGGACATTCTGAACGTTGACCGGTTCAACTGGCAGCAGATTGATACCAAGGCGATTCAACGCCGGTTTCAAAGCCGGGTGTTTCAATCAAAACACGAACTGGTGAAAACATTGTACTACGAAACATCCATCACGACCCTGGCGGAACTCCACGTAGATCCCCGGATCAAACTGATGGACCTGGACACCTTGTATCAGCGACTGAGCACCGTCGGGATACTCAAGCGCATTAACGTGACAACCGAGTTAAGCTCACCCGCAGGGGCCGATGCCCAGGCGGCGGAGGTTGAGGAACGTCTGAATGCTGCTGAATACTGGCTGAAACACGAAGACACTGACGTGGTGATGGACTTTCTCACCCAACTCTTCACGGAACGGCCGGAAACCAGAGAACACCTTACCGAGGAGGCGATGCAGTCTCTGACGTATGAAGAGTTTATCCAGTCAACCAAGATCCAGGAATACCTGGGACGTATGTTTTCGGGCGCGATGATGGGCCTGTCAAGTATGGCTTCGTAGCCGACAACTTTCCACGGGAACACAGCCGGGGCAACACTCTTTGCCCTGGCTGCCCTTCCAGCCGCCCTACTTTACTCCACGTTACTACACTTTACCCTTGCCTTTTACCCCTGCTTACTATAGTTTATACCACATTACTATAAACTATATAAGTGGAGTGTTCTATGATTATAGGAATTAGCGGAAAGAAGTATGCAGGGAAAACATCAGCCGCCGTTGTATTGCGTGACCATTTGCAGTCTACGGGCCAATATGCCACCCTGCTGAGTTTGGGCAAGTTTGTCAAGCTGCTCCGGGAGGGCGAGGGACTCTTTGCCGAAAAGAATGGTGAGCGGGTACCCGTCACCCCGGAAGAGGTCGAACAGTTCCCAGCCCTGAAAGAACAGATCCGGAAAGACTGGCAGGAGCTTGGGACCGATTGTGTCCGGGCGATTGACAAGAATCTCTGGGTCGAAATGAGCGTCCTGGCCATCCGGGCCTACTTTTACTGGCGACCGGTGCAGCAGGCAAATGTCCTGCTCCACGATGTCCGTTTTCCCAATGAGATCTTCGGCTTTGACGAGGAGTTTGATCCGCTGAAGAACCTGTACATTCGATTACTGCGCGATGTCTCTTCCACCGGCGATATCCTGGCGGAGCACCGCTCCGAAACCGCCCTGGATCAGTTCGGTGATTCTTTCCATTATGTGTTAGATAACTCACTGATGTCATTACAGGATAAAAACCAGAGTATCGTCGACATCTACCGGTTCCATACCGGTGACCTGTCTCAATTTGAACTGGAACATGCTATCAGCCAGCGCAACGGCGAGGTGGCCATTGCTGCCGACACGAAATCGGCGCTGGCTTCCGCAGCATAAGTCTCTCCTGCTTTCTCCGGGGACAGACAGGAACCGCTGTCTGCAGGACTCTCTCCTTTATTCAGAAAGAACTCCCATATGAAAGATCTTATCAAGCAGTTTCAGGCCGTGCGGAACGACTATGAGAGCGGCCGGTACGCTGATCACACAGAGGAACTGAGGGCGCACCTAAGACACCTTGCGGTCGGATTTCATGAGGTCCAGTACCAGGCAGATACCGACTTCGATCCCGCCCGGGAACTGATCAGCGAATCGCTGGTCTTCACCAATAAAGCCGACAAGGAGACGGAACACAAGCATAGTATTTTCTTTAGGAAGGCCGAGGAATCCGTTCAGGAATTCTACCACACGGGGATTCGCTGGTTACGAAACAACCAAGTCAGCGGCGACCTCGGGATCGTGGCCCGCTATATGCTGAGTTATGTTACTTACACTTTTCCTCAAGGTACCCGCACCCATACCGGTGACGTGAATGCGACTGATCTGGAGCCCTACGTCCGGCAATTGCTGGAGCAGAACCGGCTGTACACCATTTCTACCTCTGACGGGAAGCGCATCGCCATTACCGGCCTGTACCGCAAGGTCAAGACCGGCAAGAAGATCATCCAGCAATATTCGACACATTATGAATACCGGGATGTCTTCTCTCCGCAGGCCTTTCCGATCGATGAGCGTAAAATGCACCTGGTTTCTCCGAAGATTCAGCAGCAGCTGACTCCCCTGCCCAATCGATACGAAGTGACCTATAAATCCAAGAAAATCAGGGACACAGCAGATCTGATTAAATTGACCTCGAATGAAGTGCGTAAACTACGAACACTTCTTCAGAAAACACAACCACAGGACGAATAAATGAATCTTCTTTTTCTTGACACCGAAACCACCGGATTTGATTATCAGCACGGCGGCATTGTGGAAATCGGACTGGTGCTGTACGATACCGACTATGATACCATCCTGGACAGCTATGGATCCCTGCACGATCCCGGGGTCCCGATTGAACCAGAGGCTGTGGCCGTGCACGGGATTACCGATGCCATCGTCAAGGGGCACAAGATTAATACCGATCTGGTGCTGGAACTGGCCGCCACCGCAGATTATCTCGTCGCGCATAACGCCAACTTTGACCGGCTGTTCATCGAGCACGCCCTGCTCCCGGACCGGGCCGAATTGACCTATCAGAAGTGGCTCTGTACCCAACGCCTGATTGACTGGTCTGCGGTCTTCCCCAACAGCAGTTGCCGGAAACTGAATCATCTTGCAGCGGATATGAATCTCCTGAATCCGTTCCAGCACCGGGCCATCTTTGACGCGGCGCTCCTGGTCGAGGTGGCCAAGCCTCACCTGAACGAGATGATCGGGAACGGAACGATACCGTGGCAGG
>Ga0102944_1000969_pt1 | contig 20443 bp, 19 predicted proteins | sample SalPonD_shore_MG_FD_78172 | JGI IMG/M metagenome (GOLD analysis project Ga0102944, IMG submission 78172) | Salt pond soil microbial communities from South San Francisco under conditions of wetland restoration - Salt Pond MetaG... | ecosystem: Environmental > Aquatic > Marine > Intertidal zone >...
CACCGAGAGCACCGTCGTCGGCGGTTATATAGCCACCCGTCGGCCGGGCCCGCGTCGGCGCAAGCTATAACCCGCGGGGCCCGGTACGGCGCCCATGGGCGTGCCGGACCGGGTCGAGGCGTGTGGCCGCTGTGCCATGAGCTCCGTCGTGGACGTCGCCGGCGAGTACGGGACCGGCTGGAACCCCTTCGACGGCGAGCGCATCGAGGTTGACGAGGACCAGGTGCGGCGGGTCTCGCCGCACCTCGCGGCCCTCGGCCGCATCCGAACCCGGATCGACCGCTGGATGGTCGGCCAGACCTACGGCCGACCCCGATAGCCAGACCTGCGAGACGACCGATTGAGCGGGGCGGCTAGACCATCCGCCCCGTCAGCGCCTCGACCTGGAGTCTGAACAGCCGCGGCTCCACGTCCGCGACCGCCTCGCCGAACAGCCGGAGCGGGATGAAGCCCTCGCGGGCCTCGAGCGCCTCGCTCTCCGCCTGTTCGAGCGGCCGCAGGCGGCCGGTCGCCAGCACGCTCCAGGAGTCCTCCGGCGAGCGGTACTCGAAGACGAGGAAGCTCGCCCGGTCGGTCGAGTCGATGAATGCCATCTTGTCGCTTGCCGGGTGGTCGCCGAGCCGGAACACGAACGACTCGCCATCCCAGTGGTAGGCCAGTGGGATGCCGTAGGCGTCGTCGCCGTCGGCCAGCGAGAGCACCCCGATCTCGGCCGTCTGGAGCCGTTCGTCGATGGCCTGGCGGTCCATCCCCACGGTGAACGTGTACTCGAACTGCTCCATGGACGAACGAGGGGCCCCACCGGGATGAGCGACGCGCTCGTTCCCAGCTCCCGGGCACCGGCCCGTCGGCCGAGCGTCGACCCGGAACGACCGGTCCGCGGCCGCTATCGCGCCCGTCGGATGGCCGCGAGCGCCTCGGGGTTCTCCATCGACGAGAGGTCGCCGGGGTCCTCGCCCAGGTGGGCCGAGCGGATGGCTCGCCGGATGATCTTCCCGCTGAGCGTCTTCGGGAGGGCGTCGACGAACCGGAGCTCCCGGGGCCGGAAGGGCTTGCCGAGCGACGCGCCGACGTGGGCCACGAGCACGTCGCGGAGCTCGTCGCCGGCCGTCTCTCCCGGCTCGAGGATGACGTAGGCCACGACGGCGGTGCCGGTGGTCTCGTCGGGCACGCCGATGGCCGCGGCCTGGCTCACCGCCGGATGGTCGATGAGCGCCGCCTCGACCTCGGCCGGGCCGACCTTCCGGCCGGCCACGTTGAGCGCGTCGTCGGCGCGGCCGTGGAGGAACCAGAAGCCGTCCTCGTCGACCTGGGCCCAGTCGCCGTGGTCCCACAGCGGCGGGTCGGTGAACCGCGACCAGTAGACCTCGAGGTAGCGCTCGTCGCCCTCCCAGAGCGACCTGGTCATGCTGGGGCACGAGTCGCGGGCCACGAGCCGGCCACGCTCGTGGGCGTCGACGACGGACCGGCCGGCCTCGTCGACGACGTCGACCGCCATCCCGAGCCCCGGCCCGCCCAGCGTGCACGGCTTCAGCGGCTGGTTCGGCATGGGCATGAGGAAGCACCCGCAGATCTCCGTCCCGCCGGAGATGTTGATGATGGGCCGTTCGCCGCCGCCGACGTGCTCGAAGAACCACTGCCAGGACTCGGGGTCCCAGGGCTCGCCGGTGGAGCCGAGCAGCCGCAGGCTGGACAGGTCGTGCCCCTCGAGGGGCGCCTCGCCGTGCTGTCGAAGGGCCCGGATGGCCGTCGGCGAGATGCCGAACACCGAGAGCCGGTGACGGTCGATCATGTCCCAGAACCGACCGGGGTCGGGGTAGTCCGGCGCCCCCTCGTAGAGGAAGACCGCCCCGCCGAAGGCGTGGTTCCCGATGAGCATCCACGGCCCCATCATCCAGCCGATGTCGGAGACCCAGAAGAACCGGTCGCCGGGCTGGTGGTCGAAGCCGAAGTAGAGCTCCTTCGCGCACTGGACCAGCTGGCCCGCGTGAGTCTGGACGATGCCCTTCGGTCGACCCGTCGTCCCCGACGAGTAGAGGAGCATGGAGGGGTGGTCCGAGGGCACCGACCGGGTCTCGTACGTGACGGGCTGGGTGAGGACCGCCTCGGCCCACCGCTCGTCCCGGTCGGCGTTCCAGGGGACGCCCGCCTCGAGCCGCTCGTAGACGATGGCGTGTTCGACCGCGCCCGTCGCCTCGATGGCCGCGTCGGCGGTCTCCTTCAGCCAGACCGGCTCGCCACGACGGTAGAAGCCGTCGCCGGTGAACAGCACCCGACAGTCGGCTGCGTCGAGCCGCGTGGCGACCGCGTCGGCCCCGAAGCCGGAGAAGATGGGGACGGCGATGGCTCCGACCTTCAGGCAGCCGTAGAGGATGCTGACCACCTCAGGCACCATCGGCAGGTAGAGGCCGACCGTGTCTCCCGGACCGACGCCCCGTTCCTCGAGCGCGTTGGCGACCTGGTTGGCCTCGCGGTGGAGGTCGTGGTAGGTCAGCTGGCGGCCGTCGCCGGGTTCACCCTCCCAGATGACCGCGACGTGGTTCCGGGTGCCGCTGTCGGCCGCGGCGTGTCGGTCGAGGACGTTGTGAGCGATGTTGAGCTCACCGCCCGGATACCATCGGGAGAACTGCGGGCCATCGGCGTCGTCGCGGACCCGCTCGTACGGCGTGTCGAACTCGAGCCCCAGGACGTCGACGACCTCGTCCCAGAACCACTCGATGCCCGACGCCTCGACGCCCTCGACCGGCCCCGTCGTCCGGGCGATGAGCGCCTCGTAGCCGTCGATGTCGTACGCCCGCATGAACGACGCGACGTTCGTCGCCTCGGCGACCGCGGCCGACGGTTCGTAGACGACCTCGTCGACCCCGTCGAGTCCCTCCATGGCTAGCGTCCTGTCGGTTCCCCCGGGAGTCTGAAGAAGCTTGCTGCGGGGACGCGGGTCGAGTCCGCCGCATGCAGTCCGAACCCGACGCCGCCGACCCTCGGGGCCTCGCGAGGTAGACGCGGTCGCTGTAGCGGCTCGACACCCGCCGTCGCCCACCATGATGCCGCCTATCGACGGGACGGTGGTGGGCACCGACGGGGACACGCGACGCGACGACGCCGCTCGGGAGCCCCGAGGGCGGCGATAAACGCTTTTCCTCCCCGACCGCGCTAGGTCGCCTATGTACGTCCGAGCGGCCAAGAACCGCGACGAACTCTGGCTCCTCGACCACATCGAGGCGCTCGGCGTGGACGAGTCGGCCTTCAGGTCGCGCGACTACGTCATCGCCGTGGACGAGGAGACCAACGAGAAGGCCGGGTTCGGGCGCATCCGGCTCCACAAGACGGACGACGAGGAGTTCTGCGAGTTGACCAGCCTCGGCGTCCTCGAGGACTACCGGGACGCCGGGGTCGGTGCCCACATCGTCGAGCGGCTCGTTGAGAACGCCAGCGACCAGGGGTTCGACGCGCTCTACGCCTTCGAGGTCGGCGACGGCTACCTCGAACAGTTCGGCTTCGAACCGATCGAGGAGGACGCCCTGCCCGAGCGGCTGACGGCCCGGCTCGAGGAGAAGCGGACGCTGCTCGAGGCGGCGGCTCGACCCCTCCTGCTTGAGGTCGCGGCGTTCGAGATGCCGCGGACGCTCCGGGACGCGTTCAAGCAGGCCGGCACCGACGAGGAGGAACCGGCCATCCTCGAGACGGCTGAGGACTTCGGCATCGACCCGGAGACGGCGACGTACAAGTACGACACCGGCCGGTAACCCGACTGGCGAACAGGCGGCGCGATGTCGCTCGCGGGACGTCGCGCCGCACGACCGCGAACCGCCCCGGATTCGGCCTACCGCACGTCCCGGCTTGCTGCCGTGCCCTATTTGAACCTACGCACGACCGCCCCGGCGGCGGCGAGGGCCGTGGCCAACGAGGCGGCCCATTTTTTACGGGGACCGCCCACGAGGTACGTGATGTACGACCCGGACGAGCTCGAACGCATCCGGGCCGCCCGGGACGCGTGGGCGGACGAGACGCTCGGGCCCACACTCGAGCGGTTCGGCGAACGCCGACCGTCGTTCGTGACGGACACGGGGGGTCAGCCGGTCGACCGGCTGTACACCCCCGCCGACGTCGCCGATCTCGACTACGGGGCGGACCTGGGCTTCCCTGGCGAGCCGCCGTACACCCGTGGGGTGTACCCGACGATGTACCGCGGTCGCCGGTGGACGATGAGACAGTACGCCGGGTTCGGAACCCCCGCCGAGACCAACGAGCGCTTCCACTACCTGCTCGAGAACGGCCAGACCGGCCTCTCGATGGCGTTCGACCTCCCGACGCAGATGGGGTACGACTCGGACCACGGCCTCGCCGAGGGCGAGGTCGGCAAGGCCGGCGTCGCCATCGACACGCTCCGGGACATGGAGCGGGTCTTCGAAGGCATCCCGCTCGACGAGGTGTCGACGAGCATGACCATCAACGCGCCGGCGAGCGTCCTCCTCGCCATGTACGTCGCCGTGGGCGACGGGCAGGGGGTCGACCGCGACCAGCTCCGAGGGACCGTCCAGAACGACCTGCTGAAGGAGTACGTCGCCCGCAACACCTACATCTACCCACCGGGGCCGTCGATGCGGCTCATCGCGGACGTCTTCGAGTTCTGCGCCGAGGAGGTGCCGAAGTTCAACGCGATCTCGATTTCGGGCTACCACATCCGCGAGGCCGGCTCCACGGCCGCGCAGGAGCTCGCCTTCACCCTCGGGAACGCCATCGAGTACGTCGAGGCGGCCCTCGACGCCGGGCTCGCCGTGGACGACTTCGCGCCCCAGCTCTCGTTCTTCTTCGCGGCGTACAACGACGTCCTCGAGGAGGTCGCCAAGTTCCGGGCCGCCCGCCGGCTCTGGGCCGACCTGATGGCGACGCGGTTCGGGGCGACGTCGCCCGCGTCTCGGATGTTGAAGTTCCACACCCAGACCGCCGGCTCGACGCTCACCGCCCAGCAGGTCGAGAACAACGTCGTCAGGGTGGCCTACCAGGCGCTGGCGGCCGTCCTCGGCGGCACCCAGAGCCTCCACACGAACGGGATGGACGAGGCCCTCGCCATCCCGACCGAGGCGTCCGCTCGGACGGCCCTCAGGACCCAGCAGATCCTCGCCGAGGAGTCCGGCGTGGCCGACACCGTCGACCCCCTGGCCGGGTCGTTCTACGTCGAGCACCTCACGGACACGCTCGAGGCCGAGGCCCGGGAGCTGCTCGCGGCGGTCGACGAGCGGGGCGGGATGCTCGCCGCCATCGAGTCCGGCTGGGTCCAGCGCCAGATCCAGTCGACGGCGTTCGACCGCCAGCGCGAGATCGACGCCGGTGACCGGGTCATCGTCGGGGTCAACGCCTACCGGGTCGACGAGGAGCCCACGTTCGAGCGGCAGGTGGTCTCAGAGGCCGAAGCGCAGGCCCAGGTCGACCGACTGGCGGCGGTGCGGGCCGAGCGGGACGACGAGGCCGTCGAGGAGACCCTCGCCGCCCTCGCCGAGGCAGCCGCCGGCGACGCCAGCCTCATGCCGCCCATCATCGCGGCCGTCCGCGCGGAGGCCACCGTCGGCGAGATCTGCGACGTCCTGCGGGCCGAGTTCGGCGTGTACGAGCCTGGCGTCGGCGTGTAGGGGGGAGTGGGACGTGGGGGAAGGGGGATGTGGGGGAGGGGGATGTGGGGGAAGGGGAGGGCCACGGGATGTGGGGGATGGGGGTAAGCAGGGAGGAGTAGGTGGGTGGCTTCACCGCCCTGCCGGTCCGTAGCGGTCCCTTCTACGCCGTTATACGAGCGTTCGCCGCCACTGCAGCATCGCCCGAACCGGCGTCGGATCCGACGTCCCCGACCGAGGAGCCGGACCGCCGACGCCGAATCGGGTCCCGTTACGTCTCGAACGTGAGGTCGAGCTCCTCGCCGTCCTCGCCTTCGGACGGTGTCTCGAGGGCGGTTTCAGTGGCGGCGGCTGCCTTCGCCGCCTCGATGTCGGCTTCGAGCAGCTGTTGTTCCTTCACGCGGCCCTTCTTCTCACGAGTCTCCTTCGTGTCGGGCACGGCAGGCCCTTCGGGCTACGCGCACTTAGCCTTGCGTGCCAATCGCACACCATGCGAATCGAACGACTCGGCGGGCGCTCGTTCGCGCATCGACACGCGTCACGACCCGTCGTATCCGTCGACGCCACGGTTATGCCCCGCGCCCGTCGACCACCACGCGGGATGCCGCTCGACCACGTGGGGATCGCGACCGACGACGCGGCCGGCCTCGCATCGCTGTTCTCGTCCCTCCTCGACGCGCCGGTGGTGCACGAGGAGACCTTCGACGGCCTGCAGCTGACTTTCATCGACCTCGGGGACGCCGAGCTCGAGCTGCTCGAGCCGCTCGACGACGAGGGACCGGTGGCCCGATTCCTGGCGCGTCGAGGGCCGGGACTCCACCACGTCGCCGTCGCCGTCCCGGACGTCACCGCGGCCCTCGAGGCGGCCGCGGCCCTCGGCCTCGAGGCTATCGACGAGGCGCCCCGGCCGGGCGCCCGAGGCCACTCGGTCGCGTTCCTCCACCCGGGTTCGACCGGCGGGGTGCTGGTCGAGTTCGTCGAGCGGTGAGACGCTGGGTCGGCGACGGACAAGCGCCAGGTCGCTCCCCGAAAGCTCGCCGGATGTCCGGACGTTTGCGACCGGATGGATGCCGATAGGTGACGGTTCGTGTCGTTTTCCGGCACGGTTTGCGGTGGAATGTCAGGGTCGTCAGTTACCGTTCCATCCCCCATACAGAAGGCTTTTTTCCGACCCGTAACTACCGCCTCGACAGATGACGGCGGACTTCAACTGGGCCATCGGCGGGGAGGCCGGGGACGGGATCGAATCCACCGGCAAGATCTTCGCCCAGGCCCTCGCCCGGGCCGGGCGACACGTCTTCACCTCCAAGGACTTCGCGTCGCGCATCCGGGGCGGCTACACCGGCTACAAGATACGCACCGCCGTCGACGCGGTGGAGGGCACGGTCGACCGGCTCGACCTCCTCATCGCGCTGACCCAGCGGACGGTCGACGAGAACCTCGACGTCCTCCACGAGGGCAGCGTCATCATCTTCGACGGGGAGCGGACGATGATGCAGGACTTCGAGGCCCCCGACGGGATGGTCGGGCTCGACGTGCCCCTCCAGTCGCTCGCCGAGGAGGCCGGCGGCGCCATCATGCGGAACGTCGTCGCCCTGGGCGCCGCGTGCGCGGCCGCCGACTTCCCCATCGAATCCCTCGACGAGGCCCTCGAGAAGCGCTTCCACGAGAAGGGCGAGCGCATCGTCGAGGGGAACCACCGGGCGGCCCGGCTCGGCCGCGAGTACGTCGCTGACAACTACCAGGTGGGCGGCTACGGGTTCGACCTCGAGACCACGGACGCCGACTACGTCCTGTTGAACGGCGACGAGGCCGTCGGGCTGGGCGCCATCGCGGCCGGCTGTCGCTTCTACGCCGGCTACCCCATCACCCCGGCGACGGCCATCATGGAGTACCTGACGGGCCGCATCGACCGGTTCGGCGGCCACGTCGTCCAGGCCGAGGACGAGCTCTCGGCGGTCAACCTCGCCCTCGGGGCGGCCCGGGCGGGCGCGCGGTCCATGACGGCGACGTCGGGCCCGGGCATCGACCTGATGACCGAGACGTTCGGCCTCGTCGCGACCAGCGAGACGCCGCTGGTCGTCGTCGACGTGATGCGCTCCGGGCCATCGACGGGGATGCCGACCAAGCAGGAGCAGGGCGACCTGAACACGCTGCTCCACGGCGGTCACGGCGAGGTCCCCCACTTCGTCCTGGCGCCGACCACGGTGGCCGAGTGCTTCCACAAGACCGTCGAGGCGTTCAACCTCGCTGAGCGGTACAACACCCCGGTCTTCGTTGCCGCCGACCTCTCGCTCGCCGTCTCGGAGCAGACCTACGCCCCGACGGAACTGGACATGAGCGCGGTCGAGGTCGACCGGGGCAACCTGGTGACGACCGAGGCCGACCTCGAGCCGTGGCTCGACGACGAGGGCCGCTTCATGCCCCACGCCGACACCCCCGACGGGGTCAGCCCCCGGGTCCAGCCCGGGCTCCCCGGCGGCGTGCACATGACGACCGGGCTCGAGCACGACGCGCTCGGCCGGCGGACCGAGGACCGCGCCGTCCGGGTCGCCCAGGTCGAGAAGCGCCAGCGGAAGTTCGACCGGGCGGCCGAGGTCGAGGACTGGCGCCCCCGCGAGTTCGGCGAGGCCGGCGCCGAGCTCCTCGTGCTCTCGTGGGGCTCGAACGAGGGGGCCATGCGCGAGGCGCTCGACCTGCTCGCCGAGGACGGCATCGACGTCCGGTTCCGCTCGGTGCCGTACCTCTCGCCGCGTCCGGACCTCACCGAGGCCGTCGGGGCGGCCGAGCGGGTCGTCGTGGTCGAGTGCAACGCCACGGGCCAGTTCGCCGACCTCGTCGAGTTCGACACGCTGACCCGGGTCGAGCGGCTGACCAAGTACGACGGCGTCCGCTTCACGGCCGACGAGCTCGCCGAGGCCGTGCGCGACCTCGTCGCCGCCGAGCCGGAGGTGACCGCATGAGCGCGGAGGTCGACTTCCGGGCGTTCAAGGCCGACAAGCAGCCCACCTGGTGCCCGGGCTGCGGCGACTTCGGCACGATGAACGGCATGATGAAGGCCCTGGCCGAGACCGGGCACACGCCCGACGAGACGTTCATCGTGGCCGGCATCGGCTGCTCCGGGAAGATCGGGACCTACATGCACTCCTACGCGCTCCACGGGGTGCACGGCCGGGCGCTGCCGGTCGGCATGGGCGTGAAGATGGCCAACCCGAACCTCGAGGTCCTGGTAGCCGGCGGTGACGGCGACGGCTACTCCATCGGCGTCGGCCACTTCGTCCACGCCGTCCGGCGCAACGTCGACCTCACCTACGTGGTGATGGACAACCGCATCTACGGCCTGACGAAGGGACAGTACTCGCCGACGAGCCGGCCGGACTTCGAGACGGCGACGTCGCCGGACGGGCCCCAGCAGCCCCCCGTCAACCCGCTGGCGCTCGCGCTGTCGGCCGGCGCGACCTTCATCGCCCAGTCGTTCGCCTCCGACCCCCAGCGGCACGCGGAGATCGTCGCCCAGGCCATCGAGCACGAGGGCTTCGGCTTCGTCAACACCTTCTCGCCCTGCGTGACGTTCAACGACGTCGACACCTACAGCTACTTCCGCGACAGCCTGGTCGACGTCACGGACGAAGGGCACGACCCGACGGACTACGACGAGGCCAAGGAGCTCATCCTCGACCGCGACCAGGAGTACCAGGGCGTCCTCTACCAGGACCCGGACGCCGTGCCGTACGAGCGGGTCCACGGCCTGGACGCGAACATGGCCGACCTCTCCGAGCGACCCTCGGCCGACGAGCTCACCGACCTGGTGCGAGAGCTCTACTGAAGCCACCTTTTTCGGGCGCGGGACGAGACGCGTCTGCGTGACGGCAGAGCCGTCACGCGATGCCAAAAATCTCCGATTTTTGAGCACGCCCGAAAAACGTGGGCGAAAAAATCGTGGACTGAACGGTTCGCCACGTCAGTCCCAGGGTCCGTCACCCGTCCCCAGATTGGTCGGCCACGTCAGCCCCCGTGCCCGTAACCCGTGCCGAGAACGGTCGGATACGTCAGTCCGCGTCGGATAAACGTGGTCGAAAAACACGTGGACCGAACGGTTCGCTGACGACCACCGTGTTTCGGGCCGTCCCTGCGTGTGGACCGAAACACGTGGACGAAGAAACGACGGCGAGCCAGGCATCGGCGACGCGGCACGCTCGGCTCACAGCCTTACTGGACGGCGGTCGCGATGGGCAGGTGGCCGACGAGCACTAATCGGCGACCCGCTCACCCGGCCAACCGGCGACGGGCCAGCGAGGCGAGCTTCGGAACGTCGCCCAGGTGGAGCAGCCTGAGCATCGCCAGGCGGTCGCCCGCGTTGGCCCGGGCCAGGATGCGGCCGTCGGTCCGGTTGAGGTCGGTCATGAACCGGTCGTAGCGGTCGTTGTCGGCCAGGTAGAGCAGCTCGGTCAGGAGGAGCCGCGACTCGACGTTCGGCGCCACGTCGCGGTGCCAGAGGGTGTCGTAGACGGCGATGTTCTCGGCCGAGGTGTCGCGCTCCGCGGGCGTCAGGCAGTGGTCGGCCGCGATGGCCGCGGCCCGACCGGACTTCATCCCCGTGTGGATGCCCTCGCCCCAGACCGGGTCGATGGTGGGGACGGTGTCGCCGACCGCCATGAAGTTCGCCGCCGAGAGGCGGCCGGGCGGCTGGATGTGCGCCGAGCCGCGGTGCTGCTTCGTCGCGACGCGGGTGGCGTCGGCGAGCCGGGGGTCGCGAGACTGCCACCGGTCGAGGTAGTCGTCGATGCCCATCCCCGGCTCGGCACGGGCCTGGTGGGCGTCGTTCTGGATGTAGCAGAGGCCGACCTTCGCCGTGTCGCCGCCCGTGTGGAAGATCCACGAGTAGCCGCCCGGGGCCACGCCGTGGTCGAGCCGGAGCATCATCGCGTCGGTCAGGTCGGCGTAGCCGTCGGGCACCAGGTCGACGCCCTCGAACTCGAACTCGATGCCGATGGCCTGGTTCTCGCGCCGGAGGTCCACCACGCCGAGCTGCTTGGCGAGCGTCGCGGCCGGCCCGGTCGCGTCGACCACGATGTCGGCGTAGACCGCCTCGTCGCCGTTGTACCGGACGCCGACGATCTCGTCGCCGTCCAGGATGGGCCGCGACACCCGGGCGTCGAAGCGGTACTCGGCGCCCCGGTCTCGGCCGTCCTCGACGAGGAAGCGCTTGAAGTCGGCGAACTCGAGCACGGCGCCCGCCTGGTCGGCGACGAAGTGGCCGTTCGGCGACTCGAGCACCACGTGGTCGGTGAACTTCATGACGACGTCGTCGGGGACGCCGAACGTCGCCATCATCGAGGGGAACGTGCCTCCCGTCGACTTGTTGCTCTGTCGGGGGAACTCGTCCTCGGACTCGGTCTCCAGGACCAGGACGTCGTAGTCCCGGGCGGCGAGGTCGCGGGCGCACTGGGCGCCGGCCGGACCGGCGCCGGCGACCACGACGTCGTACCCCTCGTCCATACCCGTGGGACTGTCGTGAGCCTCTTCAGTCTTGCTTTCGACCCGATCCTGTCGCGCGGGGGACCCTTCGGGACAGCCCGGCATACCCGCGGCCCAGCGAACCCAGGGTCTCGGCCGACGAGATCGCCCTGGGTCGACGATACGTCGCCATCCGGTGGGGCCGGCGACGGCCCGACGAACGCCATAAAGTCTTTGCCGGCGATGCCCGTCCGGTGGGACATGCACCTGCCGTCGGTCTCGCCCGACCCGCTGGCGGCCCGGCGAGTCGAACCCCGCCGCCCGATGTCCCGTGGACATGTCTGACGCCCCCTCCGAACGGCCGTACGCCCCGCCCCCGGACCCGGGGGTCGTCGAAGCCGTGCGCATCGACCTGAGCACCCTCCACGAGCACTGGATGGCGGCCATCTTCCCCCAGGTCCGCACCGGCGCGCACTCGGTGCTGGGCGCCTGGCGCCCGACCTCCGCCCCCGGCATCGGCGCCTTCTACCTGTGGAGCGTCCTCGGCGGCATCGTGGTCGGCGTGCTCTACCCGTTCGCCGTCGTCGGCTTCGCCATCCGCTACTACGCCGCCCGACTCGATCGCACGGCGGCACGGATGGGCATCATCGGCGTCGTCCTCCTCTCGCTGCTCATCTGGGGGGCGCTCACCGTCTTCGCCCGGTACCGGTTCTCGAGCGAGGGCTTCCTGGCCGTCGCCGCGGCCGGCGGTGTCGCGACGGTCTCGGCCGTCCTCGCCGTCGTCTCGGCCCGGGTCGACGGCCGGTTCACGACCGTCGTCTTCGCCTACCCGTTCGGGGTGACCGCGCTGTTCCTGCCGCCGGTCGTCGCCGCCCTCTACTCGCCGTACCTGGCCGGCGTGGTCTTCCCGCGCTCGGACCTCCTGGCGGTCTGGCTCCTCGACCACGTCCTCACGTTCCACGGCCTCAACGACTGGCTCCGGGCGCGGTTCGACCTGGTCGGGCTGGCGTACGTCGGGATGTGGTTCGGCATCGCCGTGCCCATCGGCTGGGTCCTCGGCCTCCTGGTGACCCTCGCGGACCTCGTCCGGCCGACCCGCGACGCGGACTGAGGGTGCGACAGAAGGGTCGTCTCGAATTCGTCGGCCAGACAGTCCCACAGCGACGCAATGCCCTTCGCTCCACGACGTGCTTCGCCCACGCTTTCGGAGGTCAGGCTAACGGGCCCGTACCACGCTCGACACGGGTTACGGACCTGGGACTGACGTGGCTGAACGCACAGGCAACGTTTTTTCGCCCACGTTTATCGGGCGCCGGTCTTGTCCGGCGCCCGAAAAAAAGGTGGGCAGTTACATGTACCCGAGGTCCCGCAGTCGCCCCATCAGGTCCTCCTTGTCCTGAGCGCGACCCGCCCGTTCGGCGGTGCCGTCCAGGTCCTGGAGCCACGCGGGTCGGTCGCCCGACGTTCCCGACCCCGACTCCGTCCCGAGCGAGCGGAAGCCCTCGAAGTACTTCGGGCTCACCGGGAGGTCCGCGGGGTCGAGGTCGTCGGGGAGGTCGTCGGCACCGCTCGGGACGTAGCCGGCCGGGAACCCCGGCACCGTATCCGGCACCAGGTAGGACCAGAAGGCGTCCCAGACGGCCCGCTCCTCGAACGGGAGGATGGGGTGGACGCGGTCGTGCGGCGGATAGCGCGCCGAGTCGTGGCGGGGGCTGAAGAACGTCTCGTCGGCCCGGGCCGCCTGCTCGTCCCACCGGACGCCCGAGAAGATGCCGTCGAGGCCCCCCGCCTCGATGGCGTCGTTGAGCGCGACCGTCTTCAGCAGGTGGTTGCCGACCAGGGTGTCGGCGTCGAGGACGAACGACGACCCGTCGAAGTCGAGCCGGTCGAGCTCGCGGCGGGTGCCGTCGTCCAGGTCGTCGATGCGGACCTCCTCCCCGGGACTCACGCCCAGCCGGGCGACGGCCTCGTTCCGGACCACGCGGAGCTCGACGTCCCAGCGGTCGGCCCACCGCTCGACGAACGCCAGCGTCTCGTCGAAGTGCTGGAAGTGGTCGATGAACACCGCCGGGGGCATCGAACCGCCGTCCTCCGCGACGACCTGCGAGACGAGGTACACGACGAGCGTCGAGTCCTTGCCGCCGGTCCACAGCACCGCCGGCTCCCGGTACTGCTCCAGCGCCGTGCGCGTCACCGAGACCGCCTTCTCGAGCTTGTCCTCGAGTCGCGGGTAGTCCTCGGGGGCCTGGTTCCGGCCGTCGTCGTAGTCGAGCGAGAGGTAGGCGGGGAAGGACTCCATCGACCGTCCTTCGCGGGACGGGACCAAGGCCCTTGTCGCTGTCACGTCGTGGCAGGGTCAGACACCGCGACGGCGCATCACACCGACCCGGACCGACCGGTGCACGGACAGATCACGACTCGAAACGACGGTGCGTTCCTCGACCAGCCCACCTGGGAAGACGAATCCCCTGGGCCACCCGACGTTCGCTGCCGGTATGCGGAGGCGCGGCGCTCGTCTCTGACCGTTCGCCCCGAGTTCTTTCGCCCACGTTTTTCGGTCATGGGGCGGCCGTGGTCGACCGTACATGCGGCGCATATGCCGCCCACGTCGTGCGGACCTGAGCTGACCTGGCTACCGATCGTTCCACACCTTTTTTCGCCCACGTTTTTCGGGCGCCGGTCTTGTCCGGCGCCTTAAAAAAGGTGGGCTGTTACATATACCCGAGGTCCCGCAGCCGCCCCATCAGGTCCTCCTTGTCCTGGGCGCGGCCGGCGCGCTCGACGGTCGCCTCGAGGTCCTGGAGCCACGCGGGCGACTCGTCGGACTTCCGGGTGCTGACCTCGGAGCCGAGCGAGCGGAACCCCTCGAAGTACTTCGGGCTGACCGGCACGTCCTCGTGGGTCAGGCCGTTCGGGAGGTCGTCGTAGCGCTGGGGCACGTGGCCGTCCTCGGGCCACTCGGGCACGGTGTCCGGCACGACGTAGCCCCAGGTCGCGTCCCAGACGGCGCGCTCCTCGAACTGGAGGATGGGGTGGACGCGGTCGTGGGGCGGGTACTTCTCGACCTCGTGTCGTGGGCTGAAGAACGTCTCGTCGGCCCGGGCCGCCTGCTCGTCCCACCGGACGCCCGAGATGATGCCGTCGATGTCGTACGCCTCGATGGTGTCGTTGAGGGCCACCGTCTTCAGGAGGTGGTTGCCCACGTAGGTGTCGAGCAGGAACGGGAAGGTGTCGTCGTCGTACTCGAGCTTCTCGCGGACCTCGCGCTGGTTCCGCTCGTTCAGGTCGTCGACGCGGACCTCGTCGCCGGGCTCGTCGGCCAGGTCGCCGACGTCGTCGTTCCGGGCGGAGACGAGCTCCAGGCCCCACACGTCCGCCCAGTGCTCGACGAAGTCGTGGACGGCCTGGAAGTGCTGGAAGTGGTCGATGAACACCGCGGGCGGCGCCTCGTAGCCGTACTCCTCGGCCACCTGGGCCACGAAGTACAGCGCCAGCGTGGAGTCCTTCCCGCCGGTCCACATGACCGCCGGGTTCCGGTACTGGTCGAGCGCGGTGGCCAGCACGTCGACGGCCTGCTCGATCTTGTCGGTCAACGCCGGATAGTCGGCCGGCGACTCGCGCTCGCCGGCACTATAATCCACGGTCAGGTAGTCGGGGAACCCATCGGGCATCGTAGCGGGCCGACTTCAACGTCGAGCGTGAAACCGTTTGCGGCCATCAACGCCCCACGACGCCGAGACCACCGGGCTGCGGTACCCCGCCCCGCAGCCACCGACGCCCGGACCACCCCACCGTCCCCGCCCGGCGAGAACCATCAACGCGCTAACACCCATATAGTTATGGCGTGGTCGGCTGAACGCGGACGCGATGGAGGCGTCGAGGCTCACCCGTACGCTCCGGGCGGCGGTCGGCGAGCGACTGCGGGCCGTCGCCACCTACGCGGGGACCGACCGCCACCTCCACTACCTCCGGGACGACGTCCGTGGAAAGGCCGACGTCGAGCGCGTCGACCGCATCCACGAGGAGCTCGTGTTCGACGCCATCGGAGGCCGGTACCTGGAGGGGCTGTTCGAGCTCGGCGACCTCCGGGCGACGGCCCAGCACTTCGAGGAGGGGACCATCGTCCACGTCGCGGGCGAGGGCTACCTCGGGGTGTTCGTCTCCGTCGACGCCGAGGCGGCCGGCCAGACGACGGCCGTCGTCGACGCCTGTCGGACCTGGCTCCGGGATCGACCGTCCACCGGTGGGTCGCCCATGCGGCGGTCCGAGTAACGACGACGGCGACCGCGTGCCGGCGGTGCGCGAATACGTCGGTTCCCGGAGCGAATGCGTCGGTTCCCGGAGCGAATGCGTCGGTTCCCGGAGCGAATACGTCGGTTCCCGGAGCGAATACGTCGGTTCCCGGGGGCCGGACCGTCAGTGGATGTACTTGTTGTCCCGCCAGTCGACGCCGCGGCCGGCGGCCTTGCTCACCGTCCGCTCCTCGACGATCTGCACCCGCGCGGGGCGGTCCTCGCCCTCGACGATGCGGGTGGCCACGAGCTCCTCCCCGTCGCCGACGATGGCGGAGAGGGTGCCGGCGGACGACGCCCGGGCCAGGTCGCAGAGCACCTCGTACATCGGGTACTGGAGCGCCGTGTTCTGGAGGATGGACTCGCGGTCGCCCTTGAACGCCGCCATCTCGATGAGCTTGGTCGGCTGCTCCACCTCGACCTCGCCGCCCCATCGGGGCCGCGGGTCCTCGGGCGGGATGGGGTCGGCGTCCTCGTCGGGGACGCGGGTCTCCGCAACGGTCCCCTTGATCTGGGCGGTCGGGGTGTACTTCTCGACCGTGCCCTCCGGCGCGACGGCGCTGATGATGAGGGTGTTGTTGCGACGCGTGAAGTCGATGCCGTCGATGCCGTCGGGCAGCGGCGGGTCCGCCAGGAAGTCGTGAACCTCGTCGAGCGGCAGCTCGATCGTCGAGTGCAGGTGGTAGACGCGGGTCGTCATGGTGTCAGGGGTGACGGGCGACCCGTCGGGTGCGAGCTCGGGTGATTGGGGACGACAGTGGAGCGAACAGACACGTGGCCCCGTAGGCGCCAGGCGGATATATGGCCTACTCATTGTTCCACGACGTCGGTGGTCGAAACGAAGTCCCACATCGAACGCCATCGGGCGGCCTCGAGGCTCGCCTCAGGCATCACCGACCGGACGGTTCGGCCCCCGTCGACCCGGCCTCAGGCCTCGGCCCCGAGCGTCTCGGCCAGCTCGCCGCGGGCCTCGAGCTCGGCGAGGACGTCGCTGCCGCCGACGAAGGTCCCGTCCACGTAGATCTGCGGGATGGTCTCCCAGCCGCTGTGCCGCGAGAGCGAGGCCCGAAACTCGTCGAGCGACTCGAGCGCGTCGACGGTCTCGAACGTGTCCAGGTACTTCGAGAGCAGTTCGAGCGCGCGGGCTGAGTAGCCGCACTGCGGCATCAGCCGGTTCCCCTTCATGAACAGCACCACGTCGGACTCGGCGATGGCCTGGTCGACGCGCTCGTCGACCGTCTCCTGGGCGAGGCCCGCGTTGGGGTCGAACGTCATCGTCCGGGCCAACGGGACGGGCGGGTAAAAACGTGTTCACGGGGGCGGGGACGCCAGGCGCCCGTCACTCGCTCTGCGGCTCGGGGGCGTCGGTTCAGTCGTCGGCCGGCGCCGGCTCGGCCCCGTCCGACTCGATCGAGGGCGGGTAGACGCCCCGGTCGAGCACCAGGTCACTCTGCGGCCGGGCCATGCACGTCAGCGCGAAGCGCTCTCGCTCCGCGTCGGTCAGCGCGTGGGCCGCCGGCTGGACCACCGTCCCCTCGCGGATCTCGGCGGAACAGGCCAGGCACATCCCGACCCGGCAGGAGTACTCCTGGGCGATGCCCTCCCGCAGGCAGGCCCGGAGGATGGGCTCCGTGTCCGCGACCACGATGGACTCCCCCGTGGCGGCGAACTCCACGGTGTACTCGGCCATCGCCCCCCGGTTCGCCGGAGCCCACCATGAGCCTTGCCCAATCGGTCGGCCCGACGAGACCGAGTCCCCCCCCCCAGGCGCGACCGCCGACGTGCCCTACCCCGTGACCTCGAAGAGGAAGCCCAGCTCCGGCAGGGGCCGGACGGGGTGGTCGTCCAGGAACGTCAGCTGTGGCTTCGTGTAGAAGCCGACCTGCCGGGACTCGTCGGGCGCCTTGTAGAGCGCCGGGAAGCAGTTGATGACGTGCAGGCCCGGTTCGCCGGCCGCCCGGAACTGCATCTGGACGTCGCCCCCGGTGTTGAACCCACAGCCGTACCCGACGAAGGCGTCGTCGTAGGTCACCGCGTAGATGTTGTCGTACTCCGTCCACCCCACGCCCTTGAGGTGGACGTCGATGGGCGTCCCCACCGGGCCCGACGCGGGGCCGAAGCCGGCGATGGACGGCCGGATGACGAACCCGGTCGCCGCCAGGCGGTCACCACCCGCCGTCGCGACGATGGGATGGGTGCCGCCGAGGTCGTCCGGCACCGTCATCGCCGTCGAGAACGCGCCGTTCGCGTCCGTCTCGACCGTGGTCAACGGCCGCGTCGTCCGGGTGAAGCCGTTCCCCGAGACCCGACTGCCCGTCATCGTCGCCCACTCGAGCGTGAGCGACCGGTTCGCGGGCAGCCCGGTCCCCGCGAGGGTCGCGGCCGACCCGACGACGCCGGACGTCGGGGTGACCGAGAGCTGGCCGAGCGGCGGGTCGATGGGCGGGTAGAACGCCTCGATGGGTCGCTCCGTGGCGGTCGGCCTCCGCCAGGCGTCGCCGGCCGACCCGGTCGCGGGCTCGACCGTGACCGTCCAGTTGGCGTACCGGAACGGCCGCGGGTACGGCGACTGCTGGGGGTTGAGGTAGGTGACGCCCTCGTACCCCCCGCCGAGCTCGAGGACGTGCCGGCCGGGCGGCCCCGCGGCCGGGACCTTCGCCCGGACGGTGCCCCGGTTGGTCACCCCGGTGACGAGGCCCGTGAACCGGTCGTCCCAGAGCACCTGGTCGACGCGCCGGTACTTGCTCGCCGGCATGCCGGTCACCCTGAGGGTGAACGCCTCGCCGAGCGGCGCGCTGGTCCGGTCGAGCGTGAAGGTGGGCGTGACGTGGAGGCTCGTCGAGGCGAGCGTCGTGCCTCCGCGCGCGACGCCGACGTCGTGGTCGCCGCCGTGGTCCTCGGGGACCGTGACCGTGGTGTGGAACGTCCCGTCAGTATCCGTCCGGACCGTCCCCAGCGGCTCGGCGGCCGTGGTGTACTCCGCGCCGACGACGGTGGACTGCTGCTGGATGACCCAGTGGCCCGTGACGCGCTGCCACGTGAGCTGGAGCGACGCCGACGCCGGCAGGCCGGACCCCGAGACCACCACCGAGTCACCGACCGACGCGCGTCCCGGCGTCACGTCGACGGCGCCGTCCGGGGTGCCCGTTGGCGGCGCCGTCCCGGTCGCGTTGCCCCCGCTCCGCGTCGCGTTCCCGCCGGCCCCGACGAGCCCCGAGCAGCCCGCGAGTGGTCCCAGCGAGAGGGCCCCGGCGCTGGCGAGCAGCGAGCGCCGCGAGAGGCGCGTGAGGCTGGCACCGGCGGTCGGCGTCCCCCCGACCCACCGACGGGGTGCGGGGGCGCGGTCGGTCACTGTCGTTCGGCGTCCCAGACGAGGCCGATGACGACGGCGGCGACGACGATGACGACGACCCAGAACACGAGCGGCAGCGACGGCGACCCGCTCGCCGGCGTCGACCCGCCCGACGACGCCGCCCCGAGGTCGTTCACCGACTTGTTGAGGACCGTGAGCTGGGACGGCGGGACCGCGAAGCTGACGGTCTGGGCCTGCTGGCCCGTCACGTCGATGGTGTAGTTGACCTGACCCGAGGGGAACGAGGCGGGGACGGTCCAGGCCACGGCCCAGAACTGGTCCGGCCCGTGCGTGCCGAACTTGGCCGGCAGCGTCTGGCCGCCGCCGCTGGTGATGTGGACCGAGACGCCCTGGAGCTGCGAGTCGTTCATCGGCTGGCCGGTCTGCGGGTCGATGACCTTGATGCGGAAGACCGCCTTCTGGCCGTGGTAGAACTGGTTCGTCACGCCGCAGTCGGACTGTCCGGGAGCCAGGGCCGTGTCCCCGGAGATCACGATGCTGTCGGAGACGATGAGCGGCGGGTCGGACTGGCTGGCCGCGGCCGCGGTCCGCGGTCCGGCGTGGGTTCCGGACGCCGCCGCGACGCCGCCGCTGAACGCGCCGGCGGCGCCGACGAGCAGCCCGAGGCACGCGAGGCAGACGAGGCCGAGACGGGTGGCGTTTCGAAGCAGTTCGACCGGCCGGGAGTGCGGTTCGTGGGTCATGGAAGTTGGTGGGTGGGGTCAGTCGGCTGGCGGTTCGGTCCGGCCCGTGGCGGCCGGTGGGCTCGCGCCGACCCGCCGCCGGAGCACGTCGTAGACGATGGCGAACGACAGGAGCGGGAACCAGATGGTCACCGCGACCAGGTACGGCTGCACCGCCGGCGTCGTGACGCCGACCAGGGCGGCGACCGTCGGGTTCATCCCGTCGATGGAGAGGAGGACGATCACCAGGATGGACGCCACGCCGATGGCGGTCTGGAGCGGCCGGTCGAGGGGGTCGGCCGTGAAGTGGACGGGGTGGTCGACGTCGTCGAACAGCGGCCAGAGGATCATCAGCCCGATGATGACCAGCGGGAGGACGATGCCGCCGAGCACCCGGCCGGGGAGGAGCTTCAGCCCCCCGAACACCCACATGAAGAACCAGTCCGGCGTGACGCCGGCCGGCGTGGAGGTCAGCGAGGCCGGGCCGACGACCGCGACGCGCTGCACCGGGAAGAAGCCCGCGAGGAAGGCGACGGTCGCCCCGGTGAGGAGGAAGACGACCGTCGAGATGAGGAACTGCTGGGGGTACAGCGGCAGGCCGACGACGACCGAGTCGTCGTCCGGCGCCGGCCCGTTGGGGTTCCGCCGCGACTTCGGCGCGTGCTCGGAGTGCTTCTGCGTCAGGAGGATGCCCAGGTGGACCGCGAGGAGCCCGACGAGGAGGCCCGGCAGCAGGAGGACGTGGATGAAGAACATCCGCGGGATGGCCTTCGCCGCCTGGCCCGGGAACGCCCCCGCGAAGACGAGGCCCTGGAGCCACCGGCCGACGACGGGGAGCGCCCCAACCATCTCGAAGCCGATGCCCGTCGCGGTCTTGGAGAAGTTGTCGAACGGGAGCGCGTAGCCGAAGAAGCCCTCCACGAGCGCCAGCAGGAGCAGCGTGCCCCCGACGAACCAGTTCGGCTCGTGGGGGTTGCGGTACGCGCCGGTGAAGAAGATGCGGAACATGTGGAGCGCGATGGCGGCGATGAACACGTACGCGCCCCAGTG
>Ga0102944_1000970_pt1 | contig 20442 bp, 14 predicted proteins | sample SalPonD_shore_MG_FD_78172 | JGI IMG/M metagenome (GOLD analysis project Ga0102944, IMG submission 78172) | Salt pond soil microbial communities from South San Francisco under conditions of wetland restoration - Salt Pond MetaG... | ecosystem: Environmental > Aquatic > Marine > Intertidal zone >...
AAGGATTATTTTTATTCGGAATACGGGCCTACCACAGTGGAACAAAACGATCCTCAATTTATGGTTTCAAAAAAATGTTGCGTGTGGAGTGGGCAGTCGTGGCCATACGCTACGGCCCAAACCCTGGTTGGAATGTCCAACTTGCTGCACGATTACCACCAGAATGTGGTAACCAAAGAGGACTATTTTAAGCTGCTTAAAGTATATACCAAGACCCAGCACAAGGACGGGCGTCCGTATATTGCCGAAGCGGCCAATCCCTTCACCGGATCTTGGAAGGGATACGACCACTACTATCATAGCGAGCACTATTTTCATTCCGGCTATGTCAACAACATCATCACTGGGCTCATAGGGCTGCGTCCACATGCCGGCGATACACTTGAGGTCGATCCGCTCATCCCCGACAGCTGGGATTATTTTGCCCTCGAGGACGTGTCGTATCATGGGCATAACGTGTCGGTGGTGTGGGATAAGGATGGAAGCCATTACAACAAAGGAAAAGGCTTGATCCTGTTTGTAGACGGAAGCCAGGTCGCTTCCTCAGAGAATATCCAAGATTTAAAAGTTCATATCAGTTCCGTCGATCAAAAGCCATTATCGCCGCAGCCGGTCAACTTTGCTGTGAATAACGGACGGGGATATTTTCCGCATATTTCAGCTTCGTATAGTAGTCCGAAGCACATGGCGTATTATGCCAATGACGGAAGCTACTGGTATCACCAGTCCCCCGCCAACCGCTGGACGACCGAAGGCTCAAACAGCGATCAGCAGTGGATTGCAATTAATTATGGCACGAAGCGGCCGATCAAAACAGTGAAACTGTATTTCCTGGATGACGGCACGGGCGTAGTTGCTCCGTCAAGTTACCAGGTGCAGGTATGGAAAGGCAGGCAATGGGTCAACGTTAACGGTAACAGGATTTCGCCTGAAAAACCAACCGGCCACCGTGCCAATGTCATTACCTTCGACCAGGTAGAGCAAACATCAAAAGTCCGGGTTTTGATGAAACCGACAGCCGGGCAGGCGGTGGGGCTGACCGAATTTGAAACGTGGGGAAAAGCGGATCTGCCACTGGATATACCGACCGCAGCTGTTAAGGATTTGGCGTACAATGCCCATGGGGAGGAATACCCCCAACTTTCAGCATCCTATACTGCTGAGGGATCAAAACTATCAGCAGTTAATGATCTTAAAGGACTGATACCGTACAACGCCAGTGACCACTGGACCGCCCGACATTCTAAGAATAAGCAAGATTGGATTGCGATCAACTTTGGTCCACGCAAGCAGGTAAGCAGTGTAGACGTGCTTTTCTGGGGCAGAGGAGATGCCGTGGGGGCACCGAAAGATTTCAATCTTGAATATTGGGATGGTTCAAATTGGAAAAAAGCGGAAAACGTCCGAAAAAATCCTCAAGAACCGGTTTCGATGGCCGTTAATACCATTAATCTTGACCGGCCGATATTTACCAATAAGATACGATTGGTTTTTGAACATGACCTACGAACCCGCACAGGGGTAAATGAAATTATGGTATGGGGTAATCAAAAGGCCTCGTGAAGTAATCCAATAGATTATGATCTCAAAGAAGTATTAGCCATTTTAAAAATCATAAATTTATATTACTTCCGAATTAATTTTGGTGTATCATTGATGATATCGATAACACGAAAATATTTCTGCTCATATGAAATATGCTCCGAAATACAACAAATGCATATTGTTGAAAAGTGCTAAAAATTACGTTAATAGTTTTTATTTAGTATTTTGAACAACAAAATTTTATGCAGCTATATTGAAATTGATCACTGTTAAAACCAATAAAAAATAAAGCCATGTATCTGAAATCATTTATTGCGCTAATAGTGCTGGGGCTTTCAGCAATTGCTTGTAAGTCGCAAAAAAACAATCAATCCTCACCAAGCAAAAATAGTATTAATTTGAAAGCATCTAATTTTCAACGAACCATTGATGGGAAAGAAACTGATCTTTATAAATTGCAGAATAAAAATGGCATTGAAATAGATATTACGAATTATGGGGCACGTGTCGTACGTATTTCAACTCCCGATAAAAATGGTAATTTCGATGACATTGTTCTGGGGCATGATAGCATAGATGGATATTTAAATAGTAAGAATAATTACTTTGGAGCTATCATCGGCCGATTTGCTAATCGTATTGCCAAAGGAAAGTTTAATGTTGGTGGGAAAACTTATTCCATTCCTACGAATGATGGACAAAATAGCTTGCATGGAGGCACAAAAGGTTTCGATTCAAGAGTTTGGGATGCAAAGCAGTTGAATGATCAGAATTTGCTTCTTACCTACGATTCCAAGGATGGGGAAGAGGGGTACCCGGGTAATTTAAAGCTTCAGGTTCTTTATACCCTGCAGGAAAATAATACATTGCGTATTGACTATGCCGCTACTACTGATCAGGAAACGGTCGTTAACTTTACGAATCACAGTTACTTTAACTTGGACGGAGCAGGATCCGGAAAAATAAATGACCAGGTTATCATGATAAATGCCGATAAGTTTACGCCGATAGATTCAACAATGATCCCCACGGGCAAAATGGAGACTGTTAAAGGTACGCCATTTGATTTCACCCAACCGACTTCATTTGGCAAGCGTATCAATGAAGATAACCAACAGCTTAAATTTGCAAAAGGTTATGATGACAACTGGATCTTAAATAAGCCAGAGCCCGGAATGCTGACATTAGCCGCAAATGTTTACAGTCCACAAAGCGGACGGGTAATTGAAGCTTATACTACCGAACCCGGCATTCAGGTTTATACAGGAAATTTTCTGGATGGAACTACGAAAGGTATAGGAGGGGCCTATAATTACCGTTCTGCCTTTACACTTGAAACTCAACATTATCCCGATTCCCCTAATCAGGATAATTTTCCGTCAACGGTGTTGCAACCCGGTAATATTTTCAGAAGTATTACCGAATATCATTTCACCACCCAAAATTGAAATTAGAAAGTAGCTATAAGGTAAACACATAAACTTTTAAATGCGGCTAATTACATGGAATCCATTGCTTTAAATTTTGTCGACTGGCTTATTATTGGGGTCTACTTTGCTTTTATTATTGGAATTGGGATCTATTTGAAAAAATTCACCAAAAGTGGGGAAGATTATTTCCTCGCGGGGCGCAAAAATAGTTCTTGGGTTGCGGGCTTAGCCTTTCTTTCCGCCAATATGGGAGCCCTTGAGCTGCTCGGAATGACCGGTAATACTTTCAAATATGGAATGTACGTCGCTCACTTTTATTGGATCGGCGCCGTACCGGCGATGCTATTTTTGGCTATTTATATGATGCCTTTTTATTACAGTAGCAGGATCAAATCTGTTCCGGGGTATTTGAAGCTCCGTTTTGATGAGAAAACTCGTGTTTTGAACGGTATTGCCTTTGCCTTTATGACCCTTTTGGTATCAGGCATTAACCTCTATGCCATGGCACTGGTGATGCACACCTTTTTGGGTTGGCACTGGGGCGTCAGTATGTGGGTATCTGCTGCTACCGTAGCTGTTTATGTTACACTTAGTGGTCTGATGTCTGCCATATTCACGGAAATTCTTCAATTTTTCCTGATTTGGTTCGGCCTCTTCCTTGTTGTTATTCTTGGTGTTGTAGATATCGGATCAGTTTCTCAAATCCTGCATAGAGTACCCGATACATTTAATACGCTTTGGTCAACCTCGGGAAATCCGGCTCAAAACGGGATGATGGTAACATGGGGGGGGATCATTATGGGGCTTGGTTTCGTGCTCTCTTTTGGTTACTGGACGACCGACTTCCTGGTGATTCAACGTGCCTTTTCTGCGAAAGATATTCGCTCCGCCCGGATGACCCCCATAGTTGCTTCGTTTTTTAAGATGGCTCTTCCATTTATCGTAGTTCTCGGCGGGCTTATTGCCTATGTTCTGGCACATGATCCCGGCAGCGGGTTCCATTTGTTGCACTCCGCTGACGGATCAATAAACTACGATTCTGCCTTACCAATGTTGCTTAAAAGATATTACCCGAGCGGACTAATAGGCCTGGGAGTTACAGCCCTGCTCGCCGGGTTTATGGCGGGGCAGGCCGGCAATATCAGTGCATTTAATACGGTCTGGACTTACGACATTTACCAGTCGGTGATCAAGCCCGATGCGTCGGATGAACACCTTCTTTGGATGGGGCGTGCAGCAACGATTGTTGGAATTTTACTTAGTGTTGTTACTGCTTACTGGGCTATGAGTATGCCGACAATTATGGATTATATGCAAGCTATTTTCTCATGGGTTAATGCGCCGCTATTTGCCACGATGTTGCTTGGAATGTTTGTCACGTGGATTACACCGAGCGGAGCTTTTTGGGGACTCATTGCCGGGATGGGATCCTCATTCGGTATGTATCTGGCGGTTAAATTTCACTGGATTGCGAAAAGTTCCATCACCTTCTCTCATGTTGCCAGTGATATGGCTGCTAACTTTTGGAGAGCATGGTGGGCCTGGTTGATTTGCTTCGTTGTGACGATTGTTATCAGTCTATTTACCAAGAAGAAACCGAAAGAAGAACTCGTTGGCCTTGTAAAAGGATTGACCGAAGAGGCCGACTTGTCACACCTTCCGTTTTATAGAAAACCGGGATTTTATGCTATCATTTCGGCCATTTTACTCATTATTTTAAATATTTATTTCTGGTAATCAGAAGGAGGAATTATTATGTCTGAAGAAAAAGAACCCAAAGGAATGAAGACTATCTGGCATTTTGTGGGATTATTAATGCTGATCATTGGAATTATCATCTTTTGCTCCGGTTGTTACTACTACGCTTATCCACCGAAAAATCCTGCTGAAATGTATAACCTGCATCCTGACATCTGGTGGGGTATAATTATGAGTGTATTCGGCGGCGTTTTGTTATGGGCTTTTAAAGGGGTAACGGTAGAAGGTTAATCAATATTTATGAATTCGATTGCAGAAAAAGTAAAAACAAAATTTAATACCTATTTCAAGGGAGATTGCATTATTATTCAATCGCCGGGGAGGGTCAATTTGATCGGTGAACATACCGATTACAATGATGGATTTGTGTTGCCTGCCGCTATCAACAAAAGCATTTTTCTGTCGATGGCTCCTAACGAACTGGATAAATTCAGATTCTATGCCTTAGACAAGCAAGAATCCTTTGAGACAAATTTTTCCGGTAAGTTAAAAAAATCGGAGATGGGATGGCCCAATTATCTGCTTGGCGTGGTTGATAGGCTACAAAAACACGGGTATGAGTTGCAGGCAGGTTTTGATTGTGTATTTGGTGGTAACGTTCCCATAGGCGCTGGATTGTCGTCATCCGCCGCTCTCGAAGGCGGTGTACTTTATGGATTATCTCAACTATTTGAGTGGGATATTCCCCCGGTAGAGATGGCTCAAATTGCCCAGGAGGCTGAGAATAAATTTGTGGGTGTTCAATGCGGCATTATGGATCAATTTATAAGTCTCAATGGCAAAAAAGCTCACGCTATGAAGCTCGATTGTCGTTCACTTGAATATGAATTTTATCCATTCAATTTCAGGGATATCCGCATTGTATTGTGTGATACACAGGTACGCAGAGAGCTCGCTTCCTCCGAATATAATGTACGTCGTGCTCAATGCGAAAATGGTGTTGAAGTGATGCAAAAATATGATCCTAAAGTCAGTAGTCTGCGCGATGTAACGCATGATTTCTTAATGGCTCATAAAGAAGAATTTGACCCTACTGTTTTTCAACGCTGTAAGTATGTCATTGAAGAAAACCAAAGGGTGCTGCAGGCCTGTGCCGATCTGCAGAGTAACGACTTGGTTTCTTTTGGAAAACGGATGTATGCCTCTCATGCCGGACTTCGCAACGAATATGAAGTCAGCTGTAGTGAATTGGATATATTAGTAGATGCGGCCCGTGATATCGAAGGAGTAATGGGAGCTCGAATGATGGGCGGTGGATTTGGAGGATGTACCATCAATCTTGTTAAAAAAGATAAGCTGGAATCATTCAGGGATCAGGTCACTGAAATTTATTCTCGTAAAACAGATTATAAGCTTAAAGTATATACTACCAAAGTATCAGGCGGAACGCATCTGATCGAACACGAAAAGGCAAAAGCAAATTAACAAAATGCAGCTCGATCTTTCGAACCACCCGCATCGTCGTCTGAACCCGTTAACAGGAGAATGGATTCAGGTTTCACCGCACCGGGCCAAACGTCCGTGGCAAGGCAAAGAAGAAGAGTCGCCCGCAGAAAAAAAGCCAAAATACGACCCTGAATGCTATCTATGTCCGGGGAATGATCGGGCAGGTGATGCTCAAAATCCTGACTATAAAAGCACATTCGTTTTTACCAATGATTTTAGCGCTCTTAAGCCGGATACACCTTCGGAGACACTTAATAACAATGATTTGTTGGTTGCAAAAGGTGAAAAAGGCATTTGCCGTGTAATTTGTTTTTCACCACAACATAATCTCACCCTTCCAGAAATGGAGCATTCCCAAATTCGAGAGGTGGTCGACTTATGGGTAAAGGAATATCGTGAACTGGGTGAGCGTCCGTATATCAATTATGTACAAATTTTTGAAAATAAAGGCGAAATTATGGGATGCAGCAATCCGCATCCCCACGGACAAATTTGGGCCCAGGAAACCATTCCTGATGAACCATCCAAAGAATTAAAGCAGCAGACGAAGTATTTAGAGAAGCATGACAAAACATTACTTCAGGATTATTTGGATCTTGAATTGGAGCTGGGTGATCGTATTGTAGCCCAGAATGATTACTTTGCCGTATTGGTTCCATATTGGGCTTTTTGGCCATTTGAAACGCTGCTGATCAGCAAGCGTCCGTTCTCCCGGTTTACAGACATGACCGAAGAAGAAAAAGACGGGTTGGCTGATATCGTGAAAAAGATCACCGTAAAATACGATAACGTGTTTAATATTTCTTTCCCATATTCGGCGGGATTTCATCCGGCACCGACCGATGGAGTAGAATATCCGCAGTGGCATTTTCATATGCATTTTTATCCGCCGTTACTACGTTCTGCAACGGTTAAAAAATTTAGGGTTGGATACGAAATGCTTGGTAATCCGCAGCGCGATATCACCCCGGAAGCCAGTGCTCAATTGTTGAAAGAATTACCAGCAATACATTATAAAAAAGCCTAAAACGTGGTGCAATACGAATTCTTATACAATCCCGACGCTTCTCTTGAGCGGCTATAAAATATCTATGAAATCATTTACATATCTTTTTGGCGCTGTTGTTCTTATTGTAGTAATAAATCTACCTGCTTCCGCACAAAATACGTCTGCTGATTCCGTAAGTTTTAGGAGCCTGCTTGAGGAGATGGTCAACAGGGAGGCGCTTGCCCGATATCCCCATCCCTATTATACCACCCGGCAGTTCAGTAGTTATGATCGGAATTCAACCAAACCCAGATTGAAAAGCTGGTTTGCCAATTGGGATCGATCACAGTTCATCCGCGTTGAAAAACACAGCCATCATAAAGAATATGTGATGATGGATACGGACGGGCCGGGTGCTATCGTGCGATTTTGGATGACTTTCGCGGGTAAAGGAGCAGGGCAGGGTACACTTCGAGTCTATTTTGACGGAGAGCAAAAACCGACCATTAAAGGAAAGGCTGTTAATATTTTGAGTGGAGGAGCTCTGGTGGGAAAGCCTCTGTCAAGCTCCGTCTCTCCCAAAACGAAATATAAACACAGGGGGCACGATCTTTATCTTCCATTGCCTTACAGCAAGCATTGCAAAGTGACTTACCAGAGTAACAATATCGAAGATAGGGGTGCTAAATCCGGTGGTGAAGCTGTGTATTACAATATCGGGTATCGGGATTATGAACCCGGAACTAAAGTCAAAACGTTTTCGACCGCTCAAATTGATGAGAATAAACAGCTGCTTCGCCGGGTTCAGGAGAAGCTACTTTATCGCAATAAAGATTATGAGTTGAAACAACTGAAGATACAATCAGGCTCTTTTGAGAGGGCAATACCTGCCGGTGATTCTATACAATACTCTATTGAGGGACCGGCTGCGATCCGGCGTATTTCCATGAAACTGGACGCCAAGGATCCCAATCAAGCACTACGATCTACTATTCTCAAAATTTCATTTGATGGACAACAAACTGTTTGGGCGCCGGTAGGTGATTTCTTTGGGACAGGCTATCAATATCGTAAGTCTGATACCTGGTATACTACCGTGACAAGTTGTGGGTTATTGCGTGCTTACTGGATCATGCCTTTTCAAACGAAGGCGAAAATAACGATCAAAAACCTTGGAAATCAAAGAGTGAATCTAAGTGAGGGACAGGTCGCCTATTCTGATTGGCAGTGGGATACCTCCAGTATGCACTTCGGAGCATCGTGGCACCAGTATTCCGATTTAAATACCGGTGGACAAAAAAATATGGAGGCGAAAGGAAATCCTTTTGACGTTAATTATACAACCCTGAAAGGGAAGGGGGTATATGTTGGTGATGCACTTACACTCTTCAATACATCGTATGCCTGGTGGGGCGAAGGAGATGAAAAGATTTACATTGATGGAGAAGATTTTCCTTCCCATTTTGGCACCGGCAGTGAAGATTATTACGGTTATGCCTGGGCAAGACCGGAGTCGTTTATCAATCATCCCTTCATTTCACAACCCGATGGCAGTGGGGATATCACGCCGGGATATACCATTAACCTGCGTTTTCGTTCGCTGGATGCCATTCCTTTTCAACAAAAGCTTAAGTTTGATATGGGACTGTGGCATTGGGCCGGAACAACAATCGACTATGCACCGACAACATTTTATTATCTCAAGCCCGGGGGGGAGTCATTAACACAACCACAACCTGCAGAGGCTAAAGAGGCTGTAACTCTTAAACGCAGTGATATCATTTCTCCGGTCATTGAGAATGGACGCATGGAAGGAGAAAATATGATCGTTGATTCCTATTCTAGTGGCGCCATCAGCTATCAACATTTGAATAAGCCTGAGTTAAGTAATCACAAACAGCTTTGGTGGCGAAACGGCAAGACCGGTGATTTTTTAAAAGCTCATTTCGTTTCGAATAAATCCGGTCGATTTAATGCTATTGCGCAATTCGTTGTTGCCCCGGATTACGGCACGGTTCAGGTGGCTATAAATGGTAAAACGGTATTGGATTCTTTCAACGGGTATCATAAAGAAGTCGATATAAAAAAGGTAAAACTAGGGGTTGTTCAACTTAAACAGGGCGAAAATGAAATCCGTATTGAGATTAAGCATAATAATGGAATCGAAGGCAAAGGATTCTTCGGCTTGGACTACATTGACTTTTCCAAAGACTGAATTACTTTGTTAAGACGAAGTTTGAAAGGCCCTTAAATCCTAAATTGTTATCCCGGATTTATTTCGGGATTCCCTTTTAAAGACTCATTAATAGTTTTAAATGGTGATATAAATAGATACTGAAACAAGCCTGCCTGCGCGAAGCCGCTTCGGTATACGCAGGTTCAGCATGACATAAGTTGGTGAAGTCTTTATTGTAACAATAGATCCTATTTCAATAATGAAAAAAATATTACTAGCTTTATCATTTTTGGTCCTCAATCTCCATTGCCTGCAGGCACAGGGGCTGACAAAAGTCATTTCCAATGGAGATGGAACGGTCGGACAATTTCAGAATTCATCCGGTCTATCCTTAATACCGTCTCATAAAACGCCGCTCTTTTCTTTCAAGTTAAATGACCGTCTTGTAACAAGTCAGGAATCAAACAAAAATAATTCCAATACTTTCCGCTTTGGTAAAGAAATAGAGGTGACATTTTTCCCGGATGAAACCTTTGATCCGGGCTGGAAAGGGCAGCTGGTTTTTAAAAACATTACCGCCGACACCTTAAGCATCTCAAATGTCGTTCCATTCGGCGAATCGCCGCATCATCTTTACATCACGGGAAAAGGGAATAACCCTATTTCCCGGGCTTACTTATTCCGTCCCAATTATAAGCCGTTAAATGTAATTGTGCCCGATAATGCCTGGGAACTGGGCTACTCTGATATCCCGTTAAAAGGCAATCAGTCGGTTTGTTCTCTGGTTAGACGTGATTCATGGGATAAAGACAAATCCGAGGTTCATCGTTTTGTTACAAAGCTGGCACCGGGCGGCACAGTTACCTACAATTTTTATGCAGATCTATATTCCGGCAAGTGGCAGGAAGGACTGCGCCTGATATTCCAGAAGCGTTATTTGTATGATGTCAAAAATTTTGATAATCACATGTTCCGGCGTGATGACCTCAAATGGATTCGTCACAGCTATGTGATTCATCTGGTAATGGCCTGGAACCAGCACTATTTCTACGATCGGTCGACCGGGAAATTTAAAATGGAAGATTTTCTTAAAAGGGCCAAGCATTTGTATGGCGGAGATGATGTCTTCGGCGTTTGGCCAACCTGGCCGGTGTTGGGATTGGATCAGCGAAACCAGTGGGATATGTATCGAAGCTTGCCCGGCGGCCTGGAAAAAGAACATCAATTAGCCGTGGAGGCACGAGCTCTTGGTACTAAATATTTTATCTCCTACAACCCCTGGGATCAGAGCACCCGCAGTGAGGATCCTATGAAGGGTATGGCTACACTAATTGACAAAATTGGAGCCGATGGCGTGGTTCTTGACACTCGAGGAAGTTCCAGTAGAAAGCTACAGCATGCTGCAGACAGCGTCCGGAACGGTGTAGTGATGTACAGTGAGGGTATGGCAGTACCAAAGGATATGCAGGGCATTGTGGCTGGCCGTGTGCACAATGCAATTTATTATCCGCCGCCCCTGAATCTGAACAAGTTCATCAAGCCGGACTTTGCCATCTTCCGTGTTACCGAGTTGTATAAAGAACGTATTCGCCGTGAACTGGCACTTTCCTTTTTTAACGGATATGGCACCGAGTTCAATGTTTTTCATCCGGGACTACCTCCTTATGTTAAACAGGAATATCAATACCTGGGTAGGACTACACGAATTCTTCGCGAGAATACCGACAATTTCCTGGCCAATGATTTTACGCCTCTCATCCCTACAAAAAAAGATAATATTTATGTTAACAAATGGCCCAAAGACGGTAAAACGATTTATACTATCTATAGCGTAATCCCCGAAGGCTTCCAGGGACCCTTGTTTCAGATCCACCCGGAAAAAGGAGACCATTTTATTGATCTCTGGAATTATAAAGAAATTACCCCTGATACAATGTCCGGCAAATTCTATGCACCTGTGGATCTTGCTGCCTTTAACAAGAAGTGGCTCGGTACTAATAACGAGGGAGCCGTGGGAGCGATTGCCAAGCTGCCGAATGTGCTTAGCGTAAAACGTGATGGGGATAAGTTGACGTTCAGCGCATCGGAGGGGGATTCCATTAAAGTTTGGGCCGGACGTACCGATTACGATAAACAGCCTCTGGAATTTACTTCGGATAAGCAGACAATCAGTCTGAAGGAACATTTTGGTCTTTACGAAGGCAAGTTTGTGGTACAGGCGTTTAAGGATAAGAAACTACTGGATGAGCGAGTCGTCAGGTTGGATCCCGGAGAACCGAGGCTCATAAGCCATTCGTCTTCAACAAAACCGGCAGAACGGGCGCCCAAAGGAATGGTGGAAATTCCGGCGGGACATTTTACCATGGACGTCACGCAGGGCGATCAGTTCATCCCGTATCCCACCAAAGGATATCCCAAAGAAGTTAGCATGCCGGCTTTTTATATGGACAAACATCCAGTGACTAATGCCCAATTCAAAGACTTTCTGGAGGCCACGGGCTATCAACCCGAAAATCCGAAAAATTTCTTAAAGAACTGGAATGGACGCCAGATTCCTGACGGCAAAGAGCAGCTCCCTGTTACTTATGTCAGCTATAAGGATGCAAAAGCATACGCCCAGTGGGCCGGCAAGCGACTTCCTACCGAAGCAGAATGGCAATATGCGGCCCAAACGCCCAAAGAACTTGACTGGCCATGGGGAATCAGCAAAAAAGTGAAAGTGAAAAATCAGAAAGTAACCGGAACTTTGAAGACTACTTCGTATAAGGGCATTGATTCAACATTGGCCAATACCGGAAATGGGACCCTTGATCCGGTGGGATTCCATCCGAAAGGGGCCAATCCTTATGGGCTAGAGGACTTGGTGGGATCTGTCTGGCAAATGACTAATGACAAGTATAAAAGCGGTTCGTATAGTTACGTAATTCTCAAAGGAGGCAGCTATTACAAACCTACCTCCAGTTGGTGGTATGTAGAGGGCGGTCCCCGAAAGTTGACTTACCGCCAGGAATGGATACAACTTTCTCCCGGGTTTGAACGCAATGCTACGGTCGGTTTTCGATGTGTCAAAGATGCCAGATAATTACTTAGCTTAAACGTTATAAATTTCCTCCTTGGTTGCCAAAGTATTTCGTATCACCTATTAGTTTATGTTCCGTTCTTTCCATTTATGTCTAATCGTTGTTCTTCAAAGAATTGCCTTAAAATCCACTCACAGTCAGACTCCATAATCCCCTGTATAACATTGACTTGATGATTTAATTTCTTGTTTGACGAAAGATTAAAAACGCTTCCGCAGCTACCGGCCTTGGCATCCCATGCACCGAAAACCAAAGTATCAATTTTTGACCACATTAAAGCGCCGGCACACATTGGACAGGGTTCCAAAGTAACATACATCGTGCAATCCTGAAGATATTTTGATTCCAGAGTAGAGCAGGCCGCAGATATTGCTATCATTTCCGCATGAGCAGTGGGATCCTTGAGCCGTCCCGTCTGGTTGTATCCCTTGCCGATAATCCGATTTTTATGCACGATAATTGCACCTACCGGCACTTCCTTTTCGTCATAGGCCTGTTCAGCAAGAGAAAAAGCCTGCTTCATAAAGCTAAGATGTTTTTGTGTACCGGAAATATTTGTGTTCATTAATATTTGCTTCCTTGTAATTCAAATAACTATTATCATTTAAATTCAAATCATAAAATAGGGTAAATGGAAGAAGTTCGGCAACAAATAATAGCGCTGCTTAACAAGAACATTCGCAATATTCCGAATTTTCCCAAACCGGGTATACAATTTAAGGATATAACACCTCTTTTAAGTGATGCTGACACGCTTGAACTTACTTCCCAGGTGCTCGCTCGTCCATTTCGGCATAAGGATATTGATTATGTGGTGGGGTTGGAATCCAGGGGATTTTTATTTGGCACCAATCTGGCCCAAGACCTACATGCCGGCTTTATCCCCATCCGTAAACCCGGGAAGCTTCCTGCAGAAACGATTTCGGCAACCTATGCACTTGAATATGGTGAAGATACTATTGAGATGCACAAAGATGCATTTAAAGAGGGCGCCCGTATTTTAATTCATGATGATTTGATCGCAACCGGCGGATCTGCCGGTGCGGCGACCAAACTGGTTGAAAGGTTAGGAGGGGAAGTTGTAGGATACTCTTTTATTGTTGAACTCAAAGCATTGGACGGAAAGGCCAATTTACCCGATGATATTCCCGTGCAAGTGCTTGTATCGCTTTAAATCAAGAATCTAGGAACAAATATTCCGGTGCTGTCTATAATTAATTGTACAACTAGTTACGTACGGTTAATTATAACTAAAAAGCAGTATCATGAAATCATTTCTTACAACGATTGCAAAAATAGTGTTGGTGTCGGCTATAGGGTTGGCCGGCTGCAAGCAATCAATGGTTATCAGTAGGGTTGACTATTCCCAATCCATAGAATCGGTTTTAAAACCTGATCAAAATGGAATGGTCGAAGATGTTCAGCATGGGCTTAAATTCAGTATTATGCCTTTACAATACGCTGAAACGCAAGACACTTCTTCTGTTACGACAAAACAAATACGATATATCCGAGGAGCCGAAGGCTACTATTATATAACCGCACCTGATTATAAAAACGTTTATGTCATGGCTCCGCAAAAGGATAGACTACGTCTTGAAAAGAAAATCCAGGTTTCGAACAACGGAGTACAGAAACCGGCATTTAATCAGCGGACTTCTTATATCCAATTGTTGGATCGTAAATCGGGTGAAAGCTGGAGGCTGAATGCCAAAGGCATCCAAAAGGAAGAAAAGCAAATGGCAAAAAATGAGGGGAAATAAATATGAGGGCTAGAATCTCGATATTAAGTTTATTATTACTTTTTATATCTACGGCTGTCTTTGCACAAAACGTTAAATCGGATTATGAAATCCAAAAATCGTTTAAGCAAAAATATAAGCTTTACCAGAATAAACTGGATACTGTTTCATCTCCTGACCGTGTAAAAGCGCTCATGGATTCAATCAAAGTATTCGACAGTAATTATCAGGATAATTATGAGTTGCTGAATAAGGCACTTTATCCGGATACTTACTCTGAAAAGATGGATGAGCTGAGGCAATCATCTGTGAATACCTTAAACAGGCTCCGTACCATCAAGCAACAGTCTGAACAGATGACGACGTTGCAACAAAAGCTAAACGGCTATGAGCAAAGCTTGCAGCTGCTCAACCAGCATGCCGATTCATTGAAAGAAGCTATGAATAAGTCCGTTGCCAGTGAGAAACATCTTTCCAGCATGGTACGTAAATATCGTAGCAGTCTGGAAAAACGGGATGACCTGATAATGGCTTTTATTGATTCTACCGTGGTCGCTTATCAGCAGATGGATATAAACAAAATGCAGAATCTGGAAAATGTTGACAATCCCGAGCAATTAAAGTCTAATGGCGACGCATTAAAGATGATTCATGACATATCGCAACAAAATCTCCAGATCTTGAAAAAGAATAGTGATAATTTACAGCTTCAGGATTACATGCGGATGAGCAAGGTGGAGAATCAGTTTGAGGGTATGTGGGATCGACTCGGAGATAAAATTACCGAAGTGTACAACGGCAAGAATGCCGATCAACTGGCCTCCGAGATAACTAAAAATTTATCCGAATGGAACCAAATGCTGAGGGACCAAACCCTTGCCGTACTTAATGACACACTGCAATCAAATGGCATTAATCTAAAATCATTTGATAGCCCGGAAGGATTGTATTCATCTCTAAATACGTACCTGGATGAGAAGATAAAACACAGCAAGAATGGTGGATCTGAATCCTATCAGGATTTCAAGAGATTCCAACAATTCTGGAATAAGGTAGAGCTTCAATGGTCAAATAATTTTGCCGATGCCGGACTGTTAACCCAGGACCAAATGGCATCTATTGACTCTAAAGTTGATATGTGGGCTGAAAATGCGAAACCTGCCGGCTCTAATAATCTCTTAGTTTATCTCTTGGGCGCAAGCGTGCTTTTAGCCGTAGCACTGGGCGTTATGCTTATTCGGGAAAAGAAGTCGAATAGCAAAAAAAGCTAAAACTTCATTACAAACATTATTCGTTGGTATTCCTGCACTCCGGACAGGTCATCAGTTTTGATGATCGCCGGGGTGCTTTTTTAATGGGCGATCATATTACGAATAATCCTCACACACATATTATATCCGAGCTAACCTAATTCTTGGCCATAGCCAATCGTTTGCTATATTGCCATAACAGTATAATGAATCCGGCAATAATGACCTGGGCAATAATGGTAAAAAGGGTAGGATAGAGACCCAGTAATGGCAAATCAGGAAGTATAGATAAGCTGTGGATTCCAATATAGCCAGCCTCTTGAAATTCATGGATACCCTTTCCGGCCAATACCACCGCCAAAATAGCCATAATCAAAGCTGAATATTTAAATACCATTTGTATGGGCAGCCGTTTAGAGAATTTGACGATCAGAACAGCCATTAAGAATACAGCTGCCAAAGCACTAAGGGATCCTGCAATAATACCTGAATCACCCGCGGTTGTTGATTTGATACTGATAGAAGAAAGAAATATTACCGATTCAAAAGCTTCACGGAAAACAACGACAAAAGCAAGAAATGCTAATCCCCATTGATTTTTTTCATCTACAAGACGGGATATCTTTTCCTTAACAAACTTAGTCCATTGCGAAGCATGAGTTTTATTGTGCAACCAAAATCCAATGTAAAGCAACATTCCGACTGCAATAAGCGATCCAATGCCCTCCATCATCTCACGCTGAAGTGAGCTCATCTGGATAAGCGATTCCGCAAAAAACCAACTGATAATACCCAAAATAAGAGCTGTCAGCCAGCCACCGTGAACGAACTTAAGCGACCGTTCGGCTTCCATTGATTTCAAAACGCTGATGATTACCAAAATAATCAGGACGGCTTCGAGACCTTCGCGAAGCAGGATGGAAGCTGCCATCATAAATGTAAACCAAAATGAATAATCCTGGTTATTCAGCAGTGTTTGAGCCTGATTAATTGAAAGGGTTGCAGTCTCAACTTTTTTATTCAAAGTCGCGAGCGGCTTTTTTTGTTTGATGGTTGAACGTACGTCAATCATCTTATTTTCTATGTCGGTGACCAGTGACGGGCTTGATGCTTTAATTTGGTTTTCCATCGGCTCCACGCCATGTAGATAGGCATTGAGTGCCAAGGTCTGGGCCTGATCTGAATTATTTGATTTATAAGCTTCAACCGCTGAATTTAAGAGCTTTACAGCATGAGCTAACTTGTCTTGTTGCTGGAGACGATCAGAAGCGTTCATTGAACGCAATACAGACATACCGGCTGTCTTATTGATATTCTTTTTCTTAAAGTAAGCTATCCACTGCTCGTTTTTCCAGGTAGCCAATTTTCTAAGCGAAAGGGTATCAAGCAAAGCCTTTTTAATCTTTTGTTCCTGTTTACCTGATACATTCGTCTTGTAATTCAACTGGTTAATATAAAATGCAACATCCCAAGCCTCTTTATCGGAAAGTTCTTTAAAGGCTCTCATACCTGTTCCCGATATGCCTAGCCGTATTGTGTTATAGGCCTGCAGTGGGGATAATTTAGACGCAAGTACCGAATCATGAAAATTAGCCGGTTGGGGATCCAGCGCTTTCCCTGCAGGGCCATCGCCATAGCCCGATTTGCCATGGCAGGATTGGCAGGCTTGCCCAAAGATCTCTTTTCCATGCTCCGGATCGGGCCAGGAGGAGGGGACAATTGCGATAAGGTTAAGGGCTAAAATCCGTTGCTGGATTTCAGAAGATCGACGTTCAATTTCATCTTGAGAGGCTTTCCCGGCAACTGCATGATGAAGCTCATCAACAGAATCTGATAAAGCGCTAAACCTGGGACTATCTAATTTATCACTAAGTTTATGATATAAGTTCTTGATTTGATCACTGAATTCATTCATCTCCTGAAACTCACTGGAGCTAATTACCTTCCCATCCTTAACAGCATTAGGATAATCTTTCCCTATATAATCCAGTAAATTTACCAACGTCCTCAATTGAGTATGATTTGTAGAATCTTGGGCTTTTGCGGATAGACTTCCGCAGATGAAACCAACAAATAACAACAGGAAAATTTTTGAACTCATGAAACACAATTCGGCTGTTTATTTAGATTAGATCTATAAAAGTAATAATTTTCTTATAATTGATCTAAATAAAATTGCAATTAATTTTTAATCGTTCCAGATAAGCTGTTCTTATCCCATTCAAAACGTGCCAAACATTAATGAAATAACCTAGCATCGCCTTGAGGAGTAAGTGTTATCCCTAGAGAAATACCGAAATAAGGGTGAATTCCTGAGCTGTTAATAATAGGAGTGAAGGCAGCTTTGAAAGTAACATGGCTAAATTCTTTGGGATAATAGCGATAACCGAGCGTAAAGGTTAGGCCCGGTGGTTTGGGAGCATCCCATTTTTGGGGTTCGTAGATGGTGCCAAACAGGATGCCAGCACCGGTTTCAATTTGATTGGGGACTTTGCCAAAAAGATGCAATCCCATGATAAGTCCCAGAAAGGCATCGGTACCTACCGACGAATTAAATAGAAAATCATCGCCATGAGAGGAACCCGGATAATAACTGCCTCCCAAACGGAATCCCCAATTATTGCTAAAAACAACATCATAATTGAGTGAATAAAGCATTGCGTTACCACCCAATTCTACATAGACACTTTGTCGTGGTATGTTGTTGCCTTCCATCGGAGGGCCGGGCAGCTGCGCTCTTGATATGTTTGTCCCGATTATAAACAGGACCACTGCCGTTATACTCGTCTTGATTTTCATCCCATCCTTTTGTGATTAATTCGATTTGGTATCCAACTTTGCCTGTTTAACGTTATCAATCTCTTTTTCTGATAAAGAATTATTGAAGTTGTACAGAGCCGATTGCCAGGAACCGTAAACGGGATTGGGCAATACATACCATTTTTTACCCCATTTTTTTTGGTTGGCTTTAACCAACCGATGTCGCCTTTCCTGAGTAATATTTTTTGCTGATGTAAAATCGTTCAGATCATCCCCGAAAAACATTAAGATGCGATAGCGGGATGCTACGTAGGCCCGCCGATAGGTTTTAGCTGACGTCCAATTTGGCTTTTCGTGTTGGCTAAGGATGTGATCTTCGTTATCTGCAAGGGGGAACCCCAGTTTCTTAAGATTTTTGCGTGTGTCTGCTTCAACGTTAGCATCTCGGTTGGTTAGATAAATAACTGTTATCCCTTTTTGAGCTGCTATTTTTGTAAATGCCAGGGCACCGGGAACGGCATCAGCATTCGCCTCCATAACCCAGTGATTCCACGCTTTGGGATCAAAACTTTTGTTATGTTTAATCATTCGTGCCTGGAAAGCAGAATTATCGAGCACCGTCTCATCTACATCCAATACCACTGCCGGCGGAAGTTTTCGAAGATTATCACTTTTTTGGTTAGGATAGGCGGTCCAATACGAATCTTCGAGCGCCAGTCCCAAATTGGATAGCGCATTTTGATAAATGGAAGTAGTCAGCGCTTCGTATTCGGCCGAATTTTGAGTCCAAAGGGTAGCGCTTGTTGTAGGGTTTTGTAGTACGGGTGAAGATGTGCTGCAAGCAGAAAAACCTACAATGGAAAATAAAATGAATAGGAGATGTATATGCCCGTCAGTAAATGTGTTTTTCATAGAAATGAAGTGGGATTAATTTTGATTTTTAAATGCGAAATAACTGCAAGAGTAGCCTTTAAGTTTTAATAGTGGAAATCATACGAATTTTTAACTTTATTATAAGTCAAAATGTTTGCCAATAAGGACAAATTTAAGGCAAATAAATTGCAGGATTGTGATCTCAACTTATAATAAATATAAACAGGTATGACTTTCAATTTTAATAGTCGCAAAGGGATATTTTCACTCTTCTCTATCATCACTTATGTTTTGTTAACAACCGTTTTCATTCCGAAAACGTATGCCCAGGATGAAGGTTCTGGATCATCCAAACCTATTTATCTGGATACGAAGTACTCATTCAGGGAACGAGCCGCCGATCTGGTTTCACGAATGACGTTGGCGGAAGAAGTTAAACAACTCCATACTAATAATGCACCGGCAATTCCACGATTAGGGGTGCATCAATATATCTATTGGAGTGAGGGTCAGCATGGAATTAATGCGATGTTTGGGAATATGCACAATGGCAAGAAAAAGCAAGAGCATGCGTATGGTAGCCCGCATGCAACGAGCTTTCCTGTGAATTTTTCTTCAGCAATGAGCTGGGATCCGGAATTAATTTATAAAGAAACACAAGCCATTTCGGATGAAGCGCGGGGCTTCCTGGATAAATCACTGTTTGGTACTGGTCAGAACAATTTGGGCGAATCAAAGGATGATTACGGAAATTTGACCTACTGGGCACCAACGGTCAATATCGATCGGGATCCTCGCTGGGGACGCACGGACGAAGCATTTGGTGAAGATCCATATCTCGCTTCTCAAATGGCCGGTGCTTTTGTGAATGGTTATCAAGATCAAACGATGGATGGACAGTCTAAAACGAGTTATTTAAAGGTTGCCACGACAGCCAAACACTTTGCCTTAAACAATATTGAGAACAACCGGCGGGGCATCTCATCCGATGCAACTGACGAAGCTATACGCGATTATTACACGGCTACGTTCCGACACCTGATAGAAAAGGCACATGTTGCCGGTTTGATGTCGGCCTATAATGCCATCAACGGCACGCCTGCGGTAGCAAGTACGTATACCGTCGATGAGCTGGCCCAGAGGACCTATGGGTTTAACGGCTATATTACATCCGACTGTGGCGCTGTTGGAACCACTTATAAAAATTTCCCATCTGGACACAATTGGGCTGCTCCCGGTTGGAGCACGGATATGCAAGGCGACAGCGCTACATGGACCAATAAAGAAACCAGTGAAAAGATACCTGGTGCAGCCGGGGGACAGGCGTATGCCGTTCGAGCAGGAACAGAACTTAACTGTACTGGTGATGAGTACACGCTTTCCAATATTAAGGA
>Ga0102944_1000971_pt1 | contig 20409 bp, 22 predicted proteins | sample SalPonD_shore_MG_FD_78172 | JGI IMG/M metagenome (GOLD analysis project Ga0102944, IMG submission 78172) | Salt pond soil microbial communities from South San Francisco under conditions of wetland restoration - Salt Pond MetaG... | ecosystem: Environmental > Aquatic > Marine > Intertidal zone >...
CTCGAAGTCCCCGTCGCGGGCGCTCGGGGCCCCGTAGCCGTCGGCGACGTCGAGGACGTCGGCCGGACCACGCCCGAGGACAACCGCCTCGACGTCGAGCCCCGCGACGGCCTCGCGGAGCTGGCGGACCCCGTCGACGCCGCCCTCGCGGAAGTCGACGAACGCGGCCGTGCCCGTCGCGGCCATGAGCCGGGCCGCCCGACGCATGCCGGCCACCAGCTCCTGGGTCGAGGCGGCGCGGAGCCGGCGGTGCTTGAGGCCGTCGGGCGGGGCGACCAGCTCCACGAGCGTCAGCCCGCGACCGGCGTCCTTCGCGACGGCGTCGCCCACGTGGGTGTGGGCGTTCACGAACGCCGGGCAGACGAGGTCGGTCGACTCGACGCTCGCCGCCTCGACGGCGGCGATGCGCCCGTCCTCGACGACGACCCGCCCCCTGATGGGCTCGTAGTCGGGCCCCGCGAGGATGGTCCCCTCGACGGCGGTTTCGCCGTCCGCGTCGGCTGGTTCGTCCCCTCCCGTCGGGTCGCCGTCGGCCACTCAGGACCCCCCGAACTCGTCGAGCGGGACGTAGCGCCCAACCCGCTCGGCCACCAGCCGGCCGCCCGTCTCGAGCCCGAGCGTGCGCTCGGCGGCGTGGCCCACGGCCTCGACGAGCGCCGCCGGGGCGTAGACGCCGAAGCGCCACTGCTGGGCCTGCGCGTCGCGGAGCGCCTCGACCAGCGCGGACTGCTCCTCGAGCCGGCGGACCTCGCCGTTGACGACGACCCGGGTCGAGGACTCCGGCATCGACGGCTCGGCCGGCACGTCGAGGACGACCGCCTCGGGGTCGACGCCGGCCGCCTCGGCCACCTCGACCTCGGCCGCTCGGACGGCCCGGTGGGACGCCCCCACGAGGTCGTCCGGGACGTCGACGCGCTCGGCCCAGACCGCGCGCTTGAAGAGGTCGCGCTCGTCGATGCGGCGGGCGAGGTCGGCGCTCGCCGGGTGGGCCCGGAGCATCGCGGACAGGTCGGCGTCGTCCATCCGGCGCAGGGCCAGCGGGTCGAGGACGCCGTCGTCGATGCAGCGCTCGGTCGCCCGCCGGAGCATCGCCTTCGAGATGCGCGCGACGTGGTGGTTGTACACCGTCGGGTACATCAGCGCACGGGCGAGCAGCACCGACTCGGCCGTCTGGACGTTGCCCTCCCCGAGGACGACCGCGCCGTCGACGACCTCGAGCTCCCGGACGAGCCGGCCGTGGTCGATGGTGCCGTAGGGAACGCCGGTGTGGTGGGCGTCGCGGACGAGGTAGTCCATCCGGTCGACGTCGAGCTCGCCCGCGAGGAGCCCGCCGTAGCGCCCCTCGCCGGCGATGAGCCCGGCGACCCGGCCCGGGTCCAGGCCGTGGGCGTCGAGCGCCTCGGCGACGGCCCCCGTCGAGAGCAGGTCGCCGACGTCGGCGTGGCCCAGGCCGGTCGGCCGCTCGAGGAGCCCCTCGACGTTGTGGCTGTAGGGCGTGTGACCGACATCGTGGAGCAGCGCCGCCGCCCGGACGTGCTCGGCGGCGTCGCCGCTCACCCCGAGGTGCTCGAGCGTCTCGCTGGCGAGGTGGTAGACGCCCAGGCTGTGCTCGAACCGCGTGTGGTTGGCGGAGGGGTAGACCAGGGCGACCGTCCCGAGCTGCCGGATGCGCCGGAGCCGCTGGACGGGCGGCGTGTCGAGCAGGGTCAGCGCCACGCCGTCCACCTCGATGTAGTCGTGGACGCTGTCCTTGATCGGCTTCATGGTCGGCCCTGGCGCCGCCACGCCATAACACGCCCCGGGCGGCCGGTTCGTGCTGGTGAGGGGGGGGGGGTGGCGGGAGGCCACCCGCCTCCGGCGTCGGTCAGGACTCGACGTCCTCGCTCCCGCAGACGGCACAGACGTCGGCCTGCCAGGGCACCGTCCGGATGATCGGCCGCTCCTCGCCGCAGTGTCGGCAGTAGCCCGAGACGGTCGATGGCACCTCTCTTCAGCTATCTTACACGAGCGACGAGCTTAGTTAATGAGGGGTTCTCACGATTCTCGTCGCGCTGGAACCTGCGGGACGTCGCCGCGCCGGCATCGGTGACGAGCGGGACGCTTTTGCCCCCCGCCGGGCCACCCCTCGCCATGGTGACGTGCCTGGCGGGCGGGACGGGGACGCCGAAGCTCCTGCGGGGCGCGCCGGCCGACCGGGACGTCACGGTCGTGGCCAACACCGGCGACGACGTCGAGCTCGGCGGGCTGCTCGTCTGCCCCGACCTCGACACGACGCTCTTCCTCGGCGGCGACGTCCTCGACCGCGAGACGTGGTGGGGCATCGCGGGCGACACGACCATCACGCACGACCGGCTGCGCTCGCTCGCCGACGCGGCCGGTCTGGAGGCGGGCCCGCGCTACCTGCCGGCCGACGCCCAGACCGCCGGTCGACCGCTCTCGCGGTGGCGACGCTTCTCCGGCGTCGCCGAGTTCATGACCATCGGGGACCGCGACCGCGCCGTCCACGTGACCCGGACGAGCCTGCTGGACGAGGGCCGGTCGCTCACCCAGGTCACCGAGACGCTGGCGACGGCGTTCGGCCTCGACTGGCGGCTGCTCCCGATGAGCGACGACCCCGTCGCCACCATCGTCCACACGCCCGACGGGCCGATGCACTTCCAGGCCTGGTGGGTCGCCCGCCGGGCCGAGCCGCCCGTCGAGGCCGTCGAGTTCCGGGGGGCCGACGACGCCGAGCCAACCGAGGCCGTGCTCGACGCGCTCGCCGAGCCCGTCGTCGTCGGGCCCTCGAACCCAGTCACGAGCCTCGGGCCGATGCTCGCGCTGGACGGCGTCACGGCCGCCCTCGAGGCGACGCCGGTCGTGGCCGTCTCGCCGTTCGTCGGCGACCGGGTCTTCTCCGGTCCGGCGGCGGCGCTCATGGCCGGTACCAGCCAGGAGCCCTCGACGGCCGGCGTCGCGACCGCCTACCCGTTCGCCGACGCCTTCGTCCTCGACGACGACGACCCGACCGAGCTCGACCGGCCGACGGTCCGCACCAACACTCGGCTCGACGGGGTGGCGGACGCCGAGCGGGTCTGGGGGGCGTGCGAGGCAGCCCTCTCGGCGGTGGGCGGGTGAACGCCGACGTGGCGGGGGCCGCCTGATGTTCGACCCGCGCGTGGCGCTGGCGAGCCTGAGCGGGGAGTCGGACGCGGCCTGGGCCCGCGGCGGCCTGCCGTTCGCCGGGGCCGCCTTCCTGGGTGGCGTCGCCCTCGACGAGGCGGCCCGGGCGGCCGCCCGCCGGATGGTGGCCGACCGGGACCGCAACGAGTTCCTCCCCCCCGACCCGCTCGCGTTCGTCGAGCGCCAGCTCCGAGCCCTCGACGGCGCCCCGCTCCTCGTCGGCGTCAACGTCCGGTCCGCGACGCCCGAGCCCGTCCGGGCGGCCGCCGCGGTCTGTCGGGACCACGGCGCGGTCGTCGAGGTCAACGCCCACTGCCGACAGCCGGAGCTCTGCGCCGCCGGCTGCGGCGAGTCCCTGCTCCGGGACGCGGACCGGCTGGTGAGCCACGTGGCCGCCGCGGCCGCGACCGGGGCGACGGTCGGGGTGAAGGTCCGGGCCGAGGTCCCGGGGGTCGACCTCGGGGCGCTCGCCCCGCGCCTCGCCGACGCCGGCGCCGCGATGGTCCACGTCGACGCCATGGACTCGCCGTCGGCCGTCGGCGCGGTCGCCGAGGCCGCGGGCGACGCGGTGTTCGTCGTCGCCAACAACGGCGTCCGCGACCGGGCGACGGCTCGCGAGTACCTCGCGCTGGGCGCCGACGCCGTGAGCGTGGGTCGACCGAGCACCGACCCGCGGGTCCTGGCGCGCGTCCGGACCGCCGTCGACGAGTGGTTCGGGGCGGGTGACGGGTGGACCATCGACGAACCGGGGGCCATCCGGTCGCCGCCGGACGGGTCGTGACCGTGGGCCTCGCCGACCGCACCCAGCTGGCGCCGCTGCTCGAGGTCGCCGCCACGCCCACGTCCTGGGGCGTCGACCCGGGCCCGACGGCCGACCTCGTCGCCGCCGGGCTGTTCGTGGCGCTCGAACGGGGGGTGGCCGTGTGACGCCAGCCGGGGGCTCCGATGAGGGTGACCGAGCCGGGTGGCCGGTCCAGGTGGAGGGGGTCGTCGAGTCGGTGGTCACGACCCGCGGCCCCGACGGCCGGTGGGCCGTGGCGGCGCTCGGGCTCCGGGGCGGCGACCCCGTGACCGCCCGGACGTGGGGCCGGACCCGGACCCGCCGGAACTTCGACCGCGAGGGCGACGGCGTCGTCCAGTTCACCCGCGACCCGGTGGCCTTCGTGGAGGCGGCGCTGGCCGCGGCGACGGCCGACGAGCCGGTGCTCGACGCGGCCGACGCCTGGGTCCCGGTGTCGGTCGAGCGGCTCGACGCCGGGGTCGAGGCCGGCGTCGAGTGGGTGGACTGGGCGCTGCACCCCGGGGCGGCGACCGTCCGCCGCGAGGGCGTGGCGACGGTCGCGCGCGGGTTCAACGCGGTCGTGGAGGCGACGGTCGCCGCCTCGCGGCTCGGCGTCCCCGGCTACGACGACGCCGAGCTCCGTCGCCGGCTCGTCCGTCTCCACGGCCTCGTCGAGCGCTGTGGCACCGCCCGCGACCGCGAGGCGATGGCCCGGCTCGACGCCCTGGTCGACGGCTGAACGCCCGGGCGAGCGACGTGCCAGCGACTCCCACAGAACGCCTATACGTCGGGGGTCGTTTCAGCAGCCATGGACTACGAGGAGCAGCTCGACCGCGCCCTCGCCGCGGTGCCCGAGCTGGGTACCGACGAGGACCGCCTGTCGGTGCCCGACCCCCAGGTGCAGCAGGACGGGGCGTTCACCCGGCTGGTCAACCTGCCGGCCATCGCGGACGCCCTCTCCCGCGACCCGGAGCACATCCATCGGACCATCCAGCGCGACCTCGGCACGAACGGCCAGTGGGACGGCGCGCAGGCGCGCTACAACGGCCAGTTCACGGCCGCCGACTTCGAGCGGGCCATCGCGGGCTACGTCGAGGAGTACGTCACCTGCTCGGAGTGCGGCCGCCCGGACACCCGACTCGTCACCGAGGACCGCAACCAGATGCTCCGGTGCACGGCCTGTGGGGCGTTCCGTCCGGTTCGCAAGCGACGCCGGCCGGTGGCCCAGCAGCAGCGGGCCGTCCTCGAGGAGGGCCACACCTACGAGCTCGAGATCACCGGGACGGGCCGGAAGGGCGACGGCGTGGCCGAGCGCGGCAAGTACACCATCTTCGTCCCCGGCGCTCGCGAGGGCCAGACCGTCACGGCCGCCATCGAGTCCATCAGCGGCACGCTGGCCTTCGCCCGGCGCGTGAGCTAGCCCCGAAAGGCACCGACCGCGCCCTCCTCCGGCCGCGATTCGGCGCGGAAACGCGGGTCAATGACTTTATGGCCCGTAATCGTGAACCTACGGGCACATGGCCATCAAGCCCTCGTACATCAAGAACCTCGCCCGGGACCTCATGGAGACCTACCCCGACGCCTTCTCCGAGGACTTCGAGGAGAACAAGGCGCAGGTCGCCGAGCTCACGAACATCGAGTCGAAGGAGGTCCGGAACCGCGTCGCCGGCTACGTGACGCACAAGCTGTCGAGCCCCGTCTCGGCCTGAGCCGTTTCCTCGCGAGCGCCCCCGTCCAGCAGCGGCCGCGCCCGACCGGTCCACCGGTTTGGGGCGGCCCTGCCCCCGGCGCCGTCGTCGACGTTCCACAACCGACTTAACCCCGAGGGGCCAGGCCGCGGTCATGACTACCCGCGTGGGGCTGCTCGGCGCGACGGGCGCCGTCGGCCAACGGTTCGTCCAGCTCCTCGAGCCCCATCCCGAGTTCGACCTCGCCGTCCTGACCGCCAGCGACGAGAGCGCCGGCAAGCCCTACCGCGAGGCGGCCAAGTGGCGGGTCGACACGCCCATCCCCGAGGCCCTCGCCGACGAGCCGGTCGTCGCCACGACGCCGTCGGCCGTCTCCGACGACGTCGAGCTGGTCTTCTCGGCGCTGCCCTCGGACGCCGCGGCCGCGGTGGAGCCGGCCTTCGCCGAGGCCGGGTTCGTCGTCTGCTCGAACGCGTCGAACGACCGCGAGGCCGACGACGTCCCGCTGGTCATCCCGGAGGTCAACGCCGACCACCTGGGCCTGCTCGACGTCCAGCGCGACACCCGCGGCTGGGACGGTGCGCTCGTCAAGAATCCGAACTGCTCCACCATCACGCTCGTGCCGACGCTGGCCGCGCTGGTCCCGTTCGGGCTCGAGCGCGTCCGCGTGGCGACCCTCCAGGCCGTCTCGGGGGCGGGCTACTCCGGGGTCACCTCGATGGAGATCATCGACAACGCGCTCCCCCACATCGCCGGCGAGGCGGAGAAGATCGCCGCGGAGAGCCGCAAGCTCCTCGGGACGTTCGACGGCGACGAGGTCGTCTGGCACGACGCCGACGTCTCGGCCTCGTGTAACCGCATCGCCACCATCGACGGCCACCTCGAGAACGTCTGGGCCGAGCTCGCCGACGACGTGACGCCCGAGGCGGCGGCCGAGGCGATGCGCTCGTACCCGTCGCTCGACCTCCACTCGTCGCCTGAGCCGCTCATCACCGTCTTCGACGCCATGGACCGGCCGCAGCCCCGGCTCGACCGGCTGCTCGGCGGCGGCATGGGCGTCTCCGCCGGCGGCATCGAGGCCGTCCCAGGCGGGGGCCTCAAGTACAACTGCCTCGCCCACAACACCATCCGGGGCGCCGCGGGCGCGAGCGTCCTGAACGGCGAGCTGCTCATCCGGGACGGCTGGGTCTGACCACGCCGCGGGCGGTTGTTCGGGTTCCGCTGGACCAGGGTTTAACCGGCTCCAGCGGGTAGGTTCGACCGGAGGCACACTCCATGGCAACTGAACACTCAGCGACGGCGATGAACTCGGGCGACGACGTCGCGAGCTGGTCGGGCTGGCTAGCCGCGCTGTTCGGCCTCTGGGTGCTGGTGTCACCGTTCGTCCTCGCGGGCTCCTTCGGCACCGGGAGCGCGATGTACAGCACGGTCATCTCCGGGATCGTCGTCACCGTCCTGGCGGCCTACGAGGCGACGTCGCTGCAGCGCGCCGGCCTGACCGGGCACGCGTGGAGCGGCTGGATCGCGTCCCTGTCGGGGCTGTGGATACTGTTCTCGCCGTTCTTCATCGGCGGGTCCATCGGCGCCGGCGGCCCCCTCTGGAGCAACGTCGTCGTCGGCTTCATCGCGCTCGTCCTCGCGGCCTACGCGGCTAGCGCCTAGGTCGCCGCGCTCCGGGACCGTTCACGGTCGTCGGGGTCCGGCGGCCGTCACGCGAGCGCCTGAGCGAGCTTCTCGAGCGGGTGCGGCGGTCGCGCGTGTCCCGGGCGGTCACCCAGCTGCGTGCGACACGACGTGCCGGGAGCGACGACCGTCTCGCCCGGCGAGGCGTCGACCTGGTCGAACAGGATGCGACCGATGGCCCTGGAGAGCGCGAGGTGCTCGGCCTCGTAGCCGAACGAGCCGGCCATCCCGCAGCACCCGGAGTCGAGGTGGTCGACCACGTAACCAGCCCGTTCGAGGACGCGCGCCGCGTGATGGTCCTTGTTCGTGGCCTTCTGGTGGCAGTGGCCGTGATAGGTCACCGACTCGTCCACCGGTCGGAACGCCAGGTCGGCGTCGAACCCCCGCGTGTCGAGGTACTCGCAGACCCCGTAGGACGCCGCGCCGACGGCGAGGACGTCCGGCCCGGCGAGCAGGTCGGCGTACTCGTCCTGGAACATCACGGCGTCCGAGGGCTCCACGAAGACGACCGACCACCCGTCGTCGACGGCGGGGACGAGCGAGCGGACGTTGTGGCGGGCCTGCTCTCGCGCGAGATCGAGGAAGCCCTTCGAGTAGGCGGCTCGACCGCTCGGCCCGAGGTCGTCGGGGATGCGGACGTACACGCCCGCCGCCTCGAGCACCGCCACCGCCGCCTTCCCCGGCCCCGGTTCGACGTAGTTCGTGAACGTGTCGGGGAACAGGAGGACCTGGGCCCGGGCGGCCGCCGGAGCCAGGCGACACCGCCCCCGCGACTCGAACCAGTCCCGTAGCGTTTCGCGCTGGAACGTGGGGAGCGTTCGGTCGGCGGCGATGCCGAGCGTCCGTTCGAGCAGGGCTCGGCCCCCCGGCAGGCGCGTCGCCCAGTTGGACAGCGGCGCCGCGGCGCTGCCGAGCGCGGAGAGCCGGTCCACGTTCGCGAAGACGCGCTCCCGGAGTCCGGCACCCCGCTCGCGGTGGTACTGGTGCTTGACCTCGGCCTTCAGCTTCGCCAGGTCGACCCCCGTCGGGCAGTCGTTCGAGCAGCCCTTGCAGCCGACGCAGAAGTCGAGCACCTCGGTCTGGAACCGCTCGGACTCGAGCGTCTCGGCGGGGAGCTCGCCGCTGATGGCCGCCCGGAGCAGGTTCGCCCGGCCGCGGGTCGACTGGACCTCGTCGCGGGTGGCCCGGTAGGTGGGGCACATCGTGCCGCTGGCGGTCATCCGGCAGGTCCCGCAGCCGTTGCAGAGCTCGACGAGGTGGGCGAACCCGCCGTCGTCGGCGAAGTCGAGGGTCGTCTGGGGCTCGACCGACTGGTAGGTCGGGCCGTAGCGGAGGTGCTCGCGCATGTCGGCCCCGACGCCGCGGTCCTCGCCGGCCGGGCCGACGTCGTCGGGTCCGTCGCGGAAGACGACGTTCCCCGGGTGGAGCCACCAGTCGGGGTCGAAGGCGGTCTTGACCCGCTTGAACGCGGCCCAGAGCTCGGGACCGTACATCTTCGGGTTGAAGGCGGTCCGGGCCATGCCGTCGCCGTGCTCGCCGGAGAACGAGCCGTCGTACTCGAGCACGAGGTCGGTCACGGCGTCGGCGATGGCGCGCATCGTCTCGACGCCCTGGTCCTCCTTGAGGTTCAGGATGGGCCGGATGTGGAGCGTCCCGGAGCCGGCGTGGGCGAAGTAGGCCGCCGACGTGTCGTGGTCGTCGAGGACGGCCATGAACCGGGTGACGTACTCGGCCAGCGCCTCGGGCGGGACCGTCGCGTCCTCGATGAACGGGTAGGGCTTCGGGTCGCCCTCGAGGCTCATCAGGAGCGGGATGGCGGCCTTCCGGAGGGTCCAGAGGTCGCGCTGGGCCGCGTCGGCGTACGCCTCGACCACGTCGAACGCCGGCCCGTCCTCGAGCAGCGTCTCCGAGACGGCCGCCACCGCCGCCTCCAGGTCGTCGGTGAGCTCCGAGTCGACCTCGACCAGCAGGGCCGCCTCGGTCCCCTCGGGAATCACGTCGACGTACTGCGCGTAGCCCTCGGAGGCCGCCGCGAGCCGGAAGACCTCGGCGTCCATGAGCTCCACGGCGCTGACGTCGCCCTCGAGCGCCGCGGGCACCGCGGCGAGCGCCGTCACGAGGTCGTCGTAGCAGTAGAGCGCGAGCGCGGTCGATTCCGGCACGGTCACCAGCGAGACCGTCGCCTCGACGACGACGCCGAGCGTCCCCTCCGAGCCCACCAGGAGCGTCGAGAGGTTGATGCAGCGCTCGCCGGCGTCGTTCTCGTAGACAACGCGGTCCAGGTTGTAGCCGGAGACCCGTCGCTTGAGGGTCGGGTACCGGGCGGCTATCTCGTCGGCGTTCGCCTCGACGACCTCGCGGACGGTCCGGTAGATGGCCGCCTCGCGGTCGTCCCTCGCGACGATGGCGTCCCACTCGTCGGAATCGAGGACGACCTCCCGGGTGTGGACGAGGCTCCCGTCGGCCAGGACCACGTCGAGTTCCTCGACGTAGGCGTCCGTGATGCCGTAGCGGACCGAGTGGGCGCCCGTCGAGTTGTTCCCGATGCCGCCGCCGACCGTCGCCCGGTTCGACGAGGCCGGGTCCGGGGCGAACTTCAGGCCGTACGGCGCCAGCGCGGCGTCCAGGTCGTCCTGGACGACGCCGGGCTGGACCGTCGCCAGCCGGGCGTCGGGGTCGATGGACACGACGTCGGTCAGGTGCTTCGAGCAGTCGACGACGACGCAGCCCGGACCAACGGCCTGCCCGGCGAGCGAGGAGCCGGCCCCGCGCGGCAGGACGGGGACGCCGTGGGCCGTCGCGATCCTGACGGCCGCCTGGACGTCGGCGACGGTCCTCGGGACGACCACCCCCGCCGGACGCGCCTGGTAGATGCTCCCGTCGCTCGCGTAGAGCACCTGGGCGTAGTCGTCGAACGAGACCTCGCCCTCGACGGCCGCCCGGAGGGCCGCCGCGAGCGCTTCGTACGCCGCCGGGGTCGGCCCGTCGAGGCCGTCGAACCCGCCGACCGGGCCGGCGTCCGCGAGCCGGGTGTCTTCCGTCGCCATGCCAGTACCCGCTAGAGGAGCGCGCGGCGGGATTAATCGCGGGGGTGGTCGGGCGGGGCGGTGGCCGGCCCGAGGGTAGTCCACGTGGACGGCGTCAGGGAGGGCCAGCGCCTTGTCTACGTGGACGGCCTCAGGGAGGGCCCGCGCCTAGTCCTCGTGGACGGCGTCGTGGAGGGCCCGCGCCTCCTCGATGGTCGTGGTGATCCACTCGCCGTCGGCCTCGAGCTTGACCTGGACCATGCCGTCGGGGATGTCCACGTCGATGACCCGCCCGTGGGCCTCGACGAGGTGCGCCGCGTACTGCGCCCAGGCGGCGCTCTCGGAGGGCGCGATGGCCTGCCAGCCGCAGCCGGGGTGCGAACATCGGACCATATCGTTATGCGCCCCTTGGGATTCGGCCATATGACCCTTCCGTTCACGGGTCGTCGGTAAGCACGACGTACTGGCCCCGCCCGCGGCCTGAGGAACCGGAAGCCGAGTCGTCGTCGCTAAAGGAAGGGCAGGTCGAGGGGGACCGACCCCTTGGCGTAGCCCTCGACCCGGCCGTCCGGGCGGCAGTGGAAGACGACGGCGGGGCGGTGGCCGACGTCCGGCCGCTCGCCGAGCACCGAGGCCCAGTCGTCGTCGGGGAACGACGAGCAGTCGACGAACAGCGTGACGCCGCCGCCGTGCTCCGCGAGCTGGCCGCCGGTCTTGGTCGCGGCCGTCTCCTTGACCGCCTTGACCGCCGTGGCGGCCGCCCGGCGGCGCGGCGGCAGCGGTCGGGTCACCTCGACGAGGCTGGCCCGGCCGGCCTTGTCGGCGCGGAAGTCGATGGCGTGGCCGGTCGTCACGCCGATCTCGGGCGTCACGTCGTAGCCGGCCTCGACGAGCAGCCAGGCGACGGTGAACTCGCTCATGGACGCGGCCATCCGGGTGGCGTCGAGCCGCGGGGACGTCCCGAGCTTCGAGGCCATGACGTAGCGGAAGTCGTCGAGCGCCCCCGTCGCCAGGAACGACTCGTAGAACCCCAGCGCCTCGTCGGGGTCGGCGTCCGGGAAGCCCGCCGCGTGGTCGTGGAGGAACTCGCGGGTGGTGTGCCGGCCGTCCTTCGAGAGCAGCACGGGCAGGAAGAACCGAGCGATGGTCGGGTAGTCGTCCAGCCAGGGGGCCTCGTCGCGGAGCTGGAGGAGCAGCTCCTTCTCGGCCCAGGCGGCGACGTCGTCGGGCACCTCGTCGAAGGTGTACTTCTCGGTCCGCCAGAGGGCGCTCGGCGTCTCCGTGTTCCCGATCCAGAACGCCCGATTCGCGTCCCAGGCGAACAGGGCCACGTCCCCGTTGTCCATCGTGAAGTGGACCGCCTCGTAGCCCTCGGGCGGCTTGAACCACGCCCGGCTCATCTCCGCGCCGAGGTTGCTGTCGAGCGGCCCGAGCAGGTCGGACCGGACCCGCCCCTCGGTCCAGCGTTCGTCGGAGCGTCGAAACCGCAGCGGGCGGGCCACGCCGACGGGTTCGCCCAGGCCGGGTTTACCTCTTGCGAGGTCGGGCCGGGCGCCGGCTCCGGCCCGGCCGGGAACTGTTCGAGGCGGCTAAGTGGTCGCTGGTCATCCGGGCCCCATGGTCGCCATCCCGTCCGACTACCACGACCTGTTCGAACGGCCGGTCATCGCCCACGTCGCCACGCTGATGGCCGACGGCACGCCGCACGTCACGCCGGTCTGGGTCGACTACGACGCGGCGGCCGAACGCGTCCTCGTCAACACCGAACGGGGCCGCCAGAAGGCCGTCAACGTCGAGCGTGACCCGCGCGTCGGCGTCAGCATGACGGACCCGGACAACCCCTACCGCCGCCTCTGCTTCTCGGGCGAGGTGACGGCCCTCACAACGGAGGGGGCCCGGGAGCACATCGACGCCCTCGCTCGGCGCTACACCGGCGGGGACTACGCCAACGAGATCCAGACCGAGCGACTGCTGCTCCACATCCGGCCCGACCGCCTGTTCTGAGCCGGCGAATCGCACCCGTATGCGAAACACTTGCAAACGCTTTTCACACCTCGACGCGCACGGGCTGTCGACGGCCGGTTCGCCGGCCGACGGAGGCCGAACTCGCCATGACCGAACCCGACCGAACGACGCCTCGGCCGCCCGCCCCGGTTCGCGCCGGGTCGAGGAGGTCGCGATGAGTGCCATCGACCGCCGCGAGCGACCGGCGGCGGGGCTCACACGGCTGCCGGAGTTCGACCTGGCCTTCCTCTACGACGACGAGGACGACCCCACCGAGGTGACCATCTTCCCCGCGGGGTTCGAGGAGGACCTCGAGACCAACTGGATCACCATCGACTGCCGGCACGCGGTCCCCCTCGACCGCGTCCGGTAGGCCGGGACCTCGGTTCCCCGTTTTCGCCCGAAGCCGCCCCGCTAGAGCCGAACCTGGTTCTCCAGGTCGGCGTACGTCCCCGTCTCGTCGACCCGCGCCAGGTTCCGGGCTAGGATGTCCGCGACCCGCTCGTAGTAGCGCGGCGTGTGGCCCGAGACGTGCGGCGTGATGCGGACGTTGTCGAGCGTCCAGAGCGGGTGGTCTTCGGGCAGCGGCTCCGGGTCGGTCACGTCGAGCGCCGCGCCCGCGATGCCCTGGCCCCGGAGCTCGGCGAGCAGGGCCTCGGTGTCCACGACGGGTCCCCGGGCGACGTTCACCACGACGGCGGTCGGCGGGAGCGTCTCGAGGGCCGCCGCGTCGACGAGCCCGGCGGTCTCCGCCGTCAGCGGGCAGGCCAGGACGAGGTAGTCCGTCCGGGCGAGCGCCGCGTGGAACGAGCCTTCGTCGGCGCCGACGACCTCGTCGGCCGGTCCGCCGCGGTCGGGCGACCGGCGCACCCCGATGGTCTCGACGTCGAACCCCTCGAGCCGGTGGACGACCGCCCGCCCGATGTGGCCGAGGCCGACCACCGTGACTGTCGAGCCCGCGAGCTCCCCAGCCTGGTAGTGGCGCCACTCGCGACGGTCGGCGCGGCGGCTCCCCTCGTGGAGCCGGCGGGCGAACGAGAGGAGCATCCCCACGACCCACTCGGCGACCGGCGGGCCGTGGACGCCCGAGGCGCTCGTCACGGCGACGTCGCGCTCGGCCAGCTCGTCGAGCGGGAGGTGGTCGGTGCCGGCGTAGAGGCACTGGAACAGCCGGAGGTCGGCCGCGGCCTCGAGGAGGGCCGGTCCGAGGGCGTGGCCAGTGACGACCTCCGCGCCCGCGACGAGCTCGCGTTCCTCGGCGGGCGTCCGGGCGTGGACCACCTCGCGGTTGGGGAGCCGCTCGCGCAGCGCCTCGACGTAGTCGGCGATGGGCATCCCGTGGATGTCGCGTCGGAGGACGACGACTCGCTGGCTCATGACGGGCGCTCCCCGCGGGAACGAGTTAGGTCTACCCGTCCATCGGCGACGCGGGTCCCCCGGCCGCGCCTTCACCCGAGCGTTTAACCCCCGTCGGGGCCTCCCTGCCGTCGCGTACCGCAGTCCCCGCCGTAGCCTGTCCGCCAGGACGCGATGACCGAGCGTGGAACCCCGGTGCGCGACATGCGCCCGGCACGAGGGTTTACCGGCCGAGGCGGCACGCCGCCCCGCGATGACGCCGGCTGTTAGTGTTCCGGGCGACATTCCAGACCGCCGAGCCCCGGGTCCGCTCCGGCCGAGCCACGGGCACCGCACGGCCTCGGCTGGCGCTGGCCCTCGGGTCGTGTCTTCGACCACGCCGCCCGTCGAACCCCCGCTCACTCGACGGCGACGCGCTCGCCGTCCCACACCCGGGCGAACTCGACGAAGTTCCGCAGGAGGCGCAGCCCGAGTTCGCCGCTCTTCTCGGGGTGGAACTGGGTGCCCACGACGTTCCCCGCCTCGTTCGCCGCGACGGCGGCGAAGTCGAACCCGTAGTCGCACGACGCGACCGTCTGGGGCTCGACCCGCGAGGCGTACGAGTGGACGAAGTACGCGTACTCGCCGTCCTCGATGCCGTCGACGAGCGGGTGGTCCCGCTCGACCGTGAGCGTGTTCCAGCCCATGTGGGGGACCTTCACGGCGTCGTTCGGGAGCCGCTCGACGCGGCCGGGGATGAGGTCGAGCCCGGGGATGGTCTCGCCCTCGGGCGCGCCCTCCGTGCTCTCCGTGTAGAGGAGCTGGAGCCCGACGCAGATGCCGAGGATGGGCGTGTCCTCGGCGGCCTCGACGAGAGTCTCGTGGAACGGCTCGAGGTTCCGCACGCACTCCCCGAAGGCGCCGACGCCCGGGAGGACGAGCGCGTCGGCCTCGGCGAGCGCGTCGGGGTCGTCGGATACCGTCACCGCCGCGTCGGCCCGCTCGAGCCCCCGCCGGAGGCTCCGGAGGTTGCCGACCCCGTAGTCGATGATGGTGAACGCCACGGCCGGTCTTCGCGTCGAGAGGTAAAGCCCGTTCGGACCGCGGAGCGACCCCGACGGCCCCGCTCAGCGGGCGCCGGCGGCGACGAGGTCCGCGACGAGCGGGCACCCGTGGTAGACGAAGCGCTCGACGGGCGCGTCGGTGGCCAGCAGGCCGGCCGCCTCGAGCCCCGGGAAGGTCCGTCGGACGAGGTCGGCCGTCCCGGCGGCCCCGCCCCCCAGGTCGGGGAACAGGGCGTTCACGTGGCGCACGAACGCGTCGGTCGAGAGCCAGTTCCCCGCGAGGTCCTCCAGCGCGGCGAGGAGTCGGCGACGGTCCGCGTCGGCGGTGAGTTCCACGACGCGAGCAGCGGCCCCGTCGTGGCACGGCGTCTCGCACGCGGCGTCGTAGGCGCACAGGCTGGTGGCGGCCATCGGCGGACCACGTCGCGGCGCTCGGCCTTATACCCCCCGAGCGGTTCCCGCTCGCGGGGAACCGTCACCGCTCCGGCACCACGACCCGCTGCCCCTCGACCTCCACCACGCTGGCCTCGACGCCGTAGACCTCGGCCACCAGGGCGGGGGTGACCACCGCCGGTCCGCCGGACGCGACGACCGCGCCGTCGTGGAGGACGACCAGCCGGTCGGCGTAGCGCATCGCGTGGGCGAGGTCGTGGAGCGCCATGAGCACGGCCAGGCCCTCGTTCGCGACTCGCCGGGCCCGCCCGAGCACGTCGAGCTGGTGGCGGAGGTCGAGGCTCCGCGTCGGCTCGTCGAGGACGAGCCCGGCCGGCTGCTGGGCCAGCGCCCGCGCCAGCCGGACCAGCTGGCGCTGGCCGCCGGAGAGCGTCGAGCGCGGGCGCATCGCTAGGTCGGCGAGGCCGAGCTGCGTCAGGACGTCGCCGACGACGGCCCGGTCGGCCGCCGTCGGCCGCCAGGCGGTGTGCGGCTTGCGCCCGGTCAGGACCGTCTCGAACACCGTCGACGGCATCGCGTCCGGCTCGGACTGGGGCACGTAGCCGAGCCGCCGGGCGACCTCGCGTCGTGGGAGCGACCCGACCTCGTCGCCGTCGAGAGTGACCGACCCCCGGAGCGGCCGCTGCAGCCCGAGGACGGTCCGCAGGAGGGTCGTCTTCCCCGCCCCGTTGGGGCCCAGGAGGGCGACCAGTTCACCCCGCTCGATGGCGAGCGTGACGTCGGACACCACCGGGTCATCGTAGCCCGCGTCCACCGACTCGAGGCGGATCACGGGTCGGCCTCCAGGGTCGATGTCCCCGCTCCGCCGCTCACCAGTACTCCCTCCCGTTGACGACGAGGTAGAGGAAGAGCGGCACGCCGACGAAGGCCGTCACGATGCCCACGGGGAGGACGACCGGGGCCAGCACCCGCCGGGCGAACAGGTCGGCGCCGAGCAGGAGGGCGCCGCCGCCGACCGCGGAGGCGACCACCAGGAACCGCTCGTCACCGCCGATGAGCCGTCGGACGATGTGGGGGACCACCAGGCCGACGAAGCCGATGACGCCGAACAGGGAGACGACGACCGCGGTCACCAGCGATGCCACCACCATCCCGACCACCCGGACCCGGGTCACCCGCACGCCGAGCGACCGGGCCGTGTCGTCGCCCGCGTCGAGCACCTCGTAGACCCACGCCCGGCGGACGAAGTAGCCGCCGGCCAGGAGCGCCACCAGCCAGAGGACGGCGTCGCCGCGCCACGTCGCGCCCGAGACGGTGCCGAACTTCCAGGCCACGAGGGCCGCCAGCTGGACGTTCGTGGCGAAGTACTCGAGGGCCGCCGTGCCGGCCGCGAAGAACGCGCCGAGCGCGATGCCCGTGAGGACGAGCGTCTCGGGGGTCGCGCGGCGAAGCCGGGCGACGACGAGGATGGCCCCGGTCGAGCACAGGGCGGCGGCGAAGGCGAAGAGCGTCGTCAGGTCGGTCACCCAGGCGGCCGACAGGGTGGCCGAGCCCGTCCCCACGAGGACGATGGCGACGGCGGCCCCGAACGCGGCCGCCTGCGAGATGCCGAGCGTGTACGGCGACGCGAGCGGGTTCCGCAGCAGGCTCTGGAGGACGGCCCCGGCGACCGCGAGGCCGACGCCGGCGCCGACGGCCGCCGCGATGCGGGGCAGCCGGAGGTGCCAGACGACCTGCGCGGCCGTCCCGCCCTGCGCCCCGAGCAGGATGGCCGGCAGCGACGCGAGCGGGATGGCGATGGGCCCCGTCAGCAGCGCCGCGACCGCCAGCGCGAGCAGCAGGGCCAGCAGCCCGCCGAGGATGGCGAGCTTCCGGCGGACCCCCCGCTCGTACGCCTCGAGCGGTCCGTACGCGGCCGACTCGGGGCGCTCGGCGCGGGTCCCCCCGCGGACGGCCTCGCCCGGTTCGCTCGCATCGGCCATCGTCGTCAGACCGGGCCGAAGCCCCGCCCGTAGGCGTCGGCCACCTGCTGGTACACGCCCCGGCCCACGAACCGGCGGTAGATCTCGTCCGCCTTGGCGACCGGGTCGACGGCGTAGGCGTCCGGATTGGCGCTGGCCCCGACGGCGTAGCCGTCGGCCAGAACGGTGTCGAAGTTCGTCCCGTAGTCGCGCGTCGGCAGGACGCCGTAGACGTCGCCGTTGGCGATGGCCGTCACGTCCTGGTAGGCGGGGTCGGACAGCGCGTCGAAGGTCTCGGTCCCGAGGTCGACGTAGAGCAGCTGCGGGTCCCACTTGATGAGCGTCTCCGGGTCGATCTGGACCCGGATCGCGCCCTTCTGGCCCCCGCCGCCCCCGCTTCCGTCGCCACCGTCTCCGCCGCTGCCACTCCCGCTTCCGCTGCCGCTACCATTCCCACTGCCACTCCCGCTTCCACTGCCACTGCCACTCCCGCTTCCACTGCCACTCCCACTTCCACTGCCGCTCCCACTGCCACTGCCGCTCCCCCCACCACCCGTCGCGTTCGCCGCGACGTTGGCGACGCCGCCGAGCGCGAAGGGGACGTAGCTCGGCTGGGTGAACGTGAGCCCGTGCTTGCCACGCCCCAGGTAGCCCACGTAGCCCCGGGGCTTCGGGTCGACGCCCGCGGCCCGTCCGGTCAGGTCCGAGATGGTCGACTCGACGTATCCACGGAGCGCGTCGGTCCGGTCGGTCGTCCCCAGGACGGTGCCGAGCAGGTCGAGCGAGCCGTCGAACGCCGGTCGGAGAGCCTTCGTCAGCCCGCCCGGGCGGATGACGACCACCGGCACGCCGAGCTGGGACTGCACGGTGTCGGCGTCGCTCGCGGCGGCGTAGGCGTAGACGACCAGGTCGGGGTCGGTGCCGAGCACGAGCTCGAGGTCGGGGCGCTTGCGGCTCCCCACGGACGGCAGGGACTCGAGCGACGGGTTGGCGAGCACGTAGGGGCGGTAGGGTCGGTTCGCACCCTTCGTCTCCAGCTCCTCGACGCCGACGACGCGGTCGGCGCCACCCGCGTAGACGACGAACCGGAGGGCGCCGGAGCCGAGGCCGACGACCCGCTCGATGGACGACGGGACCTCGACGGTCCGGCCGGCCTGGTCGGTCACCGTGCGGGTCCCCGGCGTCGGCGTCGAGGTCGGCGCCGGGGTCGGGCTCGCCGCCGTCGAACCGGCCGACCCCGGGGCGTCGAGACAGCCGGCCGCGACGGCGAGTCCCCCGGCGGCCAGGGCGCCGGCGGCCCCGAGGAACCGGCGTCGCGAACGTTGTTCCAACATGGACATAACGGAGGAACAACAACGACTAACCTCTTTCGGTGCCCAGCCGGCGTATGCGGCTCCTCGTCGGCATCGACGACACGGACAGCGTCGACAGCGACCACGGCACCGGGCGGGTGAGCCGGGACCTCGGCGCGGCGCTGGCCGACCGGCACGACGTCGCGTGGGTCGGGAGCGTCCGGCAGCAGTTCCTCGTCGACCCGCGGGTGCCCTACACGACGCACAACAGCGCAGCGTGCCTCTGGTTCGAGGTCGACGAACCGCCCGGCGAGGCGCTCGTCGAGGCCATCGTCGAGGACGCCGGGGCCTACCTCGGCGAGGTGATGGCCGACGTCGCCGACCCCGGGCTGTGCGTCGCCGACGCGGCCGAGGTGCCCGAGGCCGTGACGGCCTTCGGCCGGCGGGCCCAGGCGGAGGTGGTGACGAAGGACGCCGCCTACGAGACCGCCGCGGCCGCCGGCGTCTTCCTCGACGAGTACGGCGGCACCGGCGACGGGGTCATCGGCGCGCTGGGGTCGGTCGGGCTGACCGCGGCCGGGGACCGCGGGCGGTTCATCGCCTACGGGTCCATCCGGGACTACGGCCCCGAGGTCGCCGTGGACCGGCTCCGGGCCGACGGCATCCGGGTGGTCGACGGGGCGGGGGCCGACGTGGCCGCGGGGACGGTCAACACGCACGACTGGGTCCGCCCCCAGCTCAGGGACGGCCAACCTACCCTGCCGGTCGAACCCGACGGGGACCGGCTGCGGCCCGCGAACCTCGACTGACGGGGGCCGGGGGGTCGTCGCGGCTCCCCTCGCGGTTCCAGTCGCGGTTCGCCCCCACCGCGCGGCCATCGGCTGGGGGTGTCGCTTCGCCCACATACGCGGTTATGGCCGCGCGAGCCGTATCGCAGGGATGGACTGGCGAGCCAGGGCCGTCCTCGGCGCCGGCGTCGGGCTGCTCCTCGCGTGGGTCGCGTGGGGCGTCTACGTGACCCGTCGGACCGAGCGGGTGCCGTACGAGCCAGCGGGTCAGCTGGACGGGGTCGAGCTGCGTCGCTACCCCCGGACCGTCCGCGTGGAGACCACCGCGTCGTCGAATGGCGCCGCCTTCGGCCGCCTCTTTCGCTACCTCTCGGGGGCGAACCGGGCCGCAGAGACGGTCGCGATGACGGCCCCGGTGGCGACGCGCGGGTCGCCGCGGTCGCTGGCGGCCCCCACCCGGGCGGTCCTCGGCGGTGGGGCGTCGGTGGCCATGACGGCCCCCGTCCGGACCGAGCGAGCCCCGGAGGGCGTCACCATGTCGTTCTACCTGCCAGCGTCGTACACGCCCGAGACCGCCCCGACGCCGACCGACGACGGGGTGTCGCTCGCGGTCGACCCGCCCCGTACGGTCGCGGTCCGGCGGTTCTCGTGGTACGCCACCCGGCGACGCGTGCGCCGGGCGCGGCGACGGCTGCTCGACGCGCTGGCCGACGAGGCGGTCGAGGTCCTCGACGACCCCGTGCTGCTCCAGTACAACGACCCCTGGACGCCGCCGTTCCTGCGCCGGAACGAGGTCCTCGTCCCCATCCGGCGACGGCGCGACCCGAGCGGTCACGCGGACTGAGGCCCGAACCCGGGTCGACCGGGTCCCGGGGTCAGGCCGGCGCGGCCGGGGCCAGCTCGGGCGGCGTCTCGGTCAGCGCCCGCCGGACGGCGACGTCGAACGGGGTCCGCCGCATCGGGACGAGCGCCGCCAGCCGGTCGTCGGTGACCACCACCGGGTTGCGGAGCCCGTAGATGAGCGGGTGGGCGATGGCCCGCGGGACGTCCGTCACCAGGTCGACCCAGTAGACCGAGAGCCCCGGCGAGAGGACCGGGACGGGCAGGATGAGGGGCCGCCGGCCGAGCTGCGCGGCCGTGCGCCGGAGCATCTCCGCGTAGGTGAGCACCTCCTGTCCGCCGATCTCGTACGTCTCGCCTGCGGTCTCGGGTCGGTCGAGCACCCCGACGAG
>Ga0102944_1000973_pt1 | contig 20405 bp, 18 predicted proteins | sample SalPonD_shore_MG_FD_78172 | JGI IMG/M metagenome (GOLD analysis project Ga0102944, IMG submission 78172) | Salt pond soil microbial communities from South San Francisco under conditions of wetland restoration - Salt Pond MetaG... | ecosystem: Environmental > Aquatic > Marine > Intertidal zone >...
AGGACGGCGGCGTCGGAGCCTACAGGGATGTATTCACGGCGTTCTCGAAAGGATCCGCCGCACCCTCTGCCGAATCGGGCCTGGAAAGTGCCACTTGAAGCCCCGGAATTCCGCGATGAACCTGAAAAAAACCCGCCGGAGGAGGCGGGCTCAATCACAGTGGTGACGAATCGAAACGGGTCAGGCGGTCATGGCCTGGCGCAGGTGCCTGATGGCGTTGTTCTCGAGCTGGCGGATGCGCTCCGCGGAAACGCCGTAACGGTCTGCCAGCACCTGCAGCGTAGTCTTGTCGTCGGTGAGCCAGCGGCACTGCACGATGTCCCGGCTGCGCTCGTCCAGACCGGACAGCGCGTCCAGGAGCAACTCGCTGCGCTGGTCGTCCATGTCCTGGTTCTCGGCGAAGGTGGCCGGATCCAGGCTCTGGTGTTCCAGGTACGCCATGGGGGCGGGCGGTCCGCGGTCCTCGTCGTCGCCGTCCGCCGGGCCGTCGTAACCGATGTCGTGGCCGGACAGGCGCGATTCCATCTCGTAGACCTGCTCCGTGGGCACGCCCAGGTCCTCGGCCACCTGCTCGGCCTCGTTGGCCGACAGCCAGCCCAGGTGCTTCTTGGCGCCGCGAAGGTTGAAGAACAGTTTGCGCTGCGCCTTGGTGGTGGCCACCTTGACGATGCGCCAGTTCTTCAGGATGAATTCGTGGATCTCGGCGCGAATCCAGTGGACCGCGAACGACACCAGGCGCACGTCGTGGCTCGGGTCGAAGCGTTTCACGGCCTTCATCAGGCCGATGTTTCCTTCCTGGATCAGGTCCGCCAGCGGCAGCCCGTAGCCCAGGTACCCCTTCGCTATGTGGACCACGAAGCGCAGGTGCGCCATGACCATCTGGCGCGCGGCGTCCAGGTCTTCCTCGTCGCGAAGCTGGCGCGCCAGTCCCTGTTCCTCTTCCTTACTCAGCACGGGAATGCGGTTCACCGCCTGGATGTAGCTGTCCAGGCTGCCGCCGCCGCTCAGGGTCGGGAAATTGGCGCTCACCAAAGCCTGTTGCGTCATCGGTTCTCCTTTGCGAAAAGTCCGAATCTCGAATCCAACGCGGTATTTTAGCAGTCTGCGAATTTGAGTGCTAAGGGGTAAGAAAGTTCCGCGCCAGGCGCTCGGCAAGTCATTGATTTCACGAGACTGTTCTCAGTCCTCCCCGGCGTGGGCCCGGGCCTGGCGACGCACCTGCAGCTGGAAGCGCAGCTTGGTGGTCAGGAGCGCCTCGCGGATGGGCTTTTCCACCACGTCGTTGGCCCCCAGGCGCAGCAGTTCGGCGTGGTGGCGGGAATCGCTCTCGCCGGTGATCACCAGCACCGGCAGTGCCTGCGGACCGGTGCTCAGCTCGGCGCGCAGCCGGCGCAGCAAATCGTGGGCGGTGAGCCCGCCCTTGAGATAGACGTCGGTGAGCAGCAAGTCACAGGCCTCGGCGGGCGCCGGCGCGGCCTCCAGGATCTCCAGGGCCTCCTCGATGCTGCCCCGGTGGGTCACGTCCAGGCCGTTCTTCTCCATCATGCGCGTGGTGGCCATGACCACCACCCGGCTGTCCTCGATGAACAGCACCCGGCCGGTGATTTCGGCGTCCGGGTTCACGTAGCCGCGAATGAAGGCGCCCAGCGCCTCGAAGCCGTGGGATTTGTCGAAATAGTCGGTGACCCCGGCCAGGTTGCCTTCCCGGTGCAGGCGCGCGGTCACGTCGCCGGACACCACCACCACCGGGAAGTAGCGCTGTCTGCCGGCGTCCCGCAACCGCCGGGAAAACTCCAGTCCGTCCATGTCCGGGAGCCGGAGCGCGGTGGTGACCAGGTCCACGTCGCGCTCCTTCACGGCGGCCAGGGCATCGGCGCCGGAATCGCAGGCGACGACCTCCGGGGACTGGAGCTCCTTTTGCAGGAGCCCAGTAATCAGGCGGCGCACGACCTTCGAGCCGTCCACCACGATGATGCGCGGCGGTGTCCCAGCCGTGTTGGCCATGGGTGCGATTATACGGGCTGTCCGCGGGTTCAGGGCTGGACTGCCGCCAGGTGGCGGCCCGCCGCCAGCCAGGCCCCGGCCCAGCCCACGAAGGCGCCGCCGGCGCACAGCAGCGAAACGCCGCCCACACCCAGGCCGCGCAGGGTGAAGGCGCTCTGGTAGGCGCCGGCCAGCGTGGAGACGGGCCCGGCGATGAGCGCCAGCGAAGCCTCCACCACCAGCACCGCGGCCAGGCCCCCGAGCAGGCCGTACCAGAAGCCGGTGTAGAGCAGGGGCCGCCGAATGAAGCGGTCGGTGGCCCCGATCAGCTTGGCGATCTCGATCTCGTCGCGGCGGTTCTCGATGTCCAGGCGGATGGTGTTCCCCACCACCAGCAGTACCGCCAGCACCAGCAGCGCCGCCACTACCCAGACCACGCGCGTGGCCACTTCAAGGATCGCCTTGAACCGAATCAGCCAGGCCACGTCGTACTGGGCGAAATCCACCTCCGGGTGTTGTTGCAGGTCCTCCACCAGCGCCCTGGCGGCGTCGGCGCCCTCCGGCGGGCGCGCCGGCGTGAGCACCAGCACCGCCGGCAGGGGGTTCTCCTCCAGGGCATCCAGCGCCTCGCCGTAGCCGGACAGCCGGCGGAATTCGGCCAGCGCCTCGTCCGGGCTCATCAGCCGCGCTTTTGCGTATTCGTCACGCCCGCGCATGGTATCCGCGAACGCCGACGCGGTCCCATCATCCACGGAGGACTTCAGGAAGGCGGTCACCTCGCCGGCGTCGTGCCAGCCGCTGCTCACCGCCTGCAGGTTGGAAAGCGCCACGTAAAGCCCAGCGGGCAACGCCAGCGAGACCGCGATCACGCCCAGGGTCATCAGCCCCGAGATCGGCCTTTGCCACAGCCGGCCCAGGCTGGCCACGGCGTTGTAGCCGATCATGCGCCACCAGTGGCGCACCCGGCCGGCGATAGAGGGCCGGCGCTGGCGCCGCGCGTGGCCTGGTCCGCCGTGACGTTCACGCACCGGCGGCCTCCGCAGGTCGGTAGTCGTCCAGCATCCGCCCGCCCTTGAGCACCAGCACGCGCCTTTTGAGCCGTCGCACCAGGGGCAGGTCGTGGCTGGCGATCAGCAGCGTGACTCCCAGCTCGTTGAATCGCTCGAAAAGTTGCATGATCTCGGCTGCCAGCGCCGGGTCCAGGTTGCCCGTGGGCTCGTCGGCCAGCAGCACCGGCGGCTTGGCCACCACCGCCCGGGCGATGCCCACGCGCTGCTGTTCGCCAGCGGAGAGCATCATCGGGTAGGCGCGCTCGCGCTGCAAAAGTCCCACCTGGTCCAGGGCGGCGCGCACGCGGCGCGCGCTCTCCCCGCGGCTGAAGCCGGCGATCACCAGCGGCAGCGCAACGTTGTCGAACACCGTGCGGTCGGTGAGCAGCCGGTGATCCTGGAACACCACGCCGATCTGTCGCCGGTGGAAGGGGATGCGTCGGCGCGGCAGCTTGGACACGTTGCGCCCATCCACCAGCACCTGGCCGCGGGAGGCGTTCTCGATGCGCGATATCAGCTTCAATACCGTGCTCTTGCCCGCCCCGGAGTGGCCGGTGACGAACACCATCTCCCCGGCGCCGATCTCGAAGCTGAGGTCGGCGAGGGCTTCCTGGCCCCCCGGGTACTGCTTGGACACGCGGTCGAAGCGAATCATGTGTAGCGTGAGACGGAAGACGGAAGACGGAAGACGGCAAAGGACTTGAACATGCCGGCCAATGCAGCACAAGGCAATCCGGGGTGCCCTGGCGACGTTTCACGTCTCCCGTTTTCTCCGTTTCTCGTCATTTGATCAGTTGGTTGAGCTGGAAGATCGGCAGCAGGATCGCCAGCACGATGAACAGTACCAATAGCCCCACCGCCAGGATCAGCAGGGGCTCCAGCGCCGCCATCAGGCCCTTGAGCGCGGTGTCCACCTCACGCTCGCCATTCAGCGCGGCGCGCTCCAGCATCGCCTCCAGCCGGCCACTGCGCTCGCCGGAAGCGATGAGCTGTACCGTCATGGGCGGGAACTGGCCGCTTTCCGCCAGCGCCCGGTTCAGGCTCGCCCCCTCGCGGACCTGCCGGGCCGCCTCCCGGATGGCCTCGCGCATGGGCCGGTTGGTCACCACCTCGGCGCTGATGCGCAGGCCTTCCAGCACCGGCACGCCGCTGGCCGCGGTGATCGACAGCGTGCGCGCGAAGCGGGCGCTCTGGGTGCTGCGCACCAGCCGTCCCACCAGCGGCATCGCGAGCACCAGGGCGTGCACGCGGCCGCGAAAGCCGGGTCGGCGCATGGCCGCGGCGAACCCCGCCGCGCCGGCGATAAGGAGCAGCAGCAACAACAGGCCCCAGTCGCCCAGGAAGCCGCTGATCGCGAGCAGTACGCGGGTGGGCAGGGGCAGGGTCGTATCGAGAGTGTCGAACACCTGGATGAGCTGGGGCACCACGTAGCCCAGCAGCAGCGCCACCACGCCCAGCGCCGCCAGGGTCAGGATCGCCGGGTAGAGCAGTGCGAGCAGCGTGCGCTGCGCCAGCGCCTGGCGGGACTCGGTGTAGTCCGCCAGGCGTTCCAGCACCCGGTCCAGGCGCCCGGACTGCTCACCGGCGCCCACCGTGGCCCGGTAGAGCTCGGGAAAGGTGCCTGGAAATTCCGCCAGGGCGGCGGACAGGCTGTGGCCTTCCACCACGCGGGCCCGCAGGGCTCCCAGCACCCGCCGCGCCGGGGGCCGGTCGGTCTGCTCCGCGCAGGTGGCCAGCGCTTCCTCCAGCGGCAGGCCGGCGCTGATCAGGGTGGCGAGTTGTCGGGTCATCAGCGCCAGTTCCGCGCCGCTGAGGCGTCGGCGCCGTCCGAAAAGCGGCTGGCGGGCGCCCTGGCGTCGCTCCACCACGGCTTCCACCGACAGCGGCGTGAGCCCGCGCTCGCGCAGCCGCGCGCGCACCTGCCGCCCGGAATCGCCCTGTGCGATGCCGGTCCGGGTCTTGCCATCGGCGTCCAGCGCGCGGTATTCAAATGCGGCCATGGGGAGATCTGACGTCTGAAGGAGCCCGCGTACGCGGGCGATTGGCCTGGCTTCTTGTCTGCATCTCGACTATCGCGCGCTTCCGCGCGCTCCTGCGTGTGGTCATCGAACCGTCAGTCTTCCTGTGTCACGCGCACCACTTCCTCCAGCGACGTCACACCGGCCACCGCCTTCTCCCAGCCGTCCTCCCGTATCGAGGGGCTGTGCGCCCTGGCCTGTTGCAAAAGCGTGTGCTCGCCGGCGCCCTCGTGGATCAGTTGTCGGGCGGGGTCGTCCACGTAGAGCAATTCGTAGATGCCAGTGCGGCCCCGGTAGCCGGTATGGTGGCATTGGGCGCAGCCGACGGCCCGGTACAGCGTGGGCGCCTCGGCGGCGCCGCGGCCGAAGGCCTCGCAGTCGGCGGCGGAAGCCGCGTAGGGCTCGCGGCAGTCCTCGCACAGCACCCGCACCAGGCGCTGCGCCAGCACCCCCAGCACACTGGAGGCGAGCAGGAAAGACTCGATGCCCATGTCCCTGAGCCGGGTCACGGCGCCCACCGCGGAATTGGTGTGCAGGGTGGAGAGCACCAGGTGGCCGGTGAGGCTGGCCTGCACGGCGATCTGGGCGGTTTCCAGGTCGCGGATCTCGCCCACCATCACCACGTCCGGGTCCTGGCGCAGGATGGCCCTCAAGCCCCGGGCGAAGCTCATGTCCACCTTGGTGTTGACCTGCATCTGGCCAATGCCGTCGATGTAGTACTCCACCGGGTCTTCCACGGTCATGATGTTGCGGCTGTGGTCGTTGAGCCGCCCCAGCGCCGCGTACAGGGTGGTGGTCTTGCCGCTGCCCGTGGGGCCGGTCACCAGCAGGATGCCGTGGGGCCGGTGGATGAGCTCGTCCACTCGCGAGAGCATGCCTTCGTCCATGCCCAGTTGCGCCAGGTCGAGCCGCCCGGCCTGCTTGTCCAGCAGCCTCAGCACGACGCGCTCGCCGTGCCCGGTGGGAATGGTGGACACGCGCACGTCCACCGGGCGGCCGGCCACCTTGAGCGAGATGCGCCCGTCCTGGGGGAGGCGCTTCTCGGCGATGTCCAGCCGCGCCATCACTTTGATGCGCGAGACCAGCAGCGGGGCCAGGTGGCGCTGCGGGCTCAGGACCTCGCGCAGCACGCCGTCCACGCGGAAACGCACCACCAGGCGGTTCTCGAAGGGCTCCAGGTGGATGTCGGAGGCGTTCTCCTTCACCGCCTCGGTGAGCAGCGCGTTGATCAGCCGGATGATGGGCGCGTCGTCCTCCGTCTCCATCAGGTCTTCTGGCTCGGGCAGCTCGTCGGCCAGGCGCGCCAGGTCGGTTTCCTCGCCGAAGCCCTCCACCACGCGCCGGGCGTCGTCGGCGCCGTGCTCGTAGAGACGCTGCAGCAGCGAGTCGAATTCTTCCGCCGGGACCGGCTCAAGCAGCAGCGGGCGGCCCAGGTGACGCCGCAGTTCCAGGAAGGCCTCGCGGGGGGCGTCGGGCCGGTGCGCGATGCGCGCCCGCCCGTCGCGCTCGCCCACCAGCGCCACGCCGAAGCGGCGCGCGAAGCCGAAGCCGGGGCGGGCGGGGGCCGTGTCGGACTCAGGAACCGCCATCGTCGCCGTCCGCGTCATCGCCGTGGTCCGGGCCCAGGTACTCGTAGGTCTCCGGCAGCAGCGGCATCTGCTCCTTGCCGGTCAGCGGGCTGCGCGTCTCGCGCGCCTTGAGCTGCTCGTTGCGGATGAAGTCGTACTTGCCGCCGGTGACCGAGGTGGCGGTGGCGGCGTCGCGCAGGATGCGCGGCTGGACGAACACCATCAGGTTGCGCTTCACCCGGCTGGAGCTGTTGAAGCGGAACAGGTGGCCCAGCACCGGGATGTCGCCGAGCAGCGGCACACGCTGCTGGGTCTCCTGCACGTCCTCGTCGATCAGGCCGCCCAGCACCAGGATGTTCGAGTCACCCACCAGCACGGAGGTGGTCAGCGTACGCTTGTTGGTGATCAGGTCCACGGCGCTCACCGCGTTGGCCGCCACGCTGGAGACCTCCTGTGAGATGTCCAGGCGCACGGTGTCGCCCTGGTTGATGTGCGGGGTGACCTTCAGCGTGATGCCCACGTCGTTGCGCTGGATGGTCTGGAACGGGTTGCGCGACGAATCGTTGGCGCCGGTGTCCACGAACTGCCCGGTGAGAAACGGTACCTCCTGACCCACCTGGATCTGGGCTTCCGCGTTGTCCATGGTCACCAGTTGCGGCGTGGACAGCACGTTGGTGGAGTTGTCTGACTGCAGCGCCCGCAACAGCCCGCCGATGTCGAACACCACGTTGTCGGTACCGGGGATGGTGGTGGTGCCGCGCAGCCAGCCCAGGCTCAGGCCCTGCCCGGCCTGGGTCGGGTCCTGGGACAGTCCCAGGATGCTGGATCCCGGACCGCCGAAATTGGTGCCGCCGATCACGCTGTTGTCGTCGAAACCGTTGGCCGCCTGCCACTGGATGCCCAGCTCCTCGGAGGTGTTGAGCGAGACCTCGGCGATGATCGCCTCGACCAGCACCTGGGCGCGGCGGATGTCGAGCTGGCGGATCACCGATTGCAGCGACCGGTAGATCGACGGCGTGGCGGTGATGATCAGGGCGTTGGTGGCCGGATGGGCCTGGATGCTGACGCCGCTGTCGTCGTTGTCCGCGTCCTTGCCGGCGCGCTTGGTGAGCGTTTCCCCCACCTGGTTGAGAATCGGCACCAGGTCGGCGGCATTGGCGTACTTGAGATAGACCACCTGGGTGCGGCCGCCGGAGGCCAGCGGTGTGTCCAGATGGGCGATCAGGGTCTTGATGCGCAGCCGCGAACTCGGGTTGCCGGACAGCAGCACGGTATTGGTGCGCCCGTCGGCGACGGCGTTGGGCGTGCCCGCCGGGCTGGGATAGAGACTGTTCACCAGGCGCACGATCTCCGAGGCGCTGGCGTGCTCCAGCGGGATCACATCCACCTGGGCGTCCTGGTTGGCGGTGTCCACCTTGTCGATGATGTGCAGCAGCCGCTCCACGTTGCCCGCGCGGTCGGAAATCACCAGCAGGTTGGCGGGCCCGTACACGGACAGTTGCCCGCTGGCCGGCACCAGTGGCTTCAGCAGCGGCTCCAGCTCCGAGGCGGAAACGTGCTCGGGCTGGATCACGTGGGTGACCAGTTCGTCGGGGCCGGTTTCCTTCCCTGGGTAGGCCTCGATGCCCTGCTGCTTGGCCACGGTGTCGGGCACGATCTTGACGGTGTCGCCGGCGGGTACCGCCGCGAGCCCGTGCACGTCCAGCACCGACAGGAACACGCCGTAGATCTCGTCCGGGGTCATGGGGCGATTGGAGACCACGGTGACCTTGCCCTCCACGCGCGGGTCCACCACGAAGCTCCTGCCGGTGATGTCGGACACCGTGGCGATCAGCGCGCGGATGTCGGCGTCCTGCAGGTTGAGGGTGTGCTCCTGGGCGCGGGCGGCCACGGCGGACAGGCACAGCGCGGCGAATACGACTGGGATGAGGGCGGTTTTCAGGGCGTTCATGGGGCGTTCTTGTTGTGTGGCTCGCGTTGTCTCGTTGTCACTCGTCAAGCGGGATGTCCAGCTGCACCTTCTTGCCGTTGCGGATCACGTTCACCTTCAGGTGGTCCGCGCTCCTCAGTTGCTCGGCGATGGCGTCTCCCCGGCTCAGGTCGTTCAGCGGAATGCCGTTGACGGAAGTGATCACGTCGGAACTGCGCAGGCCCAGCCGGGTGAGCAGCGCCGAGCTGCCGCTGGAGGCCAGCCGCACGCCCACCATCTCGCCGTTCTCCTGCACGGGCATGACGCTTACCTGCCGCGCCAGGGCCGTCGGGTCGGCGAGCAGCTCGCGGCGCGCGCGGCGAAGATCGCCGGGGCTTTGCGCCGTGGACGCGGCCGCCATGCCGCGGCGGCGCTCCGGCGGCGCTCCGGCCGGCCCGTCGTCGGACTTTCGCAGCGGCAGCGATTCCGTGCGGCCCTGGTAGCGCAGGGTGACGCTGCCGGCGCTTACCGAGGCCAGGGTCGCCCCGCCCGGCAGCTCCTCGCCCACGCGATAACGGCGCTCGGTGCCGTCGCTGTCCGCGATGATGGCGATGGCGTCGTCGCCGCTGGTCGCCGCCAGGGTGCCGCGCAGGGTCAGATCGAGCTGGGTAACGGGGGCCGCGCTGGCTTGCTGGGCAGGACCCGGCGCCTGGCCGAACAGGTGATAGTCGGCCAGCGAGCGGCCGTCGCCGGGACGGCCCGCCGGGCGTGCCGCGCCGGTCGCCTCGACGGTTCCCGGCGCGCCGGCCACCCAGGCCGGCACGTAACGCCACAGCGTCCAGGCCATCGCCGCCAGCGCCAGCGCCGCGACCGCCAGCGCCGCCAGCCGTTCCTGGCGAGTGCTCAGGTTATTGACGGACAGGGCCGGCATAGCCTGCGATTGGACCCCTCTTTCCAGTTTCGCGCGGTGGTGGCGGAGGCTTTTCGCCCGGACTGCCGGGCATTGATGGCAACAGGGCTCGGCGCGCGGCGTGTCGCGGGCCTGATCGTCGGAACTGTATCAGAAGCGGGGGGTGGCCGGCAGTTATCGCGGTCTCATTGGCGCCGGCGGTTCTTTCCGCCGTCCTGGCGCCTGCGGCGCGAGTGTTTCTTGCCCGGCGGGCCGCCGCGGCGCGGACGCTTGGCCGGCGGCGCCGGCTCCACCAGCTCGCCCGGCTCGATGCTCATGGGCTCGATCTTCTTGCCGATGTAGTCCTCGATGTCGGGCAGGTTGATGGCGGTATCCTCGCAGGCGAAGCTGATCGCGCGTCCCTTGGCGCCCAGTCTCGCCGTGCGTCCGATGCGGTGCACGTAGTCCTCGGCGTCCTGTGGCAGGTCGTAGTTGATGACGTGGCTGACCTCCGGAATGTGCAGACCGCGCGCGGCCACGTCGGTAGCCACCAGGACGTTGCTTTCCCCGTCGTGGAAGCGCTTCAGGAGCTTTTGGCGCTTGACCTGGGGGACGCTGCCGGACAGGGTGGCGCAATTGAAGCCGTTGCCCGCCAGGTACGCGCGCACCCGGTCCGCCTCGAAGCGCGTGTTCACGAAGATCAGCACGCGCTCGGGCTGCTCGCGCTTGAGAATGCTCAGGAGCAGCGGCACCTTCTCCGCGTTGGCCGGGAAGTAGACCTGCTGCACCACCTGTTTGGCGGTGACCTGCTCCGATTCCACTTCCAGGTACTGCGGGTCGTTCATGTGCTCATAGGCGAGCTCCGTCACCCGGTAGCTGAGCGTGGCCGAGAACAGCATGCCCTGGCGCTCCGCCGGCGGCGGCATGCGCCGGAACAGGTAACGGATGTCCTTGATGAATCCCAGGTCGAACATCCGGTCGGCCTCGTCCACCACGGCCACCTGGATGTAGTCCAGGCTGTAGACCTTTTGCTTGTAGTAGTCGATCAGCCGGCCCGGGGTGCCAATGAGGATGTCGCAGCCGGCCTGGATGGTCTCGCGCTGCTTGGCGTAGTCCACGCCGCCGTAGGCCAGCACCAGCTTGAGCCCGGCGAACTTGCCCAGCAGCTCCGCGTCCCGGTGGATCTGGATGGCCAGTTCCCGGGTCGGCGCGACCATCAGTGCCAGCGGGTCGCGGGGCCGGCGCCGTTCCGGGGCGGGCCGGGTGAGCAGGCGCTGCATGGTGGCGAGAAGGAAGGCCGCGGTCTTGCCGGTGCCTGTCTGCGCCTGGCCGGCCACGTCGCGCCCGGCCAGTACCAGCGGCAGCGCCAGCTCCTGGATGGGCGTGCAATGGGTGAAGCCGGCGGCCTCTAGACCCCGCTGCAGGGGCTCGGCCAGATCGAAGCTGCGGAACGAAGTTTCCGTTAACGGACTGTGTTTCATGCAGATGCTTGGCAGGGGCCCTCCGGTGCCGCCCCGGGGCAATTTTCCGGTGGGCTTGAAAAAGGCGCCGGATTAGGCTGAAATGGGATTCAACGAGGCGGGCGAAAGCCTTGCGATCTAGCCCTCAGCACCCGCCAACCCCATTCAGTCTACCGGATTGGCGCTCTGTTTCACAGCGAGCCAAAGCCCTTGAAAGGGTCCACGCGTCGCCCCTGCGGTTGTCCACGGCAGGCCGCATCCGCGGCGCGGGCGCGGGCATTCGCGGGCTGGCCCGGTCCCTGGATTCAGGAAGTACAAACCATTGCAAACATATGGAGGAACGCGTGAGCGACCAGGTCATTCACGTCAGCGACGCCGAATTCGAGCAGAAGGTGCTCAACTCCGACCAGCCGGTGCTGGTGGATTTCTGGGCGGAGTGGTGCGGCCCGTGCAAGATGATCGCGCCGATCATCCAGGACATCGCGCCCAACTACGAGGGCAAGGTGAAGTTCGCCAAGCTCAACATTGACGAGAACCCGGGCACGCCGCCCAAGTACGGCATTCGCAGCATTCCGACCCTTATGCTGTTCAAGGGCGGAAGCGTGGAAGCAACGCAGGTGGGGGCGGTTTCCCGTTCGCAACTGGAAAACTTCATCAACAGCAACATTTGAGCTTCAGCAGGTACTGGGCTATAACTGCGAGGAGCACCGGTGAGCGCCGCGGCGAGACGCCGCGGCCCAAAACCCCGGGAGCCGCACCGGTGGTCCCCCCGAACCGATTCCCTATCCCGGCCTTCCGGCCGGAGCCGACAACAACCATTCCGAAAAGCGACTAGATGAACAGGCCAAAACGAGCGGTGGTAGAGCCACCGGCTGCTGCGGGGCAGGCAACTGCCGACAAGGAAAAAAGGATGAATCTCACCGAGCTGAAACAAAAGACCGCCACCGAGCTGGTGGATCTGGCTCAGTCCATGGGCGTCGAAGGCGTCGCCAGGCAGCGCAAGCAGGATCTGATCTTCGCCATCCTCAAGGCGCACGCCAAGAACGGCGAACACATCTACGGCGACGGCGTGCTGGAAATCCTCCAGGATGGATTCGGCTTCCTGCGCTCCGCGGATGCCTCCTATCTGGCCGGCCCGGACGACATCTACGTCTCGCCCAGCCAGATCCGGCGCTTCGCGCTGCGCACCGGCGACACCATCTCCGGCAAGATCCGGCCGCCCAAGGACTCCGAGCGCTACTTCGCGCTGCTCAAGGTCTCCGAGATCAATTTCGAGAAGCCGGAGGCGGCCAAGAACAAGATCCTGTTCGAGAACCTGACGCCGCTGTTCCCGCGCGAGCGATTGCACATGGAGCGGGGCAACGGGTCCACCGAGGACATCACGGCCCGGATCATTGACCTGATCTCGCCCATTGGCAAGGGCCAGCGCGGGCTGATCGTGTCCCCGCCCAAGGCCGGCAAGACCATGATGCTGCAGAACATCGCCCAGAGCATCGTGGCCAACCACCCGGACACCTACGTCATCGTGTTGCTCATCGACGAGCGCCCCGAGGAGGTCACGGAGATGGCCCGGTCGGTACGCGGCGAGGTGATCTCCTCCACCTTCGACGAGCCCGCGGCGCGCCACGTGCAGGTGGCCGAGATGGTCATCGAGAAGGCCAAGCGGCTGGTGGAGCACAAGAAGGACGTGGTCATCCTGCTGGATTCCATCACCCGGCTGGCGCGCGCCTACAATACCGTGGTGCCGTCCTCGGGCAAGGTGCTCACCGGCGGCGTGGACGCCAACGCCCTGCAACGCCCCAAGCGCTTCTTCGGCGCCGCGCGCAACATCGAGGAGGGCGGCTCGCTCACCATCCTGGCCACGGCCCTGGTGGACACCGGCTCCAAGATGGACGAGGTGATCTACGAGGAGTTCAAGGGCACCGGAAACTCGGAGATCCACCTGGACCGGCGCATCGCGGAGAAGCGCGTTTACCCGGCGATCAACATCAACCGCTCCGGCACCCGTCGCGAGGAGTTGCTGATCGACGAGGCGCAGCTCCAGAAGATCTGGATCCTGCGCAAGCTGCTGCATCCCATGGACGAGCTGGCGGCCATGGAATTCATGCTGGACAAGCTCAAGGCCACCAAGACCAACGAGGAATTCTTCCAGTACATGAAGCGCTAAGCGCGCTGTGCGCGCCATGAAGGGGGAGTGAGGCACGTGAGCGACGGGAAGGACACGCCGGCTCCGCCTTTCGGACTTTCAAAATCGTGCTCGATTCTCCCGCGGTCGCTTTCGGCGCCTGGGCCCCTCCCGCATCATGGAAGCGGTTCCATTGAGCGGAGAAACCCGATGAAGACCTACCCTCCAGCGGCCGCACTGGCCGCCCTGCTGCTGATTTCCCCGGCGGCCGTAGCCGAGGACCAGTCCCAGGAGCAGCCCGCCGCCGGACAGCCGAAACCCTGCGCCACGCCGGAGTACCGCCAGTTCGACTTCTGGCTGGGCGACTGGGAAGTGCGCGACCCCAAGGGCGAGGTGGTGGGTCACAACACCATCGAGAAAATCCTGGGCGGCTGCGTGCTGGAGGAAAGCTGGGAGGGCGTGAGCGGTTCCGTGGGGCACAGCTTCAACGGCTATCGCAAGCGCATGGGTACCTGGCACCAGACCTGGGTGGACAACCAGGGCCTGGTGCTGGTGCTGGACGGCGGCCTGACGGACGGCAGCATGGTTCTCGAAGGCGATATCCTGGGCCGCGACGGGTCCACGGTGCACAACCGAATTACCTGGACACCCAACGGGGATGGCAGCGTCCGCCAGCACTGGCAGATGCGCAAGGAAGGGGAAGAGGACTGGCGCACCGTCTTCGACGGCACCTACACCCACGACGGCTCCTGAGCCGCGTCAGGGCTCGGGCGTGCTGTTGCCGATGTCCGTGGTGACCAGCCACGTGCCGTCCGCCTGGCGTTCCCACACGGTGACGTAGTGCCCGAAGGCCGCGGAGGCCTCCGGGTCCGCGGGCGTCACCGTGTAGTCGCCGCGGGTGACGCCCAGTGAGCCCGACACGCGCGCCGACTTCGGTTCCCAGTTCACCGTGTAGCCGCCGCCGGACAGCCGTTCGACCACCGCGTCCCGCCCCTCCACCGGGTGGGCGCCGGCGAATACCGCCACCACGTCCGGCGCCGCGAAGCGCTCGAACGCGGCGGCGAAACCGTGGGCCTGGGAATATTCCGAGAAGGCCCGGTCCCGGGCCATGAGGGCGTCGGAGCCGGTGACCGGCGGCGTGCCGCCGCCGCAGGCGGCGAGCAGCAGAACGACGACGAGCAGTGTGGTTCGCATGGCGGTCAAAGCGCCCGGTGGCCGATGTCGCGTCGATAATACACGCCGTCCCAGGTGATTTGCCCGACGCGCTCGTAGGCGCGATCGCGCGCGCCGGCGACGCCCTCGCCCAGCGCGGTGACGCAGAGCACGCGGCCGCCCGAGGTGACCAGCACGCCGTCCTTCTCGGCGGTGCCCGCGTGGAAGGTCTTGGTGTCCGCCGGGTCGGGACCGCCCAGGCCATTGATGACCTTTCCCTTTTCGTAGGCGCCCGGGTAGCCCGCGGAGGTCATGACCACGCCCAGGGCGGTGCGCGGGTCCCAGTCGGCCTCGAACTCGTCCAGGCGCCCGTAGAGAGCCGCCTGGATCAGCGCCGCCAGATCGGAGCGCAGGCGCATCATCAGCGGCTGGGTTTCCGGGTCGCCCATCCGGCAGTTGAATTCCAGCACGTGGGGCTCGCCCGCGCCGTCGATCATCAGGCCGGCGTAGAGAAACCCGGTATAGGGGACTCCGTCCGCGGCCAAACCTTGCAGGGTGGGACGCATTACGCGCTCGACGATGCGATCGTGCACCGCCGCGTCCACCACCGGCGCCGGCGAGTAGGCGCCCATGCCGCCCGTGTTCGGGCCCGTGTCGCCCTCCTCGAGCGCCTTGTGATCCTGGGAGCTGTCGAACTGAAGCATTCCGGTGCCCGCGGCCACGGCCATGAAGCTGGCTTCCTCGCCTTCCAGGCGGTCCTCGATCACCACCCGCGCGCCCGCCTCGCCGAAGCGGTGGCCTTCCAGCATGTCCCGCACCGCGGCTTCCGCCTGTGCCGCGTCGTCGCACACCACAACGCCCTTGCCGGCGGCCAGCCCGTCGGCCTTGACCACCACCGGCGTGGAGCGGGCACGCACGTAGTCGATGGCGGGTCGCACGGATTCGAAACACTCGTAGCCCGCGGTGGGGATGCCGTGACGTTGCATGAAGTCCTTGGCGAACGCCTTGGATCCCTCCAGGCGCGAAGCGCTGGCCCCCGGGCCGAAGCACTTCAGCCCAGCCTCCCCGAACGCGTCGGTGACGCCCGCCACCAGCGGCGCCTCGGGGCCCACCACCGTGAAGGCGATGGACTCGTCCCGGGCAAGGCGGAGCAGGCCGGGAATGTCGTCGGCGGCCACGGGCGCGTTGCGCACCCCCGGCTCGCGGGCGGTGCCGGCGTTGCCGGGCGCCACCAGGACCTCGTCCACGTCCGGGGACTGGGCCAGTTTCCAGGCCAGGGCGTGCTCGCGGCCGCCGCCTCCCACCACCATCAGCTTCATGCTTCAGCGCTCCACGATGTCATGCGTCGAAAGGGTTCAAGACCACCAGAGATCGGTTCGTGATGCAACGCTTCCCGCTCAAAGGAACGGCCCGCGCCGTTGCCGCCGCGGGCCGTCCAGTTTCCAGTCCGACGCCTGCTGCCGGATTCCTACCGGGTAATGTAGTCCGAGTGCAGCCAGCCGGTCTTGCCCTCGGCTTCCACTTCCCACCAGGCGCCCTGCTTGTTGCCGGTGGGCGTGACCACCGCGCCCGCGGGCAGGGTGGTGATGATGGGCGCGTCGGTGCTCGGCCCGCTGCGGAAGTTCACCGCCGAGGAAGTGCGATACCCGCCGCCGGTCTCGCGCTGCGAGGCGGGCTGCGTGGCCTGCAGTTGCGCCACCAGCTTGTTGTGGGCATCCAGGAACGCCGCGGCGACGATCTTGCCCACCTCGGTGTCCTCGTAGGCGCCGCCGGCGCCGGCGATGACCCCGGCAAAGCCGCCACCACCCCAGCCGATGTCGCGCTTGGTGGCGCTGCCCTCGGCCACGGCTTCCTGCACGCCGGTGCGCACGTTGGTCAGGAACAGCACGGTCTGGGCTTCCAGGTTGGAGGTCTTGATGCCGCCAGCCACGGCACCGGCCACGCCCGGCAGCAGGCCGCCGATGACGCCGAACCCGCCCCCGGAGTTCTCGTCCTGGTGCACCACGTTGGGCGTGATCACGAAATCGGCCGCCACCATTTGGCCGCCGCCCATGGAGCTGCCCTTGGCCAGCTCGCCCTCGCGGGCCAGCTCGCGCTCGCGCTGCAGTGCCTGGGACGCTGCACCGCGTTCAACCACGCGGAAGCAGCCGCTCTGGGCCATCATCAGCCGCAGCAGCGGAACCGGGCTGCTCAGCCCGTACTGGGACCAGTAGGGCCGGTCCGGTTCCACCAGCGCGGCGGTCCCGATGGGCCGGGCGCAGTGCACCAGCTCCGAGGCCTCGCCCTGCGAGCCCGTCGCGCCCGCTGATCCGGAGACCTTAGTGCCGCCACCCCCAAGGCGCGTCTGGTTCGCGCCGCAACCGGCCAGCGCAATCGCGCAGGCCGCGAAAATCAACATCCCGAACTTCGTTTGCATTTTGCAAATCCTCCCCACGCGGAATTCCAGCGTTGAATTGTTCGTTTCTGAATCCACCAGCCCGAGTGCCCGTATAGATTACGCCATTCCGGCGCCGTGGGTCTCGCCCGCGGGCGGTCAGTGGCGAAAATGACGGTGCGGCGCGAACAGCAGCGCCATGCCGTGTTCGTCGGCGGCCTGCACGATTTCCCCGTCGCGGATGGAGCCGGCGGGCTGGATCACGGCGCGCACCCCAAGTTCCGCGGCGGAATCGATGCCGTCGCGGAACGGGAAAAACGCATCCGAGGCCAGCACGGCGCCGTCAAGCGACAAGCCCGCCTCGGCGGCCTTCCAACCGGCGAGCCGCACGCTCATCACGCGGCTGGTCTGCCCCGTGCCGATGCCCAGCGTCCTGCCGCCGCGCGCGCAGACGATGGCATTCGACTTCACGAACTTCACCACCCGCCAGGCGAACATCAGGTCCGCGAGTTCCGATTCGTCCGGCTTGCGCCTACCCGCGACCTTCAGCTCGTCCTTGCCGGCGATGTCGGTGTCCGCGGACTGCACCAGAAGGCCGCCGCCGATGCGCCTGAAGTCGTGCCGGTCGTGGCCCTCGCCCGCTGGCACTTCCAGCAGGCGCACGTTCGGCCTGGCGCGAAGCGCCTTAAGCGCCTCCGGTGCAAACGACGGGGCGATGATCACTTCCACGAACTGCCTGTCCAGGATGGCGCCGGCAGTCTCGCCGTCCAGCGGCCCGTTGAAGGCGATGATGCCGCCGAAGGCGGAGCTGGGATCGCAGGCGAAGGCGCCCTCGTAGGCGGCTAGCGGGTCCCCGGCGGCGGCCACCCCGCAGGGGTTGGCGTGCTTGACGATCACGCAGGCGGGCGTGTCGAACCGGCGCACGCACTCCCAGGCGGTGTCGCCGTCGGCCAGGTTGTTGAAGGAGAGTGGCTTGCCCTGGTGCTGACGATAGGTGGCAAGCGTCCCGGGCGGCGGCTGCAGGGTCCGGTAGAAGGCCGCGGACTGGTGCGGATTCTCGCCGTAGCGAAGCTCGGCCGCCTTCACGAAACAGGCGTTCGCCTGGCCGGGGTACTCGCCGCGCGCGCCGGACTCGTCCAACGAGGAAAGGTAGTTGCCGATGGCGGCGTCATAGCGCGCCACGTGACTGAAGGCCGCCGCCGCCAGCCGGAAACGCATGGATTCGTCCGGGCCGCCGCGTTTAAGGGCCTTCAAGTAGTCGTCGTACTGCGAGGGATTGGTGAGCACGCTGACGTGGCGGTAATTTTTCGCCGCCGCCCGGAGCATGGCGGGGCCGCCGATGTCGATCTGCTCCACGGCCTCATCCAGCGTGCAGTCCGCGCGCGCCACCGTGTCCTCGAAGGGATAGAGATTCACCACCAGCAGGCCGATGGCGCCGATGCCGTGTTCCGCCATCACCTCGTCGTCGGTGCCGGGCCGGCCCAGCAGGCCGCCGTGCACCGCCGGGTGCAGGGTCTTCACCCGCCCGTCCATGATCTCGGGAAAACCGGTGAGCTCGGAGACCTGAGTGACGGGAATGCCGGCTTCACCGATCAGCCGGGCGGTGCCGCCCGTGGAGACGATTTCCACGCCGGCGCCGTGCAGGGCGCCGGCCAGGCCCTCGATCCCGGTCTTGTCGGAAACACTGATCAGCGCCCGCGGAACGGGGCGCCGCTTGCTGCCGCTGGGGGGCATGGGGCCGCCGGCCTCAGTCCAGCCGGTACTGCTTCAGCTTCTTGCGCAGCGTACCGCGGTTGATGCCCAGGATGTCCGCCGCGCGCGTCTGGTTGCCTTCGGAATGGTTCAGCACCGCCTCCAGCAGGGGCGCCTCCACCTCGGCCAGCACCAGGCGGTAAAGGGCGTTGGGGTCGTGCCCGTTCATATCCTTCAGGTATTGCCGGACGGTCTTGGCGACCGCCTTGCGTAGCGTGGGCTGAAGCTCTTCCGGGACAGTAGCCTTGGCGCTCGCAGTGTTCTCCATGATCGCGTTGGGCACGCTCATGCCGCGCATTCCTCCGAAACCTTTCTTATCGATGGCCGGTATTATTCTTCTCATTGTGAGAACTACCGGCGTCGGGGCGAAGACCGGAGATCATACCTCCATCGGAAGTTCGATAAAATAGCCATTGCGAAGTCCGCATGATCACTGGCCGGCGGGCTGGAAATCGAACTCGAAGGCAACCGCCTGGTCGCCGGGATCCACCACCTCGAGACTCACCTGCACGCGCCCGTCGGGCGCCATGCCGCGAGCGATGTCCACGTCGTCCGGCAGGTAGGTGTCCGGCTGGAAACTGCGCGCCGCCACCTGGCGGCCCTGCAGATCCGAAAGCGAGATCTCCAGTCCGGGGTAAGGCTGCGTGAAGTCCGCCTCGTTCACCATGGTGGCGCTGATGATCAGCGCGCCGGGCACGCTGGGATGGGCTCGCACGTCGCGGCTCGCCAGCGTGATCTTCGACAGGTCCTGGCGCATGGGCAGTTCGCAGCCGCGCAGCTTGCAAAGCGCGCCGGCGGCGGGCCGCAGCGCCGGGTAGGCCGCCAGGGTGCGCGGGGCCAGGAACAAGAGCTGGATCGCCAGCAGCAGGACCAGGACCGCGCCCCCGGCGCCCCAGACCAGGTTCAGTCGGAATCCGGCGCTGGCGCCCGGCGGAGGCGCGGCCACCGCGCCATCCGCCGTGGTTTCGTCTCCGGCATCCACGGCCGCGAAGGGCAGCTCTTCGTTGGTCCAGGGATCGGCAGGCGCCTCGGGAAGCTCGTCGCGCAGCGAGTAGGTGGCGTTGAAAATGATCTCGCAGGTGCCACATCGCACGCGGCCGCCGGCCGCGGCCAGGGTCTCGGTGCCGAGCCGAAAGATGCTGTAGCAGTGCGGGCACTGGGTAAACATGCTGCAATTCGTCCCCCGTAGGACTTCTAGTGTAGTCGAGTCGCGGTCACCCGTGCCCAGCCTTCCGTCACGGTCACCGAAAAGTTCTCGAAAAACGGCGCGTAGGCGGATTTCAATTCCGCGACCTGGCCATCGAGCACCCCGGAGAGCACGATGGCGCCGCCCGCCCGCGTCAGCCCGGCGAATCGCGGCGCCAGCGACAGCAGTGGACGGTGCAGTATGTTGGCGAGCAGCACGTCGGCGCGAATGTCGGGGAGATCGTCGGGCGGCACCACGCGCAACCGGCCCGCCATGCCGTTGGCAACGGCGTTGTCGCGCGTGGCGGTGAGCGCCTGGCGGTCGTGGTCCGTGCACCAGACCATCCGCGCGCCCAGGCGCGCCGCCGCCAGCGCCAGCACCCCGGACCCGCAGCCGTAGTCGATCACCTCGGCGTCGTCGGGCGGGTTGGCGTCCAGCCATTCCAGGCAAAGCCGCGTGGTGGGATGGGTGCCGGTGCCGAAGGCCAGCCCGGGATCCAGCCGTACGATCCGGGCCTGCTTTTCCGGAGGCGCCGGGTGGCCGTGGGGCACGATCCACAGCAGCCTGCCGAAGCGCATGGGCCCGAAGCGGTCCATCCAGGCGCGCGTCCAGTCCCGGTCCTCGAGCGCCACCGCATGCGCGTCAAGGCCGGCATCACCCAGCGTAGCGGCCAGCAGCGCCCGCACGCCGTCCGGATCGGCGTCCGCCGGGAACAGCCCGGCCAGGCACGCCCGGGACCAGAGCGGGGTTTCCTCGGGGGCGGTCTCCAGGACCTCGTCGTCACCCGCCCCGGTGAGCGTTACCGACTGGGCGCCGGCGTCCATCAGTGCGCGCTCCGCCGCCTCCGCGTCGTCGCGTTTCACTTCGATGCTGACGGTGAGCCAGTCCATGGCGGGCATTATGACGGCCAGAAAGAAGTTTGCCTCACGCAAAGCCGCCA
>Ga0102944_1000974_pt1 | contig 20395 bp, 17 predicted proteins | sample SalPonD_shore_MG_FD_78172 | JGI IMG/M metagenome (GOLD analysis project Ga0102944, IMG submission 78172) | Salt pond soil microbial communities from South San Francisco under conditions of wetland restoration - Salt Pond MetaG... | ecosystem: Environmental > Aquatic > Marine > Intertidal zone >...
CGCCCGGCCCAGGTAGATGCACGTGAGCACGCGCTTCTTGGGAAAGCGCCCGCCGAGCCAGCCAGCCAGGAAGGTGCCGAAGATGTTGAAGAACCCGATCAGGCCGAGCGCGGTCGCGCCGATCCACGGTGCCAGACCCTGTGCGTCAATGTACGCCGGCAGGTGCGTGGCGACGAACGCGACGTGGAAGCCGCACACGAAGAACCCGCCGGTGAGCAGCAGGTAGCCGCGATGTGTCCCGGCCTCCGTCAGTGCCTCGCCGAGACGCTGCTCGCCGTGACCGGCCGCTGCGGGCTTGCCCCTCAGGGGGGCGGCCAGCGGCAGCATCAGGACCGCCGCGACCCCCAGGCCCAGGAGCGCGTGCGACCAGCCGACCCCTCCGATGAGTCCCTGGGTGGCCGGCAGCAACGCGAACTGGCCGATGGAACCGCCCGCCGCGGCCAGCCCGAGCCAGGTGCTGCGCTTGTCTTCGGAGACGGCGCGCGCAACCGCTGCCAGCACGAGCGGGAAACCGGTGGCCGAGACCCCGAGACCGGTGAGCACCCCCGCGCCGAGATACATGCCGACCGGCGTCTGCACAATCGCGGTGACGAGCAATCCCGCAGTGTAGAGCACGGCACCGACGACGAGTACGCGTCCAGTGCCCCAGCGATCGGCGAGCGCACCGCAAAACGGGGTGAGCGCACCCCATAGCAGGTTCTGGATGGCGATGGCAAGGCCGAACGACGCGTGACTCACCGCGAGCGTCGCTGTCAGCGGCTCCAGGAACAGGCCGAAGGTCTGGCGCAGCCCCATGTTGAGGCCGAGCATCATGCCCCCGGCGGCGACGACGGCGATCGCGGCGCGACGCGCGTGCGGGTCGTTCATCCCTGCTTGCTCCCGGTCCTGCCCGACGGTGTCTTGTTCCTGCTTCCGGGGGCATCGCCGCGGACGCGGCGCTTGTGGCTGCTGCGCGCGGCCGCCCTCTTCTTCGACCCGGAGCGCCGGCCCGTCAACGGTTCGAGACCGAGATCTTCCCCGCTGGTCTTGTGCCCGGCTAGCTCGTTGAGCCAGTTCGCCTCTTCCGGCGCGAGGTCCTCGAAGCGGCCGGCCCGCAGTCGACGCGGCAGGGTGATCGGCCCGAATCGTACGCGCGTGAGCCGCGCCACCTGGCACCCGACCGCCTCCCAGATGCGCCGCACCTCGTGCTTGCGGCCCTCGCGCAACACCACGTGGTACCAGTGGTTCGCGCCCTGGCCGCCAGCGTCGACGATGCGCTCGAAGCGCGCTTCGCCATCGTCGAGGAGGATGCCCTGCTGCATGCGCGCCAGCGTCTCGGCGTCCACCGGGCCGCGCACCCGCACGGCGTACTCGCGCTCGATCTCCGCGGAGGGATGCGTCAGCGCGTGCGCGATGTCGCCATCGTCGGTAAACAGCATGAGTCCGGTCGTGTTCACGTCCAGGCGACCCAGGGAGACCCAGCGGCCGCGGCCCTCGCGCAACTTCGGCAGGTGCTCGAAGACCGTCGGGCGCCCCTCGGGATCGCTGCGCGTGGAGACCTGTCCTTCCGGCTTGTGATAGCGCAGCCACCGTGGCCGGCGCGCCTGCGTCATGACGACGCGGTACTTGCGGCCGCGGACCTGCACCTGGTCACCTTGGTCCACGGGTGCGCCCGGTTCGATCACGCGTCCGTTCACCCGGACCTGGCGTTCCTCGATCCAGCGCTCGACCGCGCGGCGCGATCCTACCCCGGCACGAGCCAGCACCTTCTGCACCCGTTCGCTCAAGCATGTCTCCAGCAAGGCCCGGCGTCCCCGCGATCCGCGGGGCGCAAACGAAGGGCCGATGCTACCAGAGGCGGGCCGACCGGGGTGTGCTGTGTCGCTACCCCGATCGTTGGTCAGCTGGACCTGCCGCCCGATTGTGCGCTTGATTGCGCGCGATGTTAGCGCTATTCCATTGACACCCAGCGCGCGGCTTCTATCCTTTCTGAGGGCTCCTCGGACAGCGAAGGAGATCGACAAAATGTCCAACTACACGCACCCAACTTCCCGCCACTGGCTTTCGCTGCTGGCGGCCGCAGTCACCACCTGCCTCGTCGCGGGGACGGCGATGGCAGCAGGCAAGCCCCCCGCACCGGATTTCTCCAAGACCAGCTACGGAGACATGAGCTTCCCGAGCCAGTATCCGGACGGGACCAGCATCAGCATCACGCAGTGGAGCCATTTCGTTCCGCGCTACGATGAATGGTTCAAGCAGTACGCCCAGCAGTGGGGCGACGCGCACAACGTCGACGTGACGGTCAATTTCATCAACATTGCCGACGTGCCATCGACGCTGTCGGCGTCGATCTCTGCCGGCGAAGGCGCGACCATGTTCGAGATGAACGCCCCGCCCACCGCGTTCATCGAAGGGCTTCGTCCGCTTGGCGACGTCAACAAGGCCGCCGAGGCCGCATTTGGCAAACGGGCCGGCACGTGCGAACGCTCGAGCTACCTGCCCGCGAAAGACATGTGGTACGGCTTCTGCCACGGCTGGGTGCCCGACCCGGGCGACTATCGCCGCTCGCTGTGGAAGGACGCCGGCTACCCGAATGGGCCCGAGACCTACAACGACCTGCTGAACGGCGGCCAGAAGATCTTCCAGAAGACCGGCACCCCGGTCGCCGTTGGCATGTCACCGGAGATCGACTCCGAGTTCTACGCGCGTGCGCTCATCTGGTCGCACGGCGGCTCGATCCAGGACAAGAACGGCAACGTCACGTTCGACTCACCCGCGGTGCTCAACGCGGTCAAGTTCCAGAAGTCCCTGTTCGAGAACGCGATGACGCCCGAGGTCTTCGCCTGGAACGCGGCGTCGAACAACCAGACGTTCATTGGCGGTTCGGCGTCGTACATCCAGAACTCGATCTCGTTCTACCGCAGCGCCCAGGAGTCGGCACCCGACGTCGCGGCGGATACGGGCTTCCGCAAGGCGCTCGCCGGACCGAAGGGTCACGCGAAGAACCCGGCACACGTGTGGTTCATTCACGTGATCCCGAAGTACGTCACCGACAAGAACAAGATCCAGGCAGCGAAGAACTTCATGCTCGATCTCGAGCACAACTACGCATCGGCGAGCTACTACGCGAAGTTCTACAACTTCCCGGCGTTCACCTCTCAGGTGCCGCAGTTGTTCGGTGACGACAGCTGGCTCAACGACGATCCGTGGGGCGCCCAGCCGCCGGACAAGCTGAGCCTGCTCAAGACCGCCGAGGACTGGACCGCCTGGCTGGGCTATCCCGGCTACGCGAATCCGGCGATCTCCGAGGTGTACCAATCGCACCTGATCTCCAGCATGATGGCCGATGTCGCCCGTGGTGTGAAAACGCCCGAACAGGCGGTGTCCGACACGGCCGACGAAATCAAGGCGATCTTCAAGAAGTGGCGTGACCGCGGCTACGTCGGCGGCGGCAACTGACGCGGTTCACGTGTGAAGCAGGTCGAGGCCCCCGTCCGCGCGGCGGGGGCCTCTTGCGCGGGTGGATTACCCAGCGCCGGCAGACGCACCGGCGCCGGCCGCGCAGGGAGGTGATACCGGTCGCTCCGGCCGTGGGGGGACCCGGCTCGACACGCCGGCCCGTTGCGCGGAATCCTTTGCGGCGCGACCCTGACGAACTTCACACCGAGCGGGGGGCAGACTGCATATGGCGGTTCTCGAGACGCGGGCGCTCATGAAACACTTCGGCCGCATCCGCGCGGTCGACGGCATCGATATCACTTCGGGCGATGGCGAGTTGCTCGCCATACTCGGTCCTTCGGGTTCCGGCAAGAGCACGCTGATGCGGATGGTCGCCGGGCTTGAGGAACCGAGCTCCGGCGACATCCTGGTCGACGGGCGCTCGATCGTCGGCATCCCGCCCAAGCATCGCAACGTCGCGATGGTGTTCCAGAGCTTTGCGCTCTACCCGCACATGAACGTGCGCGAGAACATCCGCTTCCCGCTGGTCGCGCGCAAGGTGCCCGAACAGGAGCAACGGGAGAAGGTCGACTGGGTCACCGGCATCCTCGAGATCGGGGACCTGCTGGATCGGCGACCCACGCGTCTGTCCGGCGGCCAGATGCAGCGGGTCGCGCTGGCCCGGGCGCTAGTGCGGGACCCGGAGCTCTTCGTCTTCGACGAGCCGCTGTCGTCCCTCGATGCCCAGATCCGCAGCCAGGCACGCGGCGAGCTGCGCGAGCTGCACGATAGGACCCAGATCACGACCCTGTACGTCACGCACGACCAGCTCGAGGCCCTCGGTCTCGCCGACCGGGTCGCCGTCGTGCACAACGGACGGGTGCAGCAGATCGGCAGCCCGCGTGAACTCTACGAGAACCCGGGGAACCTGTTCGTCGCCGGCTTCATCGGCGATCCGCCCATGAACCTGCTCAACCTCGGCGACACGATCGTCGGGGCGCGCCCGGAGCATCTGCTCCTGGAGACCGACACATCGGCCGAGGACGTCGCGCTGAATCTCGACATCGAGATCGAGCACCTGGAGTTCCTCGGTGCGGAGTGGCTGATCTACGGGGCCGTATCCGGCGGCATTCCGGAGAGCGAGCGGCGCCAGCGCGTGATCGGTCGCCTGCGCCAGGCCGAGCCGCCGCCGATGCGTGCCGGCGAGCACCGCCAGTTCGTCATCAAGAACGCGAACGCACGCTACTTCGACATCGCCACCGGCGAACGCAAATCGACCCCGGAGGTGGCATTGGCATGAACGCGCCGAGCACCAGCACCCGGCAAGGCGCCGCTGTGCCGGAGGGATTGAGGGGCCGCATCGGCGACGCGCTCGAGCGCCCGGGCGTGCTCGGCACGGTCATGCTGGCGCCCGCCATCCTCTACATCGTCGCGTTCGTGGCCGTGCCCTTCTGCATCGCGATCGCCCTGAGCTTCAGCAATGCGACGGTCGGTGATCCGACGATCGACAGCTTCGTCGGCCTCGAGAACTTCCGCGCCGTCCTGCAGCAGGAGGCATTCGTCACGGCATTGCGCAACAGCGTCATCGTGACGATCGCGACCGTCGTCGGCATCGTCGTGCTGGCCACGATCGCCGTCGAGCTGCTGGCACGCGACTTCCGCGGCAAGCGCCTGGTGCAGGTCCTGTTCATGATGCCGTGGGCCATGCCGGTTGCACTCTCCGCGATTACCTGGCTGTGGCTGCTCGATTCGCAGTTCAGCCCGATCGACTGGCTGCTGCTCAAGGTGGGTGTGCTCGGCCCCGGCGGTCCGCTCGGCCCTGCGCAGCACATGTACTACCTGGGCCGTGAATGGCTCGGACTCGGCTCCGTCGTGTTCCTGGACATCTGGCGCACGCTGCCGCTGGCGACGATCATCGTGCTGGCGGGACGGCTGTCGATCCCGCGCGAGCGCCTCGAGCAGGCGCAGATCGACGGCGCGAGCTTCATGCGCATCCTGTTCCGCATCATCGTGCCCGCGCTGGCGCCCGTGCTGATCGTGGCGATCCTGTTCACGGCGCTGCTGGTGATCGGGGAGATGTCATCGGTCGCGCTGCTCACGCGCGGTGGTCCCGGCCATTCGGGCCAGATCCTGCCCTACTGGGCCTACCTCAAGGGCATCGAGAGCGGCGACCTCGCCCAGGGCGCGGCCATCTCGCTGTTCCTGTTCCCGGTGCTCGCCGCCGCGGCGATCGTTGCGCTGCGCTTTGCATCGCGCCTGCACCGCGACTGAGGGGGGAGTGACATGAACCGGCAAGCCCGCAAGACGAGTTTCTACGCGGCGGTCGTCCTGCTCGTACTGTTCTCGTTCCTGCCGATCATCTATGCGGTCATCACCATCTTCAAGAAGGAGTCGGAGCTGTTCACTCCGGGATCCAATCCCTTCATCTATGAGCAGGGCGCGACGCTCGAGCACCTGACGTACCTGTTCACCAACACGCAGTTCCCGACCTTTCTGTGGAACTCGGTCGTGATCGGCCTGTTCGTGGTGGCGATCACGGTGCTGCTCGCCGTGCCCGCGGCGTATGCGCTCGCGCGGCTCACCGGCCGCTGGGGCGAGAGCTCGGGCATGGCGATCTTTCTGGTCTACCTGATCCCGCCGACGCTGCTGTTCATACCGCTGTTCCGCGTCGTGGTCTGGCTCAATCTCGCCAACAGCATCTGGGCGCTGGTCGTCGTGCTGCCCACGATCACCGTGCCGTTCTGCACTTGGCTGCTGCTCGGCTTCTTCCGCTCCGTGCCGCGCGAGCTCGACGAGGCTGCTCTGCTGGACGGCTGCTCGCGCTTCGCGGCATTCCGCAAGGTCGTGCTACCGCAGGCACTGCCCGGCATCGGCGCGTGCATCGTGTTCGCGTTCTCGCTGTCGCTGTCGAACTACATCTATTCGGTGACGTTCGTCAGCGAGAGCGCTTCGCGCAACCTCAGCGCCGGCGTGCCGACGGAGCTCATCCGCGGCGACGTGTACTTCTGGCCGTCCCTGATGGCGGCCACGGCGATCGTCGCCATTCCCCTGGGCATCGCGTACGGGCTGCTGTTCGACTACCTGGTGCGCGGTTTCCAGAGCGCGGAGTCCGGGTAGGCGCTGCATCACGCGGCGACTTGCGGAACCATCCGTCGAACCATCAGTCATGGCCCCCTCTCCCACAGGGCGAGGGACGTGCCGGCAGGCGCGCGACAGATCCACGCGGCACCCGTGCCGCCCCGCACCTTTGCTAGACTACGAATCCGCTCAAGGACATCGACCATGGCACCGGAACCCCGCGAATTCGTCCCTCTCCGCATCGCCGTCCTCACCGTTTCGGACTCCCGTACCGAGGACAACGACAAGTCCGGCAAGCTGCTGGTCGAGCGCCTCGCCGCCGCGGGCCACGAACTGGCCGACAAGCGGATCGTGCGCGACGACCGCTACGCCATCCGGGCGGTACTGTCCGACTGGATCGCACGCCCGGAGATCGACGCGGTGATCTCCACCGGCGGCACCGGACTGACCGGCCGCGACGGGACACCGGAAGCGGTCGCCCCGCTGTTCGACAAGACGATCGAGGGCTTCGGCGAGATCTTCCGTTCCATCTCCTATTACGACGAGATCGGCACCTCCTCGCTGCAATCGCGCGCCACGGCCGGCGTCGCCAATCGGACATTCATCTTCGTGCTCCCGGGATCGTCGGGTGCCTGCCGCACCGGCTGGGACCGAATCATCCAGGGCCAGCTCGACTACCGGACGCGACCGTGCAACCTCGTCGAGCTGCGTCCGCGGCTCGACGAAACCTGAGCGCGGGCCGGCGCGAAGGGACGCGCAATGTCAACTGCAATCGTCTGGTTCCGCCGCGATCTCCGGCTCGCCGACAACCCGGCGCTGGCCACGGCCTGCGCACGGCACGATCGCATCGTGCCGCTGTTCGTCCATGCTCCGGATGAAGAAGGCGAGTGGGCGCCGGGCGGCGCGCAGCGCTGGTGGCTGCACCACAGCCTCGACGCACTCGCCGAGGCATTCGGGTCCGCGGGCTCGAGCCTGGTCATTCGGCGCGGTCCCACCCAAGCGGCACTCGAAGCGCTCGTCCACGAATCCGGCGCTACGGCGGTCTACTGGAACCGGCTGTACGACCCGGCACTGACCGATCGCGACGCCGGCATCAAGCAGTGGCTGCAGGCCGAGGCAGGCGTCGAGGCGGAGAGCTTCAACGCGGCGCTGCTGTTCGAGCCCTGGACGGTCAGGACCGGACAGGGGCAGCCCTACCGCGTATTCACGCCGTTCTGGCGACAGATCCAGAAGGTCGGCCTGCCGGCCAATCTGCACGCCACGCCCGATCCGCTGCCCCGTGTCCCCCGCGGCATAACCGGGGACAGCGTTGCCTCGCTCGAATTGCTGCCGCAGGTGCGCTGGGACGTCGGGCTGGGGGAAACCTGGACGCCGGGCGAGGTCGGCGCCCACGAGCGCCTGGCCTTCTTCCGCAACGGAATCCTGGCCGACTATGGCAGCCGCCGCGACGAGCCGGGCCGCGATGGCACGTCCGCGCTGTCGCCGTACCTGCACTTCGGCGAGATCGGCCCGCGCCAGATCGTCCACGCGATCCGCGCAACCGAGCCCCCCGACGCGAGTGCGGCGAAGAAGTACCTGCGCCAGATTGCCTGGCGCGAGTTCGCCCACCACCTGCTGTTCCACTTCCCCCGCACGCCCACGGAGCCTCTGGATCCGAAGTTCGAGACCTTCCCGTGGCGCGACCCGCGCGGCGAGGCGGCGCCCGATCTGGCCGCATGGCAGGCGGGACGGACCGGCGTGCCGCTGGTCGATGCCGGGATGCGCCAGCTGTGGCACAGCGGCTGGGTGCACAACCGCGTGCGCATGGTGGCCGCCTCGTTCCTGACGAAGAATCTGCAGTTGCACTGGCTCGAGGGCGCCCGCTGGTTCTGGGATACGCTCGTCGATGCCGACCTCGCGAGCAACACGCTGGGTTGGCAGTGGACTGCCGGATGCGGCGCCGACGCGGCCCCCTATTTCCGCGTCTTCAATCCGGCCCGGCAGGGCGAGCGCTTCGACCCGAACGCACGCTACGTGCGCCGCTGGGTCCCAGAGATCGCGGCGCTGCCGGATCGCTACATCCACGCGCCCTGGCAGGCGCCGCAGAAGGTCCTCGATGGGGTCGGCATCGGACTCGGCCGTGACTACCCACACCCCATCGCGGACCTTGCCGCGAGCCGCCGCGCCGCGCTGGACGCTTTCCAGAGTCTCGGGCCGGACAACGCATGAACGACCCGATACATGCCGGCGATCCCGCCGCGCCGTCGGACCTGGCGGAGTTGATCCGGACGGCCGAAGTCGTCGTCTTTCGCTCCGGACTGACCGACACGCGGGCGCTCAGCGCCTGGCTGGAGCGCCAGGGCGTCGACTACCGCCTGGTGACGATGGGCATGGGCTCCGGTGTGGAGCGCGACCGCTTCCACCGGCTGCGCGACTGGACCGGCTGGGGCCTCCTGCCTCAGGTCTTCGTGGAAGGCCGCTTCGTCGGCGGCGCCGACGAGTTCTTCCGGAGCGGATTCTGCCGAGGGCGCGGGCAGTGAGCGACGTGCCCGTCGACCGCGTGGATCCGCAACGCATCCGGATCGGGGTCAGCGCCTGCCTCCTCGGCGAGGAGGTGCGCTACAACGGCGGACACAAGCGCGACCGCTACGTCACCGAGGTGCTGGGCCGCCATTTCGACCTCGTGCCATGGTGCCCCGAGGTGGCGATCGGTCTCGGCGTACCGAGGCCGCCGATCCACCTCCGCGGCGACCCGGCGGCACCGCGCGTCGTCGGAGTGCAGGATACTGCGCCCGACACGACGGCCGCACTGAACGAATACGGTGAGCGCATCGGCGGCGCAATCGACGGCCTCTCCGGTTACCTGTTCAAGATGGATTCACCGTCGTGCGGCCTGTGGCGCGTGCGCGTCTATCCGGAACACGGCAGCGGCCCCTCGCAGCGCACTGGCACGGGCGTCTACGCCGCGGCGATTCGCCGCCTGCGGCCGCTGCTTCCGGTGGAGGACGAAGGTCGCCTGAACGACCCGGCCCTGCGTGACCAGTTCGTGCTCCGCGTGTGCGTGCATCACCGCTGGCAGTGCCTGTGCGCGGCCGGCGCCTCGGCGCGCACGCTGGTCGCGTTCCACACCGAGCACAAGTACCTGCTGCTGGCGCATGACCAGCAGCGCTGCCGGCGCCTGGGCCGACTGATCGCGGCCGCCGGCTCGCACGACCCCGAAGCCATTGCCGAGCGTTACGGCCCCGAACTGATGGCGGCGCTGGAGAAGCCGGCCGGCCGCCGTGCCCATGTCAATGCACTGCAGCACTTGGCCGGTCATCTGCGCGATCACCTGCACGCTGCGGATCGCTGCGAACTGCGCGACGCCATCGAGCGCTACGGCCGGGGGGACGCGCCGTTCGCCGAGCCACTGAGGCTGCTGCGCCATCACCGCCGGCGCAACGGTAGCGACTGGCTGGGGCGCCAGCGCTACCTCGACGCCGGACCGGCGCTGGAGTGCGATCTCCGCTGACGACGGCGGCCCGTCGGCCGTCCCGCTCCTGTCCGTCGTGGCCGGCTCCGCGCGGCGTGACAACGGTTCGGGACCGAGCGCGATTCATGCTAAGTTGAACGCAATCCAACGCACATCATTCCGCCCGACGGGAACCCCGCCTCCATGACCGACCACAAGCTCGATCGCGAAGAGTTCGACAAGCAGGCGCTGATCTATCACCGCATGGATCCGCCCGGCAAGCTGGGGGTGGTCGCCACCAAGCCGCTGGCCAACCAGCGTGACCTGAGCCTCGCCTACTCTCCCGGCGTCGCGGCCGCCTGCAACGCGATCGTCGACGACCCGCTGGAAGCTTCGCGCGTGACCGCGCGCGGCAACCTCGTGGGCGTGGTCACCAACGGCACGGCCGTCCTCGGACTCGGCAACATCGGGGCGCTGGCATCGAAGCCCGTGATGGAAGGCAAGGCGGTGCTGTTCAAGGCGTTCTCGAACATCGACGTGTTCGACATCGAGGTCGACCAGACCGACGTCGATCGGTTCTGCGACGCCGTCGCCGCGCTCGAACCGACATTCGGCGGCATCAACCTCGAGGATATCAAGGCGCCGGAGTGTTTCGAGATCGAGCGCCGCCTGCGCGAGCGCATGAACATACCGGTGTTCCACGATGACCAGCACGGTACGGCCATCTGTGTTGCGGCCGGCGTACTCAATGCGATGGAAATCGTCGAGAAGGACATCAGCGAGGCAAAGATCGTGTGCTCCGGTGCGGGCGCAGCCGCGCTGGCCTGCCTCGACATGCTCCGCTCGGTCGGGGCGAAATACGAGAACATCACCGTCTGCGACCACGCCGGGGTCCTGTACAACGGCCGCCCGAAGGCAATGGACGAATACAAGTCCGCCTACGCGCGCGACACCGAGTACCGCACGATCGAGGACGCCATCGAGGGCGCGGACATCTTCCTGGGGCTGTCCGTGCCCGGCGTTGTCGACGGTGCCGCGATCAAGAAGATGGCGCGCGACCCGCTGATCTTCGCGCTGGCGAACCCGGTGCCGGAAATCTGGCCCGAGGACGCCAAGGAAGCCCGCTCGGACGCGATCATCGCGACCGGGCGCTCCGACTACCCGAACCAGGTCAATAATGTCCTGTGCTTCCCGTTCCTGTTCCGTGGCGCGCTCGACTGCGGAGCGACCACGATCAACGACGAGATGAAGGTCGCCTCCGCCGAGGCGATCGCGCGCCTCGCCCGGCGCGAGGCCACCGAGGCCGTCGCCAGCGCCTACGAGGACCAGTCGCTCACCTTCGGCCGCGATTTCCTCATACCGAAGCCGTTTGATCCGCGCCTGATCCTCGAGATCGCACCGGCAGTCGCGCGCGCCGCGATGGAAACCGGCGTGGCGGCACGCCCGATCCAGGACTTCGACGCCTACTACAACCGCCTCTCGGCATTCGTGTACCGCTCGACCATGGTCATGAAGCCCGTGTTCGAGAAGGCGAGGGGTGCGCCGAAGCGCGTGGTCTACGCCGAGGGCGAGGAAGAGCGCGTCCTGCGTGCCGTGCAGGTGGTCGTCGACGAGGGGTTGGCGCAGCCCGTCCTCATCGGGCGGCGCGAGGTCGTGCGTCGCCGTCTCGACAAGCTCGACCTGCGCCTGCGCATGCACGAGGACTTCGAGCTCTGCGACCCCGAGGACGACCCGCGCTACCGCGAGTACTGGACCCTCTACCAGCAGATCATGGGCCGCAAGGGTGTGTCGCCGGACACGGCGCGGACGGTCGTGCGCACGGACACCACGGTGATCGGCGCTCTGATGGTCAAGCGCGGCGAGGCCGATGCGCTGATCTGCGGGTACACGGGGATCTACCAGGACCACCTGCGCCACATCGAGGACATCCTCGGGCGCAAGCACCGCGTGCGCGACCTCTCGGCGCTGACCATGGTCATCATGCCGAAGGGCACGCTGTTCCTGGCGGACACGCACGTGAACCCCCATCCCGCACCGGACGAGCTCGCGGAAATGGCGGTCCTGTCCGCGCAGACGGTGCGGCGCTTCGGCATCGAGCCCAAGATCGCTATCCTGTCGCACTCGAACTTCGGCACCTCGGACACCGACTCGGCACGACGCGCGCGCGAGGCGGTCGCCATCCTGCGGCGCGATTACCCCGAGCTGGAGGTCGAGGGCGAGATGCAGGGCGACGCCGCGCTCGATGAGCGCATCCGCGACCGTATCTTCCCGGACTCGCGCCTGCACGGCGCGGCCAACCTGCTGCTGATGCCGACGCTCGACTCCGCCAACATTTCGTACAACCTGATCAAGCAGGTCACGGAGGCGCTGTCCGTCGGCCCGATGCTGCTCGGCGTCGACCGCCCCGCCCACATCGTCACACCGTCGACCACGGCGCGCGGCATCGTCAACATGACGGCCATCGCCGTGACCGACGCGCAGATGGCCTTCGAGCGGCACTGGCAGGGGGTGTAGGCTGCAAGCTGCAAGCTGCAAGCTGCAAGCTGCAAGCTGCAAGCTGCAAGCGGGAGTGTGGGTCGGTGCATCACGGGGCACAAGCATGCGACGACATTCCGTGCCCCCCGAACGCATCGCGCGCCGGCCGCCTCGCGGCGGCCCGCCGGCTGGCTGGCTCCCTTCGGTCGCGAACCGGTCTGCTTCCTGCGTTCAACCGGAGCGGGCGGAGATGGATGGCCGCCCGTTTTCACGCGAGCCCCCGCTCTCTGGCTGGCGGCTGGCCACTGGCCACTCCTACGGGGCCGTATCTCCCCCCGATCCCCGCGCTCCCCGCTGCGGCCGGTTGATGCCCGCGGTCAGGACCACCCGCATTGCCTCCTCGACGGACAGGTCCAGCCGCGTAAGACGACCGACAGGCAGGTACAGCGTGTAGCCACCGACCTGGTAGCCCATGGGCAGATAGACCGCCACAAGCCGGTCCTCGGCAGTGCGGGCCAGTTCGGGCAGGCCGCGGCCGGCGTCGCTGTCGGTGACGAACCCGATCACGTGGACATCCGGCTGCAGTTCCACCGAGACGACGTGCTGCAGGTCACCGCCCTTGCGGGCACGCGCGAAGAAGTCGAGCAGATCGCGCACGCCGGTGTAGAGCGTCTTGACCAGCGGGATGCGTTCGAGGAGGTGCTCGCCGAACCGGAACAGACGGCCGAAGAGCCAGGCGTTGAGGAACGCCCCGACGAGAAACACGATGGCCACGGCCATGACGAAACCGATGCCCGGCACGTACCAGCCGGACGGCAGCACGAGTCGCGCCATGCCTCCGAACAAAGACTCGGCCGTGCGCACGAGCCACCACACCACGTACAGCGTGATCGCCGCCGGCAGCACGGTGGCGAGCCCCGAAAGGAACGTGCGCCAGGCGGACTGCCACATCGATGCAGGCGCCGTCGGGACCTCAGTCACGGTACCAGCTGCCGTCGGGCAGCGGCTTCATCCAAAGGAAACTGTACCAGTACCAGACATCGGCATCGGTCGCCGGGGCGGTACAGTTGTACTTGGTGCGACCCGATCCGATCACGCCCGCGGCCCGTACCTCCAGCACGACCGGCTCCTGCGATATCTGCTCGACCTCGGCCGGCTTGCCGCCCACGTAGCAGCGCAGGGCCTCGGCGCGGTAGGGGCCGTCCCCGAGCGTCAGCCGCAGAGCCGGACGTTCGGCGTCCGGGCCGAGCATGCCGCTTTCCGGCTCCCTCCGCACGACCGGCAGCGGCCGCGACCGGACCTTGAGCGCGAAGGTATCCAGCGAGGCGAAGCCCGTCGCGATCGGGAAGCGCGGCAGCGCGGCGAAATCGTTGTTGCGCCCGAACGCGCCGGACTGCTGACCGAAGCCCACGAAACCCAGTTCGCGTGCGATGCTCTCGACGGCCGGATCGAATTCCCCGAACGGGTACGCCAGCAGCTTCGCCGGGTGATCCAGTTGCTCCCCGAGACGCTCCTGCGCGCCGGCGATCTCGTGGCGCACGCGCCGGCGCCAGGCGTCCGCGCTTTCGCCCTCGCGTCGATGCACCAGGTGCGGATGGCTCAGGCTGTGATTGGCGATCGTCACGCGGTTGCGCTCCATCTCGCGCAACTGGCCCCAGGACACGTAATTGCTGTAGTCGCCGTCGATGTACCCCGGGCTCACGAAGACGGTGAAGGGCCAGCCACGTTCGCGCAGGCGCGGATAGGCCTCGCTGTAGACCGAGTGATAGGCGTCGTCGAATGTCAGCGCGACGGTGCGATCGGGCACCTCGCGTCCCGCTTGCAATGCCTCGACCAGCTTCGGCAGCGGCCACACATGAAATCCATGCTCCGCGAGGTACTGCATGTGTGCCTCGAACGTATCCGGATCGACGCTCGTGGAATCCGGGGTCTCGTTCGACACGTGGTGATACGCGAGCACGACGCCACTGGTCGCCGCCCGTACCGGCGCGGGCACGGTACACAACAGCGCCACGAACAACACGGCAAAGGAAAACGCCGCATTGCGTGACCCGGGGACCGTCGCGGGCCACGCGGGCGAGTATCGCGGTCGGGCAGCGGGCATCGTTCCCCCCAGTCGCATCGGACGGTTTCGGCATTGTCGCACGAGCACACCGCGTGGCGCAGACACGGGCAGCGCCGCGCGCGCAGGCGGCGCCCGGCCTCAGCCCGAGGCCGGGGCCTGGAGGTCATTCTTGTGAATGACCGTGCGAATGTGCTCGACGTAGCGCTCGCCGATCGCGGCGTAGCTGGAGAGACCTGCCGCGAGCTCGGAGCCGGTCGGCATGCGGCCCTGGGCACGCGCCTGTGCCCGGAGGTCGCGCAGCGCCTTGTAGGCGTCGTGACTATTCAGATTGTGCAGGTAGCTGCGCACGGAATTGCGTACGTCCGGGAACGCCTCGACCTCGTAGGAAGCCTGTTCCGGACGCTGGTTCGGCACAATGCCGCAGCCCGGACGGAAGCACCACTCGCCGAACAGATTGTTGCCCTGACGGGCGAAGCGCGACGTACCCCAGGCTGACTCCAGAGCGGCCTGTGCGAGCGCCAGCGACGGCGGGATGACATCGATCTTGCGCCGCAGGCGCCGAGCCTGCTCGGCCGGGGTGCCGGCATCGACCTGGTAACGGTCGGCCATGCGCTGCAGCCACTGGCGCCGCGACGAATCCAGCGCCCCGCCGGCCCGAACGTCCGCCAGGATGTCCAGCAACCGTTCGCGCTGAGCACGAATGCGCTGGTTCTCGGCATTGACGATGGGGCGCAGGAAACCGAAGAAACGGGCCTTGCGCTCGGAGACGGATTCGATCGCGGCGAGATCGGGAAGATCGGCCGACAACGCGGCCTCGGAGACCGCCGGCGACGCACTCACGCCGCCCCTCGCCCGCTCCGGCGGATGTTCCACGTGGCGCAGCGCATTGACGGCGAACATCAGTGCCATCAGGCCCAGGACCACCGTCGGCAGGCCCTGTGCCGATGGCGACCGCTGCCCCGGCTCGTGCTGGATCGCGCAGGTTGCAGTCATGACACGCATTCTGCCCCAGTTGCGCGCCGGTTGGCCACTTGTTGGCCACTTGTCGCCCCCGTGCAACCGCTCCCGGCGCGGCGGCTCAGGCAGCGAGGTCGAACAGCAGCACTTCCGCCGGCTCGCGCGCCTCGAGCTCGAACTGCCGCACGCCGCTGACCGTGGCGCCGTCGCCCTGCTCCATGGGGGTACCGTCAACGCGGACATCACCGTGCACGACGTGCAGGTAGGCCAAGCGCCCGGCCGCCAGCCGTGTCGTCAGCCGTTCACCGCCAGAGAAGCGTCCGACTGAGAGGCGCGCGTCCTGTCGGAGCGGCAATGCATCGTCGACGTCCGGCGCTGCCACCGGGACCCATTCGCCGGGCGCTTCCGCCGGTCTCATGGGCGCACCGTAGCCGGGGGCCAGGCCCCGGGCACGTGGCACGATCCAGATCTGCAGGAACGCAAGCTCGGCGTCCCGCGAGGCATTGAATTCGCTGTGCTGGACGCCGCTGCCCGCACTCATCGACTGGAACTGGCCCGCCTCGATGCGGAAGCGATTGCCGAGGCTGTCGGCATGCTCCATCACGCCGGAGGTCACGTAGCTGATGATCTCCATGTCGCGGTGTCCGTGCGGCGGGAATCCACCGCCCGGAGCGACCCGGTCGTCGTTGAGCACGCGCAGGTGGGACACGCCCATGTGCGCCGGATCATGGTAGTGGCCGAAGGAAAAGCTGTGACGACTCCGGATGTCGCCGAAATCGGCCGTGCCCCGTTCCGGGGCGGGTCTCAGGGTCAGCATCACAGTCTCCGGTTCATCATTCCTGAGCGGTACACACCATATTCTGATCCAATATCAGCGCCGGAAAAGCGGAATTTTTCAACTCGATGATTCAAAATATTTGAAGGCGGCAGGGGGGGGGGGAGGCGGTCGATGACGATGCCCATCTCGCTGGAGAGCCTGCAGGCGCTCGACGCGATCGACCGGCGTGGCAGCTTTGCCGCGACGTCGGAAGAACTCCACCGCGTGCCCTCCGCGGTGTCCTACACCATCCAGCGCATGGAGCAGCAGCTGGCGTCGAGCTGTTCGATCGGCAGCGCCAGCGCGCACGGCTCACCGCCGCCGGGCAGGTCGTGCTGGAACAGGGCCGCGCGATACTCGCGGCCAGCGACGCGCTCGCACGCACCGCGCGCGAGGTGCACCGGGGCTGGGGGCGGAGTTGCGGATCGCGGTCGATTCGATCTTCCCGCTCGAACCACTCTACGCGCTGCTGGAAGCGTTCCAGCGCGAGCCCCCCACACGCGCGTCACGCTGCGTGAAGAGGTGCTCGGGGGCACCTGGGAATCGCTGGCGCACGGGCGTTCCGACCTCGTGATCGGGGCGACGAGCCGGCCGGGATTCGCCGACGTGCGCACCCGCCCCGATCGGCGACGTGGAATGGGCCTTCGTATGCCCCCAGGACCATCCGCTGGCCAACCCACGTCCCGCCGCCACGGCGTGGCTCGGGTGGCACGGCTCGCACCGGGGCCGCGCCCTGGGCTGGTTCCTCGACGCCCTCGATCCCCCGGCGCCGTTCGCGCACCTGAGCGGAGACCGCGCGCTCATCGTTCACGCGGACAGGAACACGACCCGGTTGCGGCCCGCCGACTTGGCCTCGTAGAGCGCCCGGTCAACACGCCGTAGGAACCCGTCGAGACCGTCCCGGGAACCGGCGAAGGCGGCGACGCCGAAGCTCGCAGTCACGCGATGGCGCTGACCCTCGTGCTCCACCTGCATCTGCTCGATCGCGCCGCGCAATCGCTCGGCCACCGCCTCGGCCTCGTTGCGGCCGCTCTCGGTGAGCAGGACGACGAACTCCTCCCCGCCGTAGCGGGCCAAGCAATCGGTGTCGCGCAGGATGTCCGCGCAGATGCGCGCGGTCTCGATCAGGACCGCGTCTCCCGCTTGGTGGCCGTGCTCATCGTTAATTTCCTTGAAGTGATCCAGGTCGAACATGATGGCCGCAAGCGCGCGTCCGTACCGTTGGTCCGCGCTCACCTCGCGCTGCGCCAGCTCGAGGAACCGCCTCCGGTTGCAAATGCCGGTCAGAGGATCCGTAGTGGCAAGGCGCTCCAGTTCGCTGTTCTTCTCTTCGAGCTCATGCTGCTTCTGGTCGAGATCCGCCGTACGCGCCGCCACGCGCGCCTCGAGCTCCTGCTGCGAGCGGCGCAACTCGTGCTCCACCCGTGAGCGGCGACGGACTTCGCGGCCGAGCCGCCGCGCCGCCACACGGGCAACATCCGCCTGGAACACCACGATGCCGACGAGCAGTGACATCCCGAGCCCGATCACGAGCGTGACTCCGGGCAGCCAGCTCAACTGCTGTTCGACGGTACTCGCCTCCGGCTCGACCTGGAGATCCCACTGGGCGCCATACAGCTCGAGGTTACCCGCGACGCGCCACGGACCCGGCTGCCCCGGCGCCGCCCCGTTCGACTCGAACAGGACCTCGCTCCGGTCGACCAAGCGCACGATGTAGCCGGGAGCAACCGCCTGCGCCACACCGTCGAGCAACGGCGCGATCCGGTAGAAGCCGCAGATGAACCCTTCCGTCCCGCTGCCGGGCGCAATCGGTGCGGCGATCAGGAAGCCGGCGTCGCCCACCACCAGGTCGACGGGCTTGCTCATGGCCAGGCCCTCGGCGTCGCGCGCGTGCTCGAGAGTCGCGCGCCGGCGCCCCTCGAAACCAAGATACAGCCCCTGCAACTCGTGGAAACCGGCAAGGGGTGCCAGCCACTGCACGCGGAGCTCCGGATCGACCCAGGACACCGCCAGCACCTCGGGGAAGTGATCGACGAACAGCCAGGCATCCGTCTTCCAGTCGTTCCGGTCGGGACGGCCGCGCCAGGCCCAGGCACGGGCCATGCGGTTGAGGCCGAGCGCGCTCGCCTCGATGCGGGAACGCAGCTGGTCCGCCACGCGCGTGAGCGTCGTCTCGGTCTGCTGATGCAACTGGCGTACCTCGCGAATGCGCAGGTACTGCGCCAGCAACACTCCGGCGGCGGCCACGGCCAGCGCCAGCGGGATGAACAGCCAGCGCGCCATGGCCTTGCGGCGGCTGCGGCGGTCGGGACGCCCGGTCAGGATCACGCTGGCGCCCAGGACGCCGAGCAGGAGGGCGCGCCAGCCGGCCAGCAGGCGATCGACGTTGTCGGCCCGGTATCCCGGGAACAGGTCGTGAATCAGCCCGGCCGCGGCCAGGGCCAGGATCACCGAGCCGATCGAGACGACGGCGATCGCGCGCCGCCGGGGCCACCGCACGTGAATCTCGGCGAGCACCGCGAGGCACGACAGCATCGCGCACAAGGCGACCAGGGCGCCGAGCACGCCGGCCGTTCCGTGTGCCACGCCCGGCGTCCAGCCGAGCGCATGCAGATCGTCGACCGCCGCCACGCCTGCCACAATGCCTGCCAAGGCCAGGACCGTGGGGAGGCGGCGCCCGCCCACGGCCACCGCGAGCAGGGCGGCGGCCGCGGCCAGCACGGCGGAGGTGGCATGCGTCCGCAGCCATGGGTGGCCGGGCGCCGGCCCGGCGGCGAGCGATGACAGACCGAAGAACAGAACCGCGCCGGCGAGGATGACCTGCGGCATGCGGCCTTCGGCCATGCCGTCGCCGGAAATCCGCATCAGGCGTGCCCGCCGGGCGACGGGCCGATGCGGCCGGCGGGTCCGCCCCGCGCTGGGCGGACCGCGCCCCGGGACATACAATTAGTGGGTGCTCGCAGGTACCGCAGGGATGTCGCCATGAAAAGCATATGCGTTGTCCGGCTTGTTGTTGTCATTGTCATGTTCTCCGCCACCGCCGCGACAGCGAGCGCCGCGGAATCCACGGGCGCGGGATACATCGAACGCGTCGCAGCGGAGCACGCCGGCGACCGGCCCGAGGCCAACGTCCGGCAATCGAGCGCCGGCATCGATGCCGGCGAGCTCGACTATGCCACCATCGACGGCGCGCCGGTCACCGGCTACCTGGCCCGGCCGGGCGACCAGGACGGTCCCCTGCCCGCCGTGATTCTCATCCACGAATGGTGGGGCCTCAACGATAACATCCGGGGCATGGCACGCCGCCTGGCCGCCGCCGGCTACGTCGCGCTCGCGGTGGACCTCTACCGAGGGGAGACGGCCGAGGACCCGGACGCGGCGCGCCGGCTCATGCAGCAAGCCATGGCGCGTCCCGACGCGGTGCGAGAGAACCTGCGCCAGGCGTTCTTCTACCTCGACGTGATGCCCTCGGCGGACCGCATCGGCACCATCGGGTGGTGCTTCGGCGGCGGCTGGTCGCTGCAGACCGCGCTGCTGTTCCCGGAGGAACTGGACGCCGCCGTGGTCTACTACGGCCAGCTCGTTACCGATCCCGAGCGCCTGGCCCCGTTGCAGGTTCCGATCCTGGGCCACTTCGGTGCTCAGGACACATCGATCCCGCAGGAGCGCGTCAAGGCGTTCGACGCGGCCCTCACGCGGCTCCAGGTCCCCCACGAGATCCACGTGTACCCCGGCGCGGGCCACGCGTTCGCCAACCCGTCGGGCACGCGCTACGTCAAGGCGGCGGCGGATACGGCGTGGCGGCGAACCCTGGAATTCCTCGCGCGCTACCTGAAGGGGCGCACCAGCCAGGCGACGTCCGACTGATCGATCGGGACTGCAGCGCGCAGGGGGCGGTGGGGTGGCGCGGTCTCGGGGCAGTGCCCTTGGCGCGCCACCATGGTGGCAGGATCAGTTCGCGGCCAACGCGTCCGGCGCTTGAGCGGCTCCGCGGGCGATTGCCGAGTCAGTGATCGCCGGCCGCCTGCCCGTCGCCGTCGGCGCGCGGCTCGAGCACGCCCTCGAGCGTCTGCGTCGCGTTGGCCGCGAACTGATCCTGCCACCATGGTGGCGCGCCAAGGGCACTGCCCCGAGACCGCGCCACCCCACCGCCCCC
>Ga0102944_1000975_pt1 | contig 20366 bp, 17 predicted proteins | sample SalPonD_shore_MG_FD_78172 | JGI IMG/M metagenome (GOLD analysis project Ga0102944, IMG submission 78172) | Salt pond soil microbial communities from South San Francisco under conditions of wetland restoration - Salt Pond MetaG... | ecosystem: Environmental > Aquatic > Marine > Intertidal zone >...
GCTGATTTATCTGAGCCATTTTCTTTTGCCCGTTCTGCCGATGCAAGTTTGCCATCCGATCGTGCATGCTTGCCATCTGTTGATACCATTCGCCAGCCTTTCGATCCTGCAAGTGCATAACCATATCCACTGATCTCATCTTATTATGACGGTTTTGCATGCGTTGATCCATATTCATCGACATCATTTGCTGGTGATTCATATCCATACGATTATGCATTTGCTGCATCTTCGCATACAGATTCTTAAGCACCGGGCTCATGGAGTCCGAAGAAGATTTGTAGTTGTCAATCAGACGTGTGTAAGTTGATCGCACCGAATCGTAAGCTGTTTCAATACGTTTTTTTTGACTCCTGCTCATGTATCCGGTTCTGCCACCTGAACAAGACGCCATTATCACAATAATGACGGTAGTAATTAAGATATATGAGCCCGCTTTCTTATAAGAAATCATAGGTTCTTGCCTTGGATGAGGTTCTCCATTTGTGACTGTTTGGAAAGATAAAAAAGTGAGGCTATGAAATGAAGACGATTTTAATTCTGAACAAAGACCAAAGTAAAAAACCCTTGCACCCGCCGGTTGACGGGGGCAAGGGCTCGAAAAAGTACCGCGTACGGGATTCGAACCCGTGCTACCGCCGTGAAAGGGCGGCGTCCTAAACCCCTAGACGAACGCGGCATTTTAAAAAAGAGGCGACGGGCGGACTCGAACCGCCGTAGGAGGTTTTGCAGACCTCTGCCTAGCCACTCGGCCACGTCGCCTTGTAAATCGCAAGTAACAAATAACAAATTTCAAATTCCGCTATTTGTTATTTGGCGCTTGAAATTTGCTATTCAACTTGTACGCCCGACAGGAATCGAACCTGTAACCTGCTGCTTAGAAGGCAGCTGCTCTATCCAGTTGAGCTACGGGCGCCTTAACTCAAAAGGCAAATTACAAAATTCAAATTTCAAACATCCCGGCTTGTCATTTGTTGTTTGTAATTTGGATTTTATCAAGTCGGGGAGACAGGATTTGAACCTGCGACCCTTCGCTCCCAAAGCGAATGCGCTACCGGACTGCGCTACTCCCCGTAACTTCATGAAACGGCCCGATTGCCGAGACAATGAATATCTGTTGTTCAATAAATGAAGATGACGAAAGAGCTTACAATTTAGATCACTTCGCTAGTATGTATCTAAATATTTTGCTCCCCGTTTTCAGAAAGATGTCAAATATAAGGGTCTTTATATCTCAAATCAATTTGAAAGCGAAATCATTTTTTACTCTGTCAGTTTTGTCCATGCCTCACTTAAAAAGCCTATTCCATATGCAGTAAGTTGAATAAATGCAGCCGCTGTACTGAGTATTCCGATAAAAATACTATGATTTTTTACTGTTGCGTGTGCAAAAAGAAGCGCAAAGAAAGCAAGGTAGGGTGCCGACAAAATTTTAAATAAATCAGGTGCCCAAAACGGGAGCGTAAAAAGAAGAATGATTCCTATCGTAAATAGTGGTGGCAATGTATGAACTGCCTTAATTTCGTTAGGATAGAAACGGCTGATATTAATGCGGGCTCGACCAAAAAAATGGAGCTGATTAAAAAACTGTATCAAATTCGTCCGGCGCTTATGATAGACAAAGGCGCCGGGAATTAATCCGGTAGTAAAACCCTCTTTAATAATGCGAATACTAAATTCTATATCTTCTCCCATCCTGGTGATGCGATAACCGCCGGTTTTTTCAAATACTTCCCTGGAAATCCCCATGTTGAAACTTCGCGGGTGAAAGGTGCCGGCATGCTTCTCATTTCCCCGAATTCCACCCGTCGTAAGTGGCGAAGTCATTGCATAACTGATGGCTTTTTGGACTGGCGTAAAACTTTCATGCTCACGATCGGGCCCTCCATAGGCATCCAGCTTTTGTTGTTCGAGGAATGTGTTGACTGTCTCAAAATAATTGGGAGGGATTAGGCAATCTGAGTCGAAAACTACAAAATAGTCGCCATTTGCCCTTTTAAATCCATAGTTACGGCTGAATCCCTGTCCGGAATTCTCTTTGTAATAATATTTGATGTTCAGCTGACTGCGGTATTTTTCTACAATATTATCACATTTTTCTTCGGAACCATCTTCGATGATCAGAGTTTCAAAATTGCCGTAAGTTTGTTTGGTCAGACTTTCCAGCAGCTCATCTACTTCTTGAGGACGATTGTAGACAGGAATAATAACCGAAAAAAGCATAATAAATCTTTAAAATTCTAATTGAGCTAAATCTACAAATTAATATCGTAGAATTATAGCTCGCTAAAGGTGAAACTCTTGTAAATATTTCCGTTCTTTAGACTCCATTAAAAAGCGAAATGAACAAGTTTTATGATTGCCAAAATATTTCGAACACTTCTTTTTCTACTGCTTCCTGTCCTTGCGATGGGGCAGTCACTAAACCTAAGCGTAACTTCTCCTACATCAAATAATAACCGTTCTACGTTCTTACTGAAAAGGGGAGAAGTGACTATAAATAATGGTCAAATTCGATTTCACCGGTCTAACAAAACCGTCGATGGTTTTACAGACTATGGCATTTCGCCCGACCTTTCAAAAGTGAGTTTATTAAAGTGGGGCGGTGGCAAAGGTCACGTTATTGTGTTTGATTCCATGGGGGATACGCTCACCACCTATTCCACCATATCATTGGCTGACCAATCTTCTTTTGGTATTTATCCTCAGGATAATGGGGACATTATGCTTCGCGACAAGATAGCCGATTTTACTTTTTTCAATACCTTTGGAGATATAATCACCAACATGTCCAATAGCAGCCAGAGTAAAGAAGGAGAGGCTATATCGGAAGTGGCTACGAGTCCCGGCGGAGAAACTCTTGTGGTTTTCAATCCCAAAATCAAACGCAATGGAAAGTTGGGATCCAAAGCACAAGTTCGGCTTTCGGATGGCACGTTCAGGAATATTTTTTATAGCTCTGATCGTTATTTGAAGAATGTAGTGATTTCGAATGATGGAGATATGATTGCTGCTGTGACTGCAGCATCCGGTGGCGAGGACAAAGTATTACTGATGGACAAATACGGTAATAATATCAACAGTATCACCTCGAAGGATCCTTTGGATGCCGTTTCATTCTCTGATGAAGGTCAATATGTAACCTTAAACTCGGGAGGTAGTGTAACGGTTTATTCTACGGAAAAAGCCAAAAGAGTTGGTGGTACAAGTTTTCGAGAAACCGTTTTTATGGCTAATTACTTTCCAGAAGATGACTTGATCTTGGCGATAACAGGGGATTATTCCAAAATGGCAAATGCTTTGGGAAATGTTAAAATAAACGCTGTTAATTTGAGAAAACGCAGTATTGCCGACCATGAATTTTCCGGTGTTTTGGGATTCAGTAAAGCTATAGCTCCTAAATTTATTCGAACTTCAGCCGATCGTTATGAATTGGAAGGGGCTAGCAAAGAGATTAAAATTGAATCTCATTTTTAGAGGTTGTACCGGGACATATAAATTGATAAAAAAAGGCCTCCGATCGGAGGCCTTTTAAAATTTATGAATTCAATTTCAGTATGTATGGATTAGGCTTTAGCTTCCGATGTTGATTCTTCATTTTCCGATCCGGAATCATCATCTTTGGCCGAAGCTTCAGTCTCATCAACTTCTTCAGAAGAACCCTCGCCTTCGGTCCAGTCAAACACCAGGCCATCGCGCGATTTATTCATCTTAATTTTGATGTTCGAACCTTCAGCATGATCGGATTCAAGTAACTCTTCCGCAAGCGGTTCTTCCACATACTTCTGGATAGCCCGTTTGAGAGGTCGAGCACCATATTTCTGATCAAATCCTTTATCACTCAAAAATTCCTTGGCACCCTTGGTAACTTCGATCGAGTAGCCGAGATTATGAATGCGTTCAAAAAGATCATCAGAAAGCAGATCAATAATTTGATAGATATCTTCTTTCTCGAGCGGACGGAAAGTAATCACATCGTCGATGCGATTCAGGAACTCCGGATTGAAGACCTTCTTCAGAGCATCCTGAATCGTAGATTTCATCTTTTCATAATCAAATCCACTGTCTCCGGCAGAGAAACCGATTCCTTTACCAAGGTTACGGATATCACGTGCGCCGATGTTTGAGGTCATGATGATGATTGTATTTCGGAAATCAACCTTTCTACCAAGGCTGTCCGTAAGGATACCGTCATCCAGCACTTGCAACAGGATGTTAAATACATCCGGATGTGCTTTTTCAATTTCGTCGAGAAGAACAACGCTGTAAGGTTTCCGACGCACTTTCTCGGTAAGCATGCCGCCTTCTTCGTATCCTACGTATCCCGGAGGGGCACCCACCAATCGTGATACAGAGAATTTCTCCATATACTCACTCATATCGATGCGGATCAAAGCGTCGTCTTTGTCAAAAAGATATTGCGCCAGCACTTTTGCAGTCTCGGTCTTACCAACACCGGTTGGACCGAGGAAGATAAACGAGCCAATCGGCCGTTTGGGATCCTTCAATCCGGCACGTGTTCTTTTAATAGCCTTTGTCAGCTTTACGATGGCTTCATTCTGGCCAATAATCTGTTTTGAGAGTTCTTCTTTCATCTTAACCAGCTTTTTGCTTTCGCTCTGGCTAATCTTACTGACAGGAACACCGCTCATCATACCAACAACTTGGGCAACATCTTCTTCCTCAACATCATAGATGATTTCTTCCGACTCTTTTTCCCATTCTTTCTGGGCTTGCTCAAGTTCTTCGGTCAAGCGTTTTTCTTTATCCCGCAGACGGGCAGCCTCTTCAAAACGCTGTTTCTTGACCATGCTGTTCTTTTCATTGCTGGTCTTTTCAATTTCTTCTTCCAGATCAATGATATGCTGTGGCACATGAATATTTGATAAATGTACACGTGCACCGGCTTCATCAAGAGCGTCGATAGCTTTATCCGGCAAGAAATGATCCGTCACGTATCGGTCGGTAAGCTTAACGCAGGCTTCAATAGCGTCTTTGGAATAATTTACGCTGTGATGTTTCTCGTACTTTTCCTTTATTTGTGTAAGAATTTCAATCGTTTCTTCCGGTGACGTCGGATCCACCATGATCTTCTGAAAACGACGTTCGAGTGCCCCATCTTTTTCAATATGCTGACGATACTCATTCAGCGTTGTTGCACCGATAGCCTGAACCTCACCACGAGCTAATGCCGGCTTCAACATGTTCGAAGCATCCAGAGAACCGCTGGCACCACCGGCACCAACGATGGTATGAAGTTCATCAATAAACAGGATGACATTCTTTGTTTTTTCAAGTTCGCCCATCACGGCCTTCATTCGTTCTTCGAACTGACCGCGATACTTTGTGCCGGCAACTAAAGCCGCCAAGTCCAGGGCGATAACTCTTTTATCATACAACACGCGCGAAACTTTTCGCTCCACAATACGCGTAGCTAAGCCTTCGGCGATGGCCGTCTTACCAACGCCGGGCTCCCCAATAAGTACCGGGTTATTCTTCTTTCGTCGACTCAAAACCTGAGCAACGCGTTCAATCTCTTTTTCCCGACCGATAATCGGGTCAAGCTTACCATCCTCGGCCAATTGAGTCAGATCACGGCCAAAGTTGTCAAGTACAGGTGTTTTTGATTTTTCCATTTTCTTTTCCCTGGAGCTTCCAGACGATTTTGGTCCTTTGGATGATGAAAGACTGGCGGATACTGATCGGGAATCCTGACTATCTTCATCCGAGGATTTTCCTGAAATAATAAGATCTAATTCTTCGCGAACAGCATCGTATGACACGTTAAACTGTTGCAAAATCTGTGCGGCAATGTTCTCGTCATCTCGCAAGAGTGATAATAGGAGATGTTCGGTGCCAATAGTATCACTTTTATAAAGTTTAGCTTCTAGATAAGTGATCCGAAGTACCTTTTCGGCCTGTTTGGTTAGTGGGATATTGCCAACTTTAACAGAGCCGCCTGTTCCACGAACTGTATCTTCAACGGTCTTTTTTAATTTAAAAAGATCACAATTAAGATTTTTTAGAATTTTAACAGCTACACCTTCTCCAAGGCGAACAATACCTAGAATTAGATGTTCTGTGCCGATATAGTCATGACCTAATCGCAACGCTTCTTCACGACTAAATTGAATGACATCTCGAACTTTGCTAGAGAAATTACCCTCCATAAAAAACGAACCTTCTTGTAGTTTTGGGGTTATGTGTCAATCGGTAAAACGAGTGAGTTAGATATTTAGTTCATATTCTTTAACGAAAGTAGTACTGGCATCGTGCAAAAGCAAACAAAAACAAGTGTTCTTATTTATAAAAAATTCTAAGTATTAATGATTAAAATAATGCGTAGTTTATTGTTTTGTAGCTTCTTGACAGACAACAAAGTAGAAATAAAACCCAACTTTTCGTTTTATCTTCTTCCCCCTTACCTATTCATACTTCTCTACTGTAAAATATAAATTTATTAATTGATTTTTGTGCTTTTTATCGAGACCTGTCCAATCTTAATCATTCAGCCAATAAAAAGGCGGTTGATGAGAGCTATTGTCAATAGCATCACAATTTCTACACTCGTTAGGTAACGAATTGCTGCAAGGACTTGGGATATAGAACGGAATATCGGCGTGGGTCAAAAAGAAACGACTGGTATCTACCCGGGTAGCTTGAAAATATCCCAAAGCTTTTTCATTCGAGTTATCCACCTTGTAAACATTACCTTCAGCAGTTGCCGGGGGCACGTCAAAAATAGTACCGCTGCTATTAACAACCTCATTAACCTGCGACCAGTAATTGTAGGCATCACGATTAATGGAATACTGAATGACATTTATATAATGACGCTGGTAAAACGTATTGTCAATTTCCCTCACAGCAACCGACTGCCCGATAATATTTTTCGAATCCAGGGAGCTTCCATCATATAATAAGATGTTTTGGGGATTCGGGTCGTCAGTGATATAACATACGGGGGGCGGATTGTTGAACGGATCGGGGGCGTCGTACTGCGTAAATTTATATGCTTCTTCTACATTCCAACGCAGATATAACGGTTTTCCCGACGTATTTTTGGGGATATTCGTGTCGGTAAATACCTTGATGACATCCTTTTCTACACTGTTGCCTTTTTCTTTGATGCTGTCAAATTTATAATAAACAGAATCTTTGGCAATCTGCATAGGCATCGTCTCTGGATCAGATCGATACTTTGAACCGTCAGCCAATGTAATTTCTAGGTGATAGGTTCTGCCCGGGATGCCTTTCACGGTGTTGCCGGGCAAAAAATATTTTCCTCTTTCATATTGAATATACTGTTCACTGTTTCCGTGGTCATCAAAAATATCGATGTCGGCACCACTAACCGGATCGGTAATTTTTTCTTCATTCGATGTGCGACGAAGCTGTAAAAAATAGGGGCCACCTTTATCAGTGATCGTTCCTTCAACAACCAGTCGATTCCCTTGGCGACGAACATTAAAATTAATGATTTGTATACATCCTGCGACTAGCAACAAGCCCATTACCGGGAACCATTTTCCGAAAAAAAAATTGGATATCTTTTCTGCGGCGCTTTTCATGCTCAAAATTTAAAATTGTAAGTTACCGATGGGATTACCGTGCCCAGCACAGACAGCTTGTGAGCACGGGGGAATGTTCTGTTGCCGGATCGCTTGTAGAAAACCGAAAACGCATTCTTGCGTGCCAGCACATTGTAAAACGAAATCGTAAGGCTATCGGTGAGCGGGCGATTGGGATTTACCGTTCTATTTTTCCAAATGTTTTCCGCAATAGTAAATGAAATATCAAGGCGGATATAATCGGGAATGCGATATTTATTTCGATCCGAAAAGATGGGGATGGACGTCGACCCATCTTCATAACTCGACTCAATGGCCGTAATCGGACGCCCCGTAGAATACGTAAAGTTAAATGAAAAAGAGCTTTTCTGCCCCAATTGTCGCTCGGCAATCAACGTAATGTCATTTGGCCGGTCGTAGTTGGATGGGAACCACTTGCCATTATTCAGGGTTTCCTGTGAAGTACCGTTCTTAGCCCGGGCAAATGTTCTGGTGTAGGAATAGGAAAGCCATCCTCGCCATTTCCCCGTCGTTTTTTTAAGGCTAAACTCGAGGCCGTAAGACTTGCCGTCGGCATCAAGCAGTTCTGTTTCAAGGTGATTATTTAGGAACAGCTCAGCAAAGTTTTTGTACTCCACAAGGTGATCAATATCCTTATAAAAAAGTTCGATTGATGTTTCCCACGAGTCATTGTTCCAATTTTTAAATAATCCGGCCGAATATTGATCGCCTTGCTCAGGTGGCAGGAAAGTGTTGCTCACCTGCCAGATGTCAGCGGGAGTCGGGGAGGAACTGTTGGATATTTGATGAATATACTGGCGTGTTCGATTATAACTTAATTTAATCGAACTGTTGTCCGAAAGACTATACCTCATCGAAATGCGTGGCTCAATACCCCCATAAGATTTGATCACATCACCGGATTGATGCAAAGTTGTGTCTGTGATAGAAGTAACGGTACGGGGTTCTCCATCCCGATAAGAATAAACCGTTGCCGGACCGAGTTGCTGGTAATAAGTGTAACGCACGCCCAGCGAGAGCAATAAACGTTTGTTGATTTGAATATCATCCGAAGCATAAGCCGAAAATTCCTGCCCGTTGTCTTTGGGAATATTTTCGGATTCAACGACCGACCCTGAAGAATAGGGGCGCATTCGCTCTGACTTTCCATCATAACGAACCCATTGTAGCCCGGCATTTAACAGGTGGTTTTCGGATGCTTCGAAAAAAATATTCTCTTTTGCATTCCAATATTTGACCCCCTCATATAAATTAAACCCATCGAAACCTGAGGGATCAAAATAATTGCTGGAATAATTGCCGTAGGAAAGCGTCAGTTTTGAATTGGTTTTGTCGGAAAGGGAGCTGCTCCAATCAGCATTGAGGATATGGTTGCTCCACGCGTATCCAAAATCTGAAGCGTACCGCATGCGATCTTTACTGCCGTAGCCATAGATTGTAATTTTGTTGTTGGAATTCAGCCGGTGCGTTATTGATGCATTCATGTCATAGAAACGGGCACTGCTGTCATTTACTTTTTGGTTCTTGGCTAAATTGAGAATCCAATCGGAATATGAGCTACGTCCACTTAATAGAAAAGAAGTTTTGTCTTTGATGATCGGCCCCTCTAATAGCAGTCGCCCCGCTACGATTCCCACGCCGCCGGAAAGCGAGTATTTATCCATATTCCCATCTCTCATTGTAACGTCCAGCACCGACGAGAGTCGCCCGCCGTAACGAGCCGGAATGTGTCCTTTATAAAGCGTAAAGCGCTGAGTGACATCGGGATTGAAGGATGAATAGAGCCCGAGAACGTGGGCCGAATTGAAAAGTTCTGTGCCGTTTAGCAGCACCAGGTTTTGATCTGCGCGTCCGCCGCGAACGTTAAAGCCGGATGAGCCTTCTCCCACATTGGTAACTCCGGGTAAGGTCAACAGAGAGTTGACGACATTGGCCTCTCCAAGAACAGCCGGAATTTTTTTGATATCCGTTATACTCATCGACTCTATACCGGGCACTACATTTAGGACATTACTTTTGTAGGTCGTCCCTCGAACAATGACTTCGTCCATGTCCAGCGCCTGCTTTTTCATACTGATATCAAGATTGCCGTCAGAATAAAGGCGCACTTTTTTATAGATTGTTTTGTAGCCGAGGTATTGAAAGCGAATGTCATATTCACCCGGCGCCAGCGAGATCGTATAGTGTCCATTCTTACTGGTTACGGCACCTTTGCGAACTTTTTCTACATAAATATTAACCCCAGGTAAAGGTGTATTTTCGGGGGATGCAGTTACGTTACCTGCAATAGTAGCAGTTGATACTTTCTGCGTAGAATCTCCGATGACAATTTCTGTCGCTTTTTGGTTTTGCCCCTGGGCTATAGCGTGGGTGCTATATAAAAAGCATAATAGAAAAAGGAGGCTCAGTCGTAAGCGCATACGTGATCTTTTGATTTAACCTAACCTACTTAAATCAATGAATCACTGCAATTAAATAGTTTGGTGATATTAGGCAAGCTGATTGAAAATCCTAAAAAAGAGGAGAGCCGGTCATTTCATTGGGCTGCTTGATACCCATAAATTTAAGCAGGGTGGGAGCCACATCCGCAAGAATTCCGTCATGGATGTCGTTTTTTGCTCTTGGCTCATTCAGGATGAGTGCAGGAACAAGAGCAGTGGTGTGTGCGGTATGAGGAGATCCGTCTTCCTTAATCATGCAATCAGCGTTACCGTGGTCGGCAATAATTAACATTTTATAGCCGTGTTCGGTCGCTGTATCAACTACTTTTTTGAGTTGTTTGTCGATGGTTTCAATGGCAGCAATAGCTGCTTCCATCACGCCGGTATGACCGACCATGTCGGGATTGGCAAAATTCAAAATTCCAAGGCTGAATTTTTCGGTCTTGAGTTGGTCGCACAAAGCGTTTGCTACTTCCGGTGCACTCATTTCCGGCTGCAGATCATAGGTTGCTACTTTGGGACTGGGGATAAGTACACGCTCTTCGCCTTCGAAGGGTGTTTCAACGCCGCCATTGAAGAAATATGTTACGTGTGGATATTTTTCCGTCTCGGCGATGCGGAGCTGCTTCAGATGATGTTTGCTGACAACCTCTCCCAACGTGTTTTTGAGATCGAGGGGAGGATAAGCCACGTTGACCCATGTGAAGGTATCATCGTAGGAAGTAAAAGTGGTATAATGAAGGTCGAGGTTCTTTTCGACTTCAAACTCGTCAAATTCATTTTCGGTAAGTGCCCGTGTAATTTGGCGGGCGCGATCACCGCGTATATTATAAAAGATGACGACGTCTCCTTGCTGGATGCGGGAATCCGGAGAATCATCAACCAAAATTGGTTTTATAAATTCGTCGGTAACCTCATCATCGTATGAAGCCTGCAGGCCTTCTATCGGGTCATCGAACTTTTTGCCTTTGCCATAAACCAAAAGATCATAAGCGAGTTTTGTACGTTGCCACCGGTTATCACGATCCATGGCATAGTAGCGGCCTACAATCGAAGCAATTTTGCCAACTCCGATTTCTTCAGCTTGCTGCTGAAATTCTTTCACATAATCGACTCCGCCGGTTGGGGAAGTATCCCGTCCGTCGGTAAAAGCATGAACGAAAGCATCTTCAATGCCGGCTTTTTTTACCAGCTTAAGAAGAGCAAAGAGATGATTATTGTGACTGTGAACGCCGCCGTCAGAAAACAACCCCATAATATGAATGCGTCCGTTCTTCCTGGCTTTGTCAACTGCCTCATTCAGAACTTCGTTTTCAAAAAAGCTTCCGTCATCAATAGCCGTGTTAATACGAGTTAGTTCCTGGGGTACAATACGCCCCGCGCCAATATTGAGATGCCCGACTTCTGAGTTGCCGAACTGTCCGTCCGGCAGTCCCACCTCGCTACCACTGGCCGTAAGCTTGGAATGAGGATTGTTTGCAAAAAGCGAATCAATGTAGGGCTTTTTCGCTTTATCAATAGCACTTACCTCGGGATTTTCGGCAATTCCGAAGCCATCAAGAATAATGAGAAGTGCTTTTGAAGTCGGATCAGGCAATCTCTTGGAACCCTCGATTAAAGATTATTTACGTGCTTGGAAAGCTTGGCTTTTTTGCGAGCTGCATAATTCTTATGAATCAAATCTTTGGCAGCCATTTTATCGAGATAAGAACTGGCCTTTTTGAAAGCTTCTTCGGCCTCTTTCTTATCCGTTGAGTCAAGCACACTTTTAACCAGCGTTTTCATTTTTGAACGCTGTGCTTGGTTTCTTTGACGACGTTTTTCGTTTTGACGAACGCGCTTGATTGCAGACTTATGTTGTGGCATAAAATTTCTTAGAGTTTCTTATCAGTTCTATAAATTAATTCGTATCATCTTCTGCGCCATTTCAGAAAGCCCCCAAAGTTAAAATTTCTGGAATCATTAAACAAGAAATCATTGAAAAATTAATAAAATAAAGGTAGTTTAGGAGACTTTCGCTTTATGATTATAGTAATCGATGGGCCCGCCGGATCCGGAAAAAGTTCAACAGCCCGGGCGGTGGCCGACAGATTGCAAATAGAATATCTCGATTCAGGGGCGCTTTATAGAACGGCTACCCTCATTTATTTAGAAGCAAATCGGGATAAGGAGAAGTTCTTTCGCTTATTGAATCAGCGGGAAATCTCGTTTCATTATGATGACCGGACCTTCCATGTAGCTATTGATGGACATTCGGTTACCAAAGATATCCGCACGCCAAAAGTCGCAGATTTGGTTAGTAAAGTTGCTGCGATGCCTAAGGTTCGTGCGCATGTCAATAAGTTAATGCGGGATGTTGTACCTCAGGGTGTATATATCGCCGAAGGGCGCGATCTGGGAACTGCTGTTTTTCCCCACGCTGACTTGAAATTTTTTATGTCGGCAAATTTGGATGAACGCGCCCGCAGACGCTTTAATGAAAGAAAAGCGGATAATCCGGATTTAACCTTCGAAGAGGTAAAAGAAAATATCCGGCAGCGAGACCAGCAAGATTCAAAGCGAAAAGCGGATCCTTTAAAGAAAGCAAAAAATGCAATTGAAATTGATACGACAAGTTTGACATTTGAACAACAAGTTCATCAAATTTGTTCTAAAGTGAAACAACTGCTGTAAAAGCAGGTAGAATAACATTTAAACTGTAATCTTAATTTTAATCCCATCTCGGTTTTCGGGATGCGGTAATTTTAACTAAAACCATAATGACCGAAGAACTAAAACAAGAACAAAACCAAGAAAATCAGGAAGAACAAGCTACAGCTACCGAGGAAGTAACGGAAGAAAAAAAAGAAGAAGTTACCCAGGAAACTGTTGACGAAAAGGATACGAGTACTGAAGAAGTTGAAGAAACCGAAGAAGAAAGTGCCGATACCGAAGCGTCAGATGTAGAGACTGAAGATTCCGAAATTGAAAATGAAGAAGAACCTGAAGAAGTAGAAGTTCCGACCTTCACCGGTGAACTCGATGAGGACGAAACTTATACCTATGATCAGCTTGAAGCCGCATCGGAAGACTATACCGATGAGGAATTCCACAAGCTGGCCGGAATGTATGAAGACACGCTCAATGAAATTGAGGAAAAAGAGATTGTTACGGGACGTGTCGTTTCTGTAGACGAAGATTATGTAGTCGTTGATATCGGGTTCAAGTCCGAGGGCATGGTTCAAACCAACGAGTTTCCCAATGATGTTGTAGAAAATCTTGCGCCCGGAGACGAAGTTGATGTTTTCCTTGATAAAGTTGAGGATCAGGAAGGACAGCTTATTCTGTCTCGTCGCAAAGCGGACATCTTGCATGCTTGGGAGACGATTGAACGTGCATCGGAAACAGGCGAAGTGATCGAGGGTTATATCAAGCGACGCATCAAAGGTGGTATGGTTGCTGATATCTTGGGAATCGATGCCTTCCTGCCCGGTTCACAAATCGACGTTCGACCCGTTCGTGATTTTGATGCTTATGTTGGTAAGACAATGGAATTTCAGGTTGTTAAACTCAACATGCAGGCGGAAAACGTGGTCGTTTCTCACCGTGCTCTTATTGAGTCTGACCTCGAAGAACAACGGCAAGAAATTCTCGAAACTATCGAAGAAGGTCAGGTACTCGAAGGTATTGTCAAAAATATTACCGACTTTGGTGTCTTTATTGATCTTGGCGGTGTCGACGGTCTGTTACACATTACCGACCTGTCTTGGGGACGCGTTGAGCATCCCGAAGAAATTGTGTCGCTTGATCAGCGTATTAACGTAGCGGTTATTGATTTTGATGACGAAACCAAACGTGTTTCTCTCGGACTCAAACAACTGCAGCCGCATCCATGGGACGAAATTGACCTTAAATATCCCGAAGGAATCAAAGTCCAGGGACGTGTTGTCTCCATCGCCGATTATGGTGCATTTATCGAGCTTGAAAAAGGCGTTGAAGGACTTATCCACATTTCCGAGATGTCCTGGACTCAGCACATCAAGCACCCCTCACAATTGGTCAGCAAAGATGACATTATAGAATGTGTGGTGCTGAATGTAAACGAGCCGGAGAAGAAAATTTCACTGGGTGTCAAGCAGCTTGAGAAAGATCCATGGGAAGATATCGACGAGCGATATCCTGTGGGATCCAAGCATACGGGCACCGTTCGCAACCTCACCAACTTCGGTGTGTTTGTTGAACTTGAACCCGGCATTGACGGTCTTATTCATATTTCCGACTTGAGCTGGACGGAGAAAATCAATCATCCGAACGAGATCATCAACAAGGATGAAGAGATTGATGTTGTGATCCTTGCGATCGATTTTGAGAATCGACGTATTACGCTCGGTCACAAGCAAATTGAAGAGAATCCGTGGGAGAAATTTGCCGAGGAGTACAGCGGCTCTAATCAAGTTGAGGGTGAAGTTACGAAGACCACCGACAAAGGCGTTTTCGTAAGTCTTCCTTACGGTCTCGAAGGCTTTATTCCTGCAAGCAAAACCGATGCTGATGGTGAACCATCGGAAAACTTTGCCGAGGGTGATAAAGTAGAAGCTTACGTCATTGAGTTGGATGAGACGAATAAGAATATCACGCTCAGCCAACGCGAAAAAGATGTTAAGAAAGCCAAGTCTGCTACGAAAGAAAGAAGTAGTCAACAAGATCAGGGAGGATCTGCACCGCAAACAGGTACTCCTACATTAGGCGAAATGTCCGGTCTTGCGGATCTCAAACAGCAGATGGCTGAAAAGGAAAAGGCGGAAGCTGCCAAGAAGTATCACGAACAAGCCAAGAAAGAGGATGAGGCTGAAGAAGATGATGAGGCAGGAGACGAAGAAGAATAAGTCTTAATTTCCTATTCAAATTAAAAAGGCTCAGAGATTTAACAGCTCTGGGCCTTTTCTTATTCAGAGTAATTTATTTCTTTTCTTTATAAAAGAAGACCACCTTATCTTTGGGATGCTTGCTGCTTTTAATGTCGTCGCCGGTATCCCGGTTGTGGCTATAAACAACATTGCGCATCGAATTCAGTTCTGTTTTATCTTTAAAACCTACCTCCAGAGCCTTTCCGCCGGGTTCCAGCTTCTTAACGGCATCAAGCAATGGCTTATATTTTGAGGAGCTTTTCTTAGAAATTTTAATATCCGACCTTGGAACAAAATTAATTTTCATACAAGAGGATTAATTAAAGTAGTTATTTATAAGAAATGAAGCCCCGCTTAAAGTTTCAAATTAATAATTTGATGGGCTGAATAACCTAAATTCCCCCAAAATACCTGCGGGGAAACCTTAAGTTTGCCTTCGGCAAGGATATGTTCAATCCTTCCAATGTCCAGAAAATCCGGAAGCCTATTAATTTCAATTAATGTTATGCACATGCATTCATAAAAAGGCCCGCAGGATTGCTCCTGCAGGCCTTAAAATCCGGTCAGTTAGATACCAAAATGGATGTTTTTATGAAACTATGGTACTTGAACGGTTGACATAATCTTGTCGATCAAGTCCTCAGAGGTAATATTTTCGGCTTCCGCTTCAAATGTGGGGATGATACGATGGCGAAGCACGTCCATAGCAATGATGCGCACGTCTTCCGGGGTCACATATGCGCGGTGTTCCATAAAGGCGTGAGCACGAGCGGCGAGATTGAGATTGATCGAAGCACGCGGTGAAGCCCCGAAGTTAATCAGTTCTGAAAGATCCTCCAGCTTGTAATTTTCGGGGGCTCTGGTGGCAAATACAAGATCAATAATGTATTGTTCCACTTTTTCATCGATATAGATATCGTTGATCACCTTCCTGGCTTTTAAGACCTTGTCGACAGTGATAACCGGTTCCAGTTGCTCCTTCTTTCCGGTCTGTGCCATCCTGCGCATGATTTCCAGCTCTTCTTTTTCGTTGGGATAATCGATCTTGATCTTCATCATGAAGCGGTCAACCTGGGCTTCGGGGAGGGGATAGGTTCCTTCCTGTTCAACCGGGTTTTGCGTAGCCAGAGCGAGAAAAGGCTCGTCCAGGGGAAAAGTTGTTTCACCAATAGTTACCTGCTTCTCCTGCATAGCCTCGAGTAAAGCACTTTGTACCTTGGCCGGAGAACGGTTGATTTCATCCGCAAGAATGATGTTCGCGAAAATAGGACCTTTTTTAACTGCAAATTCGGCTTCCTTCTGATTGTAGATCAGCGTTCCGATAAGGTCCGCAGGTAATAAATCCGGCGTAAATTGCAGGCGCTGAAATTTGGTATTGATGACCTTTGCAAGTGAGGAGACCGTAAGCGTTTTGGCCAATCCAGGTACTCCCTCCAACAGTACGTGTCCGTCGGCCAACAGCCCCACTAAAAGTCGGTCAATCATATATTGCTGACCGACAATAACTTTGTCGAGTTCGGAGTAAATATCTTCAATAAAAGCGCTGGACTCTTCAATCTTTTCGCCCAGCTCTTGCATATCTACAGATGTTGAGGTAGTTGGCATAACAAATGTGAATTATTGATTTAGAATTTGATTGTGTAATAACTATTTTCCTGCGGAGAAAATCCAAAAAAATTAAAGGTAATAAATGCAGATCATACATTCTTTTATTTTAGGTCTTATTCAGGGGTTGACCGAGTTCCTGCCTATTAGCAGCTCCGGTCACCTCGTCTTGGGAGAAGCGCTGCTCGGTGGCAAAGTTGGAAAAGGGATTACCTTCGACATTGTTGTTCATTTCGGAACACTTTGTAGTATCCTGGTCTATTATCGCAAGAAAATAGCCGGAATTTTGCATTCAATTTGGGATTTAGTACTGAACCCCGGCGACTTTTCAAATAAAGTTTCCAATGATAGTAACATCAAACTGACCGGATTTATTTTATTAAGTATGATTCCGGCGCTGATTGTGGGCCTTACGATGAAAGATTTTGTTGAGAATGCTTTTGCCAATCCTTTTGCTGTTTCCATTTTACTGATGGTAACCGGGGTTATATTATTCAGTACGAAATTTCGGGATCAGTTTCCCAATCGCGTAACGTCCAAGAGTGCTTTTGGGATCGGTTTGGCGCAAGCTTTTGCAGTGTTACCGGGCATCAGTCGGTCAGGGTCAACGATCTCCTTGGGACTTTATCTTGGCATAAAAAGGGAGGAAGTAGCTAATTTTTCGTTCCTGATGGTGATTCCCGTCATAGCAGGTGCGATGCTCATTGAGGGTAAATCCATGTTGGAAACCGGAATGCCCATGACCGAATTCTGGGACTTGTTTGTGGGATTTCTAACCTCCTTTGTTTCCGGTTATTTCGCCCTTAAATATCTGATCATCATGCTTCGAACCAAGGGTATACACCCTTTTGCCTGGTACTGCTGGGCGTTAGGTATTTTCGGTATTTTGTATTACGGCGTTTTCTAATTTAGATACATGCTAAAAAGTACAATTAGTGTTGATGACGTTTTTAAATTTCTCTACCTTTGAAGCCACAAAAATAAATAGATTGACATGATAACATATTTTTTCATTTTTCTGGCTGTCCTTGCTGTAGCATCAGCGTTGGCTATGGTGATTAGCAAGAATACGGTTAACAGTGCTTTATTCCTGGTATTAAATATGGCGGCATTAGCCGGTGTATATTTGATATTAAAAGCGCAATTTCTTGCGATCATACAGATCTTGGTTTATGCAGGCGCTATCATGGTATTATTTTTATTTGTGATTATGTTGCTCAACCTTGATGCCGAAGTAAGCCTATTTAATAAATTCAGGGTTAAATATTTCGTAGCCTTTATTTTGGGTGTCGGCGTTTTTTCGCAGATTTTGTACAGCATTGGTAGTTTTTCTGATAATTTGCCCGCCATATCCCCTCAAATGATGAAAGCCGGAACTGTTGAAGCTGTTGGGGATGTCTTATTTACTAAATACTTATTACCATTCGAGCTGACGGCTATATTGCTGACGGCTGCAGTGGTAGGCGCCATTATTGTGGCACAACATAAAGTTAGAACAGAGTCAAACAATGATTAGTATAGACTGGTTTTTAGCACTGAGTGCTTTGTTATTTTGCATTGGAGTAATTGGTGTACTGATTCGCAAGAATGCCATCGTTATTTTTATGTGTGTTGAACTGATGCTCAATGCCGTTAATTTGAGCCTGCTTACTTTTAGTGCTCATTATGGCAATGTAGATGGACAGGTGCTGGTGTTCTTTTCTTTAGCGGTGGCTGCAGCGGAGGCTGTTGTAGGACTTGCTATCATTATTGCTATTTTTAGAAACAATCTTTCTGTGGATATCAGCAAGATTAATCTGCTGCGTTGGTAATATTCCGATTTACGGTTAATCGTATTAAGGCGATCTCTTTCGAAGGGAGATCGCCTTTTTTGTTCTTTCTATTCAAGCAATATTTTTGTCTGATATAAATTCTACAGGCTTTCTTTTCTGAGCTTGCCGTGCAATTTTGGTGAGATGTTTCGGAAGATGTAAGAACCTATCGGCTGGAGATGAGAATCAAATCGCAATTCTTCGCGAATACATATTCTTCCGAAAACGATTTCAAGGCATGAGAACAGATTTCCCGTGAGTGTATTTTGCACACTCACGGAAACGAGATAGATTTGATGGTATTTTGATGTAAAAACATCATTTGGCAAGCATAAAGCACACGCACCTATCACTTAGAACTGGATCAAAATGTAGAACGATTTTCCAATTGAGAATGAAAAAAGTTTCGATCGGCAAAACAATCGACCGATATTTAAATAAAAATCCATGTGACCAGCATATAAATGGGAATCAAAATACCGATTGACCAAACCATATAACCACCGAAACTGGGCATCTCAACACCTGAAGTTTCGGCAATTGATTTGACCATGAAGTTAGGGGCATTGCCAATATAAGTGACGGCTCCAAAGAATACTGCACCTGTTGAGATTGCTCGCAGAGTATGTGTAAGCTCATACATGAGCGTTTGGGCGTGTCCGCCGGCCGCATTAAAGAATACCAGGTAAGTAGGAGCATTATCGAGGAATGAAGACAATGTTCCGGTCATCCAAAAAAACATGTCATTATTGGGTTCACCATTGGCGTGGAACACGGCATGACTGATAAACTGGAGTGCTCCTTCTCCTTCTTTGCCGGCTTTGAGCATGGCAATAGGGGCAATAATCGTAATAAAAATTCCTGCGAAAAGTTTGCCCACTTCCTGGATTGGAAACCAGGTAAAGCCATTGGCAGCGCGACTTTCTTTGGATGTAAAGTGCCAGCTTAACCAGGAAAGGACCAGTAAGGCACCATCTCTGATCAAATGTTGTACGGTAACGTGAATACCGTAGATTGTTACATCCCCTAAATGGTAAACGCCTGAAAAGAGAACGGCAAGAGGCACCCCCGCTAACAATATAAAGTTGAATTTTCCTTCAATGCCCAAAGGAATTCGATCTTCTTCGGCAACTTCAGGAATATCTTCGTGCATGTATAAATATTTATCCCATGCATAATAAACAGTAAGCAGAATAACTACGACGAAACTCATCTCCCAGAAAATATTTGTAGTCGTCCAGAAGAAGTGGACTCCCTGCAAAAACCCAAGAAAAAGAGGGGGATCGCCTAAGGGGGTGAGTGACCCGCCAACATTGGCAACCAGAAAAATGAAAAATACCACAAGGTGTACTTTCTTTTTTCGATCCTTATTGGCCCGGAGAAGGGGACGGATCAGAAGCATGGCAGCGCCGGTCGTTCCCATCCAGCTGGCCAAAAAAGTACCGATGATAAGAAACAAGGTATTGACTTCGGGAGTAGCTTTAAGATATCCCTTTATTCGGATACCTCCCGAAATCGTAAATAGAGCGAATAGAAGTATTATGAAAGGCAAATATTCATGCAGGTAGACTTCAAGCACTTCATATAAGGTTGTATGAAATCCATACATGACGAACATGGGGACAATTGTTGTGAGTGCCCAGAAGACCGAAACTTTGCCGAAATGATGATGCCAAAAATCCGGTGCAATAAGCGGAAAAATGGCGATAGATAACAGAATTCCGGCAAAAGGGAGGACCCACCAGATGCTTAAATCCGCACCACTGAATTCATGAGCACTTTCAGCCGCTGCGTAAACGGGAGAGGCTATCAGAAATAATGATAATGAAAAAAATAAAGCCGTTACCTTGGTGAAAACATTTTTCAATTTCACGTGAACTCCAAATTTGTTAGTACCTACTAAATAAGAATTGAAGCTTAAAATAAAAGATGGTAATCAGTTTTAAAATTTAATCTCGTATTCGACTTATAAATTTTGTTAAAAAACTCAGATTAGGGTTTTTTAGAGGCACTTTATATTTGGTATAAATA
>Ga0102944_1000977_pt1 | contig 20337 bp, 17 predicted proteins | sample SalPonD_shore_MG_FD_78172 | JGI IMG/M metagenome (GOLD analysis project Ga0102944, IMG submission 78172) | Salt pond soil microbial communities from South San Francisco under conditions of wetland restoration - Salt Pond MetaG... | ecosystem: Environmental > Aquatic > Marine > Intertidal zone >...
AAACCGGGTGGTGGAGACAAACAGTATCAGCGTCAATACGCTGCAGACCGCCCGGGCGAAGGTATGCCAGGCCACCAGCCAGGTTTGCTCCTGGAATAACGGGATGAAAACGATAATAAATAAGAGGAACGGCAGAATCACCAGGGCGCGTCTGGCCACGTATTGCAAGGGAATACCGGCCAGCAGAAAAAGCCCCGTCAACAGGATCAGCGCGGCCACGACCACCTCCCAATACATTGGGACGGCTGCAAAGACAATCAACAGCGCGAGGAATGCTCCCAGTTTCAGCCGCAGATCCATCCGGTGGAGGGGGCTATCCAGATCCGAATATTTATCGAGGAATGAATGACGCATAGAGTCAGATCTTTTCTAGAGATAGCAGGTCCGGCCGCACGCTCTGGATCACCGCCAGCACCGAAAACGTGACGAATCCTTCCACGACTCCGGTAATGGCCTGGGCCGAAGTCATGCTGATCACCGCCGCATGGAAGGGGAGCCTGCCGGAAATGGCCAGTTCGGCCGCTCCGCACACACCGCCGGCCACCAGCGCCAGAAAGGAAGCCACACCCGCCATCAGGAAATTCCGCTTTATCCGGTAAATCAAATACCCCAGCAGCGAGCCCATCACGCCCAGGTTGAGGACATTCGCCCCCAGGGTCAAAATCCCGCCGTGCTGAAACAACAATGCTTGCAGGACCAATATCAACGCGATGATTACCAGTGAGGTATAGGGCCCCAGGATCACCGCCAGCAACACGGCCCCGGTGATATGGGCGGAGGTCCCGCCCACCACCGGAAACGCCAGCAATTGGGCCACGAATGCAAAGGAAGCCAGCACTCCCATCAGCGGCACCTTGTACGGGGAAAAATGCTGATTAATCTTGCGAACCGCCACATAAAGCGCTCCGGCGGAGATCGCACTGGTGGTCAGAATGGTTCTCGTGTCCAGGAATCCGTCAGGAATATGCACTACTCAGGTCTCTCCACGTGGTGCCGCTGCCGTTGATCACCGGTCTCCCCACCTTTAATCCAGCAGACTGCCGAGGGTGGATCGGATTAATTCGCACTGTTTCACACCCGGGGAAGATTTCAGATGGTGATACAGGTCGGTTATGGTATTCACCGCTCCCCGGACAATCACTACCTCCAGGCAATTCTCATGATCCATATGGATATGCTGGGTCGAAATAATCACCTCGTTAAAGTCATGTTGTATATGCAGGACCTCTTTGGATATTTCCCGCTCATGATGGTTATACACCATGGTGATGCTACCGATGCCTTCGCTCTCCGACTCCCATTCCTCTTCGATTATTTCCTCCCGGATGAGGTCCCGAATGGCTTCGGAGCGATTAGTATATCCGCTCAGGTCGATCCTCTCATCGAATGCTTCCAACAGGTCCCGTTCCAGCGAAACAGTAAAGCGTATTTTTGGCATAGGCACTTCATACATTTAAGTTAATTCGTAATACGATGTTACCCGAAATTTCCCAGAGTATCAAGGTGAAAATACCATCGCCCCCGCAACAGAAGGCCACGGGGGCGATGAGAAAACAGGCTCCGAAACGGGATAATGGTCAGGGCACGATCTCGACGTCCGCACTTCCCAGCCCCACGCTCAGGTCAATGATCATTTTCCGTTTGGCACTGTTCCAGTTCGAGGAGTAGTAGGCCCCATTGTGTTTCCGGAAGTCGCTGTCGAACGAGACCCGGGAGAGGAACGAATCCTCGGCGTTCACCTGAACCCCCACCGACTGCGGGAGCAGGATGGTCGCCGATCCCAACCCGACTTCGATTTCCGCTGTCGTCCTGGCTCGCCGGATGTCATGAAAATCCAGGCTGGCCGAGCCCAGGCCCACGGAAAATTCGAAGCGTTGAAACCGCGCATTTCCCAGATTTTCTGCCCGAAACTTCCCCAGGCCGGTTTCGAATTTTACCAGGTCGGGTTCACTCTTGTTGGGGCTGGAGAAGTTCACCACCGTTTCGCTCAGCCCGTTTTCCAGATGGAGGTCGGTGATGTGAGCACCACCGAAATCCAGCTGGCCCTTGCCCAAGCCGAATTCCAGATGCATGCTGGTGGGCAAATCCGGATTAAATTGCAGTTCTCCCCGGTTCTGATTATCCCGCAACCGCTGATGCTGATGATCGTCTTCCTCCGAATGGGACTTCAGTGAAAGGTAGCCTGTGCGACCGGACACGTGGTACTCAACTTCCGGATGGGCTTCGTCCTCATCATACCGGAGATCGGCTACGAAAGCGACCCCGGAAGGTCCGGGGCGCATGATGAATTCCCCAATTCCGTACTCGACGGACACGTCCAGCTGCCGCTCCCGGCCCAGCGACTCGGACCGGTGCAAGTCCCTCATCTGGGATTGGGCCAGGAGTACACCCAATCCCGTGGCAAAAAAGATCAACACCCCATACTTCACGTATTTAAAGATCATACCTTCTTCCCCCCTCTTTGCCGGAATCGCTGAAAGTGATCCCGGTGGTTTGCAGGTTTAGGGCTGTGTTGTGGAGAGAAGTACAATGGTCATGCCAGGAAGCTGTTTCCGCGGCCCGGTCACCCGGGCTCCCCATGGTTAAGGCATCCCGGCCTTTCCACAGGTCGGCAGGATTATATGAGATTGATATACGTTTATATCAGATTGATATGCCACTGCGCTCTTCCGGCCGCCAATGCCGGCAGAAGAAGAGAGAGAGAAAGGGTCTCAGCAGATCGCGCTTTCGTTCAAAGCGACAGCTCTAATCCCTCGTAGGCTGCCTGACACTTGATCTGGTGATCGGCCTCCTGCAGCGCTTCCCGGGCCTGCTGTTCCATCTGCCCGATCATGGCGTCGGAATGCTCGGGCTCATGATGAAACAGGACCAGGTGCTTCACGCCGGCCTGACTGGCGACCTGGGCGGCAAAGGGATACGGGGAATGCCCCCAGTCGACCTTCTCCTCAAACTCCCCCGGGGTATACTGGGCATCATGAATTAACAGGTCCGCACCCCTGGCAAATTCGATAATCCGCCGGTTGAGATCGTCAAACGCGACTGCGATATGATCATGCTTATTCGATCCCAGCGAATTAAAATACTCCTCGGTGGCCCACATTCCCAGGTTCCGCGTTCTTCCGAAGGGCTGGTTATCGGTGGCGTATACCACCGTTTTCCCCTGATAATTGATCCGGTACGCCATATTATACCCGGGATGATTCAAAAAGATGGTATCGATCCGGATTGCTTCATTGAGATAAAAACTCCCCTCCTCCACCTTGGTGAAATTCAGTTTGGCCCGCAAATCCCCCATTTGGACCGGGAAGTAGACGGGATCCATCTGATTGGCCAGGGTTTTTTCCAGTTCCTGATTATTGGAATCATAGCCGTAGATGTTCAGTTCGAATTCTTCACGAAAGGCGGGGAGAAAAAACGGCAGGCCCTGGATATGATCCCAGTGGGGATGGCTAATCAGCAGGTGAATCCGTCCGTCGGTGTTCCGCCGGAGCAGATCCAGGCCCAGCAGACGAATGCCGGTGCCGGCGTCCAATACCAGGAGATGGTCGTCCAGCCGCACTTCGACGCAGGAGGTATTCCCGCCGTATTTGACGGTGGTCGGGCCGGGCGTGGCGATTGAGCCCCGAACGCCCCAGAATTTTACCAGCATGCCATTCCCTTTATCTCCTCGTGGTTGTCCTGTCGGTAAGCTGCCCAACCCCTCGACGGAAGGAGAGAATTCCCGTGGCGCCGGTAATCATTTCTCACCGAACTTCCCGGGATACGTTTATATAACAAAAATAATCGTCCCGATGTTGTGATTGGGATCACACCCGGCGCCGGCCTCACTGGTTTATACCCATCTGTCGCATCCTGCAAGCGGGACCATTTTCTCCGTTCACAGATCGGAATGCCTTGTCTGAGTTCCTTCGTTGCTCCAATGCATCGCATTTTCCATTATCGGCAGGAGGAGCCCGGTTCTTCAATTGCGCTATGATGGTTCGCGCGGAAACGCGGTCGGCCGCACGGTACCAGGCGAGATCTGATTTACTGATAATTCGGTGTGGTCTGATACCCGTAGGCAGCGTATTCCCGAAGCATGCGATTGGTATTGAAATACGGGGCAATCAGACTGATGCTGTTCTTCATCATGCCAATCCACCGGGGCCGATCCTCATAAAAGATCGGAATAATTTCCTGCTCCAGAATCTGATACAGGGCTTCCACATCCTGGCTGTCGTCGTAGGATTCCATATCGGCCACATCAGCGTTGGGACCGATCGCCCACCCGGTCCGACCCTCGGAATACCCTTCGATCCACCAGCCATCCAGAATACTGAAATTCAAGACACCGTTCACTGCCGCCTTCATCCCGCTGGTCCCGGAGGCTTCCCGCGGACGGCGGGGATTATTCAGCCAGATATCACACCCGGCCGTGAGCCGCCGGCTCACTTCGATGCTGTAATCCTGCAGGTACACCACCGGGATGTCAGGCTGGAGTTGTTTGGCGGCCTGGACGACCCGGTGGATCAATTCTTTCCCCTGTTGATCCCGGGGATGCGCTTTCCCGGCGAACAACAGTTGGATCTTGCCCCCGGCAAATTTCACCAGGCGCTCGATATCGGAGAAAATCAGATCGGCCCGCTTATAGGTGGCGGCCCGCCGGGCGAATCCGATGGTCAATTTTTGATCGTCCAGCCGAACGCCGGTGGTGTCAAAGACATACTCTAACAGTTGTCGCTTGGCTTCCAGATGCGCGTTCCAGATCTTGTCGTCCTTGATTTCCAGGGCGTGGACAAACATGGCTGGCTCGAAGTCCCAACCGGGGATTTCCTGGTTGAGTAACGTTTGGAAAGCCGGGTGAATCCAGGACGGCAGATGGATACCGTTCGTAATCGCGGCGATATTGGGATCGTCCAGCATCTTCCGGGCCACCCGGGCATGCATTTTGGATACTCCGTTGACAAACCGGCTCAACTTCAGGGAGAGATCCGTCAGATTCAGGGGATGCCCCTGGCCGATAATCCCTTCCAGATGTTCGAGATAAATCGGGTGCAACACCTGCTTCAACATGTCGTAGCTGAACTCGTCGTGGCCGGCCGCCACCGGAGTATGCGTGGTGAATACGCAGTTTTTCCGGACCTTGTCGTACGAATTGTAGCCCCGTTCCCGGATGAGTTCCAACGCCAGCAGACTGGCATGGCCCTCGTTGAGATGATATACCTGGCCGTTGTTGAACCCGATATCCCGGAGAATGCGGACTCCGCCGACGCCCAGGATGAGTTCCTGACATAACCGGGTGTATTCATCGCCGCCATAGAGATACTGGTTGAGGTCCCGGATATGCTTGGGGTTCTCCGGCACGTTGGGATCCAGAAAATACACCGGTACTTCGTGTCCGTATTTTCCGACGATCCGGTATTCCCACACCTCGATCCGGACGCTCTGCCCCTCAATCTTGATCCGGGCGTAGTTCGGCAATTTTTTTAATTTGCTGCGATAATCCCAAACGGCATTTTCTTCGTGCTGCCACCCTTCCTCATCCAGGGTCTGCTTGAAATATCCGTTTCGCCAGAGAATAGTAACGCCTACCATCCGCATGCCCAGATCGGCCGCCGATTTCAGGGTATCCCCGGCCAGAATCCCCAGCCCCCCGCCGTAGGTGGGCATCTCGGTTTCCAGGCCCACTTCCATGGTGAAATAAAACGTCGTTCTCCTCGAACCGCTCCGTCGGGGCACATCGTTATCCACCGGCTCCACGCTTTGATTCTCTACTAATAATTCATCCATCGTCGGCTGTTTCCTGTCCGTTATATATCATTTCAGAGCGAATTTCTCAATTTATCAGGAATTCTTCAAAAAACAAGTCGAATTCTTTCCGTCTCGCTCCCTTGTCATCTCCGGAGAGCCGTTTTCTCTGATTCGTTTCCGGCAAAATTTTTCGTGCCACCGAATGGCCTGGACTAATTTTCCTGACTGTCATGTTTCTCCGGATACCTGCAATTCTCTCCATCCCTTGCCACTTCTTACTTGCCCGGGTGTAACGCAAATATAAGTAAGAGAGACGACTTTGTTAATGCAAATTATATGCCTCAAATTCAGGGACCGCCACCTCGCAAATCCACCAGAACCCCTTGTAATTACATGATATATCTTTTACTACTACACAACACATTTTTCCTGATAAAGTTTCCGGGCGGCCGGGCAAGGCGGGGAGGCCGCGCAGGCCATCCGCAAAAATTATTTGCGACTGCGCATGGTTAACTATATATTTTAACCAAATGGTTAAATCTAAAGGATCGGCTCATGGCGCCTCCGGTGTGGTTCGACGAAGAATCTCCGAAAGCAGAAATTCTGCAGGCCGCGCTCCAAGAATTCGCTGAATTCGGTAAAAAAGGCGCCCGGATGCAATCCATTGCCGACCGGGCCGGGGTCAACAAAGCGCTGCTCCACTATTATTTCAGTTCCAAGGAGAACCTGCATCAGGAAGTGCTCCGGCGGGTCTTCTCCCGGGGCATGTCGCAGATCTCTTCCAGTTTTGACGATACCATCTCGCCCGGGGATCAAATCCGGTTGCTGGTCCGCAATTACTTCACCTTCATCCGGAGCTTCCCCGCCTTACCCCGATTATTAATTACCGAGATGGCCACGAATCAGGAAGATGTCACCAGTCTGCTGGCTCGCACGTTCGAGCAGGGGGATCTCCCGATCCCCGGCAAATTGCTGGAGGTCATCCGGCAGGGAATCACCAGCGGCGACTTTCGCCCCGTGGATCCCCGGCAGTTTTTAATCACCGTGATCGGGAGCGTAGTGTTCTACTTCATCGGCCGCCCGCTCTTCCAACCGGTGCTGCACATCACGGAGGAAGAAGCCTTCATCGAACAACGGGCCGCCCACCTTGAGGAACTCTTGCTGGCCGGGTTAGAAAGGAAGGAATAAGTGTACTACCGCGTTCTCTGGATAGTGATCATAGGAAGTCTATTATTCGCCGGCTGCCGGCAACCCCAAAAGGATCTGTTCCGCACCACCGGCTCCATTGAGGCCTACCAGGTGGATATCCGGGCTTCCGGGGCCGGGAAATTAATTTACAGCAACATCCGGGAAGGGACCGCCGTCAAGGCCGGTCACCTGTTCACCGTGATTGACACCACGGCACTCCATTTACAAAAGGAAGCTCTGTCCACCAAAATCGACGGGATTGCGATCCAGATCCAATCCCTGGCACACAAGCGGTCGCAACTGGAAAGCCGGCTGGCGTATCTGAATAAGCAGCACCAGCGACTGAGCAGTTTGGCAGCCAGCGACGGGATCTCCCAGGATAAAGTGGATGAAATCACCATGGAGCGGGACGTGGTCCGATCGCAGCTGGCGGATATTCCGGTGAGTCGCGACAACTTCGAAAACAGCGTTAAACAGATACGGGATCAAATTGCGCAACTGAACTATCACATCCGGGAATCCCGTATTACCGCCCCTGCCACGGGGATGCTGTTGAAGCGGTATGTCAATCCGGGAGAGCGGGTGCAGCCGGGCTACTTACTGGCGACCCTGGGATTAACGGATACGGTCTGGGCCATGATGTATCTCCCGGAACCGATGCTCTCGCAGGTCACCACCGGCGATCCGGTCACCGTCATCCTCGACGGAAAACCGAATCCCTTGCAGGGCCGGATCGAATGGATTGCCTCCGAAGCCGAATTTACCCCCAAAACCGTGTACACCGAGGACACCCGGGTGTCCCTGACCTACGGTGCCCGGGTCCGGATCCCCAACCCGGACGGCGTCTTAAAGATCGGGATGCCGGTCACCCTCCAGCTGGAAGAATATCAGCCATGACCGGCACCCTCTTTTTCGGATACACGAAACGGGCCGGCTCATGAGCGACTCCGCATATCTTCAGATTCGGGAGGTGACCCACCGGTACGGGGCACTCACGGCCCTGGACGGTGTGTCGGGCGCCGTCCCGGAGCGGAGCATCTGCGGTTTTATCGGACCGGACGGGGCCGGAAAGTCCACCCTCCTCCGGATGATCGTCGGCCTGCTGCCGCCGGATTCCGGCAGGATACAGTTCACCGATCCCGCCGCCAAACAGCCGGGCCGGATTGGGTACATGCCCCAGCAGTTCTCCATGTATCCGGATCTCACCGTGGCGGAAAACCTGCAATTTTTCGCCCGGCTCTACCGCATCGGCGAGCGGGCGGCCCGGGAACGCTTCCAGCGGTTGCTGACCTTCAGCCGCCTCAAGGACTTTACCGGCCGGAAAGCGGAAAACCTGTCCGGAGGCATGAAACAAAAACTGGCCCTGATCAGCGTGCTGATGTATACCCCGCCGCTGTTAATCCTGGACGAACCCACCACCGGCGTGGATCCCATGGCCAGAAACGAGCTGTGGGAAATGCTCCACCAGTTAAAGGAAGAAGGCCATACCATTCTGGTGAGCACTCCCTACATGGAAGAGGCGGTTCAGTGCGATACGGTGCACTTTATGTCACACGGGCACATCATCGCCGCCCAAACCCCGGCCCGGCTGCAGCAAGAGTATCCCTTCGCTTTGTTCGCACTGCAAGGACCGGAAATCCTGGAAGTCACCGAACGGATTGAATCCCTGGAATGGATTGCTCTGGCCTACCCCAAGGGAGACCGGCTGCACCTGGGGCTGGCAGATCGGGAGATGCACAAGGAGCAGGTGCTTCAAAAACTGGAACCGTATATCGATGATCGATACCACCTCACCCAAATGTCTCCGGGGATGGAGGACGTCTACACCGCATTGGAGCAGACGGCATGAACGAGAGTGCTGTTCACGTACAGGAGCTGACCAAAGTCTTCGGCAAGTTCACCGCGGTCAACCGGATCACCTTCTCGGTGCGTCCCGGAGAGATCTTCGGTTTTTTGGGCGCCAACGGCGCCGGAAAAACCACCACCATCCGGATGCTGTGCGGTATCCTCCTCCCCACCCGGGGCGAAGGCACCGTGGCCGGTTACTCCATTAACCATGAATCGGAAAAGATCAAGCAGGTGATCGGTTATATGTCCCAGCGCTTCTCCCTGTATGCCGACCTCACCGTACGGGAGAACCTCTCTTTCTTTGGCGGGACTTACGGGTTATCCAACCACGATCTGCGCCGGCGGATCCGGGAAGCGGCGGAACAGTACGAAATCGGCGACTTCCTGGACCACCTCACCGGTGACATCCCCCTGGGGTGGAAACAGCGTGTGGGCCTGGCCAGCGCCACGCTCCACCATCCGAAGATTCTGTTTCTGGACGAACCGACTTCGGGCGTGGATCCCACCGCCCGCCGCCAGTTCTGGCGGACCATTTACCAGCTGGCCCGAAAGGCCGGGGCGACCATATTCGTGACCACCCATTACCTGGAAGAGGCAGAATATTGTGACCGGGTGTCCATTATGCATCAGGGAGACATCCTGGATTTGGATACGCCGGCGGCCCTGAAACAGCGGTATGCGCAACCGGATATGGAGAGCGTGTTTCTCCACGTGATCCGGCACCACGAGGCGGGAATTGCGACATGATTTCCAACATCTGGACCATGGCCCGAAAGGAAATTATCCATATCCGCCGGGATCCCCGGTCCATCGCCCTGCTATTTCTGTTACCCCTGATCATGATGATGTTGTACGGATATGCCATCAACATGGATTTGAAAGATGTCCGGATCGGTGTCCTGGATCAGGATCACGCCTGGGCGTCGCGGGAGGTGACCCGGCACCTTCAGGGGAGCGATTTTTTCCGGATCCACCGGTATTATGATTCCAGAGAAGCGGTCCGGGATGCGATTCAACGGGGCGTGATCCGGGCGGCCGTGATTTTTCCGGCGGACTTCACCCTCAAGATCGGTCGGAACCAGTCCCCGGATTTACAGCTGCTCATCGACGGCTCGGATGCCAACACCGGCAAAATCGTGGAAGCCGGCCTGCTGCAGGTAGTCACCACCACCCGGTACGGCCCCGCACCCAGCCCGGTCCTGTTCCGCCTGGAGCCGCGGGTGTGGTATAATCCGGAGATGAAAGGGGTGAACTTCATCGTCCCCGGACTGATCGCGGTCTTCCTGATGATGATCGCCACCATCCTGACCTCCATCACCATTGCCCGGGAAAAGGAAACCGGAACCATGATCCAGCTCCGCCTCTCTCCGGCCAAGCCCCTGCACATCATCCTGGGGAAGGTGTTGCCCTATACCTTTTTGGCTTTTCTGGTGGGCACCCTGATGCTCCTGTTCGCGCTGGTGTACTACCGGGTGCCGTTCCAGGGCTCGGCCTTTCTTTTGGCCGGCCTGGGCATCGCGTACCTGCTGGCGGCCCTGTCCATCGGCTTACTGGCTTCCACCATCGCCCGGACCCAGCAGGTGGCCATGGCGGCCGGCTTGCTCGGTACGCTGCTGCCGTCAATCATCCTGTCCGGCTTCATCTTTCCGCTTCGGAGTATGCCCCGGATCCTGCAATGGATTTCCTATATCATTCCGGCAAAGTACTTCCTGGAAATCATCCGGGGGATCATGCTGAAGGGCGTCGGCATCCAACATCTCTGGACTCAGGTAGTGGCATTACTCATTTTCGCCGCCGTCCTGATATTCATCAGCACCGTACGCTTCCGGAGGCAATTCAAGATATGAAAGCCCGGCTGCTGCCCCTCATCAAGAAGGAGTTCATCCAGATTTTCCGGACCAAGCCGATGCTGGGCTTCATTTTCGTGGCGCCCGTTATTCAAACCCTCCTCATGGGATATGCCGTCACCACCGAGGTCACCCGGTTACCGACCATTATCTGCGATGAGGAACATTCCCGGTACTCCCGGGAGCTGATTCAGATTCTCCGCCAGACGGAATATTTTGACGTGGTGGAGCTGACTTCGGAATATCCGCGGGTCCGGTGGGCCCTGGACGAAGGCACCGCCGCAGTGGGCATCATCGTCCCTCCGGATCTCACCCGGCAACTGCGCACCGGGCTCAGCCCGGCAATCCAGGTGGTGCTGGACGGCAGTAACTCCAACACAGCCATGGTCGCCCTGGGCTATCTGCAGCGCATTGCCGCCGGATACGCCCGGCAGCTGGGCGTGGAGTACACCAACGATTTCGTCACCTACCGCACGGCGTCGCCGCCGGTGACCCCGACCCCGGCCCCACGTGTCTGGTACAACCCGAACTTCGTGAACGCGTACTTCATGGTGCCGGCGATTATCGGGCTCATCCTGGCGTTCTCCACCATGATACTCACCGCGATTTCCATCGTGCGGGAGCGGGAGGTGGGGACGCTGGAGCAGCTGATGGTCAGCCCGTTGAAATCCTACCAGATTATGCTGGGGAAAATTATTCCGTTCGCCCTGCTGGGCTTCGTTGAAATCAGCATCGTGCTGGTGCTGGGCAAATTCTATTTCCAAATTCCCATGCGGGGCAGTTTCGCCTTGCTCTTTTTCGTGAGTTTGCTGATGCTGCTGACGACGCTGGGGCTGGGGCTGTTCGTTTCCACCGTGACCCAGACCCAGCAGCAATCGATGTTCATGGCCTGGTTCATCCTGATTTTCACCATCCTGATGTCCGGCTTCTTCTTCCCTATCGAGAATATGCCGTCCTGGCTGCAGCGCCTCTCGTACCTGGATCCGCTGCGCTATTACATTTTCTGTTTACGGGGGATCTTCCTGAAAGGCGCGGGTATCCGCGATCTGCTACCGCAGATCGGCGCACTGGCGCTGTATGGTGTGGGGATCATCTCCTTCGCCAGTCTCCGGTTTCAGAAGCGGATGAAATAATCCGGTTCCAGAGATGTTTGCAGCCTGGGGCGTATCCCGTCTTACCTGACGATCGAATTCCGCCAGTTACCCGGCCAGTTTTTCCTTCCGGGCCTTCAATTCCGGGATCAGTTCTCCCAGCTCCGGCACATCTTCGAATATCGGTTGCCGGGTGTAGAGGTTGGCCCCGGCTTTATAAATCCGGCTGACCAGGGTAATGAGTTCGGCCGGGAGCGGTTCCGGAGACCTCTGACAATAGGACTTCCAGTCCGGGTCGTCTTGTGCCGCCGCTTCCTGTTTGGCGCGGTCCAACTCGGCCACCCAGTCGGGCTGGTAATGTTTATAGGCCTGGCGGAGGATCTCCTTGCTCACTTGTTCCCCGTCGTACATGAACCGGTTCTCGTCGAAGGTGCCCAGGACGTCCACCAGCCGGATATCATTCTGGAATTTCATGGCCTCGATTTTTCCGTCGAAGTGTTCCAACCCGGCCTGTTCCGCTTTTTCGGTAATGAAGGCGTTGGTCCGGCGGGCCAGGTTCAGCAGGGCATCGAACGCCTCTCCGGAGAGACCGGAGATCCGCTGGGCCTCTTCATACGAAATCGCCCGGTCGGTGCTCTCCAGCTTGGTGGTGAAATCGTACACCGGTTCCGGGAACATATCGCCGGGACTGGGTTCCTTGGTCAGGTTCAACGAGTGCAGCAAGGCCTCGAATTTTGCCTGATCGCCCCGGGCCTTGTCCAGCCGCCTGAACAGCGAACTGCCTTTGGGAGCGCCGTTCCGAAAGATAATTTCCACCGGCAAAAGATAATGGGGATGATCGGCCTGAAACTCGATATAATCGTTTTCGATGGGCAGCACCCGGGTCAGCTGCACGTACATGGTATTCACCGGCCGGCCGGGATCGAAGTCGTCGGTATCGGACCGTTCCCCGGAGTAAAGCGAGATAAAATGCGACGGAATCCCGGTATTCCGCAGTTCCACAAAATTATAGGCCGCCATCATGTTCAAAGCCGTCCCTTTCTCTGGAATATGATCCGGCATCTCCCCCCAATCGAAGACAGAATAGCGATCGGAAAAGGTAAATTTTCCCACGCCCAATTCTGAGTCGGTCGGTTTTTTAATTATGGTAAGATCTTTCACACTACCCATTGTTTACACCTCCGGTTGCCAGCCGTTCATGTCATCCGCTCGTGTTCTGCCCGTGAGAGTATCCCTCCCGATTCACGGGCAATTCCTCGTGGGGAAATGTAAAAAACAGAACGGAAAAACACTACTGTTTCGGGTGTTAGCAGGATCACATCCGGCCCCGTTCCGGTGAGAAGCCGTTCTTTTCTCTTGATAATCGTGACCAGCCACGTAATTTAATATTTGTAAATACTTGACGATAATAGACACCTGATGACCATAATCCAGCAGAAATACCAGGTGAGGAGTGCTCCATGAAAAAACAGCTGGTGGTGTGTATACTTATAGCCGGCCTGCTTCCGCTGACTCTGGCGGCGCAGGAGAACCTGCCGGAATCCCGGGAAGCCGTATTAGTGGAGACCACCTCTCCCACCGAAGTCATGGTGCGGGCCAAGGGGATCGGCCACCACGATCCCAAGGGATGGTTCAAAAAGCCGGACCCGAAGGTGATGAATGAGCGCGCGGAAGTCGATGCGATGAAGAGCGCCTTTTACTTTCTGCTGTTTAATGCCGAAACCCCGATTTTGCAAACCGATCGGGAGCAGTCCGCATTTCACTCCGTCGAGGACATGTTTTTCGTCCCGGACAATCTGAAAAAGTACATCTCCTGGAGCAGTCCCAACTATCAAAGCCGGGTCCGTCTGGATAACACCTCCGTGGCCATCGAACAAACCTTTAAAATCAACAAGCAGCTGCTGACGAATGACCTGGCGGATCAGGGGGTTATTCAGGCCCGGGAGGACATTCTGGCGAAGATCGGGCTGCCGTTTATTATGGTGTTGCCGCAGACCACCGGCGATAACAGTCCGCTGGACCGGCTCGCGGATCCCGAATACCGGAAGGGTGCGGAGGTGATCGAATCGTATCTCAGCGCCCGGCAATACGACGTGGTGGTGCCCGAGCAGGCCCAGGCGCTCAACTCCATGCAGCAAACGGCGGCGTTTATGTCCGGGATGTCCGACGATTATTCCTATCAGCTGGCATTAGCCATCGGCAGCGACGTTTATATGACCTACAGCGTGAACGTGGAAAGCCGGCGGATCGGTTCCACCCGGGTCTCCAAGGCCAGTGCCGGAGTCCGGGCGTACGAAACCACCACGGCCAGGCTGCTGGGTTCCGACACCGGCTATTCCCAGGAACGGCCGGGCGGCGAACTGCCGCTGGTGGAGGAAGCCATGAATAACGCCATCGACCAGTTGTTGGGGAAAATCACCGCCTACTGGAAAAGTGACCTCCAGACCGGTATCCAGTACAAGGTGGTGTTCTCCCTGAGCTCCGGCTTCGACGGGAGCACGGCCGAAGACATCGCCTGGGGCATGGGCGATCTGTTTAAAACTCTGACCGCCAATTACAAGGAAAACGTGATCACCGGCCAGACCCTGGATTACCTGATCTGGTGCAGTCCGGATAAATATCAGCGGTCGTCGGATGTCTACCGCGCCATCAAGGAGGGGTATCTGAACGCCGGGCTCCCCGGGACGGTGGAACGCAGCGCCATCAATCGTAAGCTATTACTACTCACGGTGAAGGAGTAAGTTATGCAGCGACTATCCACCTGTCTGCCGGGAATATTGCTGATACTCATCAGCTGCGCGTCTTCACCGCCCGCCAGTGATGCCCAACAACAGGCGCCTTCCTGGGTGACTTCGCACCAGCAGGAGTTTCCGGATGCCCTGTATCTCACCGGTGTGGGCATCGCAGAGGACCTGGATGCGGCCAAGCGCCAGGCCAAGGCCGAAATCGCCGGCCAGATTCAGTCCACGGTGAAATCGGAAATCACTGATATCGAGAAGGAACTGCAATACGAGGGCTCCACGACCTCCAGCAGCGACATCACCCGTAAGATCCAGGATATCACCAATGTGTCGGTGTCCGGCATTACCTACCCGAAAACGGCACAGTACGAAGGCAAGTATTACGTACTGGGCGTTGTGGATAAGCAGCAGTATTTACAGGACATTACCGCCCAGATGGCCACGCATCTGAAAACCATGGCGAACCTTCACCAATCCATCTATTCCCAGATGGATCAGGGCGGGCTGCTGACGGCCCTGGATAATTTTGAGAAACTCTCCGACCAGTTGAGCGAATTCTTCGGACTGCGGAGCATTTATAATTCCGTGAGTTCCACCCCGTATGCCCGGGAGACGGATTTCACGTTAAGCGGTGTCCAAACCGATATCCTTGCACAGATACGGAAAATCAATTTACAATTTATCGGCGGTGAACAGCAGACAGCTGGAACGGGCGACCCGCTGCCGTCACCGTTCGTTGCAGAGGTGACGTACGACAGGAATGGCCGGAGCATCCCGATCCCCGGCATGCTGCTCCAGTTCAAGAATTCCGACGGTTCCGTGGTCACTCGCCAGGAAACCGATGCCCGGGGACGGGCTTCGACAAAGGCCACCGCCCTCCCGGGTTCCTCTCCCACCAGCGGTTCCGTCGAAGTGTCCTTTGCCTCCATGCGCTTTCCGGCACTCCGGAGCAACCTGCGCTCCAAGAACGCTACCGTGCGATACCAAATTACCGGCACCGGGTACGCCTTTCATCTGGTCATGGCCGATCCGGCTCAATCGGGAGGCGACCGGTTCATGAGCACGCTGCAGCAAGAATTGTCCGGCCTGGGCTATTCGGTCGATCCGGCCGCCCCGGTCAGCCTGGAGTCCGACATCGCCATCACCGGGTCCCGGGCAGTCAAAGGGTTTGCCGGCACCCAATACATGGCCGAAGCCACGGCGACCGTCAAGCTGGTGCAAAAAAGCACCCACACCGTGCTGGGCCAGGTGCAGTTTACCGGTCGCGGCGTCTCCACCAGTTCGGAACAGGACGCAACGGCCATGGCGAAGGAACGCATTGCGATTCCCGCCAGTCAGCTCTCCCGGATGATCGCCAATGCGGGCCCGAAACTTCAGGCTATCTATGGCCAATAGTATCTGCTGCCGTTGGTAGTGGATAACACTCAACCGGGCGCTCACCGATTTCCACCGGCAGGAAATTGGTTGAACTCCCCTCCGAATAACCCGGGTTGTTTTCCTCCGCCAAAATGGTCTTCTATTCCCCGGGATCCCCCTGACTTCTATACTTCCTCTCCCCTCTCACCGATTATATCACATCTATATGTTCCTATATCAAAAATATATAGTGGTGCTGATTCCTGCAGCACATATAAATCAGCAAATCATTATTTTACAGACACTTATGACACCTTCAGCAATAACTGGAATAGCAATTGCATCTTGTCAGTATGATAAAAAGTCACGTGTCGGAAACCAGTCATTTTTTGGAGGAGAGATATAGTAAATCATGAACAGACTTTTATTCACCACCATTATTGTGTTGGGCATGTCCGTTTCCGTATCCGGGACCGTACTGCCGGCGGACACCGGAGCGACCGGACAGGAGACCTCCCGGGCCGATCAGGATTTTCATCCGCTGGTGGAGCCGACTCTGCATATCCATCAGGCCACCGGTAACATCACCATTGACGGGGATCTTTCCGATCCCGGCTGGCAGGACGTGCAGTCTCATGACAATTTTTCCGAAATCGAACCCGGCGATCAAACCCAACCGCCGGTTCGAACCGAGTTCAAGGTGACTTACGATCAAACCAATTTGTATATAAGTTTTCACGCTTTCGACGATCCGTCGAAAATCCGGGCCTCGCTGCAGGATAGAGATGAGGCCTTTGGCGATGACTGGGTTGGCCTGATTCTGGACACTTATGGAGATGCTACTTGGGGTTATGAAGTATTTGCGAACCCCCACGGTGTTCAAATGGACGGCCGCTTTACCCAAGACTACGAGGACATGGGATTCGATATCGTGTTCCAGTCAGAGGGAAAAATCACGGCGGACGGGTACCAGGTGGAATTCGCCTTTCCTTTCCGCAGTTTACGGTTTCCGACTGGCGCGAAACAATATTGGCATGTCACCTTTCTCCGGAATCATCCCCGGGACAGCAGGGGATTGTATTCCTGGGCGGCAATCGACCGGGACAACCCCTGCGCTCTCTGCCAGTTGGGATCTTTTAATGGTCTGGAAAACATTGAATCCAACAACAACCTGGAGTTTTTCCCAGAGGCGATCACCACTCAATCCGGCCAGCTGGCCGATGACGAGGATCCATCGTCCGGATTTCTGCGCTCACCATGGGATGGCGCCCTCTCTCTGGGAGTGAAATATGGGATCACTTCGGATTTAACCGCCGACCTGGCGCTGAACCCGGATTTCAGCCAGGTGGAAGCGGACCCCGCCCAGATCGACGTCAACTCCACTTTTTCCCTCTATTTCCAGGAACGCCGCCCCTTCTTTATGGAGGGCAGCGACCTGTTCAATACCTACTTAAACACGGTTTACACCCGGTCCATCAATAATCCCTCGGTGGCGACTAAGCTCACCGGGCGCCTGAACAAGGTCAGCATCGCATACATCGGGGCCCGGGATGAGCAATCCCCCGTCATTCTGCCCTTCGAAGAGCAAAGCACCACGATCGGTGAGGAACGGCACCTGAAAAGTTATTCCAACATTATTCGGTTGAAACGACCGTTTAACCAGGATTCATTTGTGGGCGCCCTGGTGACCGACCGGCGGTTGGACCTGGGCGGTTCCGGGTCGTTGATAACCACGGATGGATCAGTACGCTTTCTGCAAAATTACCGGCTGGACTGGCAATTTGCGGCCAGCCACACCGCCGAACCAAACGCCCCTGCGTTAACGGAGGACGTCGAACCGGTCACCTTCAATAACGGCCGGCATACATCGGCATTTGACGGGGAGCAATTCTGGGGGCGGGCCATCTATACGAACTTCCAGCGCTCGGCCAGGCACCTGAATTTCGACCTGGATTACCAGGAATTGGGTCCGAATTTTCGTGCGGCCAACGGATTTATTACCAGTAATAACCTCCGGCATATCAGGGGTGGCACCCAGTGGATGTTCTATCCGGAGGGGAAATTTCTGGAGCGATGGTCACCGGGTATCCGCTTTCAGCGGAACTGGAATCTGGACGGCGTCCGGAAGCGGAATTGGGTGAGTCCGTACTTGTGGGGGCGCTTCACCAAGCAAACTTATGTGAATATCGGGTATAATCTGAGCAGCGAACGATTCCAGGGAATCGAATTCTCCGGAATGCATACATGGGATATCAATCTGCAATCGAACTTCAGTGATCCGGTCAGTTTTTATAGCTACGCCAGCTTCGGGCGTTCCATCGCCCGGAACGAGGATATTCCCAAAATAGGCAAACTGGCGGCATACGGGGGCCAACTCACGATCAAACCCCTGGATCGGCTCATTCTGGAAACCTCGTTTAACTCCCAAACCATGCGGGATCTGCAAGACAACTCGGCAATATTCAGCGGCTACATTGTGCGAAACCGGCTGAATTTTCAGTTCAACCGGAATTTGTTCTTACGGCTGGTCACTCAATACAATCAGTTCGATGACGCCATTCAGATCGATCCTCTCATCACTTATCGGATTAATGCGTTCTCCGCCATCTATCTGGGTTCCACCCACAATATGCAGGAATTCGACGGCCGGACCGATTTCACCCAGACCTCCCGGCAGTTCTTTCTGAAGGTGAAATATTTGTTCCAGCTGTGAGCAAGCAGCCGTACACCAAAAAACAACGAAAGAAACCACTGCCCGTCCCGATGTATCGGGAAATTGCACTAATTGACACGAATTAAAAGAGTTAAGCGAAAAGAGTGTAAAGAAAAACGGACTAGAACAGTTGGCAGTTGCCAGTGAGCAGTTGGCAAAAAGCACAAAGGCGCACCGGGTGTCCTTCGAGGTTAAGAATGCCGAACGTATTTTTTGCATACTGTCAATTGCCAACTGGCAATTGGACACGCCATGCCTTTGCGCTCTGCGCCCTGTACTGACTTTCATTGCTTTTCCGTAAATCCCGCCGTAGACTTGAATAATTTCAACAATGTTGTGGTGAAAAGCGATGAAAACTCTGCATCGAATCCTGGTGGCGGTCTCGGTGATCGCCCTGTATATCATCCTGAAAGAATTTCTGGAAATCTATACCCTCACCCGATCGGTGCATCCAATATTCGGCTATGCCACCTTGCTGGCCATTGCCGGGTTCACCTATTATTTCATTCTGGCGCCCATCGTCCGGATCTGGCGGATTCCGGTGGCGTACGGCCCGGCTCGGAAGAAAGAAGAGATTCCGGCGCTGCTTCAGCGGCGGATAGTGCACTTCCGATCCAATACGTTTCTCCAAAACGCCGGGCTGAACCCCGGGGAGCTTCCCGCCACCGAAGAAGGATACCGGCAGGCGCTCGATACGCTGCAAGCCGAAATGGAGCGCATCCGGGAACGCTATGTGACCCGGCTGTTTTACAGCACCAGCATTGCCCAGAACGGCTTCCTGGACGCGATTTTAATCTTTTCCGCCAGCGTCAACCTCATTCGCGAGATCTTCACCCTGTATAACGGCCGGGTCTCCAACCGGGATCTGCTGATTATCGGACGAAAGGTTTATTATTCCATTGCCATCGGTGGGTCCGAAGGGATCGAGTATGCCACCGACGAGATCATCTCCAAGCTGACGTCCGACGGGTTGCGCGGTGTGCCGTTTGCCGACAAGATCTTCGGTTCGGTGGCCGACGGGTTCGTGAACGCGGTCCTGCTGACCCGGATCTCCCTGATCACCGAGAACTACTGCCGGATGCTCTACATCCAATCCGACCGGGATCTCATCCCCTCTAGCCGCATCATCCTGAAGACTGCCCGGCGGGTAACCGCGGATGTCCGGGATCAGCTGGGCCGGGCACTAAAGGGCCTGGGACAGCGATCCTGGGAGAAAGCCCGGGATTACGCCCAGTACGCGGCAAATCCTATCCGGTACGTCTACGAACGGGTGGCGGAGGAACGGCCCGCCCGGGAGCGGGACGAGTCCCGCCTCCGGATTTTAAAGGACGTCCTCTCACTTTCGTTGTACCCGTTCGGGTATCTCACCGGGAAATTGTGGAAACGGGAGAGCACCTCCTGACTCTCCGGTTTCGATCTATTACGCCAGCGACCATCCCGGCCGGTACTCATTCTGCTGTGCCATCCAGTCGTTGGCTTCCGGCAGATTGGTCACCCGCATCTTCTCTCCGTCCCACTCCAGTTTCATATCCCGATCCTGGAACCGGATGGCCAGATTCCCCAGCAGCGCGGTTTCCGTGAGGGGTCCGGCGTAGTCGAAATTGGAGCTCGCCGGACGACCGCCCTTGCAGGCGTCAATCCATCCCTGGTAGATTCCGGGAGACCGGGGGATGGTCTTGGCCGGCTGGGTGTAGGCCTGCATTTTGGATTCGGGAATCAGCCGGGGATTGCGCCCGTAGCAGCCACACATGATGGTCCCCTTTTCGCCGATAAGCAGCACGCCGCCGTCATCGTCCCCCATTTTCCGTCCCGGCTCCAGTTCC
>Ga0102944_1000978_pt1 | contig 20335 bp, 14 predicted proteins | sample SalPonD_shore_MG_FD_78172 | JGI IMG/M metagenome (GOLD analysis project Ga0102944, IMG submission 78172) | Salt pond soil microbial communities from South San Francisco under conditions of wetland restoration - Salt Pond MetaG... | ecosystem: Environmental > Aquatic > Marine > Intertidal zone >...
CGTCTTCAGCTCGAGTCGGACCGGCGTGCCCCAGAGGTCGAGCTCCCGGCGGAAGACGTTCATAAGGTACCGGTGGTAGGCCTCCGGCAGCCGCTCGGTCTGATTGCCGTGGATGACGATCACCGGCGGGTTACGCCCGCCCTGGTGGGCGTAGCGCAGCTTGACCCGGCGACCGCGGACGAGCGGCGGCTGGTGGGCCTCCACGGCGGCGGCCAGAATGCGGGTGAGCTCGGGGGTGTCGAGATCCCGCGTCGCCGCGGCATACGCCCGCTGCACCGCATCGAAAAGCAGGCCGGTGCCGCTGCCGTGCAGGGCGGAGATGAAGTGCACCTTCGCGAAGTCGAGGAATCCGAGCTTGACGTCCAGGCCACGGCGGATTGCGTCCTTCTGGCCCGGCTCCAGGCCGTCCCACTTGTTGACCGCGAGCACCAGCGCCCGCCCGGCGTTCAGCACGTGCCCGATGAGATGGGCGTCCTGCTCGGAGACGGTCTCGCGCGCGTCGATGACCATGATCACGACGTTGGCCGCTTCGATGGCCTGCAGCGTCTTGACGATGCTGAACTTCTCCACCGCCTCGTTGATGCGGCTGCGCCGCCGCACGCCGGCGGTGTCGATAAGGGTGTAGTCCACCTCGTCCCGGCGGAAGGGGATGAAGATGCTGTCCCTGGTCGTCCCGGGCAGGTCGTAGACCAGCACGCGCTCCTCGCCGAGCAGACGGTTTACCAGCGTGGACTTACCCACATTCGGCCGGCCGATCACCGCCACGCGAATGCTGCCATCGGCCTCTTCCGGGTACACGTCGCCGGCCTCGAGGTCGCGAGGCGGAAGCGTTTCGAACACGCCCTGCATAAGGGACTGCACGCCGCGCCCGTGGGCCGCGGCGATCGCCACCGGCTCGCCGAGACCGAGGCTGTGGAAGTCCGTGACGGCTACCTGGGCATCGACGCCGTCGGTCTTGTTCACGACCAGTGTCAGCGGCTTGCCCTCGCGGCGTAGCTCCGAGGCGAGCTCCTGGTCGGCGACCGTGGCCCCGACTCGTGCATCGACCAGGAACAGCACGGCATCCGCCTCGCGTACCGCCTGTCGCGCCTGCGCCTGCATGCCGATGTAGACGCCGTCGGCATCCTCACCCATACCGCCGGTATCCACGACGATGTAGCGTCGCGGGCCGATCACGCCGCGGCCATACTGACGGTCGCGGGTCAGGCCCGGGTAGTCGGCCACCAGCGCGTCCCGGCTGCGCGTCAGGTAATTGAACAGGGTGGACTTGCCCACGTTGGGCCGGCCCACGAGCGCGATCACGGGTTCCATGGAATTGGCGGCAACCGTCTGAGTAAAAACGCTAAATAATAACAGAATCCGACTCGTCGAGCGTGTCGGCGGACTCTCCGAAAGCGGCGGCGAGGAGGCGGCGCGTGTAGGGGTGGCGGGGATTCCTGAACAGGCTCTGCGCCTCTCCGGTCTCCACGATCCGGCCGTCCTTCATCACCAGGATGCGGTGGCTCATGGCACGTACTACGGTGAGATCATGGCTGATGAACAGGTAGGCGAGCTGATGACGTGCCTGCAGATCCCGCAGCAGCGTGACGAGCTGCGACTGGACCGAGCGATCGAGCGCCGAGGTAGGCTCGTCCAGCACGATGAGGCTCGGCTTCAGTACCACCGCCCGCGCCACGGCCACGCGCTGGCGCTGGCCGCCTGAGAGTTCGTGGGGATAGCGCCGGGCCAGCGTCGGATCCAGCCCGACCTCCTCCAGCGCGGCCGCGACGCGCCGCGCCCGGTCCGTCTCGTCGTCGGCCAGCCGGTGCACATCCAGCCCTTCGGCGACGATCTCCTCCACCGACATCCGCGGGCTGAGGCTGCCGTAGGGGTCCTGGAAGACGATCTGCATGCCGCGCCGCAGGGGCCGCAGGGCCTTGGGCTTGAGCGTGGAGATGTCCCGGCCGTCGAACCGGATCGCACCGGTGGCCCGCTGCAGGCGCAGCAGCGCCATGCCGAGTGTCGTCTTGCCGGAGCCGCTCTCGCCCACCACACCGAGGGTTTCACCCCGCCCCACGGACAGGGACACGCCGTCCACCGCGCGCACGTTGTCGAGGGTCCGCTGCAGCAGACCGCCCTTGATCGGAAACCACACCCGCAGGTTTTCCGTCTCGAGAACCGGCCCGCCGTCCCGCGGCGCCGGCTCCGGCTGGCCCGAGGGCTCCGCCGCCAGCAGCGCCCGCGTGTACTCGTGCCGCGGCCGCTCGAAGACTTCCTCGGCGGAGCCGTGCTCGACCACCTCGCCGTTGTGCATCACGGCCACCCGGTCCGCCACCCGGCGCACCACGTTCAGGTCGTGACTGATGAACATCATCGCCATTCCCAGGCGACTCTTGAGATCGGCCAGCAGATCGAGGATCTCGGCCTGGATGGTGACATCGAGCGCCGTGGTCGGCTCGTCGGCGATCAGCAGCTCGGGGTCGTTGGCGAGCGCCATGGCGATCATGACACGCTGGCGCTGACCGCCCGATAGCTCGTGCGGATAGGACTTCAACCGGCGCTCGGCATCGGGCAGCCGGACCAGCTCCAGCAGCTCGACAATACGCCGCCGCGCCGCCGCCCGGTCCAGGCCATGGTGAATGCGCAACGCCTCGGCGATCTGCTTCTCAACGTTGTGCAGGGGGTTGAGCGACGTCATCGGCTCCTGGAAGATCATGCCGACCTCGCCTCCGCGCAGGCGCTGCAGGCGGTCCCGTCCCGCGGTGAGGATCTCGTCGCCCCGGAAGCGGATGCTGCCGGTGGGGTGCGACGCGTTGGGATAGGGCAGCAGGCGCAGCACGGACAGCGCCGTCACGGACTTGCCCGAGCCACTCTCGCCCACCACCGCCAGCGTCTCGCCGGCGTCGATCTCGAGACTGACACGGTCGACCACCCGCGTCGCGCCCGTCCCCCGTCCGAAGGCCACGCTCAGGTCTCGGATCTGCAGCAGGGCGCCGCCGCTCATGACTCCGCTCCCTGGAGCGTCTTGCGCGGATCGAACGCGTCCCGCGCCGCCTCGCCGATGAACACCAGCAACGAAAGCATGATGGCGAGCGTCAGGAATGCCGTGATGCCGAGCCACGGCGCCTGCAGGTTGGCCTTGCCCTGGGCCAGCAGCTCACCCAGCGATGGCGCGCCGGGGGGCATGCCGAAACCGAGGAAGTCCAGTGACGTGAGCGCAGTGATCGAGCCGCTCAGCACGAACGGCAGAAAGGTGATCGTCGCCACCATGGCATTCGGCAAGGCGTGGCGCACCATGATCACCGGATCGGGCACCCCCAGGGCACGGGCCGCCTTCACGTAGTCGAAGTTACGCACGCGCAGGAACTCCGCCCGCACCACGCCCACGAGCTGGGTCCAGCTGAACAGCAGCAGGATCACCAGCAGCGTCCAGAAGCTCGGCGCGACGAAGCTCGACATGATGATCAGCACGTAGAGGACCGGCAGTCCGGACCATATCTCTATGAAACGCTGGCCGAAGAGGTCCGTGAGGCCGCCGAAGTACCCCTGGATCGCCCCCGCCGCGACACCCACGAAGGAGCTCAGCACCGTCAGCACCAGGCCGAACACCACCGAGACCCGGAAGCCGTAGATCAGCCGGGCCAGCACGTCTCGCCCCTGGTCGTCGGTGCCCAGCCAGTTGGTGGCGCTCGGCGGCGACGGCGCCGGTACCGGCAGATCGTAGTTGATCGTCTGGTAACTGTAGGGAATCGGCGGCCACACCATCCAGCCCTTGGCCTTGATCAGCGACTGCACCTCGGCGTCGCGATAGTCCGCCTCGGTGGGGAAGATGCCGCCGAAGTCGGTCTCCGGATAGCTCACCAGCACGGGGAAGTAGAAGTCGCCGTCGAAGCGCACGATCAGCGGTTTGTCGTTGGCGATGAACTCCGCAAACAGCGACAGCGTGAACAGCACGAGAAAGATCCACAGCGACCACCAGCCCCGACGGTTGCGGCGGAACTGCTGCCAGCGGCGGCGATTGAGAGGGCTGAGCCGGATTCGGAGGCGGTGCATACGAGCTAGTAGACCGCGGACGTTAGCCACAGATGGACACAGATGAACACAGATTGCCTGCGGCGCACTGACACACGGGGCGTAGTCCGCCCGACCGGAGTGTTGGCGCGGCCCCACAATCGAGATGTTCTTGTGACAATTCCTGCGTGATCTGTACCCATTTGTGTTCACCTGTGTTCATCTGTGGCTAAAACCTACCCTTCCCGGGTCTCGAAATCGATACGCGGATCCACGGCCACGTACGTCATGTCCCCGATCAGGTTCAGAATCAGCCCGAGCAGTGTGAAGATGAACAGCGACCCGAACACCACGGGGTAGTCGCGGTTTACCACCGACTGGAAGCCGAGCAGACCGAGCCCGTCGAGGGAGAAGATCACCTCGATCAGCATCGAGCCGGTAAACAGGATGCTGACGAAGGCGGACGGAAAGCCGGCGATGACGATGAGCATCGCATTGCGGAAGACGTGGCCGTAGAGCACCCGCCGCTCGGTGACCCCCTTCGCTCGGGCGGTCATTACGTACTGCTTGTTGATCTCCTCCATGAAGGAGTTCTTGGTCAGCATGGTCAGGCTGGCGAAGCCGCCCACGACCATGGACAGCACCGGCAGGAAGATGTGCCAGAAGTAGTCCAGGATGCGCGCGGGCCAGTCGAGCTGCCAGAAGTTGTCCGACACCAGCCCCCGCAGCGGGAACCAGTCCAGGAACGTGCCGCCGGCGAACAGCACGATCAGCAGGATCGCGAACAGGAACGAGGGCACGGCGTAGCCCACCACCACCACGGCGGAGGTCCAGAAATCGAACCGCGTGCCGTCGTGAACGGCCTTGCGAATGCCCAGCGGTATCGAAATCAGGTACGTGAACAGTGTCGTCCACAATCCCAGTGAAATGGACACCGGCAGCTTGTCGAGGATCAGTGAGAGCACGGAGCGATCCTGATAGAAGCTGTCGCCGAAATCGAAACTGAGGTAATCGCGCACCATCTTGAAGAAGCGCACGTAGGCCGGCTGGTCGAAACCGAACTGCTTCTTCAGGTCCGCCACCAGCTCCGGACTGAGCCCCTGCGCGCCGCGGTATTCCTTCGATCCCGAGCTGTTAGCGCTGCCGCCGCCGCTGCCTCCGCCAGCCGTGTCGGACGCGCCGGCCGAGGTGAAGCGTGTGGTCGCGTACTGGCTGGTCCCCTTGAGCTGAGCGATCACCTGCTCGACCGGCCCCCCCGGGGCGAACTGCACGATGATGAAGTTGAGCAGCAGGATGCCGAACAGCGTCGGGATGATCAGTAGCAGGCGGCGGACGACGTAAGCGTACATGCGTCACTCGGTGCCTCCGCCGCCGGGCGGCACTTCGCCGGACTCGTCGAGGACGTGGATGTCGTCGAGCACGCGATCGACCAGCTCGCTCACCGCGGGATCGGCGGTGCCGCCGGAGGCGGCGACGATCTGATCCCGGGTCAGGCTCAGACGGCCCGTCTTCTGCGTCGAGCTGACGAACAGCGTCTGGGGGGTGTCGGCGCGATCGCGCAGGCCCTCGTCACCGTTCCAGGACACGGCGGTCAGAGCCACCTTGCGTGCCTCGGCGCGCTCACGGACCAGCTCTTCGAGCACCCGAGCACCGTCGGAAAGTAGAGACATTGCGCACTCCCCTTCTTGGCCGCGCACTGATGGTGTGAGACACGGCATGGTCTCAGTGGTTCAGTCGATCGGCGAGCTTGGCCGCCTTGTCCGGGTCGATCCACCAGCTATCCGTCGCCAGTCCGTAGGGCGGGTTCTCCTTGGGACGCCCGAACTTGTTCCAGTAGGCCACCCGGAAGTAGTCCAGGTGCCAGTGGGGGATGACGTAGAAGTTCCACAGCAGGACCCGATCGAGCGCGTGGACCCGGGTGATGAGGCTGTCCCGGTCCGGCGCGTTGATGACCTTGTCGATCAGGTCGTCGACAACCGGATCGCAGATGCCGGCGATGTTCTGGCTGCCCTGGGTCTTGGCCGCCTCGCAGCTCCAGTACTGGCGCTGCTCGTTGCCCGGCGAGAGCGACTCGCCGACAACGTACACCGTCATGTCAAAGTCGAAGTTGTTGAGGCGATTCTGGTACTGGGTCGGGTCCACCGTTCGCACCGACGCCTGAATGCCAAGGCGCTTGAGGTTGTCCACGAATGGCAGGGTCACTCGCTCGAAGCTCGGACTGTTGAGCAGGATCTCGAAGCGCATCGGCTTGCCGGTCTTGTCGTTGACCATGGTGCCGTTGTTGACGTGCCAGCCGGCCTTCTGCAGAAGCTCCAGCGCCTTGCGCAGATTGCCGCGGAGGGAGTGGTCACCGGCAGTGGTCGGTGCCTTGTACCCCTGGGTGAACACGCGCTTGGGCAGCTGGTCCCGATAGGGCTTCAGCAGGGCCAGCTCGGCGTCGCTCGGCAGCCCGCTCGATGCCAGCTCGGAGTTGGAGAAGTAGCTCTCGGTGCGCTTGTAGGCACCGTAGAACAGGTTCTTGTTGGTCCACTGGAAGTCGAAGGCGTAGGCGAGCGCCTCGCGCACCCGTGGATCCTGAAACACCTCGCGGCGCGTGTTGTAGAAGAATCCCTGCATGCCGGTGGGCATGGAGTGGTGGATCTCGGCCTTGATCAGCTGCCCCTTCTTCACGGCCGGGATGTTGTACGCAGTGGCCCAGTTCTTGGCCACGTTCTCCTGGCGCAGGTCGTACTCGCCGGCCTTCAGCGCCTGCAGTGCGACGGTACCGTCCCGATAGTAGTCGTAGGTGATGCGGTCGGCGTTGTAGCGGCCCTTGTTAACCGGCAGATCCCTGGCCCAGTAGTCCTTCACGCGCTGGTAGACGATGCGCTTGCCCTGCTCCACCTTGGCGACGCGATAGGGGCCGCTGCCCATAGGCGGCTCGAGGCTGGTGCTGGAGAAGTCGCGATCCTTCCACCAATGCTTCGGCAGCACGGGCAGCTGACCGATGATGAGCGGCAACTCGCGATTGTGGCCACTACGGAAATGGAACGTCACCTCGTGGGGGCCGTTCTTCTCCACGCTGGTCACGTCGCGATAGTAGAGCCGGTAGTGGGGATGTCCCTCCTTCTTCAGCGTGCGGAAGCTGAACACAACGTCGTCCGCGGTCACCGGCGTGCCGTCGTGGAAGCGGGCCGACTTGCGCAGGGTGAACCGAACCCAGGTACGGTCCGGTGCCACCTCGACGGTCTTGGCGATGAGACCATACTCGGTGAACGGCTCGTCGAGCGACTGCACCATCAGCGTGTCGTAGACGTAGCTCAGTCCATCGGCCGGGTTGCCCTTGAGGATGAACGGGTTGAGGCTGTCGAAGGTGGAGGCGGAGACATTCGCCAACCTTAGCGTGCCGCCCTTGGGCGCGTCCGGATTGACGTAGTCGAAATGGGTGAAGTCCGGACCGTACTTCGGCTTGCCGTACATCGCGATGGCGTGCTGCGGGCCGGCGGCCACGGCGACTCCCACCACCGAACACAGGGCAAGCACGAGCACACAGAGTCGGGTCGGGCTCATCGGCGAATCCTTCCGGGCGGCGGTGACAACGTCTGGCATGTTACTAGTCTTCTCTAAGGTAAAGCCACGTCCGGCGCCGCTGGTACGCTATGGCTTGGCCGACGCCGGCGATTTCAGTACCGTTACCGCGGCGAGCGGCGCTGCCGCGGCGCTCGGACAAACATCAGTCGGGGACCGAACGATGGGATTTCTCAAGGACAAGAAGGCGCTGATCGTGGGCGTGGCGAGCAACCGCTCCATTGCATGGGGCATCGCCGAGGCCATGGGCCGCGAGGGGGCGGAGATCGCACTGACCTACCAGAACGAGAAGCTCAAGGGCCGGGTCGAGCAGTGCGCCGAGGCCTGCGGCGGCGGGATCGTGCTGCCGCTGGACGTCACCAGCGACGAGGAGATCGAGGCTCTGTTCAAGGCCCTCGGCGAGCAGTGGGACCACCTGGACATCCTGGTCCATGCGGTCGGCTTCGCGCCCCGGGACGAGTTGCAGGGGTCCTTCGTCGACAACACCACACGTGACGGCTGGCGCGTCTCACAGGACGTCAGCGCCTACAGCCTGGTCGCCCTCGGAAAGGCTGCCCGTCCCATGATGAAGGGCCGCAACGCAAGCATCCTTACTCTAACGTATCTCGGCGGGGAGCGCGCGCTGCCAAACTACAACGTCATGGGGCCGGCCAAGGCGGCGCTCGAGGCGAGCGTGCGGTACATGGCCTACGACCTCGGGGCCGAGGGCACGCGGGTGAACGCGGTGTCCGCCGGGCCGATCCGTACCCTCGCCGCCTCCGGCATCGGCGACTTCCGCAAGATGCTCGACTACAACGCCCAGGCCGCTCCGCTCAAACGGAACGTGACGCTGGAGGACGTGGGCAACGCCAGCGCCTTCCTGTGCTCGGACCTGGCGTCGGGCATCACCGGCGAAGTCGTGCACGTGGATGCCGGCTTTCATGCAGTCGCCCTCTCGGGCGCCGAACTGTAGGAGCGGCGCCTCGCCGCGAACTGTCCGAGGGCATATGCCGTGCGCGCCGCGCGCCATTCGCGGCGAGGCGCCGCTCCTACATTCCTGTTCGGGGCCCGTCAGAGGCGGTCGTCGTAGATCTTTATGCTCGCCGACTTACGCAGCGCGGCGAGCATGTCCTTGATGCTGCTCTGGGCATCGTAGCGACGCAGAACCGCCTTCAGCTGCTGGCGTTGCTGGTCGCTCAGGCTGGCCAGATTCCCCTCACGCACGTCGGAAAGCGCAATCACCGCGTAGTCGCCGTTCTGCAGCACCACGCCCTTGACCGCGTGGGCCCGCGCCTTGGGCGCCTGCATGCTGAACAGCTCGCGTATAACGGGCTGCGGCGTGTTGTCCGCGTTGCGCCGGATCCAGCCAGGCTGGTGCAGGGTGGTGGCCTTGCCGTCGGCCAGGCTGTCGAGCTTCGCGCCATCCTCGAGCCGTTTGGCCAGCGCGTCGCCGCGCTTCTTCGCGGCCTGCGCGGCACGCTCCTTCAGCAACCGGTCGCGAACCTTGTCACGAACATCCGCCAGCGGCAGCACCTTGGCCGGCCGGTGCTCGGCGACCCGGACGACGACCTGTCGGCCATCCCCCAGCTTGACGATGGAGCTGTTGCGACCGCGTTTTAGGACATCGTCGCTGAAGGCGGCCTTGACGACATCCTGGTTGGAGCCGAGCCCCTCGTCCGTGCCGTCGGGCCCGATCCACCCGGTCTCCTGCACCTTCAGGCCGAGGGCCTTGGCGGCCGGCTGGAGGGACCGGGTATGCTCGAACGCGACATTCGCCAGGTTCTGCCCCTTCTCCACCAGCTCGCGATCCGCCTTCTGGCTGGCCATCTTCTGGCGGATCTGGTCCTTGACCTCGTCGAAGGGCTTCACGTGTCCCGGCTGGATGCCGGTGACCTGGATCAGGTGCCAGCCGAAATCCGTGCGAACGGGCTGACTGACCTCACCCTTCTTCAGGCTGAACACCGCGTCGTTGAACGGCTTGACCATCTCGCCGGGCTCCAGCTTGCCGATGTCGCCGCCCTTCTTTGCGGTGGCCTTGTCGTCGGAGACCTCCTTGGCCACCTTGGCGAAATCCTCACCACCCTGGACGATGCGCTTGCGCACCGCTTCCGCCTTCTCCCTGGCCTTCCGCACGGTCGCCTTGTCCGCGTCCTTGGGCACCTTGATCATGATGTGTCGGACGTCGCGCGCCGCCTGCGTGGTGAACCTGCTGTCCTTCTCCTGCTCGTAGCGCGCCTTCACGTCCGACGCCGGGATATCGATGTCCTTCGCCAGATTCTTGCGACTGAGCTCAACGTAGGACAGCCGCACCTGCTCCGGCCGCTTGAAGGCGTCCTTGTGCGCTTCGTAGTACTTCGAGATATCGTCGTCGGAGAGCTCGATGCCCTTGGCCAGCTCCTCCGAGCTGACCCGCAGCCAGTCGACCTTGCGCGCCTGATACTGTATGGCCGCCACGCGCTTCAGCTCGGCGTCCGTCACGATCGCCGAGGCACCGATCGCCTGCTGGAGCTGGCCGATGGCCCCCTGATGCCGAAGCTGCGCCTCATACGCCTGCGGGGTGAGCTGGTTCTGGCGGAGTACCTCGCGGTAGCGCTTGGCCGAGAACTTCCCGTTCACCTGGAAATACTGCTGGCTGTGTATTTCGCGCCGGACCATGTCGTCGGTCACCCGCAGCCCGTGATCGTTGACGAAGTTCTCCAGAAGCTGGCGGGTAATCAGCTGGTCCAGGGCCTGCTGTCGCAGGGTGGAATCCTTGAACATCGAGGGGTCGTACTGGTCGCCGAGCTGCCGGCGCAGCTGACGCTCCTGATCCTGGACGGCGCGGCTGAGCTGGCTGTGCTTGATCTCGGAGCCGTTGACCTTGGCGACCACGGGATCGCTACCGCCGGTGAAATAATTGTATACGCCGAACAGGGCGAACGGCACGATCAGCACCGCAATAATGGCGTAGGCGATCCAGCCCTTGGTCTTGTCCCGAATCGATTGAAGCATGGCTCGTTCCGTTTCCTCGATTATGCCGCGGTCAATCGGCCGCACTCGCCATTCAATATGGCGTAAAACAAAAAGGCGCCCTGGCGGCGCCTTCCTGTGCTGGGAATATCTGGCGGAGCGGACGGGACTCGAACCCGCGACCTCCGGCGTGACAGGCCGGCATTCTAACCAGCTGAACTACCGCTCCGAATTTGGTGGGTGGTGAGGGGATCGAACCCCCGACATTCGCCTTGTAAGGGCGACGCTCTCCCAGCTGAGCTAACCACCCTGCGAGAGGGCGCTTAGTTTACGGCATCCTTCAGGGCTTTGCCAGCCTTGAAGCCGGGCACCTTCGACGCGCTGATATTGATCGTCTCACCCGTGCGGGGGTTGCGGCCGGTACGCGCAGCACGCTCGCGCACGGCGAAGGTACCAAAGCCAACCAGCGTCACCTGATCGCCTTCCTTCAGCGCGTCCGTCACGGAATCGACGAACGCATCGATAGCACGGCTCGCGGCAGCCTTGGAAATGTCAGCGGACTGCGCGACGGCTTCGATCAGCTCCGACTTATTCATTCGTAATATCCCCTAGGTGTTTTTGTCTGGACCAACGAGTTGCCCCGGGCGCCCTGTATTGCCGCCGTCGTTGCACTTTCACTCCCCGTGCGTAAAGACGGATTCCGCAATGCTAGCGTTCCCGACAGCCCAGAACAACATTGACTTTAGCGGACTGGCGGGTCACCCCGAGGGTACCGTGGTGCGCCCGGGCCTGCCGGTGCCGCCCATCGAAACCGTTGCACAGCAAACCAGACGGTGCAACCGGCCCCTCCTCTGCCCACGGGCCTGGGCCCGTCGACTGCGCAGTTTTATATCAGCGCGACTTTCTGGGTGTCAACCGAGCCGACACGCACGCAGCAAGCCTCTCGACAATGGCGAAAGGCAGCGAGGTCGCCGGATTTCGCGGCTCGTCCGGTGAAAAAAAGCCCGCCGCACCAAGAGAGTGTGGCGGGCTGGTCGGCCGACCGGTGGTCGGCTCAGTGCGGACGCACGACGTCGCGCTTCCTGCGTCCCTTGGCGGCTGGCTCCTCGGCCTTGCTCTCTTCGGTCTGCTCGGGCAGGGGCGTGGGCTGGCGGACCAGTGCCACCTCGAGCACCTGGTCGATCCAGCGCACCGGCTGGACATCGAGCTTACCCTTGATGTCCTTGGAGATGTCCGCAAGATCCTTGCGGTTCTCTTCCGGGATCAGTACGGTCTTGATGCCGCCGCGCAGTGCCGCAAGGAGCTTTTCCTTCAGACCGCCGATCGGCAGAACCTCCCCGCGCAACGTGATCTCGCCGGTCATCGCGACGTCCGCGCGAACGGGAATCTCCGTGAGTGCGGAGACCAGCGCCGTGCACATGCCGATGCCCGCGCTCGGCCCGTCCTTCGGAATTGCGCCCTCGGGCACATGGATGTGGATATCCCGGTTCTGGTGGAATTCGGGATCCACCCCCAGCGTGCGGGCACGGCTGCGGACCACGGTCATGGCCGCCTGTATCGACTCCTTCATGACGTCGCCGAGCTGCCCGGTGTACGTGGGGCGACCCTTGCCGGGGACCACTGCCGTCTCGATGGTCAGCAGCTCGCCGCCGACTTCGGTCCAGGCGAGACCGGTGACGCGCCCCGCCTGATCCTCCTCCTCGGCGACGCCGTAGCGGTAGCGGCGCACACCCAGGTATTTGTCCACGTTCTGGGTCGTGACATGGACGGCCTTGTCGGACGGCTCGGTCACCACGGAGCGCACCACCTTGCGGCAGATCTTGGCCATCTCGCGCTCGAGATTGCGCACGCCGGCCTCGCGGGTGTAGAAGCGAACGGCGTCGCGAACCGCGTTCTCGCTGATCTCCAGCTCACCCTTCTTCAAGCCGTTGGCCTTGAGCTGCTTGGGGATCAGGTAACGCTCGGCGATGTTGACCTTTTCGTCCTCGGTGTAGCCCGGCAGACGGATGACCTCCATTCGGTCGAGCAGTGGCGCCGGGATATTCATGGTGTTCGCCGTGCACACGAACAGCACGTCCGATAGGTCGAAGTCCACCTCGAGGTAGTGGTCGTTGAACGTGGAGTTCTGCTCCGGGTCCAGGACCTCGAGCAGAGCGGAGGCCGGATCGCCCCGGAAGTCCATCGCCATCTTGTCGACCTCGTCCAGCAGGAACAGCGGATTGCGCGTTCCCACCTTGGAGAGCTTCTGCATGACCTTGCCCGGCAGCGATCCGATGTAGGTGCGTCGATGACCGCGGATCTCCGCCTCGTCGCGCACACCGCCAAGCGCCATCCGCGTGTACTTGCGATTGGTCGCGCGGGCGATCGACTGCCCCAGCGACGTCTTGCCCACACCGGGCGGACCGACCAGACAGAGTATCGGCCCTTTGAGCTTCTTGACCCGCTGCTGGACCGCAAGATACTCGATGATGCGTTCCTTGACCTTCTCCAGCCCGTAGTGATCCGCGTCGAGGATCTCCTCGGCCCGATTGAGGTCGTGGCGCACCCGGGTACGCTTCTTCCACGGCACGCCGACCATCCACTCGAGGTAGTTGCGCACCACGGTGGCCTCGGCGGACATCGGCGACATCAGCTTGAGCTTGTTGAGCTCCTGCTCCGCCTTCTCACGGGCCTCCTTGCTCATGCCCGCGTCCTTGATCTTCTTCTCGAGGTCCTCGATCTCGTTGGGGACGTCCTCCAACTCGCCCAGCTCCTTCTGAATGGCTTTCATCTGCTCATTCAGGTAATACTCGCGCTGGGACTTCTCCATCTGCTGCTTGACGCGACCGCGAATACGCTTTTCGACCTGCAGGATGTCGAGCTCGCCCTCGATCAGCGCCATCAGGTGCTCAAGCCGCCGGCGCACGTCGTCGATCTCGAGGATCTTCTGCTTCTCCTCGATCTTCAGTGCCATGTGCGCAGCGACCGTATCCGCCAGGCGGCCGGCCTCCTCGATGCCCGACAGCGAGGAGAGGATCTCCGGCGGCACCTTCTTGTTGAGCTTGACGTACTGATCGAACAGCGACATCAGCGAGCGGGTCATGACATCGACCTCGCGGTCCTCGCTGTAATCCGCCTCCGCGACGGCCTGGACGGTCGCTTCGAAGTAGTCGCCCTCGGTCTCTACTGCGGAAACGCTGGCACGATGCCCGCCCTCCACGAGCACCTTTACGGTGCCGTCCGGGAGCTTGAGCATCTGCAGAATGTTGGCGACCGTACCCACGCCGTAGATGTCCTCGGCTGAGGGGTCGTCCACTTCGGCACTCTTCTGCGCGACCAGCAGAATCTTCTTGTCGACGTCCATCGCCGCCTCCAGGGCGCGAATGGACTTCTCCCGCCCCACGAACAGCGGGATAACCATATGGGGATACACCACTACGTCGCGAAGCGGCAGAACGGGCATCCGCTCCGTCGCCCGGGTAATGCTCCGGTCGTTGGTGTCGTCTTGGCTCATAGAATCCTCGTCGCATGGGCGTTCCCGTAAGCGGTGGAAACGCCACGGCATTTGTTCGGGGATATGCGGCCCGCCGGGCGCGCTTTCAACGTGTCACACACGACAAGCCCGCCGATCGCCCGGGGGCGGTCGGCGGGCTCTGCGGCGCCGCTCGCCGGCGGCTGTCAGTCCGAGGCGGCCGCCGGTTGGTCCGACCGCTCGTAGATCATGTAGGGTTTCGACTCGCCACGGATCACCGCGTCGTCGACCACCACCTTGCTCACATTCTCCATGGACGGCAGGTCGTACATGGTGTCGAGCAGGGTGTGCTCGATGAGCGTGCGCAAGCCGCGGGCACCGGTCTTGCGCGCGATCGCCTTGCGGGCGAACTCGCGCAGGGCCTCGTCGCGGAACTCCAGCTCGACGCCCTCCATGTCGAACAGCTTCTGGAACTGCTTGACGAGCGCGTTCTTGGGCTCGCGCAGGATACGGACCAGCGCCTCCTCATCGAGCTCGTCGAGTGTTGCCACCACCGGCATCCGCCCGACGAACTCCGGAATCAGACCGAAGCGGATGAGATCCTCGGGCTCGACCTCGCGCAGCGTCGCACCGACACTCTTGCGCTGGTTCTGGCTCTTGATCTCGGCCGCAAAGCCGATACCGCCCTGCTCCGAGCGCTGCTGGATCACCTTCTCGAGTCCGGCGAATGCACCGCCGCAGATGAACAGGATATTGCCCGTGTTCACCTGCAGGAACTCCTGCTGCGGATGCTTGCGACCGCCCTGCGGCGGCACGGACGCAACCGTCCCCTCGATCAGCTTGAGCAGGGCCTGCTGCACACCCTCGCCGGAGACGTCCCGGGTGATCGAGGGGTTGTCCGCCTTGCGCGAGATCTTGTCGATCTCGTCAATGTACACGATGCCCTGCTGCGCCTTCTCGACGTCGTAATCGCATTTCTGCAGCAGCTTCTGAATGATGTTCTCCACGTCCTCGCCGACGTAGCCCGCCTCGGTGAGCGTCGTGGCGTCGGCAATGGTGAACGGCACATCCAGGAGACGCGCGAGGGTTTCGGCGAGAAGCGTCTTGCCCGATCCCGTGGGGCCGATCAGCAGGATGTTGCTCTTGGAGAGCTCGACCTCGGCCTTCCCCCCACTCGCCTCCATGCGCTTGTAGTGGTTGTAGACCGCGACCGAGAGCACCTTCTTGGCGTGTTCCTGCCCAATTACGTACTCGTCGAGTACGTTCTTGATCTCCTGCGGTTTCGGAAGCTTGCTGCCACCCCCGGAGGACTTCTCCTCCATCTCCTCCCGGATAATGTCGTTGCAGAGTTCCACGCACTCGTCACAGACGAAAACGGACGGACCAGCAATCAGCTTGCGGACCTCGTGCTGGCTCTTGCCGCAGAACGAGCAGTAAAGCAGCTTGCCGTTATCGTCGCCCCTGCCGTTCTCTCTGTCAGTCATTGGCTACCCTCGAACATGGGAGAAGAACTCGATTCAACCTTGCCTTCTTTTACAGGCACACGCAAGTGCACCGCGTCACACTCCGGAGCCGCTCTACACGGGGCTCTCCGGGCTGTCGCAGTGGCCGCTTTATACCTGTAAATGCGTCCGGGCGGGAAGGGAATCAAGCGGCGGACGGCCGGCTACCGGCCGCCCGCCGGATCGCTACTTGCTCGGTGCCAGGCTGGAACGGTCGTGCAGCACGCCGTCGATGAGTCCGTACTCGACGGCCGGCTCGGGCGCCATGAAGTTGTCACGCTCGGTGTCGCGCTGGATGGTCTCCAGATCCTGCCCCGTGTGATGGGCCATGATGCCGTTCAGCCGCTCGCGCATCTGCAGGATCTCGCGCGCGTGGATATCCACGTCCGTGGCCTGACCCTGGAAGCCGCCAAGCGGCTGATGGATCATGATCCGCGAGTTGGGCAGCGCAAAACGCTTGCCGGCCGCGCCGCCGGTGAGAAGCAGCGCCCCCATGCTGGCGGCCTGACCGATGCACACGGTGCTGACATCGGGCTTGACGAACTGCATGGTATCGTAGATCGCAAGCCCGGCGGTAACGACCCCCCCCGGGCTGTTGATGTAGAGGTGAATATCCTTGTCCGGATTCTCGGACTCCAGGAACAGCAGCTGGGCGATCAGCAGGTTGGCCTGATGGTCCTCCACCGGCCCGACCAGGAAGATGACCCGCTCCTTGAGCAGACGGGAATAGATGTCATAGGCGCGTTCGCCCCGCGCCGTCTGCTCGACGACCATCGGCACGAGCCCGGTGGCCTCGGTCTCGGCCTGACTGTTGTCGCGCTCGGTCATCGTTTCAGCCCTCCTCGTTAACCTGTGGCGCGGCGCGGCCCATCAACTCGTCGAAGCTCATGGGCTTGTCGGTGATCTGGGCCCGCTCGACCAGCCAGTCAACCACTTGATCCTCCATCACCTGGATCTCCAGGTTCTGCATCATCTCGCGGTTCTGCTGATAGTACTGGATTACCTGCTGGGGCTGTTCGTAGCCCGAGGCTATCTCGACCAGCTTTTGCTGCAGGCGCTGCTGATCGAGCTCCAGCTCCTCCTTGCGCACGATCTCGTTGACCAGCAGCCCGAGGCTGACGCGCCGACGGGCGTCCTCCTCGAAGCGCTCGGCCGGCAGATCGCCCTCGTCAGGATCCAGCCCCTGCTGCTTCATCCGCTCCTTGGTCTGCTCGCGAAGCTGGTCGATCTCCGCGTCCACCAGCGACTTCGGCAGGTCGACCTCGTTGCGCTCCAGCAGGCCATTCATGGCCTCCTGCTTGACGCGGGCGCGCACCGCCTGATCGCGCTCGTTCTCCAGCGACTGGCGCACCCGGTCCCGCAGGGCGGAAACGCCGTCCTCGATCCCGAGCTGCTTTGCGAACTCATCGTCGAGCGCCGGGAGCTCGGCCTCCTCGACCTTCTTCAGGGTTACGTCGAACACGGCGACCTTGCCGGCGATCTGCTCGTCGGGGAACTGCTCGGGGAAGGTGTACTCCACCCGCCCCTCGTCGCCGGCCTTCCAGCCGACCAGACGGGACTCGAACTCGTCGGGCATCTGGCCGGAGCCGATAATGGTGGTAACGTCCTCGCCGGCATTGCCCTCGAACTCCTCGCCGTCCACGCGGCCGTGGAAGTCGAAGGTCACCTGGTCGTCCTCGGCGGCGGCACGCTCGACCTGGGAATAGGTCGCGTGCTGCTTGCGCAGGCGCTCCAGCACCGAGTCGATATCGGCGTCGGTGATGTCCACCGCCGGGCGCTCGAGCGCGATCTCCTCGACGCCCTGGACTTCGATGGGGGGCAGCACCTCGAAGGTGGCGGTATACTCGAGATCCTTGCCGGCGTCGGTCTCGACCGGCTCGATATGCGGCTGGCCTGCCGGACGCAGCCCTTCCTGCTCCAGGGCCTCGCCATAGCTGGACTGCACGACCTCGCCGAGGACCTCGCCTCGCACCTGCTCGCCGTAGCGCTTCTGGACGACCTTCATCGGCACCTTGCCCGGACGGAAGCCGTCCAGGCGGACCTGCCCGCGCAGGTTGCGGAGACGATTCTCGACCTCCTGGTCGACGCGATCCGAAGGCACCTGGACCTTCATCTTGCGCTCCAGACCCTGGGTCGTCTCAACCGATACTTGCATCGAGCACACCTCTTGAACAGGCGTTACGTGTGTCATTCCGCAGCCGGGGAAGACGCCGCCTCCGGCAGCCGCGACGCGTCGCTCCGGGATTATACAAAGACCGCATCGGCGCGCTAACACCCCGGAATACGAAAACGGCCCGCGGTTCGCCACCGCGGGCCGGCAGTTTGGTGGGCCGTCAGGGACTCGAACCCCGAACCTACTGATTAAGAGTCAGCTGCTCTACCAATTGAGCTAACGGCCCCGAAATTTGGGGTGAGCGATGGGATTTGAACCCACGACCGCCGGAGCCACAATCCGGAGCTCTACCAACTGAGCTACGCCCACCATTGTACCGGCACACGGCGCGAATCATCCCGGGAGCTGGCGCGCCCGGCAGGACTCGAACCTGCAACCGTCGGCTTAGAAGGCCGATGCTCTATCCGGTTGAGCTACGGGCGCTCGGCCGACAGTCCGTACCGCGCTTCGGCGCCCTAATCATACCGTTCGAGGCAGACCCGCGCCACCGAGTGACTGGTCGGGGTGGAGGGATTTGAACCCCCGACATCCTGCCCCCAAAGCAGGCGCGCTACCAGGCTGCGCTACACCCCGAGCTGCTTGCCCCGGGACGCGCCGGGCAGATACCCCACCAGGCACGGACCGGCGGAATAATACGCAGGGCGTCCGGGCTCGTCAAACCCTTTCACCTTGAGGGCCGAGGGGGCGCGTGCGAGAATCCGCGCACCCCGAAAACCGGGTCCAGCCACCCACCGAGACGCGACCGGGAGACACCCTATGACAGCCAGCATCATCGACGGCAAGGCCACGGCGGGAGAGGTTAGGCGCGAAGTCGCGCGCACCGTCGGGATGCGGGTTGACCGCGGGCTGCGTCGACCGGGGCTGGCGGTGGTGCTGGTGGGCGATAATCCAGCCTCGAGCGTCTACGTGCGCAAGAAGCGCGAGGACTGCGAGGAGGTCGGCTTCGTCTCCGAATCCTTCGACCTGCCCGCCGACATCGATCAGACCGAGCTGCTCGCGCTGGTGGACCGCCTGAACGGGGACGACCGCATCGACGGCATCCTCGTTCAGTTGCCGCTCCCGGAGCATATTGACCCGCAGTCGGTCATCGACCGTATCGACCCGCGCAAGGACGTGGACGGGTTTCACCCGCAGAACATCGGCCGGCTCGCCCTGCGCCTGCCCGGGCTGCGCCCCTGCACCCCTCACGGCATCATGACGCTGCTCCGCGGCACCGACCGCGCGCTGGAGGGGCTCGACGCGATCGTGATCGGCCAGTCCAATATCGTCGGCCGGCCCATGGCGCTGGAGCTGCTGAACGCGCGCTGCACGGTGACCATCTGTCACAGCCGCACGCGTGGTCTGCCGGCCAAGGTGCGCGCCGCCGATGTCGTGGTCGCGGCCGTTGGCCGGGAACGCTTCGTCGCCGGGGACTGGATCAAGCCCGGCGCCACGGTCATCGACGTCGGCATCAATCGCAACGAGCAGGGCAAGCTGGTCGGCGACGTGGACTTCGAACCGGCGGCGGAACGGGCCGGCTGGATCACGCCCGTACCGGGCGGCGTCGGACCGATGACGCGGGCGACACTGCTGCAGAACACCGTGTCCGCCGCCGAGTGGCGCGAGGGCGCCGCTCAGCAGTGAACCTTTCGGCCCGGACGTCCGCCGCCGGCGATCCGGCGCCCGGCTCGGAGGCGCGACACGCGGGCTTTCGGCGGCAGTGCCTCTCGAAGTCGCACGGTTAACCGATCGTCACGGACGCTTCATCCGCACATCAACTCGGCGCGGTTCTATAGCGGGAGCTGAGTACGCCGGGACACGCAATGTACGGAACCGCCTTCAACGCCCGCCTTTTCTACCTCATCGGTGCCTCCGGGGCCGGCAAGGACAGCCTGATCGAGGCGGCTCGCGAACGCATGGCCGGTTCATCGAACGTGCGCTTCGCGGTTCGCTACGTGACCCGGCCGCGTCACGCCGGCGGCGAGCGGCATCGTCCGCTCTCGGCGGAGGAATTCAAACGGCGTCGCCGACGCGGTGACTTTCTGCTCGCCTGGGAGAGCCACGGTCTGTGCTACGGCATTGACCACCAAGCGGCGGACTGGCTCGCCGAGGGCCGCGACGTCGTGGTGAACGGCTCCCGCGGCTACCTCGCCGAGGCGCGGCGTCGAGTTCCGGGGCACCTGATACCGGTCGTGGTGACGGTGCGCCCGGAGGTGCTGAGGGAGCGGCTGCGACGCCGCGGCCGCGAGAGCGAGGCGGAGATAGAGGACCGGCTCGGCCGGTCACGGACACTGGCCGGTGCCCTGCCGGAGGATGCCGTGGTGATCGACAACAACAGTCGCCTCGCGGAGGCGGTGGACCGATTTCATGCCCTGCTCACCCGCGTCCCGGCCCGCTGACGGGATCATTTGGGATGAAACGCGAGCTGGACCCGCTGCCCCGCGTGCCGCCCCACCGCATATTCGATCGGGCGACCCTGCGGATCGATGTTCACACTCTGGGTGACGAGCACGGGGTGGGACCTCGCCTGCTGCAGCCAGCGGGCCTCCCAGGCGTCGGGCAGCCGGGTGGTGACCCGCGTCGACTGCCGGAAGTAGTCCCGAACCCCCAGCCGGAACAGCGCCTGCGTGATCGAACCGGTCTCGCGGAAGGCCTCCAGCAGACCCTCGAATCGCCACGCCGGAAACTGGTGCGCGGTAACGGATATTGGGCGCTCGTCGGCCTGGTGCAGAGTCTCGGCCAGAA